>Ga0180431_10004318_pt1 | contig 17831 bp, 21 predicted proteins | sample SS_ome_11_FD_132459 | JGI IMG/M metagenome (GOLD analysis project Ga0180431, IMG submission 132459) | Hypersaline lake sediment archaeal communities from the Salton Sea, California, USA - SS_1_MS_1 metaG | ecosystem: Environmental > Aquatic > Non-marine Saline and Alkaline > Hypersaline >... | reverse complement strand
GTAGAAAGTTATTTGTCGTAAAAATGGGCTCAAATAGAACCCTCCTCTCCAGCAAAAACCTTAAAAAAGCCTAAGCTAAATTTTAACACAGAGCAGGAGCAGAAGCAATTACGCCATGCCAATCTAGTATTGCCTTCCCTAGCGATAGTCCTATTCTGTTAATGGATTGGATCCACCAATAATACAATCTTTATTAACTGAAAATATTTTACAACAATTTAACACTCATTTTACTTGTTCTTGTTAAAAATCTAACTAAATCATAACGAAATACGCTTATATTATAGTTGTCTAAGGCACTTTATAAAAGGAGAATCGATATGTGGCTATTACTACAGGAAGCCGATAACAAATTGCTAAGATTATTTAACAACCGCTTAAGCTGTCCTTTTCTTGATAAGCTGCTTCCACTATTAACTCACCTTGGAAGTGCTGGGGGCACTATTTCAATCGTTCTTAGCACACTAGCAACCGGTTACGCACTACAAATTAATACTTACTATCAGGCTGGCATTAATGCCTCAGTAGCCCTCTTAGCATGTTCTTTTGTCATTCAAGTTATTAAAAAAATAATTAACCGGCCACGCCCGCAATTGATGCTTGAAGGCTTAAGAGCTTTTAATGTCCCAATTTGCCCTTATTCTTTTCCATCGGGTCACACCGGGGCATCTCTAACCATAGCCTTGGTTATTGCTCATTATTTACCATTATTTGGTGCAATTTTAATAGCGCTAAGTTGTTTGATCGGTTTTTCAAGAATATATCTGGGGGTTCATTATCTATCTGACGTAGTAGCAGGTGGATTAATTGGGACATTGGTAAGTATGCTGATTATCTACCTGATCTAATCTGGTCGTTAAAAGCAGATCCCTCAAGATCTGAATGTATTCTTTAATTTAACCTATCTTTAACTTAATTTTAACTTGATCTTCCTATTTTCTAGATCATCTTTAAAGTATGTTTTTATCAAGGGGTCACCAGCAATATGTTTGATTAAAGCCTCTTCTTTCTTCATCGTAAACTATAAAAATTTGAGGTGAGTAATGAAAAAGACAAAAGTTTTATTTTTATGCACAGGCAATTCAGCTCGTAGTCAGATGGCAGAGGCTATCCTCCGCCATTACGGTAATGATCAATATGAAGTCTTTAGTGCTGGAGTCGAACCTCATGGCATGAATCCTTTTACTGAAAAAGTAATAGCAGAAAAAGGAATTATTATGGAAGGGCAATACTCCAAGAGCTTTAAAGAATACCTTGGCAAAGAACATTTTAGTTATCTGATTACCGTATGCAAAAATGCCGAAGAGAGATGTCCCAGCACTTTCCCAGGCGTCAGTCAACGTTTGCACTGGGCATTTGAAGATCCTGCGGCGACAACAGGTACAGATGAAGATAAGCTGGCAAAGTTTCGTCAAGTCCGCGATCAAATTACAGAGAAGATAGAAGAGTGGATCAGTTTGTAAATCAGTTAATAGTTCTAAAAGCTTGGAGGGATAAACGATCAGAGACAACCTGATTCTAAAAAAGAAGCTAAGAAATATTAAGTTGTTAATAGTAAAATGCGAAGGTGTGCTTACAGACGGAAGCTATTATTTAATGGAAAGTGGAGAGGTAGCAAGAAAGTTTTCCAAAAAAGATGAACTGGGTATTAAACTTCTAGCTGAAAGAATTGGCTTAAACTTATTTTTACTAAGCACAGAAGAGAACTATCATTTTCAAAAGCTGGCTACAAGTCTTCAATTATCAGACCACTATCTGATCTATCCTCAAAAAATATCGGTCATTGAGTTTTTAGAAACAAAATATAAAGTTGATCCTGAACAGATTGGGTATATTGGATGTGACATCGATGATCTACAACTGATGCACCAGGTTGGCCTGACCCTATGTCCGCTTGATGCAACTTATGAAGTTATGCAGAAAGCCGATTATGTCTGCAACTCCTGCGGAGGAAATGGAGTATTACGCGAAATCGCTGATCTATTTAGCTTAACCAGTACAAGTACTTCTATAAATGCCTAAATAGTTTAAATGACATTGTAACAAGATTTTTTAGAAAAGGTTGGAACAAGTTCTTTTTTTATCTGCGGAGAACCACCTCTAGCCGGTCTTTTGATTGACCAGATTACTTCATTCATTGATCCATTAACCAGTTCAAAACCAGTTAACCTTCCCGGTATTAAACAGCTCCCTGTATTAAAATATGTAGAGACACGATCTGCAAGTGCTTGATAACAATGTGTATGACCGCAAACAATTACCTGTTGCTTCAGTTTAGCCCAAGAAACTATTCTTTTTTCTATTTTTTCTTGACTAAAATGTATATATTCAGATAACCATTTGGGAAGCGGCATTTTATTGACCAGACAGGCTTCTCCACAATTGTCAAACGAAACCAACCCTGTTTTTATTAGCGGATCCACTAGAAAGCGAACGATTGCCCTGGCAAACGGCCTAAAGCTCTGTGATAAAATATCGGCCTGGTGACCGTGTGCAACAAAGATTTCCCGATCATAACCAGCATGATTGACTCTGATGCCATCTCGGGAATGCAATCCTCCCTTGTCTAATTTTTCATTCTTAGTTATACCTAAATCATGATTCCCTGTAACCATAATCAATTTTTCCTGATAATCAAGTTGATGCAATAGATCAAAGATCCTGCCATATCTGTTTTGGATATCAAAAAAATTGTTTTTATACATTTCATCTCCATCACCAACCTCAAAATAGGTATACCCTAATTTTGCATAGTATTGCAAGGCATGATAGTAAAGCCCTTCATTACATGCAAACATATCTGTTTTTCCACCATCGCCCCGATGGCAATCACTGAAAAAAACAAGAGGAGTATTTTTCTCGAAATTTAGCTGATACGCAGCGCTATAAACCTCATCAAGACATTGATGAGCATAATTAGTTGCCAGTTCTTCAAAGCTCCTTAAGCGACTTTTAATTTGATTATTCTCTTGCTTCATACAGATCTGATCGTTAAGTAGATGCATTTTACGAAATCATCTCCTCGCTATTCGTTACCATTAATTTATGATATAAATCTTCCCAATTTCTAATCACCTGTTTAAGCTCATGAAGTTTTATCTTGTTTAATGCCCCTTCGCTTAAATTTGAGATAAGTGGTTTATCAACTGATAGCCTTTTTAAGTTTGCCACAAACCCATTGAAATCATCTGTTTTAGAAATTAACCCATTCTGTTCATGAAAAACTAAATCTGGTAGTCCTCTAGAGTCCATGCAAACACATGGTAAACCATTTAGCTGTGCTTCCAAAATGGTCATCGGCTGATTTTCAGTTTTCGAAGCAGTAACAAATACATCACAGGCACGATAAATTCCTGATTCAAGGATTTCTTCATGCGGCAGTCTGCCTAGCATTGCTACTTTATTAATAAGCTCTTCTTTTTTGATCAGCGCTTGAATTAACTGAAAATCTGGACCATCACCGACCATTACCAGCCGGCAATTATTATTATAACGAATCAGTTCTTTAAAGGTTTTAATCAGAAATACCAGATTCTTTTCAGGGGCAACCCGGCCAATATAAAGAAACAGTGTTTGGCCTTTAGCAGCATATTTGTCACGGAATATCTCATATTTACTAGTATCAAAATTTGAACTTGAAATTCCATTTGATACGTACATTATTGGTTTTTGAAGGCCGAGGACTTGAAGTGCTTTAAGCGTTGAAATAGAAGGTGCAGTGACAATATCACACTTGTCGTAGTAATACAGGCAATATTTGTCGGCAAATTTCGCAAATTGCCTGTTATGTAATATTTTGATGTTCTTTAAATAATCGGGGTCAAATAAAAATGTATGAAATGTTCCAACCAGAGGTTTATGCAATATTTTAGCCATTACTATCGCTTGCAATCCTACTGTCCAGGGAGTCTGGAAATGAATAACATTAGGATTAAACAGCTTAAGGGTTTTGTATAGCTTCCAGTTAAGCGGTAAGGTTGTTTTGAAATCTGCGAGAACAAAGACTGGTATCCCTCGACAGGTTATATGATAGATTCGCTTATATTTTATAACATCAGCACCCTTAAATTCAGGTGTAATTAGCAACACATCATGCCCTCTATCTGCCAGACCTCTAACTAGATTATTAGTTGCAGTAACCACACCGTTAATTGCCGGATGAAAAGTATCAGTAAAGACTGCAATTTTCATTTAGGTTCTCCTTAGTTAGAAAGCTTCTACAGTAAGGTTCTCAGGTTTTATTCTTCTCAGTTTACTAAGAGCAGTCTGTTCACTCTCATATACTCGTTTGATCCCATCACCAAATGCTTTTTCAATATCTCGAATATCGCGAACCAAACGATGAAGTCCCATTATTTCAACTGAAGCAGCCTGATCACTTCCCCACATCGCACGATCCAGTGTTACATGACGTTCAATAAAACTGGCACCCATTGCAACTGCTGCAATTGAGGGCGCCAACCCTACTTCATGTCCTGAATAACCAACACATGCTCCCAAGTAGCGTTCCTTTAAGGTTTGAATCATTAAAAGATTAAGCTGTTCAAGTGAACAGGGGTAGGCAGAAGTTGAATGAGCCAAGAGCAATTCTGTCCTGCCGACTGTTTCTACCGCCTGGTTTATCTCTGCGGTTGAAGACATGCCGGTAGAAAGCATTAGCGGTTTACCAGTTTTTCGCATTAACTGCAACAAATTAAGATCCGTCAGCGAGGCTGAAGACGCTTTATGCAAAGGCGGATTAAACTGTTCAATAAACAATACTGAAGGTTCATCCCAGCAAGAGGCAAACCACTGAATTCCTCTTGAACAACAATAACTATCGATTTCAGCATACTGATCTAAATCAAATTCCAGCCGATGTCTATACTCCAGATAAGTCATTTTCCCCCAAGGAGTTTCCCTTTCAAGGTTTAGTTGGTCAGGGGGAACACAAATCTCAGGGGTTCTTTTTTGAAACTTGACTGCATCACAGCCAGCGAATATAGCTCCATCAATTAATCTTTTTGCCGTCTCGATTGAACCATTATGGTTTATGCCAATCTCTGCTATAATATAAACTTTTTCATTATCCCCTATGTTGCGATCACCGACTTTTACTAGTGCTTTGCTGTTCATTTTTTTCCTCCTGGTATTTTTTGTTTTCAGTTATAAAAAAACCAATTATTAGCTCGGCAAACTCGCGAAATGCCCCCTGACCACCGGTTTTAGCGCAAATATAATCAACTGATTCAAGAACTGCTGGAAATGCATCTGCCGGTGCTGCGGATAAACCAACCATGTTAATTATTCCAAGATCATTTGTGTCATCACCTATGTAAGCTATTTCCTCAGCACTAATATTTTTTTCTCTCAGGATCCTTCTCAATGTCGACACCTTATTGGTTGATGCAAGATGTAATTCTGAAATAGAAAGTTTTTCTGCTCTTCTTTGTAAGGGCAATGAATTTTCTCCACTAATAATTGCAGTATCGATGCCTGTCAATTTTCTTAACCTTTCTACACCCATTCCATCTCTAATACTAAACCGCTTTAGTTCTTCACCCCTTTCCGAGTAATAAACCCCTCCATCAGTAAGGACACCATCACAATCGGTAATTACCATTTTTATTTTTAGTGATTTAGTAATCAGCAGCTGGCTGGTTTTTAAATTCACCATATAGTCCAACCGCCATCAACTACTAGATTTGCTCCAGTCATGTAAGCAGAGGCATCGCTGGCTAAAAAAATAATTGCCCCTTGATAATCCTGGGGCAGGGCCATTTTGTTCAGAGGAGTGCGATTCTTATAATTATCGATAAACCAATCATCCTGATGATTTTCAACTCCTCCCGGAGACAAGGCATTAACTCTAACGTCCCGATGGCCCCAATAGGCAGCCAGGTAACGGGTTAAGGATAATACAGCCGCTTTTGTGACCGGGTAAGCAGCATTCTTTAGGAACCTTTGTTTACCCTGACGGTCTTGATATAATGATTGATCAGGTGCAACCAAAGCATATGTAGAAGCAATATTTATAATGCTACCCGATCCTTTAGATGCCATATAACCACCAATGATTTGACAACATAGGAACACACCAGTAATATTGATTTTTAATTGTCCTTCCCAAGAAGTTAGCGAGTACTCTTCAAATTTTTGGATGTTAGTTTTCTGATGCTGGCTTTCAACCATATCATTTAGCGCAGCATTATTAACCAGGATATCGATTTGTTTATATTTTTGGAGGGATTGCTTTTTGGCCGTCTTGATAGATAAAGGATCTGTAATATCAAGTTCTAGCCCTATCGACTGAGTTGGCAGAGCTTTTGCGATTTCGCAGCAAGGTTCTAGATTGATATCGGTAACGACAACATCTGCTCCGGCATTAGCTAGGGCAATACAATGCTGGCGCCCCAGCAATCCAGCAGAACCGGTTACTAATGCTGTTTTCCCAGCTAATGAAAATAGATTTTGTTTAGTGTTTTTCATGTTTTTCTAAAAACCGGCTGGACCGGTGAGCCTTTTATGTAATCAATCAGCCTATTTTCATCGAGCGCTTTTTTTAAGATCGGAAAAACTTCGGAATATGCGTAAAGAAGTTGATCAATATAAGAATCAGTATGGGTAAACGATAAATTATGAAATCCGGACCATAATATACCTCTGCGAATCAGCTCTTGCTGGACCAGTGATTTAATTAGCAGTGGATCATTATCTTTTGCATTAAAAATAACAATGGTTCTTGCGGGATGACCCTTGCAAACTGTAACTGCAGAAAGCCCATGTTCCTGTGCAAGATGATTATAACTATCCATTAAACGACTGCCCTGTTTTGCTAAGTAAGTTGTAACATCATGCTGTTTAATTTCTTTTATTGTAGGAATTATAGCCGCCAGGGATAACGTTTCTCCACCGAAGGTTGAATAAAAAAAGACATCATCTTCAAACAGACTCATTATTTCTTTTCTACCGACAAGAGCTGCAATCGGCATACCATTGGCAATCGCTTTTGAAAAACAGGCTAAATCTGCTCTAACCTGAAAGTACTCCTGAGCCCCGCCCAGCGACCAACGAAATCCGGTCCACATTTCATCAAAAATCAACAAGGCGCCTGATTTTGTACAAAGTTCACGTAATTCCTGAAGAAAGTTATCTTGAGGCCAATCAAAGATCATCGGTTCCAGGATAACACATGCTGTTTCATGATCAATTAGTTCTCTGACTGAATTCAAATCATTGTAAGTAAAACTTTGGGTTAGGTCACTGATCGCTTGGGGAACTCCTTTATTCCGAGCAGTAAGACCAATATACCAATCATGCCATCCGTGATAGCCACAGCAAAGCACCTTATCTCTACCAGTATAGGCTCGAGCTACACGCACAGCAGCTGAAGTTGCTTCAGCACCACTTTTAGCGAATCTAACTGACTCAGCATTTGGAATAACTTCATTTATCAACTCAGCAACTTCAACCTCCAGCGGGTGCATTAAAGAAAAGGTAATCCCGGATTGCAACTGAGCATGAATAGCGTAATCTACTCTATCGTAACAATAGCCAAGGGAAAGAGGCCCGATAGCTGCATTAAAATCAATATATTCGTTCCCGTCTACATCCCATACTCTACATCCTTTTCCACGAGTTAGATAAATAGGAGCAACGCCCTGCACATACTGTGTGGGCCCTTTAGCCAGGGTTTGTGTATGACCAGGAATCAATCCTTCAGAGCGGGCTAACAACTCTAAAGATTTGGAAATCACCGGAAAAGAATCTGTTTTTATTGCACTGACTGAATTATTCACCTTATGATCCTCCCCAATATGCTTTAATAATTTTCTGAGCAATTGCAAACCCTGTAAATCCTTCACGCGAAAATATTTCGTCAAGCGTTCCCGGTTCAAAACATTTTTCTAAGGCTAACGTAAGCACTCTGTTCTGCACGGAATAATCTATCAATATTTCTTTAACTTTTGATGCAAGCCCACCTTTCCCGAGGTGATCCTCTATTGTTACTAGCAGGTTTGTGGTCATCGCAGCGCTGAGCACGGCATCTAGATCTATTGGATTAAGGGTTCGCATATTGAGGAGGCATACTTTTAAACCATATTTTTGCAGTTCTCTGGTTGCTTCTAGACAGCAGCCAAAGGACAGCCCATAGGTCAGAATGGCCAGATCATCACCTTCAACTACTTTTTCGGCTTTGCCGGGAATAAATTTCTGGGTGTGTCTAATAGCAGCAGGCTGCTGATTCAGCCTGATGTAAACCGGATGAGCATCTTCTAGCACATATTTTAAACCGATCGTTAGATCTTCTTCATCTGCCGGACAAAATATCTGCATCGTAGGGATGGTAGACATTAAAGCGATATCTTCAATTGCTTGATGGGTTGGACCATTAGAAGTAGATAAAAACCCAGGAACTGTACCTACAATTTTAACAGGCAGACCTGCAAGTCCAATGTCGGTTCTAATAAATTCAAATGCACGCATGGTAAGAAAAGCGGCTAGTGCATGGACTACCGGAATACTTCCACGCAGAGCCATCCCGGCTGCTGCGCCAATCAATGTTTGTTCATTAATACCTGTATCAATAAAACGGCCATCTAACAGAGGGGGAAGATTTCGAATAGCAGCAAGGTTTTCTGCCGTCAGCACAACAAATCTTTGATCATCTTTAACCACTTCATATAATGATTGTTCATAATTAAAAGACTTACTGTTTTCTTTATTCATGTTTGCCTCGGTTGATTAAGTTGATGGTTAATAATTTGCGTATCAGGATTTCAACAATATATTTTTATACTTTCTGGCTTCTTCCGGTTTAAGATTTAAAAACCAGCTTTCCTTGATATCTTCAAATTCTGTTATTCCCTTACCCCTGATCGTATTAGCAATTAAAGCATTCGGACTATCTTTAGTAAAAGGCACTTTGTTAAGAGTCGCCACCAGCTCATTAAAGCTATGCCCATCAACTTGCATGGTCGTGCAGTTAAAGGCAGAAAATTTATCTACCAGCGGTTCGAGTGGGACTAGTTCCTCGGTTAGGTTATTTGCTTGAAATCTGTTTCGATCGATAATAATTAATAGATTATCAAGTTTATATGCTTTTGCGACCAGCATTGCCTCCCAGTTTGAACCTTCATTTAACTCACCATCCCCCACAAGAACTACGACACGATTATGGTGACCTCTTAATTTACAATCAAGAGCCAGACCTACAGCCAGAGGCAGACCATGACCAAGTGAACCGCTAAAAAACTCCACGCCGGGCAACCGGCGATCCGGATGCCAATAAAGCCTGCCAAGGCCTTCTTCAACATTTTTCTTTAACATATGTTTTTCAAGGACGCCAATTTCAATCAAAACCGCGTATAGTGCTGGCACTGCATGCCCTTTGGAAAGCAACAAATAGTCGCGATTGAGGCTTGTTAAATTCTTACTGTCTATTCTTAAAAAAGAGCTGTATAGACTAATTAAAATATCTACACAAGATAAGGCCGAGCCAACAAAACAACCTCCTTGAACAGCCATCTCCAAAACATGTTCCCTGGCCCGGATTGCCATCTGCTGTAATTCTAATTTTATTTCAGCCATCAATCATTAAGCCTCTCTCCTTGGGATAAAGGATCTACCCTTATTTAGAAACAGCTACCGGTTTGTCAAGCAAAGGCTCGATCCGGGTCTCTGATGATTTTATTGTTGATAAATCATCGATGTGATTACGATACCAGTTAATACCTGCATAAGCTGAGTTTATCTCTGCTATCTCCGGTTTTTGCTTGATAAGATTCAGAATATCTTCCATAGAAAAAATATTATTTGTGCTGTATAGTTCATCGTATACGGTCTTGATAAACTGATAATCTTCAGGATAATCAATCGTCCAGCGGTGCGACATTGCATAATTAAGACCTGTTTCCCATTCAACATTTGCCAGGCGAAATCGCGAAGGTCTTTCCCAGATAAATGGAGTTGTATGCTCTCTCTCAAAAGGCTTCCTGGCCATTAACCACGCTTTGTTCAATGCAATATAATTAATACATTCCACATCGTTCCCATCCGGATAAGATGCGGGATGTAAATTACTGACATAATCATAGTTTTTAAAGTTATCTAGAAAGAACTTTAAAACTCGATCAATTATTTTGGGGTCAATCAAGGGCACATCAGATGGAATCTTGACCACGGCATCTGCTCCATAAAAAAACCCAGCCTGATAATGCCTATCCAGTAAATCCGTCGGGTGGCCTCGAAAACATTCAATATCTTCTTCAAGACAAAGTTTCTCGATAGGGTCATCGATTATTTCATTAGTGGTTGCAACAAGAATTTGCCCCACATACTTTGCTGCTTTTATTCTTTCTATCAATCTTACTAAGAGTGGTTTTCCGATTAGGGGTAATAATACTTTTCCTGGAAGTCTATTTGATCCCATCCTTGCCTGAACTATTGTAATGATGTCAATCGATGATTTCATCTTTATCCCGCTTTCCTTTCCCTGTTAATCAAACGCGTACATACATTGGCAATAAACTTTCCTGAATGACCACCGTTTTGAATAGGGGCCAGCTTACGTAACAGTTCAGTATCGTAATAGGAATAAACTTGTTTCCCCATAATTATTCCCATGTAGGTTACACTCGAGTATTGAGTAACCAAGATATCACAATTTGCTACCATGTGATTGGTATTGCCTTCACTGTAAATAATTGCTTCGGGTGCAATTGCTTTTATCTCGCTTACAGCACGATCAACCTTTTCATTCGGATGAAGTTTAAAAATAATCTTCCTGTTACCAGCCAGGCTAAGCACCGATCTGATAAATTGATTGCGATTATCTAAACGCTTAGTTTCACGTAAATCGCTGGTAGCAGCCAATAAATAACCATTGTAAGGAAAATCATTCTTTAGATAACGAGCAAAGTCATCAAAATTTGGGATGCCGGTGACTACAATTTTTTGCGGGTTAACTCCTTTATTGATAAAAAGCTGTCGATATCCGTTCGAGGCAACGCAAAAATAATCATATGCATCTGAAAGGCCAAAAGCTGAAGTGTTCAGAGTAAGATACGGAGGTAATTTGAATTTCCTGACCAAAGGAAACAGCAAATTTTCAGGATCGGTCATCCCTTCCTGGACCAGTACTATTTTGTTAGACCGAATATTTTTCTGAATCACTAAGTCCGAAGTGGTTACAACCAAATCATAATTAAATCTTTCTCCCCCATAATCTACAGGCAGTTTATTACTTTGCAGGTAACGATCAGTATTTTTACGAAACTGCCCACCCAATACGGTAAAGTCAAGCAACCCGGTTTTTTGGATAAGCTTACCGAAGGCACTGTCAACATAATAGGGGGTAAAATAGCAGTCGCAGCCAGCGGTTAGATGTTTTGCGATCGCATGACAGATTGAGGTTTGATTGACAGAACCTCCGATGAAAAGCACTTTTGGCTTACTGTATTTTTGATTCATCTTTACCCTCATCATCAATGATTAAAGATATTATTCTTAAATAGCCAACTTATAATCGCGGTGTCGCTTGTACCAATGTGCGCCCAAATAATTATTTTCATTTATTGCTTTGCTATTATTTTCTTCGACAGTAACCAGCTCTAAGCGGTCATAACCACAGCGGAAAAAAGTATCGGCCAGGCTGGCATATAAAATTGCTAGTACCCCGAGGCCCCGATAGCGTGGCATGACGGCAATTAAATTCACATTAACCTGTTTGGTTTGTTTTTTTTCTCGCAAGAGATAGTACCAACCCCAGGGCAATAACTTACCTCTGCTTCTTTTCAGTGCGTTCGATAAATCGGGTAAACAGAATAGAAAACCGGCAATTTGGTCGTCTTTTAAAACTAATTTAATCAGCTTATGATCCACGACTTTATTTAGGGTTTTCAACAAATATTTAACCTCTTCATCTGTTGGAGGAAAATAAGTATGGTTTTCAGAAAAAGCCAAATGATGGGCATCAAGAATGCGATTGAGCCAAAAAGATAATTCCTTGTAACTGCTAAATTCTTTTGTTTTAAAACCCCTACGCTCTGCAAGTTTATAAGCAACCCGCCGATAACGTACGTCCAAAGTATCATTACGATTAAAATAGCCCGATAGATAGTCTGTATTTTTTTCAAAACCAAAATTACGGATCAATTGATCATAATAATGATAATTATAAGGAATTCCCATGATCGGCTTTTCATTAAACCCTTCGATTAAAATACCACCACCATCGGCGGGTGCTAAGCCTCTTGGCCCGATTATTTCAGTTAACCCCTGATTCCTGGCCCATTCAATTCCGGCTGAGAAAAGTTCATCTGATACCTGCTGCTTATCCAGGCATTCAAAATATGCAAAAAGTGCTGTTTTTGATTTGTTAAAATAATTGTAATTTCTGTTATTCATTACTGCTAAACGCCCCATTACTTCGCCGGACATATCATTTTCCGCAATAAAAAATGCAGCACTTGAATGCTTATAGAATGGATGAATAGCAGGATTGAGACTTTCCAGGACCCCATCAAGTAAAGGTGGCACCCAAAAATTAGAATCCCGGTATAAACAAAATGGAAACTCGACAAACTTTTTTACATCATCTCTGCTTGTAAGATCTATTTCTTTGATCAACAAAAATATCACCCGGTTCTATAAGATTCTCGAACTGGGTGCATTATAACTATTGTTTGTAAAGAGCTATTTAATCTTAAATTAAAATGCTGTAAAAAGTCCGTTAAATTATGTGTCTTGAGATTGCTAAGGTGCAATGGGATTCTTAAGCAATATGTTATTATATTTAAAAAAAAGAGAACAGGACCGTGGATCAAACGATTAATATTATATCTGTTGACACTGACAACTTAGATCAGCATGGCTTTTTCTGCTACATGAGCAAACGCAAAGCACCCGGCTATAAGCAAAAACGGGACTGGCTAGAGGCAAGGTTTGCTGAGGGCTTAAAAATAAAAATGGTTCACGAGATCGGCGGCCGCACAGTTGGTTTTATAGAGTATATTCCCGGAGAATTTGCCTGGCGGACGGTTAACGCCCCGGGATACTTAGTTATTCACTGTCTATGGATCGTGGGAAAAGGCAAGGGAAAAGGCTACGGATCTCACCTGCTCAAGCTATGTCTTGATGATGCCCGCGCTCAGAACAAGAACGGCGTAGTCATGGTGGCCAGTGATGGGGTATGGTTGGCTAAAAAAGATCTGTTTGTTAAGCAGGGCTTTAAGGAAGTAGGGCAGGCTCCACCAGCTTTTACCCTGCTGGCATACCGCTTTTTTGATGATGCGCCGCTACCTGCTTTTCCTGCGGACTGGGAAGAGCGTCAGGGCCGTTTTGGCGATGGATTGACGGTGATCCGCACCCCGCAATGTCCTTATATTGAAGACGCTACTAATATGGCCCTGGATTATGCAGCCGAACAAAAAATTGCTGCACGGGTAGTAACTTTTCAAACTGCTGAGGATCTACAGCAAAATTCCCCAAGTCCCTATGGCGTTTTCGGTCTGGTTCTCAACGGCAGACTGCTGGCCTACCATTACCTTCTGCGCAAAGATTTTGATAAACTAATAAACCCTTTACTCTAATTTCTTTAAACAATAAAGAGGCAAAATCTCAGAATTAATTTATGCATAAAACTATAATTATTTTGGCTTCAATCAGAAACCGGCCGAACCTTTTGGCAAGAGACCGCCTGGCCTGCTCACTTTACGAACTCTTTTCTGAGGTTTAAACTCTGCTTGAACAGAATAATAGGGCGATTAATATTACTAAGGCAGATGAAATAATATAAAAGGTTCACCCCCACTACATTTATATTTTCAATTATGTCCAAGAAGCAATTTATCAGGCATAAAAGCATTGTTAAATGCCATCCTTGAAAATAACTAAAACAAATAACCAATAAATTGCGTACGTAGACACAACCGTAATTCAGCTGTGCCTACATCTATATTAAAAAGAGGGGGTGCTTGAATTATCAAGCTTAATTGTTACAGTAATATTTCAACTGTGTTCAATTTTGGTAAAATGTAATTTGGTCTTTCAATACTCTTATTTGAGATAATTAAAGTTAGTTCAACTGTGGATGTTGCGCGATGAAATGGAATTTTCAATTTCAACTGAAAAAGGCAACGATTTAATAGAAGACTTCTAAATCGACCGGTAATAGAGCAAACGACTTTTTTGATATTTGCATTGTTTGCTGCATGCTTGCTGATCATAGTGACTATAGTTCCTCCAGAATTATACGCGCTATCTCCTTCGGTTCGATATACCAAGATAGCCTCTGTAAAATATATCTTGTAAGATAGTAGAATTATTATCGTATTTTTGCCCTTAGGCGCTAAATGTTTTTGATCCGTTCCCGGCGTTTTTCAAGCAGTTGCTGAACCTTGCCCAGTGAACTATTCACAACTTGATTCGGGGCAATCCCTACTTCAGCCAGTACTTCCCTGGCCCCTTCAGAGCGCCCCACATCTTTCGCAAAATGGGCGTCGCTATTCACGGCGACCTGTCCACCATGTGATTTAAGCAAGGCTGCAAAACGGCGGCACGGCTCCAGGCTACCCAGGCGAACATTAAAAGAGCTATTGTTAATTTCAATTAATTTATCATATTTAATAGCCTGGCAAACCACTGCCTCAGCATCCAGAGGAAAGTCTGGGTTTCCGGGGTGGACTATTCCATCAATATAGGGATTAGCTAGCGCGTTAAGAACTGCCTTGGTGTAACTTTCCGTGCCTGATCCATCAAAACTGAGAACATGAAGCCCCGCCCAAGCTAAATCCAACAGTGCCAAGTATTCAGGAGGAAGATCAACTTCACCTGCCTCATTAAGGATATTTAGTTCAACACCACGCAAGATCCGTACACCCTCCATCATGGGCGGCAGCACCTGCATATTGCCAAAGAAGTAGCGATGAGTGCCTCCGGGCATCGCCGGTCCGTGGTCGGTAATTGCGACTGCGGCAAGTCCTTTTCGCGCTGCCTCAATAGCAATCTCAGCGATAGTGCTGTAAGCATGTCCGCTGGCAACAGTATGGACATGAAGATCCGCTGCAAAAACCAGTTCCGTTTCGGGCTTCATTTTTTCACCTTCCTGATCGACATGATGGGGCAAAAAGCAGCCCGAAGCCATTATAGCAAAAGCATAGATAAAGAAAGAGAAGAAAGGGTTAAAAACAAGTTAAATACTGGTAAATACCGAAGGAGCGGTTTTTCTGTACTAGTTTATTACAAATCATCCTTAAGTCTGATCAATACTCCTACTCCTGATCGGTGACCGAGTTTTTTTAGTAGAATATAATTGTGCCAGTCCCACTTGGGAATGCAAATAAATGGGATGTCATATAAATATTTAAGGAGAGCTGATTATGAATGAAAAGTCGATAATCATCATTGGCGGAGGTTTGACAGGACTTTCCGCTGGTTGTTATGGGCGGATGAACGGTTACCGGACATCAATCTTTGAGCTGCACAGCATCCCCGGGGGTGTCTGCACCGCCTGGAAGCGCAAAGGCTATATCATTGATGGAGCCGTTAACTGGGTCATGGGAACCAGGCCGGGTACCGAGTTTTACCGCTTCTGGGAAGAGCTTGGAGCAGCACCGGGCTGGGAAATACATAACCATGATCTCTACATGGTCAATGAAAACCGGGATGGTAAACCTTTTTTAGTCTACTGCGATGCCGACCGCTTTGAAGAATACCTGCTGGAAATATCGGCGGAGGACGAAGGGGTCATAAAAGAGTTCACCGGGGCCATTCGTAAAGCATCAACTATGTCAATGCCGGTGGATAAGCCGCAGGAAAACTACAGTGTGCTGGACAAGGTAAAAATGATCAAAATGATCACGCAGGTCAGTTTTTTCAAAAAGTGGGGCAATACTAGCATCGGCGATTTTGCTGCACGGTTCAAAAACCCCTTCCTGAGAGAAATGCTCAGTGAGAGCTTTGGCCCTGAAAACCCAATGATTATGGCCTTATTCGTGCTCGGTTTTCAGCATAGCAAATCTGCCGGTTATATTATCGGCGGAGCGCTCTCGCTGGTCGGCTCAATTGAAAAACGTTACCTGGCTTTGGGAGGAGAAATAAACTATAACTCCCGAGTGGTTAAGATCCTGGTCGAAAATGACCGGGCGGTTGGTATCCGCCTGGCCGATGGCAGCGAACACCGGGCTGACTGGGTAATATCTGCCGCCGACGGCCGCACCACGATCTTCGATATGCTTGAAGGAGCCTACTTAGATGAAAAGGTTAAACGTAAATATGACAAACCAAACCTCTTTGAGCCGCTGGTTTACGTCGGGTTGGGGGTAGCGCGTCAGCTCGAAGATTTACCTGCTTCGATCGGTGGATTAAGCTACCCCCTATCAAAACCGATAGTAATCGCCAGTGAAGAGAAGCAGAACATCAACGTCCGCTCATACAGTTTTGACCCCACCATGGCGGAGCAGGGGAAAAATACCCTGGTTGTGCAATTTACAACCAACTATGATTACTGGCACAAATTAAAGCAGGACCCGGAGCAGTATCGCGCCGAGAAAGCCGCTATCGTGCAGGCTGTCATTGCCGGACTGGAAGAGCGCTTCCCGGGTATTACCGGGCAGGTGGAAATGACCGATCTGGCCACTCCGATTACCTGGGAAAGGTATACCGGCAACTGGAGAGGCTCTTATGAAGGCTGGATGTTCGACAGTGATTTCTCACCGCTTTCTTCCATGCGTAAAACCCTGCCCGGCCTAAAGAACTTTTACATGGCGGGGCAGTGGGTGAATCCCGGCGGCGGTATACCAACTGCGGTTATGTCTGGCAACCATACTATCCAGATGATCTGCAGGGAAGATAAGAAAAGTTTTACCAGCAGCAAACCTTAAACTGGAGGTGAAAGCGTGGAAACTATAAACAATATTGAGCTTAAAGATGAAAACATTTATCCAGATGAAACTATATTGCGATCGGTTTTAGACAAAGCCTACGATGCTTATGCCAGGCTACTTGAATTCTTTGACCAGAATGAAATGGTTCATGAGTGGAGATATTACCATGATGGCAAAGCATGGCTATGCAAAGTGCAAAAAAAGAAAAGAACCATCGTCTGGATGTCAGCATGGAAAGGTTATATGCAGGCAACTATATATTTCCCTGAGAAATACTTGGATAAACTATACCAGTTAGATTTAACCGAAGAAGCGAAAAAGAAAATAGTATCAACTTACCCATTTTTTAATTGAGAACTTTGACATCTAAAAATGAAAGAATAACATGTTTACTTCATGAAAAGCTATCGATAACAGCTAATGCGGTCGCTTTATTTATAAGTTGAACTGGCTATGAGGGAGGAGGAATATAAATGGAACGCAGACGTTATGCTGACCATCAATATTGGAAAAAGTATCTTCCTTTTTTGTCGGAAGAGATGCGGTTCACGGACGATGTGCCGCCCGTGGAGGAGTGGTGGCAGTGGCGGGGCAATGATATCCATGTGGACCGCCTGCGAAGTCCCGGATCAAAATGCAAGTTCATCTTTCTCCATGGCGGAGGAGGCAATGGAAGGCTTGTAGGCACGATAGGCGCCTGCTTTTACAGGTTAGGCTATGAGTAACTGGTACCCGATCTGCCGGGATTTTGTCCTGGTGTATTGATTCCCACGCCATATCTAGCGCACATAAGACACAATCCCTTTATATGGGTATGATACCGAAAGCGTTACCAATAGCGCTATAATCAGCCTGCAATATTCTGAACATCACCAGAATCTGAAATGCCTTTGGTTAAAAATACGCTAATCGCTTCACAAATACGCTCAGTAGGTGGTATGCTTGTCATAAGGTCTGGGCTCCTAT
>Ga0180431_10004317_pt1 | contig 17831 bp, 16 predicted proteins | sample SS_ome_11_FD_132459 | JGI IMG/M metagenome (GOLD analysis project Ga0180431, IMG submission 132459) | Hypersaline lake sediment archaeal communities from the Salton Sea, California, USA - SS_1_MS_1 metaG | ecosystem: Environmental > Aquatic > Non-marine Saline and Alkaline > Hypersaline >... | reverse complement strand
GATGTAGAGCTGTCGCGAGAGTGGCTTGTAGGTTCCGCCTCGCACTGTCTCTTCGCTCGGCTTTACGGCTCCGCTACCATTATCGACGCCCAACAACTTGAGTTTGTCTTTGTTCTCCAAGTAATAAGCGAAACCAAAGTAGCCCAGGGAATACTTGTCCGCTTGAATACCCGTGACGAGGACATTGTCGTCTTCGCTCATCGTGTAGTCAGCACGGCTGGCGCCTTCCTTGCCGACGATCGCCTTGGTGAAGTAATCAAACGTCCCAGAGGCCGTGCCGGGACCGTAAAGCTCAATATCTTCAGCCGGCCACTCCGGGTTCAGGTCGCTCCACTTCTTGACACCACTCTCCGGACGCCAAAGCTCCTTGAGCTGATCGACCGTGAGGCTCTCACACCAATCGTTTTCCGGATTGACGATGACCGCTAGACCGTCGAAGGCGACTTCCAGCTCGGCGAATTCGACGCCAGCCTTGTCGCACTTCTCCCGTTCGCTGTCCTTGATACCACGCGAGGCATCGCAGATATCGATCGTTCCGGCGATGAACTTCTTGAAACCACCTCCCGTACCAGAAACCCCAACCGAGACGCGAACCTTGGGCTGAACCTTCTTGAACTCTTCAGCCACTGCCTGCGTTACGGGAAAGACCGTACTAGAACCATCGATAGCGACGCTCTCGCCGCCACCACCACATCCTGTGACAGCCAAAATCGAAGTGGCCAGCAACAACAGCGATCCAATCTGAACTTGCTTCATCAGTTTCCTTTTCTTCCTTTTCTTCCTTCCGACTTCTTCCTAGAAATCTCGGTATATGCAAGCGGCCGTGGAGGACTCTTTCCGCTCACGAACGACCGCCAAAGAACAATCTCAAGAACACCGCTAGCAGTCGCTCTGCGGCGTCTGAACCTACCGGAAATCGTATCGCCTGAGCGTTAAGAAACCATGAAGGTCGAGTTAAGGAGACAACAAGAAATTCTCCCAGAAAAATCGGCATAAACACTGGCCTGCCAATGCCATAGAACGAACGACGGGCCCAGAAAACGGCCAAGAACACAGCCCTCCGACTCACACTCTGGGTAGTTTGACGACGAAAACCGTACCCGCCCCCAGTTGGCTCTCCACCTCAACGCTACCGCCAAAAGATTGCGTCAAGTGTTTGACGATGGAAAGCCCCAGCCCGGTGCCGCCCAACTCGCGTGATCGAGCCTTGTCGACGCGATAGAAGCGTTCAAAGACACGGGGGAGTTGTTCTTCTGGAATGCCGATCCCGGTGTCGCGAACCTCCATCACGACTGTCCCTTCTTGTTCGCGAAGAGTCACCGTTACTTTACCATCGGCCGGCGTATACTTGAGCGCATTGTCGATCAGATTGTCGAGAATCTGCCGGACTCCCTCTTCGTCCGCCTGAACCTGCACGTCAGGCATTCGGTCGCCGGCAACCAATTCGACCTGCCGTGCTGTGGCGGCGGCCTGATGTTCGTCCAAGCAAGATGCGACTACATCCACCAACCGAACCGGTCCAATGTCGAACGCCTGCTGTTGCGATTCGATGCGAGCCAGGCTGAGCATGTCAAGAATCAGCTCGTGCAGGCGGTCGGCTTGTTCCTCGATGCTAAGGAGGAACTTCTTGTTATTCTGTTCATCGTAAATCGCTCCCGCCATGAGCGTCTCGGCATAGGCCTTAATCGCGCTCAACGGGGTCTTCAGTTCATGCGAAACGTTGGCCACAAACTCATGCCGCAACGACTCCAGACGCCGCAACTCGGTAACGTCCTGGAGCACCAGGATAAAACGGGTAGAAGGCTCACCTGCGAGCAACGTGGCGTAGACGCTCAGTGTTCGCGAACCGACATTGCCTAGCTCAACTTCCGCCCGCCGCGCTCCCTGCGAGGCGTTCGCTTCGGCCACGACCTCATGCAAGGCGTGATTCCGAACAACTTCTAACAGAGGCCGTCCTTCTGCTTCGATTGGCACAAAGTCGAGCAGTCGCCCGGCCGCAGCATTGGCCAGCACGATGCGTTCCCGTTCATCGAGCGCGATCACTCCTTCGGCCATACCTTCTAAGACAATCGCCAGCCGCTGCCGGCTAGAGCGAAGCTGGGCCTCGCGCGCCTCAAGTCGATCACTCATGCGATTGAAGCTCTTCGCCAGCGTGCGAACCTCGTCCTGCTGCTTGATGTAGACGCGATGTTCATAATTACCTGCGGCAATCGCTTCTGCAGCTTGAGTCAGCCGCCCCACCGGTCGGGCCACACTCGCGGACACGACGTAGGTGAGCACGACCACCGCGACGCTCACCAAGATAGCGACCAGCCAGATCACGCGTTCGATCGCCGCGACCTGCGCCAATACCTCGGTCATCGGCAAGGCGGTTCGCACCAATCCGGCCGAATCGCCGCGCACATCCGCTCGCAGCGCCACGTACAGCATCTGCTCCCCCACCGTCGGGCTCTTTCGCTGTGAAGTCCCGCTTCCCTGACTTTTTGCCTGCACCAGCTCGGGGCGATGCTGGTGGTTCTCCATTTGCTCGACTTCGGTCAGGCTGCCTTTGCTTGAATCGGCTAGTACCGTGCCATCCAAAGCCACGAGCGTGATGCGAACGTCGACCTCGTCACCCCGTTTCTGAGCGTACGTCTGGAGAGCCTTGGTAGGACGATCGGCAAGAAGCTCAGAGACATCACTCACCACGATCGTCGCCGCGTTGGTAAGTCGCTGCTTGATCTGCGAAACAACCTGATCCTGCTGCCAGCCGCTGACGATCACGACGAACGTCACCGTCGCCGCGAGATTTAACACGGCATAGGAAACAAACAACTTCCAGAACAGTCGCGACGACCACATGTTCGGTTGATCTTTCGGAGCAGGAACCGTCAAACACCCAGACAAGCAAACGCCCAGGCGCCGTCACTCAAATTGGAGTCACGCCACGTGCGTCGAACCTAACGGAAAATGAGAAGCCTGCCCAGCGGGAGCCAGGAACAGTTCGCGAGCAACTTCGCCCACCAGAGCGACCAACATGGCCCAATGCTCAGAACTAAGAATAGTGCCGGCTAGAAAAAAATGGCGGAAGTGTATGGGAATCGAACCCACTGAACGACAGGTTGACTGACGTTCCAACGGTTTTGAAGACCGCGGCCACCACCAGGTGTGCAAACACTTCCACAGATAACGGGTCGCACACACCTTTTTTGGCCAGGGCAGCAACTGCCCACGGCGCCCGAAAGAAACATGCGTCGCCTCTACTAACATGTTTAACTGCAACGCCTTGGCGTGACAAGATCCCGCCCCCGAGAAAGCCAGCGAAACAGTTGACATTATCCTGCCAGCGGGGCATCTTCGAAACAGATCGACAACCTTTTGGAATTGCCAATCACGCCACACTCAAATCCCTAACACTTTTGGTAACTCTAGGCATGACGACTTTTTTCGACGCCACGGCGGCCGTCGCCGTGCCTATTGTTCCCGGGTATAACGTGGAGGTTTATGCGAACGTAACCGACCCAACTCGATTATCATTCGCACCATGATGGAACGTTGCACGTAGGCCGGGACGATAGCGGGTCCGGTGGCGACGGGTTGGGAGCAACCTTTATCCATGAAGTAAGTCCCGGCGGCGCCTCCGTAACCGATTATGGTGCTGCCTCGATTTTTGATCCTGATTCAGTACTCTTTGACGTAGACGGCACGATTTCGGGAGTTGCTGGATCGGTCCTCGTCGGCAGCAGCTGGCCGATCGGAGGAACAGGCATCGTTTCTCCGATTCATCCCGACGAGAGCGTCGTGACACTCTTCGACCCTGCGTCGGTCGTAAGAAACCCGAGTGCAATGTCGTTCGATAGCACAGGGCGAATGCTGCTACTGAATGAACATTCCACGGGTCGATCAGTCGTTGAGAGCACCGGAGGACTGCCTACGGTTCTATTTACGTCACCATCGACAGAGAGGCCCTTCGACCAGGCAATCGACAGCCTTGACCGGATTTATACTCGGGATACCGCTGGAGTCATCCGCATCCACGATTCCACCGGAGCACTTGTCAACGGAAGCTTCTCAGTCCTATCACCCAGTTCCACCTCACGAGGATTAGAGATTGCACCAGGAGGAGTCTGGGGAACCGACCTGTTTCCTGCCGCACCGGGCGGCGATTTAATGCGAATTGATGGCGCAGGCGTGGCAAGCACATTTGGCACCGGGTTTGGCAACATTGGCGACATCAAGTTCGGCCTCGACGGTGCGATGTACATCTCCACCTTTGACGGCGATCAGATCCTGAGGTTGACAGTTGCCGGTACCCGAACCCTCGTCCTACGCCATGGCCGTGATTGGGCTGCTGGGCCCTTTGGCCTATCGACGGCGCCGCTACGCCGGCCGCAACAGGTAGTCTCATCTAGAAATCACCAAGAAGCCCCGCCAGCAGAACGGCAGGGCTTTTTTTGTGCGCGACTTCCGTGATACGGCCTGCAACTTTGCCTCGCCAAAGAGGCTGGCACCCCGCCTGTCCGATTCCGGACAAGTCGCTCCGCACGCCCGTAAGCCGTCTCTCTCTACCTGTCCGCTTCCGGACACCGCGCGCCGACCGCGTGCATTCTCTTACTCGTTTGCTAACAACAACTTGCGATCCCAGATCGGACCTTCTGACCACCGCTTCTTCACTGTGGCACACGCTTTGCGTTTCTCGCATTTGCGACTGCTTTCGTCCCCACCTTGGTGATGAAACCGAATTGCGTGCAACAAGCGTGGCCGCCACTGATACGGCGCCGCCGCAAACAGCATAGACACGAAAGGAGCTGCCGTGCAGCGTCCCCAACCTACAGGACTTCTCCCTGCCAGAGCGATTCTCCTCGCGCTCGTCGGACTCGCCCTACTAACAGGCAACCGCGCGGAGGCCGTTCCTTACGATCCGCTCGATCCAACGATGTCGCGATTGGAGCTGGCCGCGCCACCTCGGCAACTCGGCCCTGGTGACGATCATCCCGGCATGTGGGAATACGTTTACGACTACTACCACGCCGTCGGCAGCTGGGAGAAAGAGATTCGTCTCCATGGCTTTGAAGCCGACGCGATCGCCAACCTGCACGACGTCGGTGATGGCAACGGAACAGCACTCCATCAACGCTGGGACACCCACACTGCGGGCGGTTGGCCTCTTTGGGCCGGTTTCTGGCACAAGGGCATCCGCCCTTCTTATTGGAGCGGTGTCGGTGCCGACTGGGCACTTCCAGGCGATGCCGGCTGCGCCGGGTGCGTCAACGAAGCGTACGGGTACATCAACGAGTGGCACTCACCGTTCGACTACAACGATCAGATCTTCTACGGAGTCGAGCCAGGCATACTCTCAGATACTAACGGCGGGGTCGTCGGCAACGACGCGGTGACCTTCTCGACGTACGCGCCAGGGTCGCCGAATCAGTACTACATCGAAGGTCTAGGGCTTACCTTTCGCGTCGTGCACCCCAATGCCCCTGGGATCGTCCAGTGGACCGCCAACCACTCGCTTATCGAACCTGTCGATCAGTCGATCACCGGCACCATCGTCGGTCCTGGTCCCGCGGTGCCCGAACCCTCGACGCTGGTCATGGGCGGGCTGGGCCTGCTGGGGCTGGGCTTCTTAGCCGCAAAGCGTAGGCGCACTGCCTGAGTATTTCAGATCAGAGAAGAACAAACCAACAACAAGTTGCTAAGAGCCGAAACGAGTAACACAATGAAGCACTGCCCAACACTGGCCGTATTGGTAACCCTATCCATCACGACGCTCAATAATTCAGCATCGGCCGCCTCGATCTACGCGATCAATACTGGACTCAGCAACGATATCGCCGTCGTCGACGCGATTAGCCAGCTAAACTTCCTGGGCAACACCGTCACGACAGGCTCGACACTGGCCGATTACTCCGCGTACGACCAGGTCTGGGATCTCCGTTACAACCAAAATCTTGGTCCCACGGATGTCACCGCCATGGGCAACTATCTCGCCAGCGGTGGCCGGATGTTTTTGAGCGGAGAGCAGCCCGCCTACACCGAGTTGCGCAACGCATCGCTCGTCGACTGGGTCGAGGCCGTTGGCGGCGGCAGCATGACACTCGTCAATGTCCGCATCACCGGCGATCAGCCCGTTACGACCGCCGGTCAAATTGTCGCCCAACCCAACCAGCGTACGTTCCTCAGGTACTACGCAGCCAATAGCGTTTCCACTCCAGGCACCGGTTTCATGGTGACAGAAACACAATCCGGCCTGGGGCACAGTTCCCTCATCGGCTGGGACTTTGGCGACATCATCGGTAGCCCCAATGCCCGCATGCTCGTCGGGTTTGACATCAATCTCTTCCGCAACTCCAGCGCCTGGGCAGAGAACATGGTCCACTATCTCGGTGGGGATGCACCACCTCCGGTCGTACCGGAGCCATCCACCTATGCCATGGCCGCTCTGGGCCTGCTCGGCTTAGGCCTCCTCGCTTGGCGACGCAAGCACGCTAACCGGTCCCGCTAATCATATCCATTCGAATTCCAACGAAACACGAGACTCACCATGAAGCACCAGCTCGTACTCAGCCTGATAGCCGTCGTCGCCACCTGTGGCCTGCTGTCGAACAGTTCCGCGCACGCCGCCATTACGTCCGTGAGTGGCTCTGGGCAGCACGTCCCGATCTCCACCGATGTCAGCTTCAATCAATTCGAGAGCGAACTCGTCTCCGGCTTTGACGAACTGCAGAACGTCTCGGTCGCGGCCAACACGCTAAAGGTCGACTTCTTGATCAGCGCGGGCGATGTCGGCAGTCAGTTTCCTGGCGCCAACTTACCGCCGAACTCACCGACCTATCTCGGTGCCGGCAGCTACAGCAGTCACCTGTTGCATTACGATCCCGTCGGCGACGCAGGCGTAGGCGGTGTGGCCACTTTCACGTTCGATGGTGACGTGGTCGGCATCATTGCCAACACCACTTATCTCGTTGAGTCCGACGCTTCGGTCGGCGTCCCAACGACAACCTACGAGACGAGCGAACAACGCCGCTACGAGTCCTTTAACGGGACCGGAGATCCCGACCTGTTCACGATCGTTTCGTCCAACTCGGTCTCGATCGACTATGCCTACGTGGCGTTCGGCTACCTGGACGACCTGCGTGTGATCACCGCCCACGGCACGGATTGTGCCGTGCCGGAACCGTCGACTTACGCCATGGCCGGGCTGGGGCTATTGGGGCTGCTTGCGTATCGCCGATTTCGTTAAGCCTGGGCGTGGAGCGGTCGGGAGACCACTCCACCACAGCCTGCACCGACGACAATCACATCGCAAATCCGCCAGCTAGACGTCAACGAACACAGAACAACTCCACAAACCAACACCTAGAATAAGGCTCGATGACGAAATCCTCCACCATCCATACCGTTGCCATCTTGGCGAGTGCACTCGCGCTCAGCTTAACCATCAACAACCCTGCTGTGGCCGTCACATTCGACTGGGCCACCATTGGAGACGTCGGCAATGCCGGTGACAACGGGGGATCGCTAGGCTCCGTCGACTACGAGTTTCGCATCAGCAAGACGGAAGTCACCAACGCGCAGTACGTCGAGTTCCTTAACGCCGTCGCCGCCACCGACGCTTACGGCCTCTACAAGACCGACATGGGTAGCACAACCCTAGGCGGAATCGTCCGCAATGGCATCTCTGGCAGCTACACCTACGCCGTCAAAAGCGACGCGATCGGTCAGGGCCCCGGCGGCAGCGACTATGGCTACGCCAACAAGCCGGTCAACTTCATCTCCTGGTACGATGCCGTTCGTTTCACCAACTGGCTCACCAGCGGAACGACCGAAAGCGGAACGTACGCGATCACCGGCGGGGGCCCCAACTCCGGTTCGGTCAGCGTGCCCGACCACGCGAGCTCGGCGCCGGCAAGTTCTTTCTGCCGTCGAAAGATGAGTGGTACAAGGCGGCCTACTACGATGGCACCGGCGGCGTCTACTACAACTACGCCACGGGCAGCGACATTACGCCTGACAACAACCTGCCGTCGGCCGATTCGGGTAACTCGGTGAACTACTACGATCTAGCCGCTACGCACACAACGGGTGACCCCAATTATCCGCTCACCGACGTCGGATCATACTTACTATCGAGCAGCCCTTACGGCACGTTCGATCAGAACGGCAGTCTTTGGGAATGGACCGACACGGTTGGCAGCACCTCCGGAAGCATTCAAGGCGGGTCGTGGTACTATCACCCGCTTGGCGGCAGTTCCAGCATCTTGGATAGAGAATGGGACACGTTCGGTTTCCGCGTGGCTCAATCGGCGGTACCCGAACCGTCCACCTACGCCATGGCGGGACTGGGGCTAGTCGCTCTCGGTGGCATCAGCCTGAGACGCCGCCAAAGGCAGCGAAAAAAAGTGAACTAGCGGGCGATAGCATCGGCAATTCCGCCCCGTTGCCCGACTTCTCACGAAACCTGCACGCGTGTTGCGGGGTAATAGTTATAGAGACGTGCTTCGTGCTACGCTGATTGGGCACGCATGTTCTATTACCTAAAGAGTGACCCCACGGGGTGCCACTGGTAGCTCGCTACCAGTGCTGTAGCTCAGAGGCAAGATAAGGTTCGTCCCCATGTCGAGATGGTTTCCACAAGAGCAGGGCAGGGTCTCGCGCCGCAGCGGCGGGGCGATCATGCAGAAGGCATTCATCGTTTTGGCCGTCATGATCGCTTGCCTCGCGAATGATGCCACCGTTAGCGTCGCTGCCCAGCCGAATTCCGATGCCCGTGCGACCGCCGCCAGAATCGACGCCTCGCTCCAAGAGCATGCCACCAACACGGCCCCTTCAACCGCCGACTCAGTTACGCCAACGACGATCCCCGTCGACGACGCCACGTTTCTGCGCCGCGTCTACCTCGACCTGCTTGGAACGCCGCCGACGCCGGAGTTGATTAGCGCGTTCACGGGTGACGAAGAACCGCGGAAACGGGAGTTCATCGTCGAGGCACTGCTCGACGATCCTCGCTTCGGACGCAACTGGGCCAATTACTGGCGTGATACGATGATGTCTCGCCGCACCGACAACCGTATCCCAGGCCAGGTCGACAACAGCCTAACGCGGTACCTGACCGCCGCCTTCAACCGTGGCGACTCTTGGGACACGATCGCCCGCAGCTTCATCACTGCCCGTGGCGATGTCTCGCGTAAGGGTGCCGCCACGCTCTACTTTTCTCAGCAGGGCAAAGCGGAAGAGAGTGCCGCCGAGGTGTCGCGAATCTTTCTCGGCATTCAGATTTCTTGTGCCCAGTGTCACGACCACCCGACCGATTCCTGGACCCGCGAACAGTTCCACGAACTCGCGGCGTTCTTTCCTCGCATGCGCGTGCGGGCGGATTTCGCCGATGGTCGTCGCACCTTCAAAGTGGTCAGCCAGGACCGTGGTCCGCGGGTACCAAGAGTCAATCCGAAGAATGGTCGCCGCCGCCCGCCGATCGAGCACTTCATGTCGGACCTAGAAGATCCGGCCGCCGATGGTACCCGCATGACGCCGAAATTCTTCGTCAACGACAAGTCGCTGCGACTCGGCACGCCTGACGCCAAACGCCGAGAGCAACTGGCCGAGTGGATTGTGGAACCGGCGAATCCCTGGTTCGCTCGCGCTTTCGTGAATCGCATTTGGGCGGAGTTGGTCGGCTGGGGCTTCTACGAACCGGTCGATGACCTGGGCCCCGAACGCGACGTCGACGCCGAAGCTTCGCTCGATCATCTCGCGCAAGCTTTCGTCGACAGTGGACATGACATTAAGTGGCTGTTCCGCACCATCACCGCCACCGACGCCTACGCTCAACGAAGTCGCTCCCGCGATCCGTCCGGTCGCAAGCAGCTGTTGGCCAACAGCGCCCAGCCACTGCGAGGTGACGCCCTGTTCGACGCCTTGGTCGTCGCGCTCAATATGCCACGCATGGCCGTCGATGTCCCCAAACCGGCCAAGCTGCCTGAGCTGGCTCCGCTGAAAGGTAGACCCGCGACAGACAAAGACGGCGACAACGAAGCCACCGACGCCAACACGGAAATGGAACAGCCCGAAGACGCCATGCCGATGGAAGCGGAGATGGACGCCCAAATGGCCAAGATGAAAAAACGTGGCCGTGGCGCTCGCAAGCTCTTCAAAACCGCCTTCGATTACGACCCCAGTCTGCCGCGTGAAGAGATCCAGGGCTCCATCCCACAGGCGCTCGCCATGATGAACGCTCCGCAGATCCAGAGTCAGATTCGCGCCCGCCGCCGAGGCAGCCTGATTCGCAAGATCACCGACGAACACAAAGAAGATTCAGAGGTCGTCAGGCAGCTATACCTTTATTGCCTGTCGCGAGATCCCAGCCAGGACGAACTTAGCACCTGTCTCGACTACATCAAGACTGTCGAACGCCGCGACGACGCACTCGAAGACATTCAGTGGTCGCTGATCAACTCCGCGGAATTCCGTCATCGCCGCTAACGCGTCCCCCTTAGAAAGCACCCCATGCAACTCCCTTGGATCCATCAGGTCGACGTCGCCATGACTCGACGTGGACACCTGCGCGGTCGCCGCGACTTTCTAAGAAACGTGGCCACGGGTTCGCTCGCCGCTGGCTCCTTGGGCGCAGGCATGCTCTCCTTTCCGGACCTGCTTCGCGCCGAAGCGGCAACCATGAAGAAAAACAATAAGGCCTGCATCCTACTCTGGATGCAGGGTGGCCCAAGTCAGTTTGAAACCTTCAGCCCGCTCTCTGGTCACGCCAATGGGGGCGAGACGAAGGCCACTTCCACGAGCGTGCCAGGGGTCGAGATCGCCGAAAACCTTCCCGAAATCGCCAAGGTCATGGACCACCTGGCGGTGATTCGCTCCATGACCAGTCGCGAAGGTAACCATCAGCGAGCAACCTCGCTCCTGCACACAGGCTACTTGCCGACGCCGACCGTGCGGCATCCAAACCTGGGTGCCCATGTCGCTCATCATCTGGCCGACGCGGCCGCGGAACTGCCGTCCTTCGTTCGCGTCGGCAATCTACGCACCGGCGGAGGTGGCGGGCTATTGGGTGTCGAGTACGATCCGTTCGTGGTTCGCAATGCCAAAGAGCCGCCACAGCATTCCAAACCAACCACGAGTAAGGATCGCTATCGCCGCCGCCTGGCACTGATGCAGAAACTGGAGAAAGGTTACGCCGAGAGCGGGGCCAAGCGTGAGGTGGCAGACCACCAGAAGCTATACCGCAAAGCGTCGCGAATGATCCTGAGCCAGGACATGAAGGCGTTCGACCTCACCCAAGAACCGGAAGCGGTGCGAGCCGCTTACGGCGAAGGTCAATTCGCCGCCGGCTGTCTGCTCGCCCGTCGTCTGATTGAGTCAGGCGTAACGTTCGTTGAAGTCGTCGCCCGTGGCTGGGACACGCACGCCGACAACTTTGAAAAATGCCGCGACCTATGCGGTAAGATCGATCGCCCCACGGCAGCACTGCTGCGTGACCTAGCGGCCCGCGGCCGGCTCGACGACACGCTGGTCATCTGGATGGGTGAGTTCGGGCGCACGCCGAAGATCAACGGTCGCGGCGGACGCGATCACTTCCCGCGGGCCTTCAACGTGGCCATGGCCGGCTCTGGCATCAAAGGCGGCAAGGTGATTGGTGCAGTAAGCGACAATGGCAAAGAAGTCACCGAGCGACCGGTGACCGTGCCTGATCTATTCCGCAGCTACTGCCAGGCGCTCGGCATCGATCCGGATTACGAGAACATGAGCCCTATCGGCCGCCCGATCACCATCGCCGACAAAGGCCAAGCGGTGGCGGAGCTGTTCTCGTAGAACCGCGAGGCAGGCTACCTGCGCACAAAAAAGAGCCCCGCCAAAATTGACGGGGCTCTTTTCTATTCTTTCCGATTGCTAACGGCCAAGGTGACCGTGGCGCGAGGAGCCGATGACGCAACGCGTCAGCCGACCCCACACGCAATTGAATCGGTTATCTTATTCGCAGCCGCAGACGGGCTCAGCTTCGCAACCGCAGGTCGATTCGCAGATCGGCGTGCAGGTGGTGTGACCGCAAGGCTTCTTGCAGGCGCAGATGAGATCATCCGGGCAGTGCTTGCAGGGGAACATCACGCGGCGGTACTTGACCGTCGTCACGCAGACCTTCTTCTTGCAACCATTGCAGTCACGGACGCACTTCGTGCGAGTGCGGCAAACCTTCTTGTAGTACTTCATCTTGCAGCACTTGGTCTTGCAGCACGACTTCTCGCAACCGCAAGTGTCTTCGCAACCGCAAGTCTGTTCGCAACCGCATCCAGCGCCAAAGTTGGCGGCTTCAACCTGGCTGTTGCCCATGAAGCAAACGCCAAGTACGAGTGTCGCAGCAATCAATTTCAAATTCATCGTCTTGTCTCCTCGAATCCCAATGGACTCTATTCGTACCTAAGGGGCGAATCCGTGCCGAAGCCTCGTAGCCTCTACTGTTCACTCGTCGTTCTTATCGAACGAGCCCCAGCGATCATGACCCTACCGAATGACCTGCTCTCTAATTCGACAGTATTGCTATCGGTAGGTTGGTGAATCATCAGGATTTAGGGCCCTTGCGCCTATCCCCGTTTGATGGGTTGCGGAGAAAATACCGGTTATTCGGCTTGTATGGGAAGACTTTGCGGGCACCAGACAAAGCACACTCACTTTTTGCCGGGAACTGGCCCCATTTCGTGGCAATCTCCCGGCCGCTTCAGGGAGCCAACATCAAACAGCATTGATCCGTAGACTGCCCGCACGTCCGCTCTCACCCTCTACTCGCTATCTTGTTCGTAACCTGACGACCACCAAGCCTGACAAACAGATCGCGCGATGCTGGAGAATTACACAGGAGAACTGGCCGGGCTCGGTGCCGCATTGGCCTGGGCGATCGCGTCGGTGTTGTTTCGTCGGCTCGGTTCCCATGTCGCACCGCTGGCGCTCAATCTCTACAAGGGCGTCATCGCCACCGGCATGCTGCTCAGCGTGCTCGCCATCCGCCCCGATCTGGTCAAAGCGATCGATGCCGGGCCGCTGACGATGCTACTGCTCAGTGGTGCGATCGGCATCGGCATTGGCGACACCGCGTTCTTTGCCGCACTCAACCGGCTCGGCGAACGGCGAACCGTGTTGATGGCCGAAACGCTCACGCCCCCGATGGCCATCCTCATCGCCTTCATTTTTCTCGCCGAGGTGCTCTCTCTCTACGCCATGCTGGGCATCGCCATCACAGTGGCCGGAGTCTCCTGGGTCATCATGGAAGGCAAACCGGACCAGGCCATCGATCGCGTGCGAGCTAGATGGGGAATCGTGTTCGGGCTGACCGCGGCATTGTGCCAGTCGCTCGGGGCCGTGATCTCGCGAGGCGCCATGAACGAGGCAGGCGTCGATCCGATCTACAGTTCGCTAGTCCGCATCGTCGGCGGCATCGCGATCCTGCTGATTTGGATCCCCGCCACGCGGCAAAGCTTCTTCCCGCCCGCCGTTCGCAGCGGCAAACTTTGGGCGGTGATCGCCGGGACAACCTTCATCGGCACCTTCCTCGGCATTATCCTGCAACAGACGGCCCTCAAGCACACGCCCGCCGGCATCGCGCAAACGCTGCTGGGAACGAGCTCGCTGTTCATCTTGCCGCTGGTCGTCGTCGGTGGCGAAAAGATCAGCCTCCGCGCGATCGCAGGCGCCGTCATCGCGGTGGCGGGAATCGCCATTCTGTTCGCGGTGGAGTAGGGAAGGGAACAACCTAACCAGCGACGATTTGTGAGATCTGTTCCCGAATTCTTACCCCGTCCGATAGAATATGTAGACGCCAAGCGTGGATACCGACCTAAGGCTGGCCCTCAAGGAAGCTTCTGCTAGCGAAGCGAGAACACACCATGACTCGTGCATTGCTATTCATCGCCACACTCGGCGCCATTTCGGCGACCACCGCGAAAGCGGAATACACTCCGGCGACCTTTCTCGACCTCGCTGGCAACTGCCAACTCATCGTTGCCGGTACCATCGTCGCGTTCGACGACGACACCTATCAGCTGCGAATCGACGACACGGTCCTCGGACCTGCGAAGAAAGGTGAAACGATCACGGTCGCCCGCTTTCGAGACTGGCCATGTGCTTTGCGATGGGGTGACTACCAGGTCGACCAACGCGTGTTCGTTTTCCTGGGCTTCGACACGGACAAGAGAATCTGGCAGATCGCTGGCGCCGGCGGCGAAGGAGAATCCCCGGCAGCCGGCAACGCGGTGCATGCCAACTTCCATCTGCCGGGACAACCGGTCGAGTACGAACGCCCCCCGTTCAAGAGAGTCCTGTCAGCCGTGCCTTACAAAGAGTTCAAGCGAGCGATTCGAGATTTCCGAAAAACCTACAAGGTCACTCCGGCCACACTCCCCCGGTATACCTTCGACAATGAACCGATCTTGCTCCGCTACGACAAGATCGAACGCATTGCCGAGCATTCCAAACGCCGCTTCCGCCCAAGAAGGCCGCCGCCGGAATTCCGCACGCTATCAACGTTGCATCGCCACCTACAAGATCTGGTCGATATTGAGAAGCAGCGGATCGCCGATTACAACAAGAAACATCCAAAACGGCGGTCAACTCGCCACACCAACACCGCGGCGATTCGACAACCCTGACGAAACGGCAGAGCATGAGCGAAACGGACGGACGACTCCTTGCCATCGGCGATATTCATGGATGCTTCACGGCGTTGACGGCTCTGGAGCGCCTGGTCAACTTTCAAGAGGAAGATCGCCTCATCACGCTGGGCGACTATGTCGACCGCGGTCCGGACTCCCGTGCGGTCGTCGACTGGCTGATCGAACGACACGCCGGGGGAAGTCTCGTTCCGCTCTTAGGCAATCACGAACTAATGATGCTCTCTGCGAATCAGTCGCAGATGCAACTCAACCAATGGCTGATCTGTGGTGGCGATGTCGCACTGCAGTCGTACAGCAACTCAAAAGGTGCGGCCAACCTCGACGACGTGCCGGAAGCCCACTGGGAGTTTTTGATTTCGTGCCGGCCGTACTACGAAACTAAACGGCATTTCTTTGTGCACGCCAACGCCGACCCGAAACTCCCACTTGATCGGCAACCGGATGACTTGCGGTATTGGGAACCGTTTAACGATCCCGAGCCGCACGAATCGGGCAAGACGATGATCTGTGGTCACTCGCGGCAAAAAGAAGGCGCTCCGCGAAACATCGGACACGCGGTCTGCATCGACACGGGTGCCTACGGCGGCGGCTGGCTGACTTGCCTCGACGTCGAGACAGGCCAATACTGGCAGGCGAACCAAAACTCGGAAACGCGCACGGGCCAATTGTGATGTGAAGCGAATGACAAGTCACTATGGGGTCAGGTATCGGTCGTTCTAGGCATGCGACTGGCAAGTGGTCCGCAGGCTGAGAACGACGAGACCAGACCCCGGAGTCGCTTCATTTATCAGACAGGATGAAGCAGGATAAGAGGGGGTCGAATGTCGCTGAATGCTCCGCATTCAGCTGTAGGTCAGGTTGTGCTCAACGGAACCCGCGGGTGCCATGTCCACGCTCGCGTGGACATGTGAATGACGTTTGACGCAAGCATACTCACCAGCGGTGAGCATGGCACCCAGGCCTGACAGAACCCTAACCCGAAACGTCAGTGAGGGACCACGCCGTTTGGTAGTGTCCCTCGCTGACGCTTCGGGTTATTAAGGAGGTGGCCACTCTGGTTCCCGCATGCACAGCATGCCCTACGGCTACGGCCACGGGCAGGTCTCCAGACCATCCTCACGTGGAGCGGTCAGGAGACCACACTCCACAACCAAGGGCGGACGATCACTACCCATGAACAAACACACCAAAAAATACTTCGACGCCGTGCCAGAGGATCGTCGGGAGATGGTCGACAAGCTCCATTCGATCATCGTCGGGCTGTTTCCAGATGCGGAAATCTCGCTCGACTACAAAATGCCGACCTACCGCGTTGGCGACGGCTGGGTCGCCCTGGCCAATCAGAAGAACTATGTCTCGCTCTATACCTGCGGCGAGCAACATCTGGTCGAGTTCAAGAAGAAGCAGCCAAAGATCAAAACCGGCAAGGGCTGCATCAACTTCAAGCCGAGCGACAAAATTCCAGTCACGGCCGTGAAGCAAGTCGTCCGCCACGCCATTCGCAAGCCGAAAGGGTAGGGCAGAGGACCGCTCAAGCTCAGATGAGAGGAAGGGTTCATTCTTGCTTGAGGTTCCTCCCCAGCTCGTTATCCTGAAAGGTGGCGGGGCATAACTCCGCCTGAGAGGTCCTGCGTGGAGCTATACCGCTAAGCGGGGCGGACTTTTTTTGCGGTTCGCGTTCTAATTGGCCGATATTTGATATCCCCTTTTGAGGCAATGAGTTATGACGATTACCGGACAACCAGGTAGTGCGGGATTAGTGTGTGGCTGTCATTTCGAGTAGCTCCCGCACCGTCCATTGGTGATCGGTCAGACCTGATTCTACCGCCGGCGTCGTTTTGATTGTGCCGTGAATCCGGCAGAAATTATAGTAGGCCAGATACAAGGCCGTGGCTGCCTCGTGGTTCTCCCACTTCTTGCTGAACGCATTGGTCAGCCGGGTCATGCGTCGCACGCCCATGCGGATATTGAGGTTCTGTCGTTCGACGTGGCTGGTCGAAATGCGATCCCATCGCGGGTTGCCCCGAACCGGCTTTTTCTTCGCGTCCCGTATATTTCCGGGAGAGTAGCGGGCCTCACTGCTACGTCCGCCGCTTCCGCCGTATATCTTGACCAATTGCGCGAAGTCCACGAACAACGGCAGATTGTAAAACGTCGCTTCACGGTACTCCCGGAATCCGTCCGTGGTTAGCTGATATCGGCCCTTCGCTGCCTGCGATAGCTTGTACATCATGGCGTTGGTCGATTCGTGGTTTCGCTTTCCGAGATGCCAGCAGAGAACTAGCTTGGACTCTCGCTCGAATGCGATGAACGTGTAGGCATCGCCTTTGTCGTAGCCATTTCCGCGACGCTTTGCCGTCGCCTGTTTGCAACCAACAAATCCCCAAATCTCGTCGACCTGCACGTCGCTGACCGCCACGTTGCGAATCTTGCGACGCATGAATCGTTCGCATCGTTGGCCGACCAACACCATGAGTCGAGCGATTGTCTTTTCGTCCAGGCCCGTGATACGCGAGGTGCTCAGGATTGAGTTGCCTTCCATCAAGAGTCGCAAGGCTAGCTCGGCGTTCTCGATTGGAATCCGCATATCATCCAAGATCGCTCGCGGCGTGTCGGACCACGTCTTGCCACATTCACGACATTTGAACCGCTGGTGCCCCTTGCGGTCTTTACCGTGTTTCTTGCGATCCGAGTGGGCACATGCCTTTATTATCATCAGGAAACGCCTTGATTTCTGCGGCGTTTCCGCTAGACTTGTACCTGCTCAGTTGCAGTCTAGGTGGAAACGCCTGATTGTGATTGCCCCCGGCGCTGTTAGCGCAGCGCTGGGATTTTTTAGAACGCGGAGGCCAGGGGTTACGATCCCATCCGGCACAAGCCGGCCCGCTCCGACCGCTTATAAGGCGGCTGTGGCGCCAAACCACGCGGCTGACCTCCGCTCTTAAAAGAGTCGCCTCGCCGAGCAGGTTGCTAGTTTCCAGCCAACTACCTGCCCGACTGCCCGTCTCAGGGCCTATTGCGGCCAATCCAGCGGCGACTTCCTGGATTGGCCTTTCTCGTCTTCTCATTACATTCTCCTTTCAAGTATGCTGCCATTGTAAGGGCCGTATGGGTTATGTCAATGGGTCAACCGACAAAATATATGTATTGACAGTGGGTTCCTCAGTCGATATGCTT
>Ga0180431_10004316_pt1 | contig 17838 bp, 15 predicted proteins | sample SS_ome_11_FD_132459 | JGI IMG/M metagenome (GOLD analysis project Ga0180431, IMG submission 132459) | Hypersaline lake sediment archaeal communities from the Salton Sea, California, USA - SS_1_MS_1 metaG | ecosystem: Environmental > Aquatic > Non-marine Saline and Alkaline > Hypersaline >... | reverse complement strand
GGGGGCGGGCCGCAAGCTGAAGGAGTTCTACGAGGCGGGCGGTAAGCTCCTGGTTCTCGGAGACCTGCCCCGACAGGCTCTAGAAGCCTCGCAGGACGGCCAACTGCGACAGGCGATGGCCGATGAACCTGGCGGGGCTGGCGCTGGCCATGACGGTGAGCAATTTCGTCAACGTCGGTGCGCTGCTCGTCATACTCAAGCGCCGCGTGGGGCGGCTGGACGGCGCCGGCATGGTCGGCTCGCAACTGCGCTGCCTACCTGCCAATCTGCTCCTTGCAGCCGCCTGCATCTGGGGCCCGGCCTGTGTCACGACCTTCCTCGGCGAGGATGCCTTCCTCAGCCGCCTCCTGGCCGTCTTCGCTCCCTTGCTCGTCGGTAGTGCGGGTTTCTTCGCTTTCTCGGCCGTCCTGAAGGTGCCCGAGCTTTTTTCGGCCTGGCGCATGGTCGGCCGCCGCCTGGGCGCGAGGAAGCCGCCGCCTGGATCTGCGAACGTGGTATGATATGGAAGCTGCGGGCCACCGTAGGGCCGCATTCTGGCACACAAAGGACGTCCACACGCGCTCAGACGAGGGGGAATGGAAGATGGAAAATGGCGTGACGATGCACGATCCCGAGCGCTGCTTTGACGGCTACACGCTCGTCTGTGAGAGCTACGAGGACCCGTCTCTCACCGCGGACGGTACTGGCAAGATATACCTCGTTGACATGGACGGTGAGCCCGTTCACCGCTGGCATGTCGGGACAGCGCTGCAGTCATTCTGCCGGCTGCTGCCGGACGGGAACATCCTCTACCCGACGCGCGACCGTTCCGACATCAAGCAGGCCGGCATCCGCGAACTCGACACGCAAAGCAATGTCGTCTGGTACTACCATTGCCGCGTGGATCATGACTACCAACTGCTCGCCAACGGCAACCTGCTGATCCACACGATCACTGACAACATGTGCCCGCAACTTGGCAACGGCCTCAAGCGCCATCCCTACATGATCGAGATAACCCGCGCCGGCGACCTGCTCTGGGAGTGGCATGGGGAGGACCACCTCGATGAACTGGAACAGCTTCTCCCGCCCGCCGGCTGGCAGCATTTCCAGGACCGCATCACCTGCGAGTTCGCCTTCGACTGGGCCCACAACAACACGCTGCAGGTCATCCCGCCTAATGCCACGTACGAGAGAGAGAAAGCCACCGGCAAGGCGGCTCGTTTCAAGCCCGGCAACATCGTTTTCTCCTACCGCAGCGTGGATATTATCGGCGTCATTGACCGCGCGACCTCCGAAATCGTGTGGGCCTGGGGACCGGGGCAACTCGACGGCCAGCACAAGCCCCACACGCTCCAAAATGGCAACATCCTCATCTTCGACAACGGTACGCGGCGCGGTTATTCCCGCGTCATCGAGCTCAACCCGCTGACTGAGAGCATCGAGTGGGAGTATACTGCCGATCCGCAGGAGGATTTCCTCAGCAAGTATATTTCCGGTGCCCAGCGCCTCCCCAATGGCAATACCCTCATCTGCGAGGGTGGGAAGCGCCATCTCTTTGAGGTGACGCCGGACAAAGACATCGTCTGGGATTTCATCTTCCCCTGGCACGAAGAGGGCGGCCTCGGCTCGACCTATCGCTGCCTCCGCTACTCGCCCGACTATGTCCAGCCGCTACTCAGTCGCATTAACTGACCCACAGAGACGACCTTCGGCCTGATTACTCCACAGCACGCGCCGTTTTTGGTGTATAATGTTTTATCAACAACTCATTTCCACATGAGCACCAATGTTCACGACTACGGGCCACACACGGACACGATCCTGACATGCACGGTGAATTTCCACAGCAAAACATCAGAACATTCTCCATCGTCGCCCACATTGACCATGGCAAGTCAACCCTGGCCGACCGCATCCTTGAGTACTGCCACACCATCGGCGAGCGCGACATGCGCGATCAGGTCCTCGACGACATGGACCTCGAACGCGAGCGTGGCATCACCATCAAGGCCAGCGCCGTCCGCCTCCAGTACGACGCCGACGACGGGCAGACATATGTCTTTAACCTCATTGATACTCCCGGCCACGTTGACTTCAACTATGAGGTCAGCCGCGCACTCAAGTCCTGTGACGGCGCGCTGCTGCTGGTAGATGTCTCGCAGGGCGTCGAGGCTCAGACCGTCGCTAACATGTATCTGGCAATGGAAGCGGACCTCGAAATCATCCCGGTGGTAAATAAAATTGACCTGACCCAATTCCCCGTCGAGACCGTACTCGAGCAGCTCGAAGATGACTTCGGCTTCGCCCCTGAGGTGTCCGTGCTCACCAGCGCCAAGACCGGCGCAGGCATTCACGAGCTTCTCGAAGCGATCGTCAGGAGCATCCCGCCTCCGGCCGGCAAACACGACGCCCCTCTCCAGGCACTTATCTTTGACTCAAAGTTCGACACCCATCGTGGCGCGCTCGCCTACGTGCGCGTCTTCAACGGCTCCATCAGCGCCGACGACCGCATCATGACGATGTCCGACGGCAGCCATTTTGACGTGGACGAGGTCGGCGTCTTCTCTCCCCACATGGTGCCCAAGGACACGCTCTCAGTAGGCGAAGTCGGATACGTGATCGCCGGCATGAAGCAGGTCAAGGATTGCCGCGTGGGTGATACTATCACCTCGGCCCGCAATTCAGCCGAAAAGGCATTGTCCGGCTATCGCGAGCCACAGGCGATGGTCTTCTGCGGCCTCTACCCATCCGATAACGTTGACTATGGCGTCCTCAAGGACGCGCTGGACAAGTACAGCCTCAATGACGCCGCCTTCCGCTACGAACCGGAGACCTCCGCCGCTCTCGGTTTCGGTTTCCGCTGCGGTTTCCTCGGGCTCCTGCACATGGAGATCGTCCAGGAGCGGCTCGAGCGTGAGTATGACCTTGACCTCGTTGCCACCGCACCGAGCGTCGTCTATCGCGTTCTTACTAACGACGGTGAGGTCCACGACATCGAGAACCCGGCCAAGTTCCCTGATACCGGTGCCATCGCGGCAATCGAAGAGCCCATCGTCAAGGCCGACATCATGACACCCCACAAGTACGTCGGTGCCTGCATGAAGCTCTCCGACGACCGGCGCGGCGACTTCCAGAAGATGGAGTACCTTCACGGCGACCGGGTCATCCTCCACTATCGGCTCCCGCTGGCCGAGATCGTCGTTGACTACTTCGACGCCCTCAAATCCGCGACCCGTGGATATGCCACACTCGACTACGAACTCGCCGGTTTCCAGGAAGAGGACCTCGTCAAGGTGGACATCCTCATCAACGGCGATACCGTGGATGCCTTGGCGATCATCTCCTACCGCAAATTCGCCGAGCGGCGCGGACGCAGCATCTGCCGTAAGCTGAAAAAGACCATTCCGCGGCAGATGTTTGAGGTGCGCATACAGGCCGCCATTGGCAGTCGCGTCGTTGCCTCCACGCGCCATGCACCTCTGCGCAAGGACGTGCTGGAGAAGTGCTACGGCGGTGACATCACACGCAAGCGTAAGCTGTTGGAGCGCCAGAAAGAGGGCAAGAAGCGCATGAAGCAGGTGGGCAGCGTCGAGGTCCCCCAGGAAGCCTTCATGTCCATCCTCGAACTGGACTGACCCCGCCTGCGAACGCCTCCGCCCATCGCTCAAACCGAGGGGACGCCGTGGGAATTGGCCTCTATGTCCACATCCCTTTCTGCATCAGCAAGTGTCGCTACTGCGATTTCAACTCACAGGTGGCCGCTGAACCCTTGCGCCGGCAATACCATGCCGCAGTCGGCGAGCAGTTGCAGCGTCTTCTTGGCGGGCCCATACCTTACTGCATCTCCACCGTGTTCTTCGGCGGTGGCACGCCCACCATTTACTCGTCTGCAGACCTGGCCCATCTGCTTGCCATCATCGTCGCAAATGGGGAACTGGACACTCCTGCCGAGGTAAGCTGCGAGGCCAATCCTGACACGGTGGATGTGGACAAGCTGATGGCTCTGCGCGCAGCAGGCTTCAACCGCCTCAGCCTCGGCGTCCAGTCGCTGGATGATGAGCAACTCCGCCTGCTGGGCCGAACTCATGATGCCGGCACGGCCTTGGCCGCCGCTGCTGCTGCGCGTGAGGCCTTCGACAACCTCTCCCTCGACATCATCTACGGCATCCCCGGCCAGACCGCCCGCTCCTGGAGCGCGACACTCGACGGCATAATCGCCCTCCGCCCTGACCACATCTCCGCCTACGGCTTGATGATCGAGCACGATACGCCGCTGCACATGATGGTCGCCTCGGGGCAACTCCAGCCGCTGTCCGATACCACCTATGCCGAGTTCTACACCCAGGCCCAGCGCGCTTTCGCCGCCGCCGGCTACCTCCAGTACGAGATATCCAATTTCGCCCGGCCCGGCTACGAGTGCCGTCACAACCTCAGCTACTGGCGCAATGAGTCCTACCTCGGCTGTGGGGCCGGGGCTGCCGCCTACCTCGACGGCGTCCGCAGCATCAACATTGCCGATCCGGGCGATTACTGTGCCGCCGTCGGTGAGGGCCGCAGTGTCATCGCCTCTGCGGAGCAATTGGACGCGGTGCACCGGGCCGGCGAGACGATTATGCTTGCCCTCCGCACCGCGGCCGGCGCCGACCTGATTCGCATCTCCGAGCAGTGCGGCATGGACCTGCGCGCACAGCACGCTGACATCATCGCTGCAATGATCGCCGAGGGGATTGCCGCATACGACGGAGGTGTCCTGCGCCTGACGCCGGAAAAGGGCTTTCTACTCCACAGCGAAGTCGCCCGCAGATTCCTCGTCTGAGGATTGCAGAGAGCTATGAAGGCTTCCGCGCCAGTCACAGAACCGATGGTGTTCCGCCCCAATTGGAAGGCTTATTTCTTCCTGTCCCTGCTCACTGCGACCCTGGTTGCCATCTACTGGGTGGCAGCCCGCGCGACCGGCAACCTCGGCTCCATTGGCATCCTCGAGGGCCCGCGCTGGCACTACCTCCTCGCCGAGATGATCATCTGTTCCATTTCATGGTTCTACGTGACTGACAACCTGCTTCGGCATTACGAAGCCGACGACATCGGCCTGACGATCTACCGACCGCTGCTGCCGACGCTACGCTGCTCGTGGGCCGAAGTCAGCGGCTACACGATCTATGGTTACGGTGACGGATTCCGCCTGACGGTCTCCGGTCGGGGCCATATCACCGTCATGATCGAGTGTCTCAGAGACGGCCGGCGGCTCGCCGGCTGCATCCAGAGGATGGCCCAACAGCAGCCGTCGCGGCAGCGGGGAAAGGCCTGACAGGGAGACGGCTGAAAGCAGCTGATGTGAGGATCGGAACCTCTGTAACGAATGAGGGGCGGATGGCGTCCGCCCCTCGGTATGGCCTTCGCGCCCAGACCGTTCAGAACTCGTTCTGCACCTCGACGACTGCGCCACCGTGCTGTGAGGACTCGATTGCCGCCCAGGCGGTAGCCACAGTCTTGGCACCGTCAACACCGTCTATAAGCGGCGTCTTGTCGTTCACGATGCAGTCAACGAAGTGGGTCATTTCTGCGGCCAGTGCCTTCGTGAAGCGCTCAGTGGACAGGTCCAGCCAGCGGCTGTAGCTGACCTGGCGCAGGCTCATCTTCGCCGTCGGACTGGTATTGTCGCCTTCGAGCGTTCCCTCTGTTCCCCAGACCTTGAGGTCTATGTTATAGGGCCGCTGGCAGCCGGAGGAGACCGTCACCCGGCCGATGACATCATCGGCGAACTGGAGGTTGAGAATCCACATGTCGTCAGTCTGCTGCGCGGGGATGTTGAAGTGATTGCTGAAGGCCGAGACGCTGATAACATCGCCACCGAACCAGCGCGCCAGGTCTATGGCATGACAGCCGCCGCCGATGAGGATATGGCGCTTTTCGGGGTCATAACGCCAGCCGTCGAAGCCCGGGATCTTCTCGTAGTTGTGGATGTAGCTGGTCTCGACGAAGTAGATGTCGCCGAACGTACCGTCAGTAGCCCAGTTGTGGACTTCTTCGAAGAAGCCGTGGAAGCGGCAGACCTGAGCGACCATGATTTTCCTGTCGTTCTTGCGCGCGGCGTCCACCATCTGCTGACATTCCTCGATCGTGCGCGCCATCGGCTTCTCGACCAGCACGTGCTTGCCGGCCTCGAGTGCCTTGATGGTCTGCTCGCAGTGCAGATAGTCCGGCGTCGAGATGTTCAGGATGTCCACCTTGTCGGAAGCCACCAGCTCCTCGAAGTCGGTAGTCGCAACCGGGACCTCGAATTCTTTCTGGGTTTTCTCGACGAGTTCGGAGTCGAGGTCACAGACGCCGGCGAGAGTTGCGTCACGCAGGTCCTTGCACTGGAGGAAATGTCCGTAGCCCATACGCAAGCCGACGATCCCGATACCGAGTTTTGCCATATTCATCAGTCCTTTTCAGTTAAGTCGAAATTCGCAGCCTGCATGTTCGCCGGTCGAGGAGATATCTCCTGCCGGTGCCAGGCTCAAGCAACGGCGGGAACGCGCTGCCAGACGCTGACATGGTAGTTGTTTCTACCAAAAAGCCACTTGAGTAACACAACGGTGCGCCAGGCTAGGAAGCGCAGAGAACTGACAGCCCCATTAGACAAGGCCAGCTTCCCATAACAGGGCATGCGGACCTCCTCAAAGCCGCACCGGGGCATGATATTGCGCACCGACTTGTCACTGAACCAATAGCAATGGCATACATGCCAGAACTTGACGTATTTTTCCGGATGAGTGCGGATACGAGAGAAGTCCACATGGGGAACCTCGAGGATAAGCAGCCCACCGGGCTTGAGCACGCGACGGATCTCGGCGAGGCAGGCGTAGAGGTCCCAGTCGTGTTCCAGGACATGGCGCAGGTTGATGACGTCAAAGGTCTGGTCGGGGAAGTCGAGATGCTGCATGTCGCCGATCTTTGCCTTTAGTCCCTGCTCGAGACAAACGTCCACGGCATACTGGCTGACGTCCACACCCTGGGCATCCCATCCCCTGTCGGCGGCGGCCTGGAGGAAGGAGCCGACGGAACAGCCGATGTCGAGAAAAGTGCCGGGCTGACGGATGGCTTCGATAAGACGGAGACGGAATGAGTTGCTTTCCAGCTTGCGGATAGCGTGTTCCTCGTATCCGGTGTGGAAGTCGTCTTCGTAGATTTGCTCGGCCGTCTGTTGCTCGACAGGAGCGGCAGTGGAGTTGATGTGGAGGTTACATTTGGTGCAGACATTGACGGTGATGCCGCGCTCGGGCACCTCGAATGAAGTGAAGTCCGTGCTGCCACAACTCGGGCAGACCCCGTCTGTTATGGTTGGCGCCGTATCGCTGCCGAGATGGCTGTCGTCGGGGCCGGTCGGGTCTGAACTGTTCTCCATGTGGGGCGATGTCCTCCAATCGTAGTACTAATCCTGTCACTAAACCTAGATGTTTTGCGAGACCCTGCTCCTTGACATCCCTCATCGCCTGCGAGCGACCAGAGCAGGTAAAAATCGAGGTAGTCGGTGGCGACGTGTGTCAATGAGTTCTAGATGGCCTGCCATGCGCCATCGCAGGCGTTTACTGGGAGCCCACTATCGGGGTTCTCGTCCCCGAGTTCGGCCTGCATATTGGATGAGATAACAAGCTCTTCGCGGTTCCAACCGCTGATGGCCTCGCCGACCCAGACGTCGGCGTTTTCTGCGGCGCTTGGCCATCCGTAGCCGGCTGCTGATTCAATGAAGTTTGCGCTAAGTTCCAGACAGCGGCAGACAATCCGGACGACATTCTCGCGGCCCTTGAACCGCATCGTCCCAAGGCCCGGGGCGGATAGCTTGTGGCCGGTCCGGGGTATTTCGCGGTAGAGCATGAATGGAGTCATGTTGTCTGGATCAGCACGCGCATATAGCCGTGGGCACGCGCATCCGGGTAACAGCAAGCAAGCCGCCGTGAGTCGCCGTTTGCAGGGGCATGAGCCACTATCGCGCCAATGCAATATATAATACGCCGGGCCTTGCGAGCGATACTGCTTGCCGCCTACATCCGCTCTAAAGCCGCTCTCGCCTCTGAGATTCTGGCCTGGTCATCGGAGAGCTCGATGAACTTGTCGAACTCGCCTCTAGCCTCAACCGTATTGCCTTGTTCCGCGAGAATCCATGCCAGTCCCCAGTGGGCTTCGGCGTTATTGGGGTCAGCGGCGAGGATGTTGCGGTATTCAGTGGCTGCTTGATTGTAGTTGCCCTCATGTTTCAGAGCAAGGGCCTGAGCGGTAGAGCCTGGCGCTCCTGCAGACGGCGGGCTGGCACCGGGTCCGGGAGCTTCACCTGGACCGGGCAGTGGTCCCATGTCGCCGGGACCCTCGGGGCCGCCGGGAGGTGGTCCCATGTCGCCGGGGCCACCGGGAGGTGGTGCGCCGGCGTCGGCTGTGTCCGGACCGGCTTCGTCTGCAGCTTCGTCGCCATCGCCGCCGCCGAAGAGACAACCGGCAAGCGTACTGACTAAAAGTACCATTATGCTAAATGTCAAGAGCAGTTTCCAAGCCTTCATACCGTTTGCGCCTCCCTTGATATCAGAGGAGATTGCTGTGAGCACCGTAAGACTGATTTATTCTACACCGAAACGGGTCGGAATGCCAATAGCGAGCGGCGGAGGTAAGTTGGGCGCCTTCAAGGCAACTCTGAAATCGTGACGAAATCGCGATTTCGGGCAGACGTGTCGGCAGCCTGGATGACGGCCGTAGTCTTGAGGCCTTCCTCACCGGGTAGCGCGTTGGGCTCACCGGAGATGATAGCTGCGACGTAATGCTCGACGAGTGGCAGGTGCGTGATCTCCGGTGGTGGCAGGTGGAACTGTTCGGTGTCAGTGCCGCGTGCCAGCAGTAGCTCCCCTTGTCCAACACTGGTTGCGATGAGCCTGCCAGCGGTGCCGGCGACCTCGAGGGCGTCCACATAGGAGCCGACATTCCAGTAGAACATGCCAATGCCCTGTGCGCCGCTCTCGAACTGCATCAGCAGCGCGCTGGAGTCATCAACAGGGATATCGAAATGGACGGCCTCGACCAGCGCAGCAACGGAAGTTACATCGCCCATCATCTGAAGAAGAAGGTCGAGCCGATGTGATCCTACGTCCCAGAGGAATCCGCCGCCGGCGATGTCGCGCTGGATGCGCCAGAATGTTGATGGGTCTTCGGGAGGCTGCCAGAGTGCGGCGCAGTGAGCATAGGCCATGGTTGGCCGGCCGATGGCACCGTCGGCGATGAGCTGTTGCATCTTTGATGCAAGCGGCCAGAAGCGGCGGTAGTATGCGACCATGAGCTGGACGCCGTTGTTGCGACAGGCGGCGATCATCTCACGGCCTTGACCGACGTTCATTGCCATGGGCTTCTCGCAGAGCACATGTTTGCCGGCATTCGCGGCGGCGATAGTCTGTTCGGCGTGAACGTGAGGAGGAGTGGCGATATAGACGGCGTTGATTTCGTCATCAGCGAGAATGGCCTCAACGGAGGAGTAGTGGCGCTTGGCGCCATGGCGTTGGGCGAATTCGGCGGCGAGCTGCTCATCACGCCGCATGACGGCGATGAGCTCGGAATCCGGCGCGTTATACAGTGCCGGACCACCCTTATGTTCGGCAACCGCACCACAACCTATAATGCCCCACTTGACTGTCATCAGCAATCTCCCAGCTTTGAAGCAGACAGTAGTTGACTGTCACGGACGCAGTATCAACCCGCTCCGATGAAGGTTCGGCAGAAGGCGTGTCCGTACCTCTATATGAGACATTGCTGATGTCCAACGCCGGAGCAGGGGTCAGCGCATGAGGAAATACTTTGACAGATCGGAGGGAAATCGGGTAGAATTGCAGAGCGATTAGGCGGCACTAGTGTGTCGCGACGCAAAGACTGTGAAAGGGAGTAGTAGACGCCAGGCAGCGATAAGAGAGAGGTCGTTCTGAGGCGTTTAGCCTCGGGCTGGAAAACGACCATCACGGCAGCGTCGAAACTCGCCCTGGAGTTGCGGGCTGAACAGAGGACTCACAGCAGTTCCTCTCAGTAGGTACCGACGGCACTTCACCGTTACATGAGAAGAGGGTGTAAGGAGCATTTTAAACGCTCCCGCACCTGCAGAGAGAGCGGCCATTATCGGTCCGCTAAGAAGAGTGGTACCGCGCGGGAGAGTATCGTCGCCGATGACAGGTGACAATCCCTGCGTCTCTTCGGAGCAAGCCCGGCGCTTGCTCAGTGTGAGATGCGGGGTTTTTTGTTTGCCCGCATCCGGCGTACTGCACCATTATTATAGATGCAGCCCCAAGCGGGCCACATCAGGAGAGAGGTGGTTAACGTGCCACGCAGGATTGTGATATTTGATACCACGCTGCGCGATGGCGAACAGTCACCCGGCGCCAGCATGACGAACTCGGAGAAGATGGCTCTCGCTCATCAGTTGGCCCACCTCAATGTGGACGTAATTGAGGCAGGCTTCCCGTTCTCATCACCGGAGGACTTCGCATCGGTGGCGCATATTGCGCAGGAAGTGCAGGGCCCGACGATCTGCGGGCTGGCGCGTACCAAGCAGGAGGACATCGAGGCCTGCTACAATGCCATCAAGCATGCCGAGAAGCACCGGATTCACACATTCGTCGGGACCTCGCCGCTACACCTGGAGAAGAAGCTGCGGAAGACGGCGGATGAGGTGCTGAAGATGGCGGTGGAAAGTGTGGCATACGCCGCGAACCTGACGCAGGACGTGGAGTTCTCGGCGGAGGATGCGATGCGCACCGACCGCGCGTACCTGCGGGACATAGTCGAGGCGACGATCGAGGCGGGCGCAACGACTGTCAACATCCCCGACACCGTCGGCTATACCACGCCGTGGCTGATGGAGGAGACGATCCGCTTCCTGTTTGACACCGTGCCCAACATCGGGCGGGCAGTCATCAGTGTACATTGTCACGATGACTTGGGACTGTCGGTGGCCAACTCGCTGGCGGCAGTGATGGCCGGTGCCGGGCAGGTAGAATGTACCGTCAATGGGATGGGCGAGCGTGCCGGCAACGCTTCGCTGGAGGAAATCGTCATGGCGCTAAAGACGCGCGCCGACCAGTTCGATGCCTATACCGAGGTCAATACCAATCAGATTGTGAAGACCTCGAAAATGGTATCGAGCTTCAGTGGTTTCCCGGTGCAGCCGAACAAAGCAATCGTGGGACAGAATGCGTTTCGCCACGAGGCAGGTATCCATCAGCACGGAATGATAATGGATCGGCAGACGTATGAGATCATGGAGCCCGAAGATGTGGGCTGGGCGGAGACGGTGCTGACTCTGGGACCGCGCTCAGGCAAGCACGGTGTCCGCAAGCGGTTGACTGATCTGGGTTATACGGTGACCGATGAACAGATGAAGGAGATATACGACCGCTTCATCGAAATGGCCGACAAGAAGAAGCAAATCTATGACGAGGACCTCGAGATCATCATGCGGGAAGCTACCTCCGAGGCAGTGGAATCGTGGTCGCTAGCCGGGCTGGGGATTAGATACGACATCGGCGGGCAACCGACGGCCACGGTGCGACTGGAAAAAGAAGGGGAGACCTTCGAGGAATCCGGTTGTGGCAATGGTCCCGTTGAGGCCTCGTACAAGGCTATAGACAAGATAGTCGGTCTGGATGTTGTGCTGGAAGACTACGCGCTGCGGGCCGTTACTCGAGGCAAGGACGCACTCGGAGAAGTAACAATCCGGGTGGAGCGGAATGGTGACAGCGCCACCGGGCGTGCGGCCAGTACCGATGTGGTCCACGCCAGCGCGGCGGCATATCTGAATGCCCTCAACCGCATCATTCTCCGCTCTCACCTGAACGGGAAGTTTGAAGAGGACTTGCCATGAGTCCAGGCGAAGACGATAAGCCAATGGAGCAGATAGACCTGAAGGTCTGTGGGATAACGCGGATGACCGACCTGCGTCTGGTGGTGCGGGTCGGCGCGTCCTTTTTCGGCACGATCGTAGAGATACCACGCTCGCCGAGAAGCGTGTCCGTGCAAGCGGCAGCGATGCTCGGTCGTGCCGCCAAAATCCCGCACGTATGTGTGATGGAAACAGATGATGCGGCTCTCATTGTTGAGGTCGCGTCCTCATGCGAGCCGGTGGCAATCCAGCTTCATACAAAGGCGCAGCTAGAGAAAATAGGTGCGCTCAGGACAGAGCTTAGCCAGCATGTCGAGCTGTGGGTTGCACTGGGGCTGCCACCGCGGACAGATGCCACAGGCACTCCGGTGGCTCAGACGGTGCAGCGGATTGGCGAGCTTGCAGAGGTCGGCGTGGCGCGGATCGTGCTCGACACGGCGACCACGGCAGGCACCGGCGGTACCGGCAAGGTCAGCGACTGGGCGGCGGCAGCGGAGATCGTGGGCCGGTCAGCGCTACCGATTATGCTGGCGGGAGGCATCACGCCGCAGAATGTGGCGGAGGCGATCAGTACCGTGCGCCCGCAGGGGATTGACGTGTCCAGCGGTGTCGAAGCCGCGCCGGGGGTAAAAGATCCAGAGAAGCTCGCGGAGCTGGCAGAGCAGTTCCGCCGAGGCGTCTCGCTTCTGCAAACCTGACGCCGCAGAGCGGTGAGAACTCGTTGCTCGGTAGGCAGGTCGGGCTGGTGTTGGTTCAGCGAGTGGCGGGTGGTGCCTCGGCGATCTCGGGGCGGGCGTGCCAAAGGTTGAGGAAGCTGTAGGTATCGGGCTTCTGGCGGAATATGGCCCAGAAGAGCCTCCATACCTCGTCGTTGTGGCTGCTGAGGGCGACCCAGTGGCCGCTGCCTGCACCGCCTTCGCCTTCCCCATTAACGCGCTTGGCGAATTTCGGGTCATCCAGAGACCCGTTCCAGATCTGGTCGAGTAGCGTATGTGAGAAGCGCTGCATGTCATCATCGTCAAAGACGACACCCCGGTTGGCGGCCTCGATAGCGAAGCTTAGTGATAAACCGCCGTGACCGATGTCATCGGCTCCGTCAGAGATACCCTCGACCGGGTCCCAGTAGGCGAATGTGTAGGCCTTGCCGGTGGGCCGGAGCTTGCTCTTGAAGAAGCGGGCCATCTTCTCCGCAATATCCCGGTAGTGATCTGCCTCGGGCTTGTCTACAACGTCGGCCATTACCAGATACGTGCGGCCCAGAGCCAGGTACTGGTTGTGCGGGATGGGCTTGGTAGTCGTGGGAATCTCGTCCGTTGGTATGTCACGCAGGTACGGGTTCGCCACGATCGGCTCCCACTTCAACAAACCCATTCCGGCTGCCGGCTCGATCCAGACGTACTCCCATTTCTTCAGAAAGTTGTCCATGAGCAGCTTCGAGTACTCATCGGCCTTCTCTCCGTATTGCTCCTGTAGGGCGTTGTCTTTCTTCACCGTCTCGATGAACAGAGCGATAGGATAGGTGATAGTACCGTCATGGACGGCCCACTCAAGGGGTAAAACCTGTTCGGTGCGCACCTGGAATTCATCCCCCTGGGCCGGCTGTCCGGATATGGTTACCTTGATGCCCGGGATGGCGGTGATGGGTTCGCCGGACTTGTAAGCCTGACGGCGGATGAGTAGCTCGGCGGTGTCATCATCAGCAATCTGGAATTCGCCTGGAGCAGTGAATTCGATGGTGTAGGTGTGGCCGGTGACGTCGGTGTTCTTGCGGGCGCGGACCAACTCCGGCTCGATGCGGGCGTTGCCTGTGTTGGCCGGGTCAGCTGTGGGCCGGCCGAGAGCATCGGAGTATGTGATGGTCTGCCAGCCGCGGTAGCCGTCGCCATCCGGGTCGGAAAGGCCGGCAATCATCCGGTCGAAGTGGTCAATGATCTTGTCCAGCCAGTAGGTGTCTTTGAGGATAGTGTAGGCTTTGATGTAGGTGAGCAGGCGGGAGGCCTCACCCCAACCGAGGTCGCCGGAATCGGCGCTGTCGGAGTAGCCCTTCCCGCCTCGGAAAGCCGCGTCCAGCGCTTTGAGGTCGCTGTTGGTCTCCTCCATTGTCGGGATTATGCGGCTGAGGTCTTCCGCAGCCGGCAGGGGATTGGCGGATATTGCGGCGAGAGTGTTCTCCACGATCTGCTTAGCGAAATCCACCCCGTCGGCAGCCATTTCGGGAACCGGCAGTGTGAGCCATAGGCAACTGCCCTTCCCGTACTCATTGTGAGTCGCCAGCGCCACGGGCTCGGGTTGCTGGTTCTCTGCGGTGGTCTGGGGGACGCCCGATACGATCGGCCGTGCGCCGACTGCGGGGAAGTAGTGAAGGGGTGCGGAGAGATAGGGCTTGCCATTGGGGCGCTTCGGCATGTCGAGTACAACACCAGTCTGCGTGCCGTTGGTCAGTGCGCTGCCGGCGGCGATCCGGAGCTTGGCGATATCCAATTCTGCGCCCCCGGCGCCGGCTCCAGTCGCCGGCAGAATGCCGGTGCGGCAGGCGCCTTTGTCCAGATAGATGATGACCCAGGCGTATTTTCCTTTCTCGAAAATATCCTTACCGCTCTTGTCGAGAGCGGTGGCGGAGTACCTGCCTTGCAGCAGTAGCCAACCGCCTGCCGCAACGTAACGCTTCAGGGCTGAGAAACCGGCCTCCGTGAAGGCGATCGTGTCCGGCACGTAGAGAGCGTTGTAGCGGGCCACTATCGCGGCGTCGAGCAGCTCGGTGGTCTTGAGTAGCTCGACGCTGATATCGGCCTCCCGCATTGCTTTGACCCACGCGTCGTCATCGTTGATCGCCGGGCGCTCGGCACCGCCATAGGTGACATAGCCTACCGTAGCAGCGCCGGCTACTCCGATGCAGAGCACGAAAACGAGTGTTAGCAGGATCGGTCGCATTTCCAGTCCTCCGTAGGAACGGCGTGGACCGGATGGCTTTGCCATTCGGCCCCTGCGAACGGCGAACGGCATGAAGAACGGCATTGACAGGCAAGGATGCCTGTCCTCCAACGACATGCAACATACGGCAACGACGAACGACAACGACACTGTCATCATCCCATATGGAGTTCTGCAAGCAAGTACCAGGTGTCCAAGGCCGGTCGGTCAGTCCACATACCCCTCGGCGCGCAGCCAGTTCACGAATTCATTGACGTTTGCGTCATCTACCCGCTTGACCGGCATGCGCGCATCACCGATGGCAAAGCCGATGGCCTGCATCGCCTGTTTGACGAGCCCGAGTCCGCCGAGCCTGATTCCCCAGCGGATGGCTGCGTTGCCGCGCTTCTGGTATTCGACGGCCGTCTCCCAGTCGCCCCTACTGCGTGCGTTGAAGGCATTGACGAAGACCTCGGGGAGGAGGTTGTACCATGTGCCGACAGCGCCTGTCGCGCCCATTAGTTGAGCAGGAATCATCATCTCGTCAGAGCCGGAGAGGATGATAAAGTCGTCGCCCTGATCCCTGCGCATCTGCTCCATGAGGTAGAGGTTGTGGTCGGTGTACTTAAGGCCGGCGACGTATCGAATCTGCGCGAGCCTGTCTATCGTAGCCAGATCCAGCCCGAGACCGGTTCTGACGGGGATATGATAGAGCATTGTGGGGCGCTGTGCGATCTCGGCAAGAGCCGTGTAATGAGCGACCAACTCGTCGGCTTCCGGAACGAAATAGCTGCCGGGGATTGCAGCGATTGCGTCCACATCCAGTGCCGCCGCATGTTCCGCCAGGCGGTAGGCTTCCAGAGGGCTGGTGGACCCGATATGGGCGATGATTGTCGCCTCTCCACCCACCTCCTCCATGACCGCTTCGAGCACGGCTTTGCGCTCGTCTTCGTGCAGCAACAAGCCCTCGCCGGTACCGCCACAGACGAAGAAGCCCTTGCAGCCACGGTCGAGCAGCCAACGAGCGACTTGCTTCTGGACCACACTGTCCACCTGGCCGTCGCTGTTGTAGGCCGTAACGATGGCAGGGAAAATGCCCTCATATACTTCAGTCATACGGGGTTTCCTTTCACTTGCGATTGCAGATGATGTATTGGGACAGTTCAAAGTGAGTTTCACCGGCGCACCAGTGGATTCCTGCATCCGGCCGTGCCGCTTGCTGTTACGGCCGGCCCGCGCTCACCGCAGGAAGTATCCCTGCGAGGTGGGGTTGCCGTCGGTAGTCACAGCGATCCCCAGCTTGCGGAAGCCGTTCTCATCGCCGAGGCCGGGGTCGTGGGTCAAATGCATCTGCGCGCCACGCAACTGGGGCAACATCTCGACGCCGGCCTTCGCCGCCGGGTTGCTGGCCGCACTGATGCCGAGCGCGATGAGGACCTCCTGGACGTTGAGGCTGGGAGAATGTGAGCCGAGGTAGTTGGTCTTCAACTGCGTGAGACTCTCGATGATCATTGCGGGAAGCAGGTGCATGGTGGGCGGAATGCCGGCCAGATGCTTGATGCCGTTGATGATGGCGGCGGATGCGGAATGAAATAGCTCGGAGTTCTTGCCCAACACGATGGTGCCATTGTCGAGCTGAAGCGCCGCGCCACAGTAGAGGCCATCCTTGCCACGTCCGGTCTGTTCGGCCTTCTCGGCGGCGCGTCGTGCAGGCTCGACGACCGGGCGATCGAGGACGCCGACGCCGAGACGGCGCATCAAGGTTTCAGCGCGCTCCACAGTCTGGCGTGGTGTCAAGCCTCGGCGATGCTCAGAATAGTACCGGAAATAGCGCCGGATGACTTCCTGGGTCGAGGCTTCGCGGACGATATCATCGTTGATGATTCCCGCGCCGGCGCGGTTGACGCCCATATCGGTCGGGGATTGATACCTCAGCGTTGTCTCATCCTCTCCCGCGATGCGCTCAATGATACTCTTGAGGATGGGGAAGTTGTCCACGTCACGGTTGTAATTGACAGCCGTTTCGCCATAGGCATTAAAATGGAAGGGGTCCATCATGACGATATCGCCGAGGTCCGCGGTGGCTGCTTCGTAGGCGATATTCACAGGATGGTCCACGGGGAGGTTCCATATCGGGAAGGTCTCGAACTTGGCGTATCCCGAATGCCGGTGTTGGGTGTGATCATGGCAGAGCTGAGAGAGGCAAGTGGACATCTTCCCGCTGCCGGGGCCCGTGCCGGTGACCACCACAATGGGCGCATCAGTCTCGACGTAGGGGTTGCGACCATAGCCATCAGAGCTGACGATGAGCTCCACGCTGTTGGGATAATCCGGAATGGAGGGCTGTGTGTAAGTCCGAATACCCTGGCTATCGAGCCGCTTCATGAGACGTTCGGCGGCGGCTTCTCCATTGAAACGCGTCAGCACTACGGCGGAAGTTCTGATGTCCCAATCGCGCAGGTCGTCTATGGCCTTGAGTGTGGCCAGATCGTAGGTGATGCCAAAATCGCCGCGAATGCGGCCCTGCTCCAGATCACCGGCATAGACGCAGAATATAACTTCGATCTGGTCTCTGAGGCCGTGGAGGAGGCGCATCTTTACGTTGGGGTCGTATCCGGGCAACACGCGGGCGGCATGGAAGTCAAAGGTTAGCTTGCCACCGAACTCAAGGTACAGCTTCCCCTCGGAACGCTCCACCCGCTCGAGAATGGCGGCGCTCTGCTCTCGGAGATACTTGTCATTGTCAAAGCCAACTGAAGCCATGTTCTCTCCCTGAGATACTGCACATTGGGCTTTAGGTCTCGTCACGTATTTAGTGTGTAGTAGATGGCATTTTGGCGCATGTGAAGATGACAGGAGTGGGCCGCTACTCCACCGTCGCTACAGCCGCACGGGCACTCCGCGCTCGCGCAGGTACTCCTTGACTTGGGCTATCGTGAAGGTGCCGAAGTGGAACACGGATGCCGCGAGTAGTGCGGATGCCTTCCCGGCGGTGGCAGCTTCGTAGAAGTGCTCGAGCTCGCCCGCGCCGCCTGAAGCAATGATAGGGAGTCCGGACT
>Ga0180431_10004315_pt1 | contig 17838 bp, 28 predicted proteins | sample SS_ome_11_FD_132459 | JGI IMG/M metagenome (GOLD analysis project Ga0180431, IMG submission 132459) | Hypersaline lake sediment archaeal communities from the Salton Sea, California, USA - SS_1_MS_1 metaG | ecosystem: Environmental > Aquatic > Non-marine Saline and Alkaline > Hypersaline >... | reverse complement strand
GCTGACCGCCCTTCGTCTATCAGTAACCCCGTGTCTTTTAGGTAGAGTTGAGCCATGTGATTCTAAGCCTCGCAAATCAGCGCACCGCTAAACCACAGTTGGTTACAGCAGCCGATAAGGTTGCACGCTACTCCGGTGTTTTGAAAACACCTGACCTGTACCGTGTCGCCGATCTGGAAATAGTCGACGAACGCCGCGTTGGTTACGACCGTTCCCGCGATATCATAGCTCTCCGACTGACCACCGACATACACGAGATTTTTGTACCAGCGGTGATAAAAGTTGCCGCGTATGGCGAGCACGATTTCCAGCGAGCTCGTGAACGTCCACCAACCCTCGATCGGTATTGTGGCCGTTTCGGTCGCGAGATCCATCATTCCCGCGGGATTTTCGTCTCTCTTCTGATTCCATGTGACCAAAGTCTCAACACCACTGGGTATCGCTTGATACTGGTCAGACCATGCCCAGAAGCCATAAAGCAAGCAGCCGTCAAGCCGTTTCCCGTTGCCAAAACAAACCAAAGCGATACCTGCCTACTTGTCTAACTGTTGGAAGTAGATTTCCACGCCCACCGCTTGCGCATCGGTATTTGCGTATTGAATCCGCGCGCTCTCGCCAGGCTCGAACACAAATGGATCGAGACAGACCCAATCGGTCAACCCCAACGCCGTCGGGTCGACCCGCAACAAATCGACGTCCCATTCAGTGCCGGAATGATCTTTCCACACGATTAGATCTTCGCCAACCGCCGTCGGTACTGCCGCCCAATTCGCCGTAACTTGCAACATCTTTACCCAAGTCGGTGCTTCCCACGTCAAATTGATCGCCCCAAAGCCAGGGGCTTCTGAGTTTGCCTGTAATCGCCACAACGCCGGGAAAGGACGCAAACCGTTTTCAATTTTGCCGCATCCCATTATTCACCTTCCTTAAATATCAATTCCAGCCCGACGTCTAGATCGTCCGCGTTCGCATAGGTGGCCTGAACACTATCGTTGAACAAAAATTCCGTATCGCACAAAACGCAGTAATCAGTGATACTGCCTATCATTGGATCTTCTGCGAATATTTCGACGTCGTACGCGGGCTGTATAGCAGACACCTTGGTGATTGTGAACACGCCGGCAAGCGCGGGAGCGGCGCCGAGCTTGATCCCAATCTGCAGCAGTGTCGCGTTGTACGGTAGGACTTCGAGAAGGTTGATCGTCTCCTGCTGCCCGGCCTCGCAAAGCGCGCGAAATACTAGTCTAGATCGAGTCGCCATAATCTACCCCCTACACCCTTTTTTGGGTTTCGACTTGCGCTTATTTCGGCTTTTGGACGCCGGCGTCTTTTTGGGATCAACCGTAGGCGCCAGCTCGGGTTTTACGGGCAACGCTGATTTTTTGGGCGTCAGTGACTCGGCCGCTTCGGCCATCTCGTCGTTCAGCTGCGCCAGGTACGGCGCGACGTGTTCAAGGTGTTCTTTTGAGCGCTCCGGTATCCTGGACCAGATGCGCTCGATATCGAACGGCTGTCCGCGAAGACCTAAGTGAAATTCGTGCAGCGCGTGAGATTCGAAGTTGCGTTTGACCTGGGCGACCAAACCATCACACATCCACCCCAAAAAAATCAACTTGGTTTCGTCCGGCAGGTCTCCGAAATTTGATTTTGTCATTTTTTGATCCGTTGTTTTGTAAACCACCACCAAGCCGCGAGTATCAGCAGCACGCCTATCAGCGCGCCCCGGGCGGCTTTTTGTTGGTCGACTACGATGTTACCCTCTAACCAATGGTCGATACGCGGCAGATCCCACGACGCGCCCCACTCATTAGATCGATTCCAGACCAGCTCAGCAGGCCCTACGCGGTCCCATTGCGGAAACGCAGATCGGACGTTCGCCCAGGTAGGCATGATCTTGTCCAGGCGCCGACGCGCGGCGCCCGGGCCTGCTGCATAGAACGTATCGGCGATCCTTATCAGATCGTCCAACGCTACGACGCCGACGCGTTTTTTGATGTAGCGATATGCCGACTGTACAAACCGGGCGAGTATCCACGCGCCGACTCTGATCTGTATCGCCGCTCCATGTGCGCTTTTATCACGCAGCTGCGCCATTGTGTATTTGACTTTATGATTCTGGTTGTAGTCCGTCAGCGCTATCGGCATCACCTGCATGAGACCGGAGGCACCCGACGACGGGTTGACCGCGCCGGGTTTACCTCCTGATTCTCGTTGCATGATGGCCAGAACATGCTCAACAGGCAGGGGTGCGCCCAGCTTGTCGAGCTCGGCTTGTGCTACATCCTTCCAGCGTGCGACAGATTCAAGCATTTAGACCTCGCGAGCGTTCCGCATGGCCGTCAGCTGATAGGTGCTCTGTGTGTACCCGCTCAACTTTCCTTCTACTATCCATTGGTAATGCGTAGTCGGTGGTGTTATCAGAAAGAACCTCAGGACGCGCCCACCGGGAACAGGCAGCTTCAGGCGCTTGTTATTGTGCGCGGGGTACCACGGGCCGTCGATCTCAAAAAGATCGGTATAGGGCTGCCCTGGCAAGCTGTGAGCGGGTATCGCGGCGGCGCCGTTGAAAACGTGGCGCGCGGGTAGCTGCCCGTCGAAATACGAAAGCGTCAAATACCATCTCAGATTTGCGACGTCGGTGATCACGAAGTGCGGGCTACCCCAGTACACGACGTTCGTCGGGTAGTAGCTGCCGGACGTGTCGGTGACCACCTGCTCGAGATAGCGCACGAAACCGATCTGACCTTCGGGCACAGCAAATTGGGCGAGCTCTACCGCCCAATACTCATCAGACGGAACGCACGTCTGTGCGGTCAAATGCGACTCCTGCCACCGCGCGGACTGCGGAGCTTGCCAAAGCTCATAGGTCTGCTCGTTTCCGACCACACGCTTGGCCTGGGCCAAGGTCCTGAACCATTTCATGTAACGATGGCGGGACGATCGTTCGTCGAACGGTCGTAGCGTGGTGTCGATGAAACCACCCTTGATGAGGTGGCTAAGGAAACCAGAAGCCTTTTGATAAGGGCTTTGGTTTGAGCGATCTACACGATCCATGGGTGAGCCCTCCTAACTAGCGATTTTTCAGCTCACCTAGATCGGCGATACCGGCGCAACAGATCTGGACCTCAAAATAGTCGGCCTCGGGGACGAGAACGCGTGCGACGCGATTTGTGATGGTAAACGATAGCGTTTTGTTTCCGGCAAATGGGATCGGGAACGGCAATTCCAGGATATACCCCGACTCGTCCCATCCAAACATCAGGTTTGCGTTGATGGCGCCGTCTACATACGTGCGCTGTTCGTCCTTCCACTCGATGTCATATTGGCCGTCTTGATAGAGCCCGGAAGTCGACGGGTCGGCTGTGTTGCCGACGATACGATGGCGGATTGACGTCATGCAAAACGGTTCGTTGTTGATCGGTATGCTGCCTCGGCCGACACCACCGGCGCCTATCGGCACGTCGATCGCCACGTGATAATATTGCGGCCGAAAACGACCGGGATCTTCGTCGTATCGGCCAAACAGTGGAGATCCCATCCACGGGGACGGCCCTTGCCCTGGTAAGTTCGTCATATTCGAGCCTTTTCCTTTCTACCGCAGGCGCCAGCCTAACGGTGGTATTGGCCGCGCTGTTGCACCAGGCGCTCGCCGAACAGAGACATCCGAATGACGTACCGCGAAAAGAAAAAGCTGAACGGGCTGGTTCCGTCGGCAGAGTTGATCGCGTTGAAGTGCGGGCCTGTGATAGCCTGCAAGATCGTCCGCGCCCAATCGGACACGTGCAGAATCCCTTCGATTGATCCGGTGCGCGGCACGCCGATCGGCTCGGGCAACGGATAACGATTCGACAGGAGCGGCACGCCTTGAGTCACCTGAGTTGTGATGTACGCTTTTTCGCCGAACGCTCCGGCCGCGTTGAGTTGTTGCCCACCGTGACCGTTACCCACGGGACCAACGCCGGCGGGGCACGCCATGGCGGGAAGCTCCACTCGAGTATCTTGTTGCACTTGCAGTTCAATTCCGCAGTGGCGCACGAAATCCGTTTTGAACCATTGCGGGATAATGAAATCATGGTTTCCTTCCGCCCCGCCGTCGGGAGGCTCTTGGACTTCGTATCCGGGCGCGCCAGTGACCTCGAGGCCGACGCTATGGATTTTGTAGGCAAAGTCCATGTTGTCGACGTTTTTGTGGTTACAGTACGCCTCGCCCGCGACTGCATCCGTCCTGTTTTTGAAAAACGAATGGCGCTCTCTACCGCCGAACGCGACGAACGTCGTGAACCATCCCGGGATATTGGCTTCCGTGCCGTACAGCTGCTCGCAAATGACGATCGAATCGTACAGGGGCCACGTTTCCACGATGTTTGCGTATTTCGCGAAATCGGCAAACACTTCTTTTTCATAGTCTCTCATGTGTTTATTACCTTTCTGTCATCACCTACGCTTAGGCGTGGTATTGACCTCTCTGCTGGACTTCGCGAATACCGCCCAGAGTTACTTGGATTCCCGCGCATGCCGACGCCTCGGTATAAGCGTCGCTCGCGACGTTGGTCATGGGTTGCACCAACGGGCCCGGGATCCGGCCCAGGATGTGTTGCGCGTATTGGTTGAGACGTATCTCCACCGACAGGTTGGCGGTCCTGGGAATTTCGAGGGGATTGGGAAATCCCCAGTGATTGGTAAACATCGGAACACCCTGCGTCATCGACGTATGCGCGAGATTGGGGTATGTATACAACGTCTCCCAATCGCCTTGAGCGACTCCGGAAACTACCGGCCCATACCCCGGCGGTGTCATGAGCGAATTTGCTACCAACCTTTCGTCCTGGTTAGTCCTCAGGCTCATTGACACGTGTTTTGGTAGCTCGGCCTCGAAAACCTGATTGGTTGAATCTTGCGCGCCGATTATTGCCGGGTCTCCCGCGGCGTACGTGGTCGTACCAGGGGCCCACCAGGCAATCCCAACGCTGTAGATCTTGAAGACGTACGGCAACTGGCTTTGCTGGTCCTGGTTGTTGTACGCCAATCCGTGGGATCGGTTCCGCACGTTGAAGAACGGTATGGTCGTCACGCCGCCCATCGCCGCGTAACTCGCGAACCAACCTGTGTTATAGTCCATCGAGCTAACATACGAGCCGATCAACACGGTGTCGTACAACACCCAGTTTTCTTGCACGTTCATGAACTTTTTCGATGCCTTCGCCTGGTCGGCTTGGCTGAATATCTGCTGAGCCATCTTTTCATCCTTTCTCCGCAACCGATCACATCGTGTGTCCCGCACTCAGATCGGCGTCTGCGGTGTTACGCGTCGAGCAGCGCCTTGCGGTAAGGGTCGTCCGCGCCGAGCGGTCCGACCGGTTCCAGTGTGCTGCCGAGCGGTCCGACCGGTTCTAAAGTGCTGCCGAGCGGGCCGACAGGTTCTAGGCTACCGTAGCTCCCCTGGACGCTTTCGGGCAGTTCATGCCACTGCTGATCTTCACCCAACAGATACGATCTGCCGGTCTCGTCCTGCTCGACGTCTCCGGGTACGTACCCGTAGTAGTCTTCTTCTTCTCCGAATTGTGAAGCTGCCCACTCGTTGCCGGTGATGAGCTCGTTTTGGATCATCTCGTAGACCATCAACGACAGCCCACCTTCCATCACCTTTTGACCGCTCCCGGGCTTCACCATCTGCGCCAGAAAACCCGTGGCGACAGCGCCCAGTGCACCCTGTAGATATTCTTTCCATCCCCAGGATTCTGGATCGATCTCACTCGCTCCGCCGCCGAATCTCTTGGCCAACCACTTCGAGCCGAACATACCTACCTGATAGTAGGCTACGTTCTTGAGTGCGCCTTTGAAATTGAGACCGCGCAGCGCGCTGCTGGATCTACGTGCCGCTCGTCGCGCGTAGCGCTTCACGCTGCTGGGGTTCCGTCTCGGTCTCGCCTTCCGTCTTGTCGTAGTGCGTTTCCGTCTTTTTGCCATCGTTGCAACCTTTCTTTTCGTAGTCGTGCGAGCCGCAGCCCGTTTTGCGGGCGCTCGCCTTTTGGTTGTTGTTTTGCGCGCTGATCGTTTTCTTATGGTCGGCCGACGCCGGCGTTTTGTTGCGGTCGTCGCCGTTTTCTTTTTCGCGCGCCTTTTCACCACCCGCTTTTTCTTGCGCGGGTTTATCAATAATACTTCGTTCATCCTGTGATCCCTCTTTTCGTGGTTTTTATCTTACCTCCCGATAAGACCAACAAAGTTGGTTTGTCCTTTTTTCTGTTCACCCAGATCGATGGGAGTGTTTTGAAACTATGGATATATTTCTGGAGTCGGCCGTTCCACTTGTCCGACTCGTAAACGACTTCGTGGCACAGGTCGACGTACCACAGAAACCCACGAGGAGGCTTTACTAGACAACCGTAATCTACCTCGAAACCGGACCACGTCTCATAAAGCGCGATCCCTGCCTCCGAGTCGTCGAGCTGATCGGTGCATATCTCTTCGAGCCGATTGTACGTGGTGGTCATGGTCGGTTTGATGGCAAACAGAGTTTTTCCGGATACATCCGAACATAGACGAACGTTGTCCTTTTTGGGCCAGCTGTATTCTCTGCCTGTGCCGCGTATGCTGACCGCGCGACCCAAATCAACCAATGTCTTGGGCAACCTTATCGGCTTTTTTCTGACAGCCATTGTGACACCATATACAATACCAGGGGTATGCCGAGCGCCAGCCCCCAACTAGTCCCGGTTTTTGCCGCACTGCCGATACTATCCAACGCGCGATCTAACGCGGATTTCTGATCCCCATATCCACTGTCTGCCTTCCATTGTTTCCATTCGGCGCACGTTTCCGGGCTCTCTTTTTCGCAGAACATCTGGTCTGTAGCGCGAGACAATGCGTTGAATTTGCGCGTGATCTCCCGTGCCGACTTGTCACGCTCGTACAACGCCCACGCCAGGCCGGCGACGATCACAACGCCGGCGGCGATCACGATAAAGCCCTGCATGTCTTCGGGCTTCGGGTCGACTATGTTTATCTTGTCGTCTGTAGTCCATTGCAGGGCATATACGCCATCGTCCACGCGGCGCATGGCTTCGCGTATCTGTTTAAACCCGACTTGCATGTTGCCCACCATACGCGACATCGGACGAGGATCGGGCATTTCGGGATATCGTGTCGACCACGCGGCAAAGGCCATGCCTTCGTTTTGCGCGTAGGCAGACAGCAGATCTAGCCGGGCGTGTATGTTATCCGCCAGCCGTTTCAGCGTCTGCCATTTACGCCATTCCGCCGGTGTGCCGATACGCGTCATAGTGTGGCCAGCAGCGCTGCAAACGGTATCACCCACATGTTGTTACCGCCGCCGCCCTCGCCGCTCGCTCCTGTTTCCCCCGGCGGCCCCATCGGGCCCGGCGGTCCTATCGGGCCCGGCACTCCGGCAGGCCCTGCCGCTCCACGCGACCCCGGCGGCCCCATCGGGCCCGGCGGTCCAGGCGCACCACGGGGGCCAGGCGGGCCCGGCACTCCGCGACCTTCTCCCGGCGGGCCTTTCGGGCCCATCGGCCCCGGCGGACCTATCGGACCCCGGGCACCCGGCGGGCCTGCCGCTCCACGCGACCCCGGCGGCCCGATTTTGCCAGCAGGGCCAGGGGGGCCAGGTACTCCACGCCCTTCACCAGGGGGACCCACAGGGCCAGCCTTGCCGGGAGGACCCGGCGGCCCTACCTTGCCAGGGATTCCCGGTGGGCCGGCCGGCCCACGCGGCCCAGGCGGGCCTTGCTTGCCTTCTACGGGATCGACCGGCAGAACGTCTTCCGGGTCTCCGCCGGTTATCGGCGGGATCCACACCAAGGGATACGCTTTGCCGGAGCCTCTTGGCGCCCTGGGTTCTACCGGGGAATAGTCCGGAGTGGACTGCAGCCCCCAAACCTTGTACGCCTCCCAGCCCTTCGGCCCTTTGTCTATGTAGCTATTCCACGCAGAGTCGTTTATCCTTAGTAGGCCCTGCTTGACGTTCGCTTGGCCGTAGGCTTTTTTTGCGACTCCCCAGTACTTTTCACCCTCCTTGAGCCGGTAAAATTTTCCAGCCGTCGGATAGTCCGCGATCTGCTCTGGTTGCGGGTCGACGAAGCCAAAGCCCACGTCCAGGCCGGACAGGCCGAACGCACCGCGCCTGCCGGTCCTCGCTCGATTTGCCATCATGTGCATGAAGCGGATCGCGTTTCTGCCCGACGTCCCCCTGTGGAGCGCTTGATAGGCTATCGGGCCTAGTTTTCTGCCGGGTAATCCAGGGGGATACATGTTACCACCTCCGGCGACTGCCGCGACGTATGCGGGCTAGCGCACGACGTACCGCCGCAGGAGTGCGGGCGCGATGCGCGAACGCTCGAGGAGACACACTGCGAGATCTGCCGCCGCCCCTCCGATAACGCCCTGGGATCACTCGTCTGCGTCCCTTGCGCTTGCGCATCGCGCGTTTTTGCGCTTTTGCCGCTCTTTTCAACGCCCTCTGAAATCGTTTGGCGCTTTTGCCGCTCGGGAACGATAGCGATCGGACGGTACCGGCTGCGCCCTTGATCTTCGCGCCGTATTTGTTCATCAGATTTGCCACCTTTCCAGCGGTATACAACGCGCCTGCGATCGCGGGACCATAGCCGGGAATCAGGGCTGCCACGGGGGCGAGCTTAGCGGCATACTTGCCAACGTATTTGGCCAACGGCTTGACGATCTTGTGCGCGATTTTGTAGACTTTACGGCCCAGCTTCATGAGGTACTTTCCACCTGGAATCTTTTTGAGTACCTTACGCACGCCTTTGCGTATGCGGCCCCCGACTTTCTTCACGAATTTTTTTGCCTTTCGGAAGAGTTTTTTGAAGAATCCGAGCGTACCGTCGTACTCGTACACGGTGCCGTCGTCACCGAGCCCCATCATTCCATCATATGCGCGCTTCATCACGCTCACATAACGATAGTCTTCCGGGCTGAGCTCGATCGTCGGTGTCCTCGCGAGCACCTGCCTGCCATACAGCGCCTGATCTACCTCTGCGGTGAGCCCAGGCACTGCGTCACCAGAGATCACCCCCATGGTATCAGCGTACGCGCCCCATGTGGCGAGCCCGTACATGCGCCAGTCTTCCGGCTCTGCTGTGTCGACACCTTCGCCAATACCCCCGAGCCCGTCATATCCATAGTCCTTCCAGCGGGTTACATCGGGATACATCGTTGTCCTTGTCCTTTCTGCGGCCTGACTACTACCACCGGACGTTTCCGGCATAGCCCAGTAAGCCGCCGTTGAGCCCGAAGATCGCTATTCTGCTATGATCGGGCGTACTGCCAAAACCGCGCCTGGGATGCACTACCGGATCGACGGTAACCCAGCCCACACGCGGGACGTGTGCTTGAACGAAAACATGAGTGAATACATCCCCCGGCGGTGCGCCCCTCGGAGCGATGACGGCGAGTCGTACCGGGCGCCCTATCGACATGAGCGACGCGCCGGTTGCCGCGGCGACACAATCGCAGTCTCCCGCACCTTTCCCCCGACCGACACCGCGACCGTCCAACCCGAGCACCATCGTAGCTAGCGCCCTCGGGCCGTATGTCAAAAGTTCCGTACCGAAGGGATCGTTGACGTATCGCCACCTTCTGATTAGGTCCTCATAGACATTGCGCACCTGGCCAAGATAATCCTTGGGTCCGGCCATGGTAGCCAAAGCGGCGGCATGATTACGGATCGGCAGGTACCGGGAACCCCGAAGGATTGCCCGCCCGATGAGCCTGATTGTGTCGAGCATCTTGCGGCGACGGCCTCCCGGGATTCTAATCCTCGTGATCCGTGGTATATAAGCCCGCTTCATCGTACCCTTGACGATCAGTATCCCCTAAATTTAACGAATCGTCAAGGTCATCATCGCCACTGACAGCGGATAATACCTCTGTCATAGCAGCGCGAGCCTTGCCAGGAGGCATTTTGTCGAGCGCCATCAACACCACGCCCGCCGCCTCTTCAGCATCGAGGCTTGACAAATCGTTAGCGAATTTGTCCAAAGTCGGCGGTATTCTCGGATCGGTTTCTGGACTGATAGACGGTTCAGGCACTGACGCGGGTTGCGGCGACGTCGGAAGATGTCGACGGGGGCTAACCAGCGCACCACGAGCGGGAGCGGGCGCGTTCTGTTTCTGAACCAAACTCTTCACTACTTCGGCGATCACAGGGGTGATGCTGTCGCTTTCTTCCGCCCCCCCGCCACTGCCCGCAAGACTGCCGAACACGGACTGCATTTCTCGAAATAGTCCCAGCATGCCGAGCATTTGATCGGCCATCGAACCCATTTGATTGATGGGCTGTTGTCTGGCTTGTGCAAACTCCAAAACTTTAAGTAATCCCGCAACGTCAGTGCCTTTCTGCTTCCCAACAAGATCGAGGATTGCTCGAATGTCAAGCTGTGGTGTGGGGTTTGGAGCCGGTTGCTGATAATAGGCAGGAGGTTGAGCCTGCAGCTCGGTCTGAGTAGGGACTTGATGCTGATTTCTTTTCAGTATCTCACCGTGCACGCGGGGGGGATAGCTGTAAAGGGATACTGTTCCCCCCCCTATGATCTTCCCCTCGTCCCCATGTACCTTGATTTGCAAGCGGTGACCGCCCCAGTTGTCGATCAAGTACTGTATATCGATTTGGTCGTGTGCATCGATAATCTCTTTCGTCTCTAAATGGCCCCTGGCCCAGCTCGGATCAACGCGTATGATGCTGACTTTCCACCCCCTTTCAACGTTTGCAAGCAAGTGCTCTAGTCGAGCTTGCCTGCGTTCCTCCTGAGTCGGCTGGAAATCCATCTCAGAAAAATCGCCCTGTCCGATTCCTTTTTTTTCTTCGTTCATAACACCCTCCTTTGGTGATCGGTGAGTCGATGCATAGGCAAAACATTGGTTGTGCATAGGCTATGCATAGGCTATTTGCACCACTAGTGTAATTCTCCGCAAAAATTTTTAAAGCCGTGATCAGTGAAATATTGACCGTGATCCGTGAAAAAGGTACAGTGATCCAATGCTCCAAAACACCAAATCACTGTATGGGACACTTTTGACACTTTCAAGCTAAGTGTTTTTGGTGCGATTGTCCAGTTTTTTGGTGTTTGGCAGACAAAAAACAGGTAAAGAGTCATGCCAAGAACAGCACAACGCACAAACCGAGCCTTTAAAATCGCCCACTGGCAAGATATCCAGCGAATCTACACCACCGTTACCCTGACCGGGTTTTGTCACGCTTGGGCACTCCTGATCGTCTCGATACTAATACCGAGCGCCTTGACCGTGCTCCAGTTTCTCGCAGCGCTCCACCGCGCCGGCAAAAACGGGTATATGGGTTGCGCAGTGGCTTATGAACTGCTCGCCCCTCGGATCGCGCTCGCGACCGGTCGCCCTTGCTCGCGCCGAACTTTAGAACGCGGTGTATCAGCTCTCCGGATGCTGGGCCTACTTCGGCCGCACTGGTGGACTATGCCAGACCAGCGGATACAGAACGGCGATAAAGAGCACGTAATCAAGGGGACTCGCAAGGTAGAGACCAGCTCGGGTTGGAAGTCATGCCAGATCAGGATCCTAGTCTTGACGGATCGCGCAGTGGCCATGTGGGATCGTAGATCTCGGTCCAAGGGGTCGGAGATTCTCCCACATTTCGCACAATTTCTTACCCCCGCCAAATTGGCGGACAATCCCCAGATCGACCTGGTTGATAAACCAACCAAGGTAGAAGATACTGATCAGTGTGCCGTAAGTTCAACAGATGATCGCAAGGAACGGTTGGAACAAGGTAGGTCAACTCCGCCGGGCCCGGGAAAGACGGCTGCGCCGCCCCAGACGGGCCCGACTGTCGAACATCAAGCGTCAACTGTCCTGGACTCGCCACCCCATCAGACCAAAAGCCAGAAAGCACCAGGAGGCCTTGAGGAGGCCTTGACTTCGGCCACCTGCTTGGGCGATACTCGAAACGGATCAAATTCCCTCAGGCCCGGTACAGAAGACCCTGACAATGCCCCCCCCACATCCGCGAGACAGGTACTCTGTACCGGGTCACCCTCCCAAGGGGTGAGCCATGAACGCCCCAAGCTACCCAAACACGCGCCGAACAAAACAAGCTGGTCCGTTGCCCGGGTCTACCTCCTTGTAGAGCTACACCGAGCGCTTGAGCCCTACTCACGCCGAGAAGCGGACTCAATCTACGAACGGGCCCGATACGAGATGTCAAGCGCCTACCCCTGGCCCCAGACCATTGTTGACTGGGCCTACTGGGTCGGACGGTTCGCGCTGTTCTCACCGGCTCAGCGCCGGTACCACATGGCACGAGACATCGTTCCCCTCCTGAAGTCCAGACTGTGCCCCACCCCATCGGAACCGAGACGCTTCGGTGAGTACAAGGCTTCCCCCCCGGCCAAGCGCATCGACAAGACCCTTGAACCCTACCTGAAAGAGCTCTACAATCGGTTTTGTGGGGATTAGAGCAGAGTTGAAAGCGGATTTAACGTGAACAAGTTACCCTGCCGAATGTATTCCCTCAAAACTTTGGTTGTCCGGTGTCTCGTGTGAATTTGAATCAGATATTCAGGCATTTCTTGTGTTGCCGCCGATGTCACGAACCCAGCCCGCAGACTATGACCTGAATACCCCCGGGCAGTGAACCCGGCCCGCTCAAGTCGCCTTTTGATGATCGCATTGACCAGCCGAGGGGCGATCCTCCTTCTTTCGTCAATTTTCGCAATCCATTTTTTGCCAGGGGTACCGATAGCGAAAAAAAGCGGACCAGATTCTATCCGGGCAAGCGTGATCCACTTTTCGAGCCGCTTCGTAGGGCAAAAGCGTTCCTCCCGCGCTAGGGGTATACCAAGCCGATATCCCTCGCCTTCTTGGTCTGTTTTGCTCTTGGGGATGGTAATGATCATCCCCTCGGGAACGAATTCGACGTGTTCGAAGTCAAGAGCGATGATCTCAGAGCGGCGAAGCGCAGCAGCCCACCCCACGAGGAGGAGCGCCGCGTCACGACGTCCAAGAAAGGTTGGACGTGTACCATCGATCACCTTGCGCAGATCGGCCAAGAGGAGCGGCTTAGCGCGTTTTTGAGCGGTACCCAGCTCGCGCTTGATGCCCTTCCATGTTTCCACAACCTCGGGCGAAATCGTCGGATTTGTCAGCTCAAGTGTTTGATGAGCTTGCCGGATAGATGTAAGCGCCCTCGAAATCGTCGAAGCGGCCCGGCCCCGATCATGGGCCAAGTGGGTGATGTATCGGCGCACTGTCGACGGCCGCGCCGGCAGAAAATCGAGATCTAGCCCGCTCGCCCAGTCCGTGAAAGCTTTCCAGTCCGAGCTATACGCCTCTTTTGTGGCTTCAGACCTCAAACGCTTTTGAAAGTCCTTTGAGCGTTCATCCAGTGTGCTCAAAGTCTTTGTGTTGTTCTCGCTCAGGCAATCGCCAGACTTCAACAGTTCTCCCATGCTCGGTCCTTTCGTCTATCTTTATCCATCCCATCCCACGCAATAGTTGGCGGGCGCTCGCAGGTTCAAAGAGTCTTGTTGAGCCGGTATGGTCCATGATCATGCTGTACCAATCGGCTATAAGGAGATGCATTTCTCCTTTTCGTGGAAATTTCATGGTTCCCCCTCACGACAACACACGGTCGACGCGTTAAAACACGCTTTTTGCGTGTCGATGTCATCAAAGTCACAGATGAGCCGGCAACGCTCAGCATCACACAGCTCGTGTACGGCCTGTTCGTCGGTATCGGGCGCAGGCCACGGTTGACAGCACCACGCAACCCAATCCGCACACGGAAAGTTGTAGTTGACTACGCTGTCCGGGATACCGCCGCCAGTGATGTCGAATTTATCGCAAGTCATCCAAGACGGTGTCGACGGTTCTTTGCACTCCCATGGGCAAAGTTGCCCCGTGTCCGTATCGGTATCGGTGTCGGCGTCGGTGTCGGTATCGGCGTCGCTGTCAGAGTCGCTATCGGCGTCGCTGTCCGTATCCGTATCGGTATCGGTGTCGGCATTCGCGCCGGTATCGGTGTCGGTGTCGCCAGTGTCAGCAGTGTCAGCGGTGAACTCTGCAGGACTCTCAGGAGTACAGCTGCACTTTGTCAGTATCAGGACCAAAACCACGAGACCGAACACGATCACGCCGATAGCCGTTGTGGTCAGCTCGCGCCGGCTCATCGGCAGGTTAGACGTTCGTCCTTTTTTGCTTTCGTTCACCACCAAAGTGGTGAGGACATCGACGCGGTGTGCATACTCTCGGATCTCGTTTGTCAGCGCCTTTTGTTGTTGCACCAGTTCAAGTATCGCGTTTGTCAAGGTGTGCGCTTGTCTGTCTAGATCGGGTCTCATGGTTGTTTCTCCTTGTCTACTCTGTTCGCCAGTTGATAGAATTTGCGTACTGCACGAGAACGGGCGAGCCAGTTCAACCAACCAACCTGGACTGGTTCGCCTTGTAAATTGCATACCTGACAGCGCGCATAGACATACTGTGATCCCGGCATTTGCCGAGTAGTGACATACGCATGGGCGCAGTACTTCGGGTTGACGTATTGATCTTTGTTCATCGGTGGTTCTCCCTACTCATGCGAGCACAATAGCCGGCGATCTCAACGAGCGCTCGATTAAGCCGCTCATGATCGGCGCGTGAAAATTCCCTGTAAGGCATCGCTTCAAAAGGCCATCCCGCGTTGAGCATCCCGGCAAGTGTCTCCCCTACCAAGTACCAGGCATGTTTCTTGACTTTTGCTTTGTTCATGGTTGACCCTCTTTTGGTGAGTGTTTCCTATGCCCATAAGGTTATGTTATGGACGCCTCTTTTTGTTGATTATGGATCATGGTTGTTAGTGACCGCCCATCCCTGCAATCCGGACAATAATCGACGTTATGCATAGTCGATCCGATCCATCCACGCCGGTGAGAAAGTTCCCGAATGTCAAAAGCATTTTTGACGATTTTTCTAGGATGGAAAGTCTTCTCACAGCAATCGCATCTTAGCGATGGTTTATATGACGGTGTTGAGTGATATAGACTCATTGTGTCCCTTTCTCGCCCCCCGGGGGCGGGTTGTCGGCCTATGCCCAAAAATCGTAAATTTGCTCGATGGCCTCTAAAAGTGCAGTATCGGCCTTTTCAAGCGGTTCTTTTTCCTCGGCGGATTCAGGTGCCTCGTTTATCAGATCGGCGAGCCTTTTTTGTTGCTTCTCGATTGCGTTGAGTATTGAACTCAATTTTGTGTTATTCATGTTTTCGTCTTTCTCGCCCAGCTCGGGCGGGTTTTAATACTCGAAGTCTTCTAAATATTCTTCCTGTGCAACAGGATCGCCGCACATTTCTAGATGATCTGCCCACATCGATTGCTTGATCTCGTGCCACAGACCGAGCACGCTACCACGTCGTTTGTGTCGCCATAATTCCGTATCTTCAGACTCTACCCATAACAAATCCTTCACGGATTGGAACGTCAATCCAGTTTTCAGATCTGAGTATCTCAATCCGCATCGTGGGCAGTCTGCGGGATCCGGATTTTGGTGTAATCCCCGATGGACGTCGAAGCGTAGCGCTAGTTGTTTCATATTTTTGGATGTGGGCTTTAATGGCGGGGGAAATTGCTCACGGCTTGACCTATTCAACACTTCACAGCGTTTGCATAAAGACCGATTAGATAAATGTCGCTCTAGAGTAGTTGCTGCGCCTGAATTTTTCCGTGTTATTTGGCCACAGATAGAAGTATTACCGATGCCCTTGACGTGTTTGATTGTACTGTCATACAAACCTATATACTCAGTGCTGGACATATCAGACCCTATCCCGCACACAGTCAGCAGGTACTGTTAAAGTCCATAGGGCGTTGCCTTTCCATCTGACCTGCACTGTGATTTGGTCTGTTGTTCCATCGGTAAACTGATGTACGACGCGAGCAGGCGCCCACCATTCACCGCCGTCCGGATTGGGCATCATCACTTCAACCTTTTGTTTGTACGGTCGTTTCGACATTTTTTTTTCTCCGGTGCAAATAGTATTCTTGGCAGAATCGCTAGACAATTTTGTTCACCATCTCAGGCGTCTCCTGGATCCCTAGTGGCAACTGATATTTTCGATCGATACTCACCACACCATGTATCGGATCCAACCGTTGGAAAAGCTACCATACTACCAAATTGACTTCGCCCAGAGATTGGGTTCTGTTTCTGTACTGGGAATACACTGGGCGGGTATCGCACACACACGATCGCTGTGTGTTCTGTAACCGTTCTGCCAAACAGGCAAGTCGTACAGTTCTGTCCGTTTTTCATTTGTTCTCCTTTATCAAAATGGTTTTTACCAAAATTGAGATGGGTTTCATCGTAGCACCACCGAAACTGGTACCGCCATGATTTCTACACCGGGAACAGCGTTAACCAACGGAACATGCTCCAAAGCATCTTTTTCTTGTAGAAAGTACCGAGCTTTTGAATCGTCAGAATCCCAGTGTTCCCCGGTCCAATACTCGGTTTTACCATCGGCGCGCCTAACGCCGACATACATCATGATTGTGTCTGGTTTTGTCAAAGTGTCCTCCTTTTTAGAAAGCCTACCCCATCCGGACGGCATTGTCCATAATATTATTATATCTGTAAAGCTTTTCTAGGAAGATCCCGCGGTACCGTAACAGGGAGCTGATCACTCCCGAGGCTATGCGTTCCCATTACCTGGAAGTCGCTGGTTCGAATCCAGTCCCCGCCAAACATCCATCGGCTACTTGGCAAGCTCGGTCCGGCTGCCAGGCGCGTCTTTGATGAAATTGAGCTGGAATCCATGCAACGCGGCGTCGTCCGGATAGGTGTCCGCTGCAGACGGTCCATTCCTGAATAATTGAAAATGCAAAACGGTCATAATCAAATTGCCGGCCATATTCAGATTCGACATTTCAGCCATCTCATGGACGTATATTCCGCTTGCCGCGTCTAATCCGGTGCCACTCGAGGTTACCGGGAACGCTGCGCCCGGGGTAGCAATCGTCACCTCGAAGGACCACAAAACGTCCCCAGCGTTCGCCGTGGTAGGGGACCAATGAGCGATTGGGCTCACCGTCGTTTGTTCATCGTACGCATGAGGCACCTGCACTGAAAACGTCAACCTCTCCCTCGACCCGGGCGCAAACAACCACGCGAACACACCAAACGATACGGCGCCGTCGTCCCTGAATTGCGCCCACGATGGCCCCGACCCGGCCGCATTTGACATTGCACTGCCTGGTATAAATATGCCTTCCCACACGGGCGGTTCGTAAACAAAGCGCCCGGTGTGTATGCGTTCGCCGTTGAATAAACAGGAATTCATGGCTTACCCCTTAAAGTGTTTCATCACGTCACGTAGTCGTTTTAGTTCTTGCGCTGTGATTTTTTTTAGATCAAAAGCTCTTTTGATCTTGCGTCGTAAAGTCGGTATTTCGAGCCGATCCAGCAGGGCCCTCATGTCACAATGATCTTCAATCGCGTCTTTTATCGCAGACCATCGCCCAGCGCTAAACGACGTTTTCGCGGCCGCCTCAATCGCGTGGACCGCTGGAGTAGATTGATAAAACAAGTTGTCCTGCGGCACAAAAAACCAAACCTCGCGCTCTGGTACTCGTCCCGTCGTAGGTCCATCGCCCATTTTAAACGGCTTGAACTCCTGCCCCGTGTCGGCTATCGCAAAATACGCCGGGTTCCAACCAGGGGCGCCCTGGTAAACCTCAGCTGACCGCCCTTCGTCTATCAGTAACCCCGTGTCTTTTAGGTAGAGTTGAGCCATGTGATTCTAAGCCTCGCAAATCAGCGCACCGCTAAACCACAGTTGGTTACAGCAGCCGATAAGGTTG
>Ga0180431_10004314_pt1 | contig 17844 bp, 14 predicted proteins | sample SS_ome_11_FD_132459 | JGI IMG/M metagenome (GOLD analysis project Ga0180431, IMG submission 132459) | Hypersaline lake sediment archaeal communities from the Salton Sea, California, USA - SS_1_MS_1 metaG | ecosystem: Environmental > Aquatic > Non-marine Saline and Alkaline > Hypersaline >... | reverse complement strand
TGGCGTCGATGAACACGCCGCCGGGGTGCATATTGCCGAAGAAGACCATCTGCCCGGTCCCGTCGGGGTTGGCCGTCCAGAGGTGATGGTAGTGCACCTGCGAGCGGTCAACGTACTCCCAGCGCTGGAACAAGACCCGCCCGTCGGGCAGGACCCACGGGGTGTTGTCGTGCTCGATGTTCGCCGAGATCCGCCGAACGTTCGTCCCTTCGGGGCCGCAGCGGTACAGCACGCCGACCGGGGTGGTCCAGCAGTTGACCCATCGCTTGGCCCGCCCGGAGACGAACATGATATCCCCGTCGGGCAGGTAGGTCGGTTCGATGTCGTTGTAAATACCTTTGGTCAGTTGTTTTAGGTTCTTTCCGTCGACGCCGATCTCGTAGAGATGGAACTGCTCGGTCCCGCCCTTGCGCCAGGAGAAGAGGATCTTCTTCGCGTCGTAGTGGACCGCTGGGTCGCGGACCGAGCCGTCGGGGTCGTCGACCAGCAGGGTCACCTTGCCGGTTTCGAGGTCCAGCTTGCACAGCCGGCCCTGACGGCGATAGAGCTTCCTCTTGCGGTCGTAGGCGTAGTACCCGAAGTTGGCGTACCAGTGCCCGTCGACCCCGCACTCGCGAGCGGCAAAGACGATCTCCTTGACGCCCAGTTTGCCGAGCCGCTTGGACAGGTCCACGGCAGGGACGGCGGGGACTTCTACTTTGCCCGGGGCCTTTCTCCTGCGCGCGGCCCTTTTCCTGGCCGCGGCAACTGCGGCCTTGACTGCCTCGCCCGTGGGGAACTGTATCTCCCAGATGGAGACGATCTTGAACCTCGGGTCGCCTTTCGTGCAGAACACCCGCACGTGCCGCCCGCGCCCGCCGAGCCGGGTGAACGTCTCGGTCCCGCCGCGACCGTCGGGCTTCGTCGCCAGCGTCTTCCACGTCTTGCCGTCGTCGGAGATCTCGATGCGATACGCCCGGGCGTAGGCGGTCTCCCAGACAACCGAGACCGTGTCGACCGGCACGACCTTGCCGAGATCGATCGCCAGCCATTCCCCACGCGAATTGAAGCCGACCCGGCTGGCCCATCGGGTGTTGCCCCGCCCGTCGACGGCGAAGTGCGGCTGGTAGGGTCCGGAGTGGACCGACGAGGCCGTCACGCCCGGCCCCGCCAGAGAGCCACCTGCCGATGCTGTGAGAATCAGCACGATCACAGCCGCGCGGGCCACACCGAACATCCTCAAACGCATGCCTTCTCTCCTTGCCGGTCCGGCGCCGCAGCCGGCGCCGACCCGCGGCTTCCATGCATATATGCTACAGTAAACCCCCCGTCCGGGCAAAGGCGCGGGGATTCTCCACGGATCCGGCCGGCGCGGTCAGGGGGCTTTCCTGTCGCATCCCCCGAGATCACCGTTTGTGATTTCCACAGGAAGACGATACAGTGATCTTCCCTTGTCAGACCCGGAACGCAGAGCGGGGCGGGAAGAGGAACTGCCAAATGAAAGAGAACAACAGGTCCATACTGATGCGGGCGTACGTGATAGCCTTCCTTGTGTTGACCTCGCTGTGCTGGTGCCCGTGGGCGTACGGGTTTGTGACCGGCCGGGCGCTGGCCATTCCCACTTGGGCGGTGCTGGCGTACGTTTTCGCCGCGGTGCTGTTCGTTCTGGAATGGGTCTTCCTGTTTGTCAGCGGCCTGGCGGTGGACGACGAGAACCTCCCGCGGATCCTCTCGGAGCTTGAGAGTCTCGGGACGGACGCCGCCGCCGACGCGAAGGAGGACCAGGATGTTTGAGATAGCGATCATCACGGCCATCTGCCTCGGGTCGGTCCTGGTCAGCTACGCCGCGTTTCGCCGCGGGGCCTCCAAGAGCGCCGACGACTACTTCGTGGCCGGGTCGAGCCTGGGCTACTTCGTACTGATCTTCAGCTTGCTGGCGTCGTTCCTGAGCGCGTTCGCGATGTTCGGCATCTCGGGGATGGGCTTTCGCCTGGGCTTCGGCACGCTGTTCGTCCTGACGGTCAATCTCGTGCCCCTGGGGTTCCTATGGTACTTCCTTCACCGCAAGACGCTCCTGATCGGCCGGGCGCGGCGGTGGATGTCCATGGGGGCGCCGTTCGGGGAGCGCTACGGCACGCCCATGCGCGCCTTGATCCCGATTGTCGTGCTGGCGGCATCAATTCCGTACCTGGTGGCCCAGGTCAGGGGCATCGCCGTGATAACGGAGGTGATGACCAAGGGCCAGATTCCGTACGAGGCGGGCCTGTTCTTCGCCCCGGCGTTCGTGGTCTTGTACCTGATCCTGGGTGGCATGAAGGGGGCCGCGTGGGTCAACACCGTCCAGGGCACCTTCTTCACGGTGATGGTCTTCATCCTGTTCTTTGCTGTCATGAACGAGAACGGCGGATTCGCCTCGACGATGAAGATGGTCGAGGACAAGCACCCTCATCTGTTCGGACTGAACCTGGGCTCGCAGGGAGGGAAGATGAGTCTCACGATGATATTCGGCCTCGCAGCGGCGATGTGCCTCGGGGCCGTCTGCTTCCCGCAACCCTACATGCACGCCTACTCCAGCAAGTCCGCCAAGGGGTTCAAGGTCATGATCCTGGCCTTCGGGGCCATCTGTGTGGTGGTCATCAGCATGACGACGATGATCGGCATTGCCGGCTGGTCGCTTGGGCCGGATGTGGTGGGCAAGGCGACGGCGGATCTTCCCGGCAGTGCGGACAAGATATACGGCCTGGCGGCGGCCAAGACGCTGCCCGATTGGGCCGCCGCGCTCGCGGTGGCCGGGGCATTCACCGCCGCGATGACCACGGTGATCGGCGTGGTGTTCGGCAACGCATCGAATCTCGCCAACGATCTGTACAAACTCCTCAAACCTCAGGCCAATCCCAGGGAACTGGTCCGTCTTGGCCGATACTGCATCGCGGGTATCATGGCCGTATGTGTCCTGATCGCCCTGAATCGGGACACTCCCGTAGCGGAACTGGCGATCATCGCCTTTGGCATCATGGCTGTGACGATCTTCCCGTTATGGGGGGCATACTTCTGGAAACGAGCCACCGGCTTCGGCGCCATAGCCGCCACGTTGACCGGCGTGGGCATGAACCTGGCGTTCCTGGTCTGGGGTGTGGTCGCGGGAGGCATCAAGGGCGCCTCCGATAAGATACTGAGGCCTCAGGACGACCTGCTGGGGCTCAACGGATTCCTGGTCTCGTTTATCGTAGCCGGAGTGGTCTTCTTCGTCGGTTCCCTGTTGACCAAGCTCGGCCGCACCGAGAATAAGAGCCTGGGGCTGTTCTTCCACAAGACGCTCGATTGATTCGCGGGCGGGGCGGTGCGGCCTAGAATGGTGTGCCGGGCCGCTCTGTGGACAAACCGGGCCCGGCGGAGGTCGGGCCATGAAGGACACCAGGCAGCGAATGCGACGTGCGGGGGCTGCGGCGGTCGTGCTGGCCGGGTGTGCGTGCTGTCACGCCGGTGCGCCAAACGGCGAGAACCCGTGGGCCAAACTCGATGAGCCGGCCACCGAGCGGCCCCTCGTGGTCGCCCGCCTGCTTGCCGACGCGGCCGCGGTCCGGCCGGGCGCGACCGTGACGCTCGGCGTGCTGTTCGACATCGAGAAGAACTGGCACATCTACTGGAAGAACCCCGGGCAGGCCGGCGTGGCAACGGAGGTGACGTTTGCCGCACCGCCCGGAGCTGCGGTCGGGCCGCTGACGTACCCCGTCCCCCGAACGTTCGCCGACCCGGGCGGGATCGTGACCTACGGCTACGCCGGCCGCGTACTGCTGACCGCACGCGCCCGGATGCCCAAGACGCTCGAGCCCGGGAGCACGGTTACGTTCAAGGCCGCCGCGTCCTGGCTGGCCTGCAAGGACAAGTGCGTTCTGGGGAGTGCGGATCTGGTGCTCAGGCTCCCGGTGGCCGCACCGAACGCCAGGCCCGCTCCGGCCAACGCGAGCCTGTTCGCCGCCTGGGCCGGCCTGCTGCCCGTTGCAGCCGGCGAGAAGGCCTGCCCGGCGGCCGTGGCCGTAGCCGGGCGAGTCGACCCGCGGCAGGGCGGGGGACGGTTCGATGTCGCGCTGACGTGGAAGGGGCCGGCCCCGTCGCGCGCGGAGGTCTACCCCGGGCCCGCCGCGGCCGCAACCGTCTCCCGCGTGACCGCCCGGACCGACGGGAAACGCACGGTCGTTGGCTTCACCGTGACGACGCTCAAGGGCCTGGCCCGGTCGGGAAAGACGCTGGAGGTCCTCGTGGTGGCCGTCGGCCCGGGTAAGCGGGCAAGGGGCGTGGTGCTGACCGTGCCCCTGGCCGGCGAATCGAACACGAAGTAGCCTGGCAGTCCTCTTGCAGACCGCGGCGTCGGCGTCTCTAATAATCGCACACCGCATCATCGCACCGTCCCGGACGTGTGACATGAAGGAGCGCTGCCGATGAAAGCACTCGTGGACGCGGACCTGTGCACGGGCTGCGGCCTGTGCGTCTCGACCTGCCCGGACGTGTTCGCCATGAACGACGACGACATCGCCGAGGTGATCGCCGATCCGGTCGGCCTCGAAGTCGAGGAAGCCTGTCAGCATGCGGCCGACGACTGCCCCGTCGAGGCGATCGAGATCGCCGACTAGACATGCCTCGTGACGGTGTCGCCGGGCTCACGGGGCGCCGTTCGGCAACTGCCCACGGTCTGTGACCGCGGGCGGAGACGCCGCGGGATGCAGACAACCTTCGCGGTATTTCCGAACGGGCGGCTCGGTCTCTGCGCACCGGCGCAGTTCGCGGGATATGGTCTGACGTGACGAAAGAGGTCTCGACGCGTTCCAGCCAGGGAGACATATCATGAACAAGACGCTCGTGCTGCTGGCGGCGGTGATTCCCCTACTCGGGGCCGACTGCATCGGCGTGCGCTACGAGATCGCCCTCGAGCCGAAAGAAGACGGCCTCCAACGGACGATCACGGCCGCGTCCGCGCAGGAGGGGCCGGACGGCCGGCGTGCGATCATGCCGGACAAGAACGAACTGAAGCGCATCGCCGCCCTGTACGGCCAGGCCGCCCCGACCGGGGACGCGGTCACCGGGACGTTCTCCTATCGCACCCCCGCCGACGTGGGCGGTGCGGGGTTCTACGCGCGGCTGTCCTCGCCGATGGGGACGGCATTCGGCTACGTCGAGCGGATCCGGGGCAACGACGATCTGGCCGGGCAGATCGACCGGATCCGCCACGGCGCCGACAAGACGGTGGACTTGCTGGCCGGCTGGCTCCGGGCCGAACTCGGCCGCTCGCCGCAGTGCGACAGGCTCTGTGCCTTCATCAAGGGCCCGTTCCGCCGGGACCTCGAGAACGTCGCCCTGGCCTTCTGGGCGGGCAAGTTCTCGTCGGACCACGAACCGCCGGGACATGCCGAGGCCGCGCAGAAGGACCTGGCGGCACGGCTGGCCGTCTACGTGCTGGAACGCGGGTACATTCGCGCCGACGACGTGCCGACCATCGTCCGGGCCGCCCAGACCGACCAGCCCGGGACGATCTTCAAGCTCATCCAGCGCCTGGTGGCGACGAAGATGGGCATACCCGCCGACCGGGCCGTCCCGAAATCGCTGGCGTTCCTGGCCGGCCCGAAGACGGCCGAGGCATCGCTCAAGGCGTACCTGGCCGGGACGGAGCAGTACAAAGGTCTGCTGAAGGCCCACCGGCAGGAGCAGGCTGAACCGGACGACACGCCTGACCCCCCGGATCCCATGGAGGTTCTGCTGGAGCCTCTGGTCGACCTGGCGGTGCCCTTCTGGGGCTTTCTGACCCGGGCCGACCAGGTCACGCTGGCCCTGGCCACCGGTGTCGAGCCGATGCACCACAACGGAACCTGGGTGCCGCAAGGCGGAAAGGTCACCTGGAAGACCACCATCCGCACGGGCGACAAGGCCAAGGGGCAGTTACCGGCCGTGTTCTGGGCCGTCTGGGGCAAGCCCAACAGGGCGCTCCAGACCAAGCACTTCGGCAAGGTCCTCCTGGCCGACGAGCGGCTGGTGGAATACGGCCTCTGGTACGCCGGTCTGACGCGGGCCGAGGCCGGCCGCTGGGATGCGTTTGTCGCCGACCTGACCCCGGGCGACGATCCGGAGACGAAGGCCCGTACGGCGCTGGCCGGCGGGCGTGAGATCTCCGCTCACCACCCGATGCGGGCGGGGCTGGATCTGCTCCAGGGCCGGGAGAAGAACGAATAGCCGAGTGTGACGCCGCACGGAAAAGGGGACTGGCACCTTCGCTGCGCTTCGGAGCCAGTCCCCTTTCCGTCCGGTCAGATATCCGCCAGGATCCGCTTGCGCTCGGTGTCGTATTCTTCCTGGGAGATGGCTCCCTTGTCGAGCAGGGCCTTGAGCTTGCCGAGGCGGGTGTTGAGGTCGTCGACCGACGGCGTCGGCGGCGCGGCGGCCGGGGCCGAGGCGGACGCCCCCGCGGGCGCCGCCGCTCCGGTCGGCTGGTCTGCCTTGGCCGGCGCCGGCCCGGCCTGACGCCGCTTGTCGACCATATCGACCAGCAGCGTCGTCAGTCCGATCGCCCCTGCGGCGAAGAGGATGAACAGCCCGACAATCACGAGGTACGAGTTGGCCATGTAGAGGATCATCCCGGGCGACTTGGTCACGTGGAGAGGCAGTATGACCCCGAAAACGAACCCCACGATGCCCAGCGCCCCGCCGATGGCGTACAAGGCGCCGCGCGCGAGCTTCTTCTTGTCGACCCGCAGCGAGGCGGTGTCCACCAGGGCCAGCACGCAGGCCGTGATGACCGCAACCAGGGACGCCAGCATGGCTATCAGGTACAGGACCTGCTGCTCTTTCTGATTCTTGGACATCTCGCTGAAATCAGAGATCGTCGTGAAGAACCGGATAGCCGTCCAGACGGCCAGTCCGGCGACCAGTACGCCGACCGCAACTCGTACGGGTATCCGGGCCCCCAGGCGCAGGCGCAGACCCATGGCGATCATCACCGCGACAACGAGGAGGTACCAGTACCACCACTGCATCGCGTCGCCCGGCTTGCCGGGTAGAACGTCGAGTATCGTCCTGAACCTCAAGAACAGTGCGCCGCGCCCTGTAATCGCCACCCAGAACAGGATAATGCCCAGCAGGCCCATGCCCAGGTGAGACAACCGCAGCGCCAGGCCGCGAACGCACAGACTGACCGCAATGGCCGCAGCCCCGACAACCCATGCCCCGATCAGGTAGGAGCAGTCCCTCCCGCTCATCTCCCCCAGCATGTTCCACGACATGAGGACCTTGACACGGCCGACACCCGGCATGCCCCGTCCGGCCAGCCAGGGTATGAATATCGTCGCCAGGATCATGGCCCCGGCGAGGATGGGGCCGAAGTTCTTTCGCCACAGCCCGGCCCCGGCGGCCCTGCGGGCCTGGTACCTGGCCCGGACGGTCCCCGCGGCCGGCTTGGCGGCCCGGCGGCTTCTGACGGCCCCGCTGCTTTTGGCTGCGCCGGCCCCGGCGCCGGCGTCCCGGCGTATGGGCGCCACGACCGGCACGTTGTCCGCGGCGCCGGCGCCGCCCGACTCGCCGGCCCCCAGCGAACTGGGGATCCGAACCTTCTGGCCGCACTTGGGGCACTTGCCCACCCGACCGGCCAGGTGGTCAGGCACGGCCAGACTCTGCCCGCACTTACAGTGCAATATCGCCATCGCCATCTCCCAAGCGTCACGGGGGCGTCGCCCGCCCCGATCTTGCACGATACAAGGAACATCGTGGCAATCCCTAAGTCTAGCCGATCTGCGATTGCCCTTCAATCCATTGCGGGTTGCGGATTGCGAATTGCGGATTCCTCGGACGTCAGGTGGGTCTTCGCCGCGCGGAATCCGCAATCCGAAATCCGCAATCCGCAATGGGATCAGGCTTCGACGTCCATGATGACGACAGTGACGTCGTCGATGGGGGGCTCGTCGCCGATGGCATCGTCCAGCAGGGCCGTCAGGCGCAGGACCAGTTCGGCCCTGGGAATGTGGGCCCAGGGCTCGAGCACCTCGGGCATGCGGACCCTGGCGTTGTCCGCCGGGACGCTCAGGACGTCCTCGATCCCGTCGGTGAACAGCACCACGCGGTCCCCGGGCGACAGGGCCACGGTCCGGGACTGGAACGTCACATCCGGCACGGCCCCCAGCAGCGTGCCCGGGGCACCGAGCCTGTCCATCGACCCGTCAGGGCGAATCAGGACCCCCGCCGGATGGCCCGCTCGGCAGTAGGTCATCGTCAGCGCCTCGGTGTCGACGACACAGTAGAGGGCCGTGCAGAACTGGCAGCTCGAGAGGTTCTGCTCGCAGATGTCGGTGTTCAGTTCCGCCAGGGTCACGTGGGGCGGCACGATCTGGTAGGCGTTGCCGATGATGCGCTTGGTCTGGAGGGCCTTCTTGATGAACATGGTCAGCAACGCCGCGGGCATGCCGTGCCCGACCGCGTCGATCACGTGGAACCCGACGTGGGTCTCGTCGAGGCGGACTACGTCGTAGATATCGCCGCTGACCCAACTGGCCGGCCTGTACAGCGCGGCGAACCGAACCGCCCCGACCTCGGGCATGCGCCCGGGCAGGAAGTCCCGCTGAAGCTTCGCCGCCAGACGCAGTTCCTCCGAGACCTGCTCGACCGTCCTGGCCGCCCCGGCCGCCTGCTCCCGTGCCGCCGAAAGCGCCTCTTGAAGCGACGAAATCATCCCCTGAAGGTCCGCAACCGCCGACAGCCGAGCCGACAGCTCCTCCGCAGGCACGTCGGCGCGGATGCAGATGAAGTTTTCTGTTCGGCCGGCGGCGGCGCGCCAGGCCTCCGTGGCGTCGGCCGGGAGAAGCAGTATCGTCACGCCCCCCGAGGCGCCCAGCTCATCCAGAAGGGCTGCAAAACGCTCCCCGTCGGTGCCGGCCTGTTCGGAGCCGACCACGGCCAGGGCGGCCTGGCTGACCTGCGCGCCCAGCGGGGCCGCACCCGTCGCCGAGGTCAGGTCCCACCTGTCCCCGGCGGCCAGACGCACGTTCGCCGGCGCCGGACTCTCACCGACCCACAGGAGCTTATGCTTGGCTACCACCTGCCGCCTCCGGAGATCTCGATACACAACCGGCACGGACCCGTTCACTTACGTCATCGTCACCGCGGGCGGCGTGCTTTAGCAGTGCCGCCCGTGCCGCGGCGACTTGCCCCAACGCGGCCGAGGGGCGATACTGACGTCAGGCGGGCGGGCCGCCCCGAACCATTTAGAGAAAGGGCCACGGAAATGACTGATCGACAGCAGGCGAACCGTCGGACGTTCCTGAAGCACGGCTTGGCCACGACGGCGGGAATGGCGGTGCTGGGCGCGGCGGCATCCTCCCGGGCCGCCGACAAGGCCAACGAGAAGATCGTCGTCGGCGTGATGGGGACGTCCCGATCGAACAACAGGCGCAGCCCCGGGCGCGGAGCCCTGCTGGCGATAGAAACCGCGCGTCTGGCCGGGGCGGAGGTGGCCTACGTCTGCGACGTCGACCGCCTGAACATGGCCGGAACCCTCAAGGACGTACAGCGCGCGCAGTCCAAGGCCCCCAAGGGCGTGACCGACGTGCGCCGGATACTCGATGACAAGGACGTCGACGCGCTGATCATCGCGGCCCCGGACCACTGGCACAGCCCGGCGGCGATCCTGGCCTGCACCGCGGGAAAGCACGTCTACGTCGAGAAGCCCTGCAGCCATAACCCCCACGAAGGCCAACGCCTCCTCGCCGCCGCCCGCAAGCACAAGCGCACCGTCCAGCACGGCACGCAGCGGCGAAGCTGGCCCGGCGTTATCGAAGGCATCACCAGGATTCGCCAGGGGCTCATCGGCCGCGTGAGATACGCCAAGACACCCTACCTCAACGCCAGGGCGGGCATCGGCAAGGGCAAACGCGCCGCCGTGCCCGACTGGCTGAACTGGGACCTGTGGCAGGGCCCGGCGCCCCGCCGGGCGTTCCAGGACAACGTGGTGCACTACACATGGCACTGGTTCTGGCACTGGGGCACGGGGGAACTGGGGAACAACGGCGTGCACATGCTCGACCTGATCCGCTGGGGCATGGGCGTGGACTACCCGCGGCACGTGTCGTCCGCCGGCGGACGGTACTGCCACGACGACGACCAGGAGAGCCCGGACACCAACGCGGTGGCCTTCGACTTCGGGGGCGGGCTGGCGTTCTGGGAGGGGCGCAGTTGCCTGCCTCGCAGTCCGGTCGACGGGCAGTACGACGTGGCGTTCTTCGGGGACAAGGGCGTTCTGGCCATCCGCGGGAGCGGATACGTCGCCCACGACCGCCGAGGCAAGGAGATCGCCAAGGGCACGGGCACGGGAGGCAACACAGGGCATCTGCAGAACTTCCTGGACGGCATCCGCGGCAAGGCCGCGCTCAACGCCGACATCGCCGAGGGCGTCAAGAGCGCCCATCTGTGTCACCTGGGCAACATCGCCTGGCGCGTCGGACGGTCGCTGCGCTGTGAGCCCAAGACCGGACGCATCATTGACGACGCCGAAGCCATGAAGCTCTGGACCCGCCAATATGAGAAGTCGTGGGAGCCGAAGGTGGGTTGACTGGTTGATGGGTTAACCAATCAACCAGTCAACCACCAGGCTAATCCCCGTACTCGGCGTGCAGCGGGTTGGGGGGGGTGCCGAGGAACTTAACTTTTTGTCCCACATCGACTTCTGCTCGCCCCAGCTCGCCGCTGCGGACTTCCAGGGCGTACTGTGCCGGAACGTCGGAGCTGTACGACGCGTAGGTCGCCTCGGTGGCGCCGGGCGGCTCAACGGCCATCGTGTGAATCCGAACGATTTTCAAGTCGGCGTCGATAAAGGCTATGTCCAAGGGAAAGCTGCACTTGCGCATACAGAAGGCCAGGACCCTGGGCTGCGGGTAGACAAACAACATGCCTTGGTTGCTGTCAAGGTGCCCCCTGCCGGACAGGCCGAGATACCGCGCGGCCCTTGTGGTGGCCAGTTCCACACGCCAGAGGTGTCCGTTGATCTCGATTCTGGGGCGTTGCGGGCCTTGCCCGCTGGTCCTGTTGCAGCGCACCGCCATCAGGGCCGACGCACACAGACACGCCGCCAGCAGCACCCGGGTGATACGACGCCGGCTGAAGTGCGCGCTAAGCACAATCCCGCTGAAGCACCTCGTCGAGAACTGTCCGTATAGACTTGTCATCTCGCCGTGCCGTCCTCGTGGCGGTCGAGTTGGCGGATCATTCGGCCGACCAGTTCCATCGGCAGTCCCACGATGTTGGTGAAGCTGCCTTCTATCGCGTCGACGAACCGGTCGGCGGTTTCCTGTATGGCGTAGGCCCCGGCCTTGCCGATCCACTCCCCGCTGGCGACGTAGTCGGCGATCTCCCGCTCGGTCATCTGTCGCATCGTCACATACGTCACCTCCGCCGCGATCATCCGTTTCAGGTCGCCGTCCAGCAGGGCCACGCCGGTGATGACCGCGTGGCGCGTTCCGGAGACGCCCCGGAGCATCTCCCTGGCGTGGTCCGCGTCGGCGGGCTTGCCCAGCACGCGCGTGCCGGCGGCGACGACGGTGTCGGCCCCGAGCACCCGGCGGGACGGGCACAGTTCGCTGACCGCACGCGCCTTGAAATACGCCAGCGCCTCGGCCTGCTGAACGGGGGTAAGCAGCCTGACGGCCGCGATCGGCTCGTCGATGGGGGGCTCGACGACGTCGAAGTGGTACCCGGCCCGGGTCATCAGCACCCGCCGCCGAGGGCTTGACGAGGCCAGCACCAGCCGTTCTGTCGCCGTGTCCGTCATGGCTTCGTTATCCCGCGCGGTTGGCTATGCCGTTTGTATAACGCCTGACGTACGGCTGCGTTTCACAGGTTGTGGTTGAGCGTTTGCCAGAGGTCCTCGGCGGTGGTCGTCGCGTCGACGTGCAGGGTCATGATTCTGGCGCCGGCCCGGCGGTAGTGCTCGACAAGCGGGCGGGTCCGCCGGGCGAACAGCGCCAGCCTGCTGCCCACGGCCCGTTCGTCGTCATCCATGCGCGCGGCGCGGTCGCCCCCGACGTTCGTCCCGATCCGCCTCCGGACGGTTTCCCCCGAGCAGACCAGGTCCACGACGACGGTCACGTCAAAGAGAATATCGAGGTCCCGGGCCTGCCCCACGTGTCTCGGTAGCCCGTTCAGGACGACCAGGTCGTTCTCCCCGAGCCGGCCCGGACCTATCGCGCCGGCCAGGAGCTTCCCGGCGATGGGGAAGTGCTCGTTCTCGAGCAGGGCCCCGGCGTGCAGGACCTTGCGGATGAAGGCCATGTCACGGTCGGTAAGGGTATTCGGTCCGTCCCCGGCCGCTGCGCGGCGCAGGAGGTGCCCGAAGTCCAGGTGCAGGCACTTTCTGGAGCCGAGTCCTTCGGCCTCAAGCATCTGCCCGAGCGGGGTCTTGCCCGACCCGGTGGGCCCGATCAGGACGATCGCGTCAGTCATGGCCGAACGATATCGTCCCCGTGCGGACAAGTCAAAGGCGCCTGCGGCGTGGACAGGGACCCCCTTGCCGGGCGCTTGGCCCTCGGCCGTGAAAGCCCAACCGAACGTGTGTCAAATTCATTGCAGGTGGGGCTTGATTCTCGCGCGTGCGGGTGTTACAAGATTCGATTCTTGCTGCGCTGGAAACAGCGCAGGTAGCAGACGGCCTCGTATTCGGGGCCGGTAAGTAACCGCCGAGGCATCCCAAACCACGCAGGAAAGGGCACGAAGCAAGATGGCTGAAGAGCATAAGGCAATCGACTCACTGATGAGTGAGACCAGGACATTCCCCCCGCCGGCCGAGTTGACCGCGGGCGCCGAGATCCAGTCACTCGAGCAGTACCAGGAGATGTACGACCGGTCGATCAGCGATCCCGAAGGATTCTGGCTGGAACAGGCCGAGGGCGTCGCGTGGTTCAAGAAGCCGACCAAGGCCCGCGAATACACGTGGGACACCCAGGGGCGAACGATTCAGCACACGTGGTTCGCCGACGGCGAGCTGAACGTGACGTACAACTGCCTGGACCGCCACCTGGGCACCGAGCGCGAGAACAAGACCGCGTTGATCTGGCAAGGTGACGAGCCCGGCGACGACAAGTCCATCACGTACAAGGCGCTTCACGCCGAGGTGTGCAAGTTCGCCAACGTGCTGAAGGGTCTGGGCGTCCAGAAGGGCGACCGCGTCTGCATCTACCTGGGCATGATCCTCGAACTGCCGGTGGTCATGATGGCCTGCGCCCGGATCGGCGCGATCCACTCGATCGTTTTCGGCGGGTTCAGCGCCGACGCCCTCCGCGACCGCATCAACGACTCGGACTGCAAGATTCTCATCACCGCAAACGTCTCGAAGCGCGCCGGGCGGAACGTCCTGCTCAAGCAGATCGCCGACGAGGCCCTGACGCAAACGCCCACCATCGAGAAGGTCATCGTCGTCAAGCGAAGCGACGACGCGTGCACCATGGAAGACGGCCGCGACCTGTGGTACCACGACGTGATGGCCGACGCCTCACCCCACTGCGAGGCGGAGGTCATGAACGCCGAGGACCCGCTGTTCATCCTGTACACGTCCGGCTCGACGGGCAAGCCGAAGGGTGTGGTGCACACGACGGGGGGCTACCTGGTGTGGGTCACGCTGACGCACCGGCTGGTGTTCGACCTGAAAGAGGACGACATCTACTTCTGCGCCGCGGACATCGGGTGGGTGACCGGTCACAGCTATATCGTGTACGGCCCGCTGACCAACGGGGCGACCAGCGTGATGTTCGAGTCCACCCCGCTGTACCCCGACGCCGGGCGGTACTGGCAGGTGATCGACAAGTTCAAGGTCACGCAGTTTTACACGGCCCCGACGGCGATCCGGGCGCTGATCCGCCAGGGCGACGAGTGGCCCGCCAAGTACGACATGTCCAGCCTGCGGATACTCGGCTCGGTCGGCGAGCCGATCAACCCCGAGGCGTGGATGTGGTACTACGAGAAGGTCGGGCGGAACCGCTGCCCGATCGTGGACACGTGGTGGCAGACCGAGACGGGCGGGTTCATGATCACCCCGCTGCCCGGGGCCATGACGCTGAAGCCCGGCAGCGCGTCGCGCCCGTTCTTCGGCGTCGAGCCGATCCTGCTGCGCGAGGACGGCACCGAGTGCGACCGCAACGAGGGCGGCAAGCTCTGCATCAAGAAGCCCTGGCCGGGCATGATGCGGACCATGTGGGGCGACCACGAGCGCTTCATCGACACCTACTGGACAATGTACGACGACGTCTACTTCACCGGCGACGGGTGCCGCATCGACTCCGACGGGGACTACTGGCTGATGGGGCGTATCGACGACGTGGTGAACGTTTCGGGCCATCGCATCGGCACCGCCGAGGTCGAGAGCGCCTTGGTCAGTCACGACGCCGTCGCCGAGGCCGCCGTCGCGCCCATGCCGCACGAAATCAAGGGCCAGGGCCTTTACGCCTATGTGACGCTCGTGGACGGCTTCGAGCCGAGCGACGACCTGAAGGCCGAACTGGTCAAGCACGTCCGGGCGGAGATCGGTCCGATCGCCTCCCCGGACAAGGTCCAGTTCACCCCGGCCCTGCCGAAAACGCGCTCGGGCAAGATCATGCGGCGGATTCTCCGCAAGATCGCCGAGGGCATCCAGGACAAGAGCACGCTGGGCGACACGAGCACGCTGGCCGACCCGAGCATCGTCGACGCACTGATCGAGGGACGACAATAGCTGGTTGACCGGTTGACTGGTTGACTGGAGAAGCCGCTTGCGGTTTCGCGCGCTGTTCTACCCGCACCCCGCCCGACACCCGGTTACTGATTACGGATTACTGCTTACCACACGGAGCATCCAGTGAGTGAGAATACGGTTCAATCCCCCGTGGCCCATCACGGTTGGCGCGTGGTCTTCGCCGGCACGGGCATCAACCTGGCTTTGGGCGTCCTGTACACCTGGAGCGTCTTCAAGAAGAACATTCCGGCCGAGTGGGGCTGGCAGGAGTTGACGCTCTGGCCCTATGCGGTGGCCTGCCTGGTCTTCTGCCTGATCATGGTCCCCGCCGGGCGCATGCAGGACAAGCTGGGCCCGCGGCTGGTGGCGACGATCGGCGGCGTTCTCGTCGGCGCGGGGCTGATCATGGCCAGCCAGTCAGAGTCTCTCATGGCGTACATCATCGGTTTCGGCGTCCTGGCCGGTGCGGGGTTCGGCTTCGGGTACGCCTCGGCAACCCCGCCGGCGGTCAAGTGGTTCCCCGCGGCCAAGACCGGCATGATCGCCGGGATCGTCGTTTCGGGGTTCGGTCTGGCCAGCGTGTACATCGCCCCGCTGGCCGCGGCGCTGATGAAGGCCTACGGCATCCAGACGACCGAACTGGTCTTCGGGATAGCGTTCCTGGTGGTGGTCTGCGGCCTGGCACAACTGCTCAAGCCCCCGCCGAAGGGGTATGTCCCCCGCGGAACGCCCAAGCCGAAGCCGGGCGCGGAGAACGGAAAGAAGAAGGAGAACTTCAGCCCCGGAGAGATGCTCGGGACCTGGCAGTTCTACCTCCTGTGGTTCATGTTCGCCTGCGGGTCCGGCGCGGGGCTGATGATCATCGGCATCCTGGCCCCCATGGCCAAGGACCAGGCCGGCCTGGATCTCGGATTCCTCCTGGTGGCCGCACTGGCTATCGGCAACGGCGGGGGTCGCATCCTGGCCGGGATGGCCTCCGACAAGATCGGACGCAAGACCACAATGTGCATCTGCTTCGTGATGCAGGCGATCTTGATCGTCCTGCTGTCACAGGCCACCAAGGGCTCGGCCCTGGCCAATACCGCCGTCCTGGCCGTGGTGTCCGCCCTGGTCGGGGCAAACTACGGCGCCAACCTGTCCCTGTTCCCCTCGGCGACGAAGGACTACTACGGCCTGAAGAACTTCGGCATGAACTACGGGCTGGTTTTCACGGCCTGGGGCGTGGGCGGATTCGTGCTGGCCATCGTCGCCAGCTTCATACGCCAGGCGACTGACAGTTTCAACTTCGCCTACTACGGTTCAGCAGCACTGCTGGTGATCGCGGCCGTCGCGTCGCTTACGCTAAAGGCGCCGCATCACATGGAAGAGGAGCACGCCGCTCCCGCCGAAGCCGACGCCTGAGCCGCTGCGCGTCAAACCACGGCACCCGACCGACGACGAATTGGAGCCGCCGCCCTGTTCCCCCCGCCCCGCGCGGTGAGTATCCTGTAGGCATGTCCTCCCACGGCCAGACCGAACTGCACTTCTTCTGCGATGCGATGCTGGGCGGGCTGGCGCGTTGGCTGCGGGCGTGGGGGTACGACGCGGCGTACGAGTACGGCATCGACGACGGGCGGCTCGTGGCCCGGGCCGAGGAAACCGGCGCAATGATCCTCAGCTCGGACGGGCCGCTGTTCGAACGCACGGTCATCGCCAGCGGCCGCGCCAAGGCGCTCTACGTGCCCCAGCAGCTCAGCCGGGACCAGCAGCTCGATTTCGTCGTGCGCGAATTGGGCCTGGCGCGTCGCCCGGGACGATGCATGGCCTGCGGGGGCGAGCTTGCCGACGTGCCCAAGCATTCCGTCACGGACGAGGCTCCGCCTCTGGCGTTTCGGCACTGCGATCGCTTCTGGCGGTGCGCCCGCTGCGGGAAGCTGCTGTGGCGGGGCACGCACTGGCACCACATCGCGAGGCGCCTGGACACGCTCGACGAATCCGCTAGACGCGAAGCGCCTCGATGATCTTGCGGTTCGCGCGGGGCATGGCCCAGGCGTCCAGCTCGTCCAGGCGAACCCACCTGCACGCCGTGCACTCCAGCGGACGCACCCGGCCGGACACGTGCCGGCAGACAAACGCGTGCAGCGTGATGCGGAAATGCGAATAGGCGTGGTTGACCACGGCGATCTCGTCGCCGACGGCGATCTCGATGCCGACCTCCTCGCGCACCTCCCGCCGGACCGCTTCGGCCGGGGACTCGCCCGGCTCGACCTTCCCGCCGGGGAACTCCCACAGGCCCCCGAGCATGGCCTGGGGTTTTCGCCGGCCGATGAGGATCCGATCCCGGCCTGAAAGGGGCGCCGCCTCCTTCCGCTTGCGGATGATCCCGACGGCGATGGTGTGGTGCGGCACGGGGCGGCGCTTCGGGCGCACGGGGAGGTCGGCCTGCAGGCCGCGCTCGCAGGCCACACACGCACCGGCCAGCGGGCAGCGTTCGCACGCCCACGCGCGCCGCGTGCATACGGTGGCGCCGAGGTCCATCAGGGCCTGGTTGACCGCCCCCGCGCGACCGGAGCCGACCAAACGCCGCGCCGCAGACCAGAGCGTCCGCGCCGTCCGGGCCTGCTTCGGGTTGGTCCGGATGCCCAGCGTGCGGCACAGGACGCGCTCGACGTTGCCGTCCAGCACCGGCTCGTCCAGGCCGAACGCAATGCTCGCGACGGCCCCGGCGGTGTAGGGTCCGACGCCCGGCAGCGTGCGGAGCTGCGTGACGTCGGGGGGCAGGCGGCCTGCGAATCGGCTGACGACCTGCCGGGCCGCCTCGTGCAGGTTCCGCGCCCGGCCGTAGTAGCCCAGCCCCTCCCAGCACTTGAGCACGTCGGCCAGCGACGCCCGCGCCAGGGTCGACACGTCCGGAAACCGCGCCATCCACCGCCGGTAGTACGGGATCACCGTGGCCACCTGCGTCTGCTGGAGCATGACTTCCGAGATCCAGATGGCGTACGGGTCGTCCGTGCGTCGCCAGGGCAGGTCCCGGGCTCGTTTCTCGAACCAGCGCAGCAAGGGCCGGGTGATCGCGGCCTTGGGTGGGCCTTCCTTTGTCCAGACCCGGATTTCCCAAGTAGTTCGTGACAAACGAGCCATATTTTGATGGTATAGAG
>Ga0180431_10004312_pt1 | contig 17848 bp, 9 predicted proteins | sample SS_ome_11_FD_132459 | JGI IMG/M metagenome (GOLD analysis project Ga0180431, IMG submission 132459) | Hypersaline lake sediment archaeal communities from the Salton Sea, California, USA - SS_1_MS_1 metaG | ecosystem: Environmental > Aquatic > Non-marine Saline and Alkaline > Hypersaline >... | reverse complement strand
TCCCCTCTTGTCCGCGCCACGACCCACTGGACTCCAGGTATACCAAGCGGCCGCGCGCCGGATGCGGCGTTATTATCACCGACAGTGCCAGACATTGGCAACAAGGCCGATTTAAGCTGGTGTTGCAAGCAGGGCAGGCAGAGCGGCGCGCCATCCGCAGAGACGCCTTGCGCGGAAGCGCTCGATATTGCATGGCAGCCCGCGAGCCTGATGCGACTGCTCCCTCTGGAGGCCGGCCGACCGACGCCGCAACGTGTGCCTATTATACTTCCGAGAGCAGCCGCCCTCCAAGGTTGGCAGTGTGCGACCCAGGACGTAATGAATATGTGCAGCACGTCCTTCCTTCATGCGGCTGCCCGGCGCGTCGCATCGAGGGCCTCGCCTGCTGCGTCCTCGGGCCCGCGCCGATGCCGAGGCAATGCAGCTCTCGTCCCCGCCGCGACATCTGCGGCTGACCCAAGCCGCCGAGCCCGCCGGACCGACATTTGTCGTAGCTGGCACGGCTGCACCACAGGGGACTGCACCCGGACTGCTCCGCACTGCGGCGCGCGCGTGCCGCTTGCTCACGCGAGCCTGTTTACTCGTGCCTCCTCTCCTGCTCCTGTTCCTATTCTTTGTCGTACCGTCGCTACTGTTACATCGAGCATGCTCTCCTAAGCCCAGCACTCAACTCAGCTGCCACGCTTTTTCGACCAGGGCACTCCAGCATCCACCTGGTTGATGCGGACAAGGACCAAGCGCAAGGGCAGACGCAAGGCGCAGCAGGCATCATGCGGGGAGCGCGTCAAGACACGACGTCAAGTAGACGGTGACTTGATGTCGGCCTGCGCCGCAGAGCTGAGTAACACGGCGTCACGTCGCTTCGGAGATGTGACGGTTGCTGAGCCCGCAGCCGGCGAGTCGCTCATATCCGCTAGCAAGCGCCTCGTCCGAGAGCTTCAGCAGCATGTCGGCGGCCGCAAAGCGGCAAGCACGCTGGTGGGCGGGGCCTCGGCCGTGTTGCAGGACCACGATCCGCGGCGCGAGCGGCGCAGCAAGGCTCGAATGCGGAGCCGCGCGAGCAGCGGCGGCGACGCGTCCTCTCGTCCCTCGCCCCCGGGCTCGGTGGCAAATGCGATCCGATCCATTGCACTTCGAGACGTCGTCAAGCTTTCGCTCAGCCGTGCCGCGACGCTGTGGCTCGTCGAATGCTTCCGATCCGGCGGGCTTGTCCAGGAGAACGAGGCAGACGCCTTTGTGTCGGACGCGTTTCACTCGTTGTCGCCGCAGCGGCAAGATGGTCCCGTGCGCCTTTCGGCCTCGTCGACAGCCGCGGGGGTCTTGTCGCGCGGCCTCCGTCGCCTCCTGCACGTCATGTCTCCCAGCTACGTGTTCTACGGCGACGAACCGACGGTCGGCGTGCCGGCGGCGGTTCCTCGGTGCGTGACCGCTGGCGCGGTGCTGTGCGCGGAGGACCTGCGGGCGGCGAGGCTGCAGCTGACGCACCGAGGGAGCAGCAGGATGTCGTTGTGCAACAAGGACGCGCGGGTGGCGCCGGGTCGGTCAGAGTGCGCGACGTGTGCGCAAATCCCTGCCGGCTCCGGAAGAGGCGGGAGCAACTGCGCGTCCGAACACGACCGAGGAGCCGAAAGACGCTTCTTTCCAAGGTGGGGCGCACCCAGCACGCACGTCGCCCGGGGCCAGTCGCTGGCGTCGCAGTCCCTCCCCGAGATACCCGCGCTGTCCTGCATCCTCGACACGCCGGCTGCCCCTGCGCCACCGGACACTACGGCCACCGAAGCTATTCGCAGCATCCTCGTTGCCGCGTCGCTCCAGTGCTCCTGTGCCACTGTGTTCTACGACCGAGGCGTGACCGATTCGCTCCAACTGTGGTGCGCCCACACGTCGAGCTCCGCCGTTCGATCAGGCGCGCCGCTCGTTGCGAGCGCAGGCGCCTGCGGCGGCGGCGGCGGCGGCGGGGAGGACGGCCGTCGTCCGGACGAGCGGACAGGTCCTGCGGCCGGCATAACGATCGCCACTACCTTTGGACCGTGGTCGCACATGGCGTGGACCAGGAAAGATGTGGCCTCGGTGTTTACGGCACAGCCGCGCACCGGCAGCCCGCTCGTGCCCGAACTGACGCTCATGCACGTGTGCAGAATGAGCGCCGTGCGCGCGACGACCGCGGGTGCCGCCGACGCGCCCGTATTCGTCTGGAATGTCCGTGCGCTGGAATTCGTGGCGGGCATGGAGGCGCTGGCCTGCGTCAACAACTTTCAGCGCAGCATGCAGACGCACGCGCTGTCGCTGGCGGAGGAGTCGATGAAACGACGCGGCGCGCGCTCCGAGGCTGGCGCCGCACAGGTGCGGGAGCGCGCCCGCGCGCTGAAGGAGGCGGTGCAAAAGTGCCAGCCGTTCCTGGCCAGGAAGGGCGTGACGTACGAGATGGCACTCGCTCTCGGGTGCTGGATGGGCGGCGTCGAGGTGTCCAACGTGCTCACCGCGCTCATCAGCATCGCGTGCGGCGCGCGGTACGTGGTCAACTGCGCGCTGAACACGCTGCTGGCGCTGAGGGGCGGCGCGTGGTACGGCCGTGCGGTCCGCCTCGTGTGCGACTTGGGGGCCGCCGCGGTGCCGGCGCTTCGCGACGCGAGCAGGTGCGACGCGCACTCTGCGATCCCGGGCAGCCTCTCGGCGCAGCTCCTTGCGAAGCAGGTCATCGCGCCTCTCAGCATCAACCACGCGGCGGTCGCGAGGCTCGTCTCGCACCTCGTGTGTGGCTACCGCGGAGGGCACAACGAAGCCGTCGCGCAGGCATGCTCCGAGTTTCTGTTTCCTGTGCAGAATATAGTTGCCGCGATCGGGATCAACGGCCTGTCGTCATCGGCAGCGGCGGCGTACGACGAGACCGCGCCAGCCGCGGCGGCGTGTCCCGACGGCGCCGGCGCGCGCAGCAGCGGCACCGCTGGCCCAGCCGCTCGCGTCGACTCGTCGCGCGTGCGCGCCCCGCGCGCGGAGCTTCGCGCGCGCGCGCGGGATGCCGACGGCGAGCGAGAACGAGCACCTCGGAGAGGCAGCCGCGCGGTCGTGCAGCAGGCTGGGGAGGCTACGCAGCGGGGCGTTCCGGAGTCAGATCTTCGCGAAGGGCAGCGCGCACGGACCAAAATGGCAGAGTGTCCGGGCGCTCACGACGCCTCCCGGCTCGTCCGCGCGCTATCCATGCAGCGCGACGAGCGATCGCTGCTGGACTGGGCGCGCGGCAGGGGTCGGGCGGCCGGCATATTCGACGCGGACGCGCTCCGGTCGAGCGCCCTGGGCATGGCCATTCTTTACGAGAGCGAAAGGGTCCAGCAGTGGTGCGGCGCCCTGCTGGGACGCACCGACGAAACGAGTGCGACGCTGATGAGGCTCGCGCACATAAGGGACGGCGACGACGAGGCCGGCGGGGAAGGGACGGCAGACGCCGTCGTCGACATCTGCGAAGCCTCCGAGAGCGAGGCGTGTGCCAAGGGAAACTTTGATCTGCTGAGAAGAGTCTGCGGGGCGCGCGACGCACTGCACGACCTTGACCGCGCAAGGAGCCTGAGCGCGAGCGTGCAGCGCACGCTGAGGCGTGCGTCTGCCGCCCACGCCGCGAGTGTCGCAAAGCGCCTCGACAACGGGGCTCAGTCTGCTACCGCTGCGCTCGCCGCCGCCTCGGCGGCTGCCGGTGCTGGGTCGTGTCGCGGCGCGGGATCTTCGCGCGCGCGAGCGCTGCGGCGCGCCACCGTCAACTACCTGCAGCTCGCGCTCCGCACGGCGGCGTCCTGCGCGGGCAAGGAGCTTCGCATGCGTCTGTGCACGTGTGCCGCGGCACGGTCGGGCGCCCGGCGGGGCGCGGTCGGCGGTACCCCCGCGCCGCAGGGGACCCTCCGCGGCCGCACCGACGGAGGCGGCGGCGCCACCGGACGGCGCAGCACCGTCACCGTCACTGTCGAGGCCGCGCACGCACACCACGCGCAGCCCTCGCATGGCGACGCGCGCTGTCCCGCAGCGCCAGCGTCTGTAGATGACCGCTGCGAGAGCGAGCAAGGGGGCAGGCTTGAGACGGACGCTTCAGGCGACGGCGCGAGTCGTGGTCGCGACGATGCAGCAGCGGTGGCGATGACGACGCGTCTGCCCGGAGGAAGCTCGGCACCATTGACGACGTCTCCTGTGCTCCAAGAGTCGGCGACATCTTGCGCGGCAACGTATCGCGCGTCTGCCGGCGCCGCCGGGGCCGGTGACGTCGGCGGGGGAGATGACAGAGGCGTCGCGGCGTGCGCGGCGTGGGTCGCCGGTGACGGGGACGATGCCGCAATGCATCATGCGGAACGCGCGGCGCAGTCCGTGGCAGACGAGGTCGACGTACGCGGCACAGCCACGCCGCAGCCCGCTCCCCCCTCCCGGGAGCGGGAGCATCACGGGCGGGAAGTGCTGCACATGCCGATCGCGAGCTTCAAAGGCGAAGTCGACGCCGGAGTATGGGCCGAGAAGGATGTCGATGCAATCGCGCCGTTTGTGCCGACGACGAGGCATGCGCCCGACTCGTCTGCCGCGATGCCTCCGCAGCAATATATGCAGCATGGTACGCATCCCTGCTTCGCTGCTGCAGCGGCGTCGGGGAAGGAGAGGGGAAGTGCCACAGCGCACGATGCTCGTGCGTTTCATCTTCGGCTGTGGCACGCGCAGAACGCGTACGGGTGGTACCGCGTGGATCGCGGCGTCGTGCGCCCTCCGCGGGTCGTCGCCTCGCGTGCGCAGCAGCAGCTGCACCTGCATGGCCGGCAGCAGCACGCGGTAGCCCGTCACGCGCACCATCCTCGCCACGTCGCGCACTGCAATGCAAGCGTGCTCAGGCAGGACAGAATGCCGCCAGCAGCGGTCAGCGCGTCTCCACCGACGCATGACGTCGCGTCGCCGGCCGGGCGCGAACGACAGGGCAGGACCTCTTGCGGCTCCTGCGCAGCTCCCCTGCTGATGCTGCAAAATGAATGGGTGCAGACAGCAACACCGTGGATCGGAAACGTCAGCACGTGGAGGCTGATGCCGCACGAGCGCCGGGTGGCAGACGTGGACTGCCAGGCTCGCGCCTGCCTCGATCGACCGGAGGACGGTGGCTTGGAGTTTGACGGTATCGACCACATGATCCACGCAGAGAGAGCGGCGGGGGCGACAGACGTGGCGGCGCAGCGGACCGCTTCGGGACGCTTTTGCGCGATGCCTGGCAGAGGTCCACAATCTTCCTCCCCTGCAGGCGAGGTGCCGGAACAGGAGACATTAGCTGAAGACGAACCGCTGCTCGTGCAGTCTGTCGCGCTTGGGGCAGTACCACCCGGAATCCTAACCGAAGTGAACCGTCGCAGGCCCGCTGGCCATCAAGGCTTGAATCCATTCTTACGCAGGCGTCGGCTCAGAGTGCTCGAGAAGTTAAGCCAAGTTCAAGAGCGGCACGGCGTTAGCGCGGCTTCTCCCGCGCCCCAAAATTCTTCTCCCGCGCCCAAAGATCTTTCCGTGTGGGCGCAACTCTGTAGCTGGCCTCGCGTCGTGCCGGCGGTGCGCCAGTGTGTGACGGCAGTGAGCCGCGGCACACGTGTCTGGTAGACACCAAACTTGCTCTGCATGCCGCATGCCCTGCCTCCGTGACACATACAATGGACTGTATGAGGCAACACGTTACGCCGGCTGCGGTGCCAAAAATCCGCTCGCGAGATTACGGTGGCGCCATGCAATACGTCCTGGTCGATCCGACACGCACCCTCGCGCGCGCGGCGTGCACGCTGCAGCGGCTGCTCCGCTCGTCTGGCTGCGCGTTCTCGGCAGCTTGCGGCGGACGTGCAGCCGCCGCCGCAAGTGCCGGGGAAACGCATGACGTCCTTTTCGTCATGGCGCGCAGGACCGGGCACGGCGTTCATCGATTCCTCGTGCTGTGCGACCTCCTGCGCCAGCCACGCGCCCTCCAGGCGCTGCCGTCCGGCGACGGAGGCTGCGTCGGCGAGGGCACGTCATTCTCCGCGGTCTTTGGCATGAACCCGCACGTAAGTCCGGCATCCCTTGTTGCGTTCGATGATGTCTGCAACTCCATGCATACGTCGGTCCGCCATGCGTTGCAGCAGCGGCTGCCGAGGGCGCGCATTGTCAACATCGGGGTAGATGACAGCGAGGTGAATGAACAGGTGGCGCGCCTGGCGCGCGCGGGTGCCTGCGCCGAGTTTTGCTCCGCATGGGCGGCCGCGATCTCGCGAGACGTGCGTTGCAGCCTCCTGGAGGTGGCGTGCGAGCGCGAGCGTGAGAGCGGGCGCAGCGGGCTCAATGCGGGCACGGTGGACACGACCGAAGTCGTTGCCGACGACGACGACGCCGCCACGGACGCCGCCACGGACGCCGCCACGGACGCCGCGGGTGCGGATGGCGGCCAGGCGGCCAGCGCCGCGCCGGTGCTGCCGGTGGCTGCGTGCGGCCCCGACCTGTGTATCGTCGGCACTCAGAAAGGAGGAACCACGGCCCTGCACTTCATCCTCGCGCAGCATCCTCAGGTCGCGGCGAGCGTGTCGAAGGAGCTGCACATGTGGGACGCGGTGGCGATCAGCGCGCCGCGGCCAGGGCCGAAGGTGGCAGAGATTGCGGCGCGCTACGCAGAGCTCTTTCGCAGGCGTCCCCGCGCGGCGAGGAGCGGGCTGCGCGTCGTGCGCATGGAATCTACGCCGCGCTACTGCGTGATGGACGTGGCGCAGCTGCGCGAGCTTCGGAGTTCGAACCCGGGGATGGTGGTCGTGCTGTGTGTGCGCGAGCCGGTGTCGCGCGCACAGTCGCAGAGCCAGATGGTGGCGCGCCGCAAGCGGCCCGACCCGCGCGACCGGGAGTACCGTTCGATTGCTCGCGCGCGCGGGAACCTGACATGCGAGCACAACCGCGAGCAACTGCTGGCGCTCGCGACCAATAGCGCGTGCTGCGCGCGGGGCGACTACGACTGCATGCTGGCGAAGCTTGTGCACGTCTTCGGCTCTTCCAAGGTCGTTGCCGTCCACTCAACGTGCATGCGCAGGCACCCTCGAGCCGTCGCCGACTTTGTCATGGAACGGGTCGGTTTACCCCCACACGCGTGGTGCATCGCTGACGACACGAGCACAAAGTCAGCCGCGTTCTGGGACGACTCAGCCCGCGCGGTGGTCGCGCGCCACTACCGCGGGAGCGGCCTTCCGGTCGGCGAGGATGCGACGCTTCAGAGCGTGGCAGCCGCCAGCGCGCTCGGCATCGCGACGTTCTGCACGTGCTCGGGCGGGAGTGCGGGTGCGGACGCCGGCGCCGCCGGGAGCGGACCCGGCGCCCCCGGCCGCAGCGCCCCTGCCGCCGCCGCCGCCGCAGACAGGGTCGCGCCGCCGGCGGAATAATTCCCCCAGGCGCATGGCGCATGCAGGCCGGACGTTGCAACCACGGCCCAAGGCGCTCCGATGGCTGCGCCCGAGAGGTACACGGGAAGGGTCGGGGCGGACGGCGCCGGTATACGCGTCACGGGCGCGTGCGGGTGCAGCGACACTGTCGCCGCGGCTCGCTTCGACGTTCGCGGATTCGGCAAGTCGAACGCGGTGAACGTCGACGTGCGCGGCGACCCGTCACTCTCCAGCGCGAGTTGGTGGGCGGCCAACGCGACGCCCGGCCTCGTTCCCGTGTTCGCGCACGCGAATTCGAGCGATCCCCGAGAGCGCAATTTCCCGTCCACGGTGCTGGCAGGTTTCGGTTTTTTCTGGATCTGCTGGGCGGAAGACGGAGCGCGGCGGCGGCTTCCGCCGCGGCAGCCGCGCGCGGACGCCGCAATCGCGCCCGGAACGCCCGTACACCGGTCGTCGTCTACGTAAACGGCGGTCCAGGTGCCAGCCCCGCGGCGCGTGCGGCCGTACACCAGTCTGGCGGTGGTCGCCGATCGGTGCAAACGACGCAGGCGGCAAACACACTGTGGGGTCGGCCTGTCACCGAGGTCGACAGCCGCGCTTGCGTGATACGCGACCTTGTGTCAACCTCGGTACGGGCAGGGTCGCAGGCGGTCGAGCCACGTTTCTGCGCGCTCACTTTCAATCGCATACCGCACGACCCTGGACATGTCAAATACTTTTACCGCGCCCTCGCCGCAAGTCCAGGCGGCACACTCAGGCTCACCTTCGAGTCACTGCTCTCCACACACCGCGTATGCCGCACGCACGTCCACGATTCCTCCAAGAACAGGCGTCACCCTCAGCTCGCAGGCGTCGATGGGCACGACGTACGGCCTTCCGTCTTCGCACGGAAAGTGTCCCGGCTTGTCGCCGGGGTGCAACGCCAACACGCGCGCGGCCAACACGACCCTGTCGGCGCACACCTTTAGCAGCCCCGTCATCAAGCAGTTGGAGCTACAGCGGCCCGCTCTGGTCCCCGCCCCCGGTGCCGCGGAGAATTCCTTTGCGAAAGAGGCGCTGGCTGCCGCAAGGGGCGGACGCTGCCTCGAGACGCCGCTCGGCCCGGCACGAGTGTCTAATATGCTTCCGTACACTCAGACGACCAAGATCGCGCAGTGGAGTGCAACTGCTTCTGGTCCGGGCTTCCAGGACGAGCGGTCCCTGGGCGGGCCTCTCGAGCAAGCAAACATCGACCGGTTTGTGATGTTTGCCAAGCCGTCCGCAACGCCAACCTTTAGTCTCGCCGCGACAGACTCTCGCGCGCAGATGGACGCGTTTTACCAGTCTGAGTTTATGAACGCCTGCCGCGGCAAGTGTGACTGCGGCCCCGATACCGACGACTCAAACATGATTTAGCCACTATAAACAATACCGTGCACGTACATCACGGGCCCGCGCCCTTCACTCCTTCGTCTTTGGTCTGCCCGCTTGCAACGAGCGGCCGGCGGCTTGAGTCCTCAGCAATGGCAGACGCAACGAGGGCCGGGGCCCAGACGAAGGGCGAGGCGTCGCGTCACGCCTCTCCCCCGAGCGACGTGGCGTCGGGCGCGCGCCTGTCGAGTGCAGTGCCAAGGACGACTGTGGAGTTGCAGAAAAGATTGGACGCGAGAGCCGCTGCGGACGCCGCGTACCAGTGCGTAGCGCCCGCGTCGACACTGCTGGGCCTGGGCCCCGGCGCTGCGGCGAAGGCGCGCACCGCGAGCTCGCGCACCCCGTGGAACGTGCCGCTGGCACGGGATGCGTGCAAATTCGTGTTCTACGTCCTCGACGTCGCGTACGTGTCGATCTTGTATTTCGTCGCGGGCTCTCTTGCCTCTGTCGCCATCAACCGCATCATGCCGCCTCTGAATGTGACGCAGCCGCTGTGGAAGACGACGGGTGAGGTTATCGCAGAGGTGGTGCTGACCGGAGTCACCGTGTCGATCATCATCAACATCATCTCCAGCATGCCGTCCCCGTTCGGACTCGGTTTGTGCGGCTACGACCACTCGAAGCTGCGCGAGCTCTTTGGCGGCGTCATCATTGCCTTCTCAATCTACTTTTTCCAGGCCGATCTCCTCGGCGAGAAGATGCGGTTTTTGCGCAACGGAATTATCGAGCCGCGCGTGCTGCGAGACTGACGGCAGGCGCTGGTGCACGCACGCATGCGTGAGCAGCAGGAAGGTTACGTGTCGAGGTCGAAATCCTCCTCGTCCATGTCCTTGTGCTCGACAAGATACAAGCGAGCAATGCTGCGAGCCACGTCGCTGTCTGGGTCCACACCGACGACCCTGGCCAGCTTGCGGCGTACCACGTCCAGCGCGGCGCGGAATGCGGGCGACGATGTCGCCTCGCATAGTCTGATCACCGCTCTCGTGACCCCGGGAGCCCTTGTGATCTGACCGATGTGCTCACTCAGTAGCTGAGCAGCCCGCTGCCGCGGGGACCCGTCCGACTCTGTGCGTGCGCGAGCCTCTTGGGGTCTTGCGCCAGCCCCTTCGCTGTGCGAGGCAGCACCCGCTGACCCCGAGCCGGAGCCCGGGCCTGAGCCCGATCCCGATCCCGATCCCGAGGCTGCGGTCCCGACGGCGACACCGCTGGGCGGCAAGGAGGACCGCGCCGCGGCGGCGGTGCGCGCTGACGCTGACGCCGCAGCAGATCCAGGCGTGCCAGCACTTAGCTGCCCGAAATCTTCAGCTTGCAGCCTCCTCGCAAGCTCCGCATCACGATCTGTGACACCACCGGTAGCGCCTTGCAGCTCGGTCTGCAGAAGCATCGCCATTTCCAGATCAAAATCCGAGGCCGCTGCTGCAGCGGCGGCGCCCTCCTGCTCAATCTGCATCGCGACCTCTCGACTTAAGCGCTCTTCCTCTTCTCTCTGCCTCCGCTCGAGGTCACGCGCAGCTTGCTCGCCCAGCCTCTCCTCGCGCTCGCGCTCGCGCTGGAGCTCCGCCTGCTGTTGGGCCTCCAGCTCTCGAGCCGCCTGCTCGCTCAGCGCATTCTGATACTCCTGCCTCTCCCGGCGGGCGCGCTCGTCACGATCCCGTGCCTCTTGCTCATCCGCGGCGCTCGCAGGTGCTGCTTCAGCCGCGGATTCCAGCAAGCGATCAAACAGCTCAACGTCCGCCTCTCGGCGCTCGGAATATCGCACCCTGCGCCGCGAGGCGCTAGTCGTCACACCTTCGGCCACTTCCTCCCGCTGCCTCTTTCTCAGCTGCTCGCCCGCCCCCGCCGGACCTTGCGCCGGCGACAGACCAGGCGCACTCTCTGCCGCGCCGGCTTCGACTGCGACTACCTCGGCCTCCTCTTCTGCAGCCGCGTCGGCGCCTTCCGATGTCGGCGGCGGGCCAGCCTCCGCCGTGGCGCCCTCGGATAACGACGACAGCAGAGACGACAGCGTCCTCCACACGTTCTGCAGCAGACCCGCCAAGTGAATCACCGGGGCCGAGTACTCGTCCGCAATGCCGAGCGATGCCAGCAACGCGCGCGTTTTTAGCGGATCCGTCAGATCAGAGGGCAGGTTGCGCAGGAACTGTAGCGCGTCCCTGATATACGTCGCCGCCTTTGATTTCGCACTCGCTTTCTCGCGCTCACCCGAAGCGCTGGTCCAGAGACGCAGCAGCGAGGCAGCTTGCGCCACCGCGGTCGCCACGCTCCCCGAGCGGAGCTGGATGCGGGGCAAGGTGTTGGGCGTTGTGGAATGAAGCATGTTCTGTACGATCGCAAAGGCGTCTTCGGCTCGCACCAGATCCCCGAGCACGCGTTGCACGATCCTCTCCCCTTCCTCGCCTGCTGCGGCAGACATGGACTTGAGCTGCGCCGTCCTGGAGCTCAGTACCTCGAGTCGTGTCTTGATCCCCGGCAGCGCCGACTGGAGGGCGCGCGCGGCCTGCGCTGCTGCGGAGAAGATATCCACCGCCTGGTGATGCAGCGACGAGGCATACTCGGCGACGGCAGTGTCCGAGCCCGCCATGGCTATCGCGGTCTGCGTGTAAGCAAACAGCGCGGTTACTGCGTTGCCAGCCAAGTTAACGATCCAGCTCTTCAGATTTTCCTGCACCTGATCGGCAGCAGGCTCTGCCAACGGGACGACGCCGCAGTAGCGCCGGACCGACTCCTCCGTCAGCCCCACGTTTCCGGACAGCAGCTTGCGCGCTGCCTCCAGGTCTCTCGCCGACGGAGCATTCGACGCACCGCGCATGAGCACGCGCATGCCGGAAAGCGCCTGTACCAGCTGCCCCATCACCGCCGGATCCGCCGGCGCGTCCTGCACGGACCTGGCCTTGCTGACCGCGGCCTCGCTTACCGCCGCGTCGGGCGGCGCCAGTGCAGGTCCCCCCCCGCCTCCTCCTTGTACTGTCATCTCCGCAGGGACTACCGTTCCGTCCGGCAGGCGGACCATGTGGAACGCACGCAGCAGGTCGGGAGCCATGTCCTGCAGCAGCTTCTCCCCGGTCACCTCCCTCGATGCACCCGAGCGCGCCTTCATCAGGATCCGGATAGCGTTGCGGTCCCTTGCTGCCATGGCCTTTTGCAAGTCACCGCCGTACGGAAGGTCCTGCTCGGAGGCTCCCGCTCCGGCACCCGAGGCCGATGGCGCCGTGGATCCGGACAGCGGAAGCGTGCAGCCCGCGCCTGGACCTCCCCAGCTCGCAGTCGTGGCCGCGATGAGCAGGGCGCGAAGGAAGCGGAACGCGGCGACAGCCTCCGGTCCACCGGCCGGCAGCGCTCTCACGTGAGACGCAATCGCGTCTGCGTCCGTCGAGGGTCCCTCGTACCCCCTGAGCCCTCTTGCGACGACCATCAGCACCGGCAGAGGCTCGCGCGCCTTGAATGCTTTCTGCATAGAGTCAAGGATCTCCAGCGGCAGGCCGCTGCCGGGGGCACCTGAGCATTCTAGCGCCAGGCACAACGCCGAGAGGGCGAGTGCAGGGGCCGTGGTATCTCGCGAGGCTCCGCCGCCGCCGCCGTAGCCATGCCGACCCTGCGACGCGACAGCTCGTCCAAAGTGAGGCGCGAACCGCTGGTAAATCATCTGCGGTGCCATCTTGGACTTGACACCCGATCCGAAGAAGGAAGACACCATACGCAGCGGGGTGGCGACCGAGGCGACCCGGGACTCGTCGGTCTGCAGCGGAGATGTCGCGGCCGCTGCGTACTCGCGCGGGCTCGACGCGCAGGCGACGCGCGCCATGCGCGCGAACAGCGACTGCAGAGACACGGGGACGCGCGCCGGGCCGGCGTATGGATCCGCGCGCGTGCGGCGCCCCTTGCCGTCGTCGCTGTAGCTCCAGTTTGCGTTGACGATCCCCGCCCAGCGCTCCGACACGTCCTCTGCCATGCCCGTTGCGTCGACGAGGTCGAGCAGGGCCTGGACCGCTCTGGCGCCCAGCAGGCGCGCTCCAGACTCGAGAGCGCTCCTGAGCAGGTCCTGCCTCTGCTGCACGTTGACCGTCTTCCCCGCCCCGACAATCTCTCGGCACATGATACACTGCGGCTTCTCAAATGACTTGCGGCACGTTGAGCATATGATGTGCCCGCACTCGAGGACACGCATGTCGACGCTCCCCTCGCGGCACGCCGCGCACAGCGGCACGAAGCTCAGGGGGAGCGTCAGCGTCCCGGGCGTGCGCAGACCGCCGGCGGCAGCTTCGCTCATCGTGCGCGCGTGCGTGCGTGTATGCCTCGTTGTACTGTGTCAGCGTTTGCGCCGCTCCGCAGCAGCGTCAGTGCTGATCGCTGATGTCGCGCCCCACCCGCGGAGGGAGCGATTCACTCAGGACGTCTGGTCTGGGCGGTGATCTGCACGAACCGCTCCAGGTCGTCGGCGCCGCCGATGAAGAGCGCGCGGTCGCGTGGCAGGCGGCGAAGCTCGTCTTCAGGGAGCCAGTGCGGCGCCAGCGCCACCGGCACACCAACGCGGGGCACCGACGTAAAGTTCGGGTGGCTATCGCCGTACAGGGCCTGCCACGTCCGCGCGGCGTCGCTCTCGCGCGGGTCGTTGCGCGCACGCATCGAAACCTGCACCACCACGAGCGGGCGGACCAGCTTGCTAAGCAGGTTCCGGGCGCGGATGCTGTGCGGGCACGCCTCAAAGTCGCCCATCACCGTGAAGCTGTCCGGTCGCCACGCGTCCTCGACACGTGTGGAAGGGGGGTCCACGGCTGCCGGCGTCGGCGTCGGCGTCCCCGCGGGCCGCGTCTTTTCTCGTCGCGACCCATCTCCCGCCGCCTGCTGCGCGCCCCCCTCGATGCCGCGCGGCCGCTGCCGCTGCCCCTGACCTCCTCCCCGACCTCTCGTGTCGGTAGACCTTTGGCGGCGGTCGACCTTGTCGTCGGTAGACACGGCGACGTGGTCCGAGACGCGCCGGCCGGGTGCCTCATCGTCGCCGGCGTATGTGCTGCTGGCCGCCGCCCCAAGTACCGCGTAGCGCGGGTCTCCCGGGATGTGCACCGCCTCGCGCGGCGGGCGGGCAGCGTCGTCGGCTGCTGCATCAGAGGTCCGGGCGGGCCGTGTGGTCGACGACGACGACGAGGACGATCTGGAGAAGGAAACGACGACGCTTTGCGCCTCGTCCAGCGCGCCTCTCAGCATTTCCCTGTCGAGTGCGTCCCTTTCGCCGGCGGTACCGCGACGTGCGGTGGGTAGCTGCGCCTCGCTCATGCGGGATGCGTTCGTATCTGCCGTCGCCGATGCACCGACGCCGCCCGGCGGTGGGTTGCCTCTGTCGCGAGCAACATACTCGCTGCCCCCCTCCCCCCCCCTCTCCCGCGCGTCGACGCTGACGTTGACGCTGCCACGTCATGTCCGAGCCGAATGCCCCTGTAGTGGGAGCGTGCGGCCCGACGCAGGGCGCGGCGTTCCCGTCTCCTGAGGATGAGCTGCGCCAGGCCGTCCGGGCGTCGCGCGACGCGCTGAGCGTCGCGAGACTTGGGGGCGCTGCCATCCTGGCCGGCCCGCGCCATTTCTTCAATGAGATGGCGCGCCTGTGGGAGGAGTGGCTTCGGCGCGCAGGGGTTACGCGCGTCACCATCGCGTACGCAGAACCAGAGGACAGGGCGCAGCCGGGGCAGAGGCGACGCGACCCGTTCGCCGACGCCGTGGCCGCCGCCGGCTGCAGCGACAGCGCCCAGCTGTTTGTGGTCGCGCACTGCTACGACGTGCCGCCGGCCGTCTCCCCGCGCTGCGTCGCGCTGTACACGGAGCACGAGCTCCCGGAGCGCCCGGCGCACGGCACCTGCGGCCGCTTTCGCGTCGCGTGGCACTTTAGCCAGGCGTACTGCAGGCCGCTGCGGGAGATGGCGTGCGGGTACACGCCGGGCCCGGTCCCGGAGCGGCGCGCGGTCCCTCCTCCCGGGTGCACGATGCCCGCCGCGCTGCTCGCACCGCCTCGCTGCGAGGCGGCGACCCGCGGCGCGCGGCACACGCCCCAGCTCTGGATGCCCATCACGCTAACACCCTCGCCGCATCCCAGGTGCACGTCGCTGCTGGCTCGCGCGGGGCGATACTGGCCGTCCGCGTTTCGCCGGCGCCCCATTGACGTGCTCATGCCGCTCAACACCGACCGCCGTCGCTCAGTCGCCGCCGCGCTGCGCCGGGCCGGCCTCTGCGTCGAGGAAACGCCGTGGCACGACCAGCTTGACGACGTCGACGGCGACCGCGTCGCGTCGCGCGCCAAGGTGCTGGTCAACGTGCACGCGCACGCTTGCTCCCAGCGCGCCCGCGCGACCGCGAGCGAGGCGTCCCTTCCGCCCTGCGACGCCAGGGAGCGCGCGCTCGAGTCCAGCCGGGTCGTCAGGTTCCTGACCAGCACCAGTCTCGTCGTCGTCTGCGAGAGCGGGTGCGACGACGCGTGGTGGCACAGGTCCGGCCTCGGCAGCGTGCTCACCCTGGCCAGCGGCACGTCGGAGGTCGTCGCAGAGGCCGTGCGCCTGTGCTCCGACGCAGGGACGTGGGCGCGCCGGCTGAGGGACACGCTCAAGCTGGCCCGGCCGCTCGGCTGTCTGCGCCGCGGCGACGTGCTGCGCGACACCCTGGCCCTGATGGACCGCGCCGCCGCCGGGGAGATGCACGCGCTGGACGCCGGCGTCCATGCGCTCGCGCCGCAGCGCGGGGGGTGCGCGGCGGCCGGTGGGGGCGCCGACGCGGCGGCCCTCCTTGCAGTGAGGCGGTCTGCAGCGGGGGTCCGCACAGAGCCCTGCCGTCCAGTGCAACAACGCACCGCGCGCCGCCCCCGCGCCCGCGACCCCGAGCCGGAGCACACGCCATGTCCCTTGCCGTCGGCGACGCGCACCAGGCTCTGTACGGCCCCGCCGCAGATGGCCGTGCGCACGAGAGGCGCGAGTCCCAGCTGACGTACTCGACCGAGGAGGCGCTACACGATCTCCTCAGCGATCAGAAGTGGTCCCTCGCCTGGGGAGACGTGGTGGAGGAGGAGGACGAGGAGGGCGACGGGGACGAAGGAGGAGGAGGAGGAGGAGGGGCCGGCGAAGCGCACCGCCGCGGCGCGGCGGCCAGCGGCGCCGAGCTTCGGCGAGGAGACGGCGCGTCGCCAGCCGGCAGAAGCAGAGCCTCGGGCTCCTCCGCCGCCGCGCCCAGGCTGGTCGTGCCGCAGGCGGCGAGCGCCTGCTCCCCTGAGGACCTGGCCAGCCAGTACGCCTTTGAGCAGGTCGTTGCCGCGCTGGTGCGCTGGTACAGCGACGAGCACGGCCGCGCGACGGGCCACCCCCGCGTGCCGACGCCGGGGGCCGCGATGGCGCACGTCGAGGAGGCGCTCTTCCGCCGCAGCGCCTGCCTGCACAGCGTCGTCACCCGCCTGGACATGGCCTCCAAGCGGCAGGTGCTGTCCGCGATGCGGCAGCAGCCGCACACGCAGGACGCGATCTTCCCCTGGGGCGGCTTCAGCGTCGGCCAGGCCTGCACGTTCCAGCTGATGACCAAGGGGCTGCCTTCGTACGTGCCCGGCCAGCCCGCGTCAAACCGGGCCGAGGAGATTTTCAGCGCCGTACGGAGGCGGTGAACCTACCGCAGCGGCGCGCGGGGCATGCTGTCGCGCAGAAAACGCCGCGGCGCTCCGCCGCGCTCCGCACCGCGGTGCCCGCTGCTGTCGCCGCATGGCAGATGACGACGGGGCCGACGTACCTGCAGCGGCCGTCGGCGAAGCGCAGGCGCGGCTCGGGTCCAAGGCGCGGGAGATGGGGTGGGAGGCGCGGTACTCGTCGCGCCGCGGCCGTGCTTATTTCGTGAACCGCAAGACCAGGCAGAGGCAGTGGCACGTCCCTGTCGTCGACGACTCTTCTGTGGAAGTGGAAGAAAAGTCCAAGTCGGAGCGCCTGCGATCCCATCCGCCGTCTCCCGCGGCTCCCTGTGTGCGCGCGCCGCCGACGACGACCGCGCTCGCGGACGGCGCGCAGGTCGGCGCCGCGATCGCTCGCCACTACGACTCCGTCTGCGTCGCCGCCAGCGCGAAGCACGCTCGGGACGCGTCCCCCGTGCTGTACGCGCGGCGTTTGAACAACTGGGTCAAGGAGATGCTCCTGACGTCCACGTTCGCCGCGCTGGCGAGGGTGCACCCGAAGCGCACGGCCGCCGTCTCGGTGCTGGACCTCGCCGGGGGGCGCGGTGGGGACATTGGCAAGATCGCTCGCTGTGCGCACCGCAGCGGCGTGCCGCTGCGCGCGTACGCCAGCGTCGACGTCTCGCCGGCGTCGGTGCAGGAGGCGGCCGCGCGGGCGTCCAAGCTGCTGGACGCGCACGTGCAGCGGTGCCACGCGATCTGCGACGTCGGCTGCGGCGTGTCGCCGCTCAGCGCCATCCACCAGATGCGCTGCGTCGGCAGGGGAGTACCTCCATCTTCGGCGGCCGCGGGGGCGGCCGGGGCCGGGGTCGGGTCCGTCGGGGCCAGCGCACCCGCTGGCGGGCGGCGCTGCATTCGGGACGACGAAGTCGAGGGAATCTACGCCGAGGCCGACCCCGCGAACGGCTCCTGCTTCGCGGACGGCGCCTTCCGCCTGGTGTGGTGCGCGTTCTCGCTGCACTACTTCTTCGCCAGCATGTGCCACCTCTCCGGCGCGCTCGACACGGCGGCGCGCGCCCTGTGCCCCGGCGGGCTCTTCGTGGCCACCTTCATCGACACCAACATCCTGCTTCGCCTCGCCAGGGACGCCGCCAGCAGGGAGGAGCGCGTGCCCGAGGACGCGCGGCTGCCGGTCGCGGACCTCGCCGCCGCGGGACGGGAAGATCCGTGGTTTGAGTTCTCCGGCGCGCTGTGGAGGGTGCGCATGCCGTGGCGGACGCTGCTCGCGGCCGACGAGGGCGCGGTGCCGTTCACGCTGCGGTACCGCTTCTGGATGCCCGCGCGCTGCGAGCGCGACGCGGACTATGTCGTCAACGGCGCGCTCGTCGAGGAGTACCTGCCGGTCGACGAGATCCTGATCGACGAG
>Ga0180431_10004311_pt1 | contig 17849 bp, 13 predicted proteins | sample SS_ome_11_FD_132459 | JGI IMG/M metagenome (GOLD analysis project Ga0180431, IMG submission 132459) | Hypersaline lake sediment archaeal communities from the Salton Sea, California, USA - SS_1_MS_1 metaG | ecosystem: Environmental > Aquatic > Non-marine Saline and Alkaline > Hypersaline >... | reverse complement strand
TTGGAATCTTCAGTGCGGTTCAGTTCATCAAAAATAGAAAGCTGTGTTTCCTGTATAAAAAAACCGGTTCTCTTAAGTAGTTCTTCATATTCGATTTTTGATAATAAAACAAATTGCCCTAACTGCTTCTTTATGTCCTCGTCCCAGTAATTGTCGTAGTCCAGCTCCTCTGGCTTCACGTCTTTGCACAAAAGCGGCCCGCTTGTAGAGACAATGTTGCCCTTTTCATCGGTCTCTATAGCAAATAAATCACCCGTCTTTTTATGTTTGTATATGGCTTTCATACTGTTTTTATTATTAAAACTTCCTCACCAAGCATATCTATGATTTTCACCGCCAAAGCGACTCTTATCTTTGTCGATTAGTTATTATAATGTATTTGTAGGACAGAATTTTCATCCGATATTAGAAGCAACGGGATTATTCATACGCTCCTTTTCAGCTTGAGCTTCAAATAATTCCGGAGATTTAAAATCAAATTCAAATTTCCTAATTCTTTTTTTGGCAAGCCTTATGTATTCTTTGTTTGTATCATATCCTATATAATGCCGCTTTGCCTTTATCGCTGCGATTGCTGTTTGGCCACTACCCAAAAAAGGATCCAAAACAACGTCTCCCTCGAAAGTGTAAAGTTGAATCAGCCGATATGGTAATTCCACCGGAAATGGTGCTGGGTGTCCTATCCCACGGGCAGAAACAGCAGGAAACGTCCAAACACTTTTTGTCCATTCGAGGAATCCTTCTCTCAAAATTGTATTTTTCTTATCGAGTTTTTTCCTTGAGAACGATTCTTTAGAAAAGACCAAAATATATTCGTGAATATCACGTAATACTGGATTGCTGGCAGACAACCAACTACCCCAAGCGGTAGAGCCGCTTGCGCTCGTGGCCTTATTCCAAATAATTTCGCCTCTCATAAAAAAACCGATTTCCTGCATATCTTCGATAATGTAACTGTGTAGAGGAATGTATGGTTTTCTGCCAAGATTGGCAACGTTTATACAGGCCCGCCCGCCTGTTACCAATTTTTTATAGGTTTCCTTGAATACGGCACGTAGTAAATCTCTATACTCCTGTAAAGACAAGTCCTCATCATACTCCTTTTTGACATTATAAGAAAACATCAGAACTCTTAAACAAACAGTTCTTTAACTGATTTCTCCAACTTTTCTCTCAGGAACACTTGGTTCACAGCATATCTTCTCCTGTTGAAAGAAACCCTAATAAGCCAATCTTGCTTATTGAACTTATGAATTACATTTGCATACTCAAATTGCCTATGGCAGTTTGCACAAACTAAAACAAGGTTCTTTGGGTGATTAGCTTTTAACGGATCAATATGATGCGTTTCAAAATACGGTTTACCGTCTTTCTTTAGAAACCAAAAATCGCATACTTGACAATGACCACGATAAATATCACCCAACATAACTCTTATATTAGACGGCACGCTTTCTCTGGCTTGTCTTGAGCGCTGTTTTATGTATCCCCTTTCTTTCAAAGGCATGGTGGTAACTATCCTGTGATACTCTTTAAGCATAACTCTTTGTTTGTCCAGCGCTGTCCAGTTTGAAAGTCTCGTGATTTCGTCTAAAGCTTCTATCTCATCTCCTGCGGTATCAAGATTTTTTTGTAGCTCTTCGGTTTTTTTAACAAATATACGCTCTGGAATTAATCTGTACGTGAAGCTTTCCTTATCTATTAATTGAATCGCTATTTCATCACCTGACTTAATCTTATTTCGTTTAAACCATTCTGCCATCCCTCCGATTCTGCACTCGCGGGTAGCACTTTTGTATGAAGAATAATTTTTTTGATGCAAAACATCTGAATCATCCAAATAAACCTTTATGTTAGTATTATATTTGGGAAACCACTTAGCCAAGGACATCGGAATAGCTATTAAGCCCTTCTCTATCCGACTCCGAGTTATTTTAACCGTTGAATAGCTGTAGTTGATCCGACTTTCGCCTTTAATGACTCGTGATGCATCCGGAACCATTAAATTTACCCCCTTTCTGTAAAGATTTTGGGTAAATGCATATGCTTAATCAGCGTCAGGAGGCACTTTCTCTTACCATTTTGTCCCTTTGCCAAAACCGAAGTCCAAACCTGTGCCTACAACACTTTCACAGCTTGGGCACAGAACGGGTTGTTCTGGGTCGGTAACAAGACTATGTCTTGCGGTACATTCGTTGAAACCTTCGCCTGTCCAAGACCATTCTTCGGTGGTTAAAGCCGTGAACCAAATCCGATCCAAATTCTCTCCACAGGCCGCACAACGAACTATTTTGTTGTCCTTTTTAGAAGACATATTTTTCTAATTTCCTCTCAAAAAGCTGACCTAAATAACCTTCAGTTTCCAAGTTTTCACCTTTTCTCTAATAAAATGCTGAAATACCATTTTCTTTATTATAAAGTAAACCGCCTTAACCACAAAATCAATTTATTTGAACCAAAAAAACTCAATAATCAGGACACCAGAGATCGTTTACTAAAACAAAAGTCCTTGCTTTCTGTGCAGGATGGACAAGTCTCTTTTTGTGTAAAATGAATCCCACCGTCTAAGTTCATACAGTAAACTATTCTCGTCCATACCTCTTATATCGTGCTTTGGAAAGAAGTCGATTTTTAGGCGATTCACATATCTATAGCTACTATTGATGTTTCCGGGTTTATCAATCAATCGCTTTATCAAATCCAAAGCCTTTATAGATAACTTTCGTTTCAGTTCATCACAAGACGTATAATCGAGACAATTTCTGGTGCAACCTAAAATAAGGTCAGTAAATTGTAGAAAATTGGAATAAGAATAATGCCCCTCCATCTTCCTGTGGTCTGAATCTAAAAACTTTATTTTCATAGAAGCCACATTAACTCTCGAGTCGTTTAGGTTAATAAAAAAGATAGAATGCCAATTGAAATAGAAATGACTCTCCTTAGAACGTGACTTATCATGAATAATTTCTGTTATTGTGATTTTTTTATATTTGCGTTTGGCAAAAAAAGATTTTGAAGCTTTAAGGATAACTGTCCTAAAAAACCTATTGTAGATATTATCCTCAATTTGCTCATTCCCAAAATAGCTTTTATCCAGTTTGTTTAAATCTATTCCTAATATATAAAGAAAAATTTTATCAACTTCTTCGAGAAAATAGTCAACCCATCGGCTTGCGACAAAATATCTGTGCATACCTTTCGTTCTTTTTACTTGTTCGAAGTGAACTTCTGTATTGTTACCCTTGTGGTATTGACATTGCAGATTACATTCGCCCCAATTTCCGATTCTTTCTTTATTATCGCAGCGTTTATTCAATAAATCCTGAAGAATAGAAGATTCTATCTTTTCAGGCACAAACAAGATTGCAAAATAAATCCATCCCTCTTTCGGAGAGCCTGATTCATCACAAAACACTTTAATGCGAAGCTCGTCCCTGCTATCTCCCTCCCATTTCCACATTCTTCTCATAGCACTCATTTTCCTTGCGCGGCGCCTTAAGTTACCCTACTTGCTTTCTTGATTCGATTCTCCTTCTTGACCCTCCTCATAAAGCGGAAGCGCTTTTATACCATCCTCAATTGACTGTGGAAAAACCACACCCTTAGCCTGCGCCTCTCGCTGTAAGTTTCCTACCTCTCTGTTTAGTTCATTTGTTTGAAGGTCTTTGGCCCTCCTGTCCTGCGGCGGATTGAGTTTCTCTGCTCTGTCCAATTCCATCGCCCTTTCGCGCATATCACTCGGAATATCCCTTTCACATTTTGTTAATATCTCTATGAATTGGAGTGAAAAGAAGTTGTCAATCTGTATTCGTCTCTTCGCCGTGTGTGCAAATTTCCCTATTATCCTACATATATTATCCCGTTCATCAGGTGTTAATTGGTCTACGAACTCATATTCTTCTATTTTTCTCAGAGCCAATATTATTGGCTCTAATGCGTCGACTGTAATAACATAAACATTATAGTCTGCCATGTTGAATGAGAATTCCCTGATGACTTTTACCGTGTCCGAGGGAATAACAAGAAACATTTCTTTTTTTACTTTATCGTGCTTAGCATACTTCTGTAGTCCTTCAGCTTGGTTGCGCACATAGCTGTAAAATCCATCTATGTCATCTTTTGCCGGGGCCTTCGCATCGAATACCACATATTCATCGCATATCTTTATTGTATTATCCGGATTCCCTTTGAACGGGACCTTTTCTTCATACTCTACAAAATGTTTCTGACAGATTCGCTTGATCGTCTCTTTCACGAGTTGCTGATGTAGTTGCCAATTCTTTTTCAAACTCTCCATTCTTTTAATCTCTACTTGGTGCTGTTGTTCCTTCTCTTGAGCTCTTTCCTCTTCGATTCGCTTCTGTGTTCTATCCAGAGTTGCCGCCTTGTCCTCATACTGCTTGCGCATGTTGACCTCAGATTCTTTTAAGCCAGCTATCTCCTCTTTGAGCTTAGAAGCGTCCTGATAAATACTCCCTATCTTTTCCTGCAAACGTGTAATTTCATTCTGCTTCGTAGTTAGATCCTTCTCAAATTTGGCGTTGTTAATCTTGAGTTGCTCATTTTCTTGCCGAAGAGTAGCAATGCTAGTTCGTCGCTGTTCAAGCTCTCCAATGCTCCGAGCGAGCGATTCCACCAACTGCTTATATTCAGAATATGCCTCATAGCTCAATTTTCTGATAGCTTTCCATCGCCATGGTAAAACACGATCCCAAAACGTTGCGCTCTTAATTCTTTCAAAAAATAGGCCTATTTTCTCAAATATTTCAGTCATTCTCCAAGCCCTCCTTTAATTCGAAAATTAATATATTTTCTATTTCAAACCCAAACCCGCAATTTTAAAATACTTTCACGAGAAACAACTCCACCCAAAATTATAATCCTCTTCCCACACCCCGTCAAACCAAATAATTCAATGCTCTACTGTTCACCTATCTACTCTCAACAAATTCGAAGTTCGACGTTCGAAGTTGGACGTTCGAAGTTAGTTTTCTTCTTGCCCTTCTTTTTCTTCGTGCGTAAGCCCCGCTTGTCGCGGCGTAGCCTCTGGCGAAGCCGGATCAACCATTTTCCACCCTCTTTACTTGCTTCTCATGTTTTTTTACCATTTCTTTCACTTTTTGCCATTTTCTTGCACTTTTTGACTGTTTTTGACTGTTTTTGCCATTTTCTTGCATTTTCCTGCATTTTCTCAATCTTTTTCCTTACCCCGTGCAGTCAGGCTAAATATGTTGAGCGCAGATTTTCGTTCAACTGCAAGGCTTGCAGTCGCGGCTGAGCGCAGTAGTACTGTTGTACGTCGAGCATCGGGCGTCGGCTGTGTAACACAGCAGTTGGGCGAAAGGACCGCTCAACACATTTGCGCAGGTATTGAGAAGCTGAACTGAATTTTTTCCAAATTTTTTTTATCTCTTTCCACACAACCACTTACAAACTTTAACTACCCCAAAATCACCCGATTTTTCGCACCAAACGCGCAGGTTCGTCTAATTATGGGGAGCCATGTTTTTTTACCCCCCCCTTAGGAGTTATTATGACCACCGAACCACGAACAACAAACCACCAACCCCACTTGTCGCGGCCAATCCTCTGGCGAAGCCGGATCGCCGCTCTACATTTGTCGAGACTCCTCTACAAATTCACCCTTTTTGTGCAAAACAAACCCAATTTTTGCCGTTTTTGGGCCAAAAACAGCTGTTCCGAAGAAAAACAAAGCCAATTCAAACCCAATCAAACCCAATTTTTCACACTTTTTTGCACCGTTTTTTATTGCCGTTATAGCCTGTACTTACAAGGACTTACACAGTTTTATGGGCTTTTTCGCCCAATATCGCTGCCAATAAAATTTGGCAAATTTCACCTGCCCGACGTTTTGGCAATGTGGATAACCTGTTAATAACCAAAATCCTGTTCTTGGAGACCTCTTTTGTCTCTTTTTGAACTGACAAACAAAACCAACAACGCATCCCAATGTTATCGCCCACGCTTATTCAAAACCAAAAACTACTATCTGTAACCACTATATAATAAAGAACTTACGGACAGTTATAAGCTATAGTAATAAAACTAATGCAAAAGTTTAATCTAAACCTAAATTAAGATATTAAAATACACTGAAAATTAGTATGATTTTTCAAATAATCGTATTAATAGTGGATAATCCGTAGAAAACCTCGCACAGCCAGGCAGATTTCGCACCCCCGGCGGGCTTATTCCCTGCTAAAATCGGCAATTTTCCTTTTCAACTCCCGACAGGCCGCTGAAGGCTCAGCTGCTTTAGTTACCGCTGAGCAAACCGCAATTGCTTTGGCACCGGACATTAAAACTTCTTCGATATTATCACGCATTATCCCCCCAATCGCTACGTGGCAAATGCCGGTATCAGCCAAAATTTGCGTACCCTGCCTGACGTAGTTCAACCCGACAGCCGCTGCCGTGGGCTTCGTCGGTGTAGAGTAAACTGGGCCAAGACCTACATAAGTCGGCATCTCCAGGCAGGCGGATTTTAACTGGTCAACCGAATGTGTGCTTTTGCCAACTATTAACGGCGTCAACTCAAGCCTGTGGGCCTGCTCAACGGGTATATCGTTCTGGCCCAGATGAACACCATCGGCCCCCGAAGCGACCGCAATATCGGCCCTGTCGTTTATTATACTAAGCACACCCGCTGACTTGCATATCCGGACAAATTCCTCGGAAAGAGCAAAAAGCTTATCGTCCTCAATATTCTTGGCCCGAAGCTGAACACAGTCAGCCCCACCTGCAACGCAGTAACATAACAAAGAAAGCACCTCCGCAGGCAGAACGCTCGTAATTACTACGTACAATTGAACGCGCCTGAACCTTTCGAAGGCATCGCTGAATACAACAATATCTTTTTCAAGCGTATAAGCTGCGTATCGCAGTTTTTCGAGTGTTTCAGCTACCTCCGGTTCTATCGTTTGCGTTGTCTCGGCAAGTGTGCGTAATGCTTCTGTAAGGCGTTTGCAGCCGGCGGTAAAGCTGTCCTGTAGCTCACCGCGGACAAGCTGATGAGCAACCCTTGCCCCCACACCGACATCGCCGACTGTATCTCTGCTTGAGATGAGCCGGCTGTTATCAAGTTTGCCGATGACACCCGAAAGCTCATGACGGAACTGTTTGGCACGTTCGGTTAGTGGGCTGCTGTTTAAGGCAAACCTGCAGAACTCTTCAATAACCCGAATCGCTTCCCGAGCACGGTTGAAATTGGCATCAATAATCCTATAAATCGAACGCTCCATAACGAATCTGATTATACGAACTGCTGCCCCGATTGAGTAGTGAAAAGTAATACGATGCAAACAGAAAAGTCGATTTATGGGCTTATTGTTACGCTAAAAACGAAGGAATTGCCAAAAAAGCAGGGCCGCGTCTCCTCCGGAGCGGCCCCGTGCTATATGGTAAACAAAATCAGTAACACAACTAACAGCTTTGCGAAAGCAATACTGATTTTGGCTTTTTCGAAATCGGGCGGAATCATCCTCCTCCGAATCGATTTTTTAGATGTCCGCCCAATAACTTTATCAATTCAAAGTAAAGCTAGTTATGCAGCAAAAATTATGCCAAAAACAAAAAATTCTCCAAACCTCCCTAAGTATTCCCCTCAACAATTTACAGTAAAAACAGTTACAGCATTCTATATGTTTTTCAGCGGCCGACTAATAAATATCGTATTTTAACAACACGTTGTTTTTTCGCAACACCAAGCCGATGCAATTAACCCAACTTTGCACTTATCGGACTATAAGTCGTTAAGTAACAGAGAGATTCATCTGGCGTTTACAAAAAACAACACATCTGTGAACAAAATAAACGTAAAAAGAGTGATGAAAATGGTAAAAATTCCGCCCTGTTATTAAGCAAAACTATACCAAAATGAACTTAGCACCAAAGTACAGCCCGCAAAACATCTCTTGGCTATGAAAGCTACAACCCACCAACGATTTATCCCTTTTGGAGGCAGGCAAATAAATCCGTAAAACTTACTTCAAATTCTTCTCTTTGCCTCCTTGCTGATAATCAAGTATAAAAGTCACCGGCCCGTCATTGATACTGCTGACATGCATATGCTCGCCAAAAATCCCCTTCTCAACAACAATGCCCTTTTCAGTGATTAACTCGATTGTCTTTTCATAAAGCTCTTCTGCCTGGCCCGGCTCTGCCGCTGCGTCAAAACCGGGGCGACGCCCTTTCCGGCAATCGCCGTGGAGCGTAAAGTTACTGACTAAAAGAATCTCACCGCCAACATCAACAACAGACCGATTCATCTTGCCACCCTCGTCAGAGAATATACGCAACCCAGCCAGCTTATCAGCTATAAACCTCGCCTCTTCTGCCGTGTCCTCTTTGCCAACACTGATATAAACAAGCAATCCTTTGCCTATTTTCCCGACCGCCCGGCCCTCGACTTCAACCTCTGCCTGCGAAACCCGCTGTATAACCGCTCTCATAACTTTTGTTTTCCAAATTAAAACTTATAGCTGACGATTCAAAATCCTTGTGCAATTGTAACAGAAAACTATGACAGGCAAAACACTATCTTTCCTGCACATTTTTCCAAACGCCAAAAAGAGCTGGCAGGTTCGCCGATACTGGTATCTCCTCTTAATGAAAACGGACCTGCAGTTTCAATTGCGCATTTGCACAATCAAAACCACAGGCCCGCTATGTTGCCAACTGCACATACTAACCGGGCCCTCTCGCATCCTGCGCAAGTTCAGCACTGACTGCTCGGCCAGGTTGTTAGCTTATTTATCGTCCTTTGGCTTTTGCTTTCGCTCTTTGGGTTTTGGCTTAAGATTATTAGGGTCTCTCTGCCGGTATTCACCTCTTATTCCTCTTTCGGTTTCAGGTCGTCTCGAACGCTCACGAAAACGCTCCCTCGCTCTTTCCATCATCTCTGTTCTTTGCTTCAACTGTTTCTTTCTTTTCGCCAGCAGCTTCTCGAGCGCCTCAGCCGTTTCTTTAGCATTTTCTTTAACAGCAAGTTTGTGAATCTTCTCAAGCTCCCCAATTAATTGCTTTTCCACTTCCATAATCGATTCTCTGCCCCGGCCTCTTCTGAAGCGGGCTTCAGGGCTGTTCGGGTCGAATGGCCTGCGACCACGCATCCTATCTCCGCGAAACTCCGGCCTGACTCTGTCCTCAGCAGGCCTGCCGGCCTTGTCTTTTGGCTGCGCTAAAATGGGCGATATACCCGCTAATACAAAGCCCGCAATTAGCATCAAAATAGTTACACGTTTCATTGCAAAATCTCCTAAAAAAGGAATAATATTATCAATCAAAAACCGATTTCCATCGTTATTTTAACCTTATCGGTCAATTGATTCACTTAATAATACGGTTGTCCGCTTCAAATTATTTCACAAAATTACTAAAATTCAACCTCTCAGCCAATTTTTTCTGCGAATATTATCGGGGTAAATACTAATATATCCACAGGGTTTTTACCGTTATCTGTATCACCATATCTGCCTTGGGCCTTATTTAACCCCTCACAAACGCTACAACGCTGCTTTTATCATCCCCCGAAGCCGAGCCGAATCCACTGAGTCATCCCAGCCGTAACCTGAGCAAAGTCCGACCGAATTTTTAGCAAATAAAATAGTTGACAATCACATCATTTCTTGCTTTAATATATAGGGTAGGAGATTATTGTATTTACCAGAAGAGCAATAGAAATAAGAAAAACGTTTTTTAGGGGTATCTACTGCGTTCTATAAGACAAATCTTTTAATAAGTGAATTTGTCTATACCGGTAGATTAAAAGGTGGTTTTATGAAAAAGGGAAAAAGAGAATCTTCAGGCAGGGAAAAGGATGAAACTTTTATAGAGCTTCTTGAGCAGCTAAGAGAAAAGTTATACATTGACAATACCTCAGCCGCCCGCCACGCCGCATTTCAATTATCATGGATGCAGGAAGATGGCTTTGAAATCCTGAAGGAAGCTTTATTAAGTGATTCTCCGAAAAGAGCAAAAACTGCAGCCACTTATGGCCTAAGAAATATGCGCGGCAGAATGAAGAAATTGGTTTTAGAGCTTTTCCAGCAGGGACTTCAAAATCCCGATGGCGACATTATTGAAGCCTGCGAAAAAGCCCTGGAACAGATAAAACAAAAAACACACAAAGAGCCTCCTGCAAAAGCCCAGCCGCGTGAGAAAAATTTCAATATTAGAGAGCTGCCCTCAAAAAAGAAAAGGAAAGCAAGAAGGAAACCTTCTCCGGGATGGAACTCCTCAGGAAACAGGAGAACGGGACGCCCCCGAGTCTCTCACATCAACCCTAATAGACCGCACTAAATCCCCCATCATAACTTTAACAGCTATAACAGTGCAGCCTCTTATGGCCAGAACGCACCGACCGCAACCGTAAACCAAATCAGCACACCAACTATAATTTTAGCGCTGGCACCAAGAAACTGTCCCAACCCCGCTCCAAAACCTAAACGAATATATTCTTCCCTCTTCCTTTCGCCCGACAGCTCAAATGCCAACGCTCCAATCCCCGCTCCGATACTCGAGCCGACCAGCGTCCCGAGAAGTGGAACAGGAATAATCACTGTCCCGACCACGGCCCCTGTAATCGCGCCGATAACAGCCCCAACCGAACCGCGGAAGCCCGCACCGGCCTTCTTCGCTCCCCCCATCCCGCCGAAGAACTCGAACAACTCACCCAGAAGCGCCAGAACTATTATCGCAACCAGACTATACACCGAAAAAATCCCATCATCCCACCGCCACCACGCAAACAGAAATGTCGTTATAACAATAAGCCAGTTACCCGGCAGGGCAAATGGAACCAGCCCGAGCCAGATGGTATTAAGAACAATCAATATCACCAACCAGAAATAAAGCATAGCATAATTGTAGAATAAGAACGCAAAATGCGACAGCAAATTCACTGCCAACCACCAATCTATTTAGTGTGGGAAAGAAATGAAATTGTTAAATCAAAAGTAGCTTGACAAATTTAACTCAGTTACTATAATCGCCAACGTGTTCACATTGGAGAATATTATTTGGGAAAAGGCTGGTCTAAACTTTTATAGATTTAATGCCGTATAAAAGCTTGCCGGACTGAAAGATATGCTTGTCAAATTAAGTGCTATTTATCAAAATACGGAGTTTCTACCATGAAAACAAAAAATAAACCTAAGCAGTTGCGGATAGTTGCTAATCTTATTTACACAGGATTGGTTCTTTTGATAATTTGTTCCGAGACGACGATGGCGGGTGAACCGTGGAAGACACTATTTGATGGAGAAAGTTTGCAGGGATGGGTTCAAAGGGGCGGTAAAGCCAGGTATACGGCCGAAGACGGCCAAATCATAGGAACAACTGTGTTCCGTACACCCAACAGTTTTCTATGTACCGAAGCAGCATATTCTGATTTCATTCTTGAAGTGGACTTCAAAGTCGCCGCAACTATGAATTCCGGGATTCAAATACGAAGTAACAGCTACCCGGAATACCGCAGGAGCGTGGTACATGGATACCAGATTGAAATCGACCCCTCCGAACGCAGTTGGACAGGTGGAATTTATGAGGAAAGCCTAAGAGGATGGCTTTATCCCCTCGATAACAACAACGTTGAGGCACAAAAGGCGTTCAAACAGCAACAGTGGAATCGGTTTAGAATAGAGGCTATAGGCGATACCATAAAAACCTGGCTTAACGATGTGCCCGCCGCACACCTTATTGATGATATGAAAAGAGAAGGTTTTATTGCTTTACAAGTACACGGTATCGGAAAGAACAAGGAAAAGCAGGGCCAAACTGTCAGATGGAGAAACATTCGAATCATCACGGATAATCCTCTCAAATATTCCAGACCTACCCCGATTGCTCCCAGGGATATGTTTAACAAGCTCACCTCAAAAGAAAAGGCGGCTGGCTGGAAATTGCTTTTTGACGGCAAAACCTCAAAGGGCTGGCGTGGTGCAAAATTGGACCACTTTCCAGAATTCGGCTGGGAAATCAAAGATGGCATCCTGACAGTTCTGGAATCCGGAGGTGACGAGTCGAAAAATGGAGGGGATATCGTTACAATTGATAAATACAGCGATTTTGAACTCTGGGTGGATTTCAAAATAACAGCCGGTGCCAATAGCGGAATTAAATATTTTGTAAATACGTCATTAAACAAAGGCCAGGGTTCAGCTATTGGCCTGGAATACCAATTGCTCGATGACCAACGGCACCCTGATGCCAAAAAAGGCAGCCATCAAGGCAGCCGAACACTTGCCTCGCTCTATGATTTAATCAAAGCAGAAAACAAACATCCATCTCTGATTGGCCAATGGAATCATGCTCGTATCAGCTCGAAAGCAAATCATGTCGAACATTGGCTCAATGGCAGAAAGGTACTTGAATACGAACGAAAAAGTGACCACTTTCGCAAACTTGTCGCCGAAAGCAAATACAAAATCTGGCCCGGCTTTGGAGAAGCGGTGCAGGGAAATATCCTGCTCCAGGACCACGGCAACCGTGTCTCTTTTAGAAATATCAAAATCCGATTATTGGATAAAAACAAAAAATAAGGACAAGATAAAAATGAATAAACAGCTCAATCGCAGGGATTTCCTTAAAGTCACCACATCCGCAGGTATTGGTTTAACCTTAATGCATTCACCGGCAGCGTTAGCTTCAACCCCGACGCCTGCATCTTCAAATACAAAAGTCATTCTTGCCGTAGCCGGCATTCGCAGCAGGGGAACAGCATTGGCCAAAAAATTTGCCTCACTTAAACTTGTAGAAGTAAAATATGTCATCGATGTCGATAATCGTTACTTGGATAATGCCGTCGGTAAAGTACAAGAAATACAGGGAAAAAAACCTTTAGCAATTAAAGATTATAGAAAAGCTCTTGATGACAAAGATGTGGATGCTATTGCAATAGCTACGCCGGACCACTGGCACGCCCCTATGTCCATCGAGGCGCTCAAAGCAGAAAAAAACGTATACGTTGAAAAGCCATGCAGTCACAACCCCCTTGAAGGAGAAGTGCTCGTTGAAGCCGGCCGGAAATACAAAAAACTTGTCCAGATGGGAAACCAGCGCCGTTCTTCGAAAATCGTTAAAGAAATGATAGCTCAGATGAAAAACGGCCTGATAGGTAGAATCTATCTCGCTAAATGTTTTTATACGAATAAACGGCCGCCGATTGGCTTCGGCAAAAAAATCGACGTCCCCGATTATCTCGACTGGGAACTCTGGCAGGGACCTGCTCCCAGAACCCCTTACAGAGATAATGTGCATCCATACAATTGGCACTGGTTCTGGAACTGGGGAACCGGTGAAGCCCTGAACAACGGCGTACACATGCTGGATCTTGCCAGATGGGCAATGGATCTGGACTATCCGGTAAAAGCCGCTTCTTCCGGAGGGCGATGGCATCATCTCGGCATAGACGATTGGCAATGCCCGGATACACAGGAAATACTGCTTGAGTTCGAGGCGGGAAAAATGATTACATGGTTCGGACGTTCCACGAATAAATTTAAACAGGGATATAAAGGTTTTGGTGTACTCTTCTTTGGTACAGAAGGAATTATCGACTATAACGGCCTAAATAAATATCACATCTACGACCTCGACAATAAGCTTATAAAGACCGTTACCAAAAGCACCTTGTCTGAAAAAGCTGACCAGACAAATACAAAGGACCCGGGCCTTAACGACAGGCACGCTGAAAACTTTGTCCAATCCATACGAGGCCTGGAAAAATTAAATTCACCAATAGACGAGGGACACAAGAGTACATTGCTGGGACACCTGGGCAATATCTCCTTACGCGTAGGACGAACTCTTCAACTGAATAAACAAAATGGACATATCATTAACGACGCCGAGGCCGTCAATCTCTGGAAGAGAACCTATGAACCCGGCTGGAAACCAAAACTATAGCTTATGAGTCATAAAAAGTAGAGTCAAAAGGAACGTAAAAAACCGATGCTAACAACACCAATGCCGACTTAATATTCGTTTTTTTCATGCCAACCTGCCCTCTGCCAGGTTATTATTGGAAAGTTTTTGCTAAAAGCAAAAGATGATGCCATATCTGGATTATCCTTTCAGAGAATATGGCTTTATACCCCCAGGAAGACTAACGGATTGAACATACGTTTGCAGCTCTGAGCGCAACTGGATTGAGGAGTCCTTTACTGTTGACCTTGCGGCTGTGATGGGTGAAGTCAACATAGCTCTTGATTTTCAAGGTATTAAATGGTATGGTCTTTAATATAATCAAAGTTGCGTATGTATTTTTGTACCCCACCCGATGGCGATAACCGCACATGTAAACCAGGGCAAAGTGATTGGCCGGAACATAATAAGCTTGGGAAGAACAAAAAAAGTAAAACCAACAATGTATGCTACCAGTATCCTCTTATCTACGTCAGCTTTCCTGTTTCAGTCCATTTCAAGGAGCACATGCAACAAATTAACGGGAGAGTCTTGGATAAGGCACATCGTAACCCTTGACTGAATGCCAAATGATTCGGTTGAACATATCCTCGTCTGCCTGGTCGATATCGTCAAGCGGCATCTCCATTGACTTTATGGCGTAATATCGTTGTTTGCCGCTGAGCAATTTGATTGGGGGGTTCATCTCGTCCAGAGCAATATTGTTAGCTCGTGCCGTATAGCCGGTGAAATCAGGCGTTTCGCTAAAGCAGTTAACCATAGGATTTGCCGCCATATTGAGTTGGTTCATAGGTGCCAGCCCCATGATAAGCTCAATGGTCCGCAATATACTGTTCTGATTGTAATGGGTACTGTCCACAAACCGGCGCTTTGTGTAAGGACTGATGCAAAATGCCACAGTTCGGTGCCCGTCCACGTGGTCGAAGCCGTTCTGAGGGTCGTCTTCTACTACGAAGATAACCGTTTCAGGCCAGAAGCGGCTATGGCTGACGGCTTCAACAATTCGGCCCAAAGCCAAATCGTTGTCGGCAACCATAGCACGCGGCGTTGGGTAACCCTCACGCGTGCCTACCGTGTGGTCGTTCGGCAAAAGCATTATTACAAAATTGTACCATTGCCCTTTTGATTCACACTGACGAAACTCTTTGATAAACTCACGAGCACGATAAACTTCCTGCACTTTTGCCGGGAAACCAATGAACCGCGGGCAGATGTAATTCTCAAGGCCGCGAACTTTAGTCGTGGCGCGAATCTTTACTTTTTCAGTACCATTGAGATAATCGTTGTAAATATCGGTCCAGTTGGCATCGGAGGGCTCAATGTTTGGCTGGACCATTTCGCCGTAGTTGCGGAATGTCAATCCGGCACCAAGCACATGGTCCCAGATGAATCCGCAAGAGGCATAAGCCAGAGCATCGTCGCCGTCGTAGGGGTAGCTGCGCTTGAAGCCGCCAAAGCTTTTCTCAATATAGTCTGTAACGTAGCCCTCATCGGTCCATTGGTGACCGTCTGCGCTGAGGACCCCATTACAGTATAAATTGTCCAGCAGTACAAACTCTTCGGCCAGGGCATGGTGGTTGGGCGTAACTTCACGGCCGAAGTAGCAGAGAGATGCGTCTCCATTACCCTGGGGCAAATCGCCTAACACCTGGTCATAGGTGCGGTTTTCTTTGATAATGTATAACACGTGCTTGAACACTGAAACTTCACCGGGACTTCTCGGCACAACCGTCTTGCGCTTTTGGACACTCTTAAAATTCATCACTTCACACATCAGCGGCAGTCGCATATTAGCTGCAGTGCTGATGGTGTACTTCTCGAGCTTTGCGGCATCGGGGACATCCACAAAACTCACAGAGCCAAGGTGGCCGTGGGTATTGTAGTGACCTTTGGGAATCTTACAGCCGAGATATCTGTCCACACTTTGCCGTTTCAGTTCCACTAAATCTTCGCTGCGGCTGCCAACGCCTTTCGTGTTAGCAATGCAGAGAAGTTTGCCTTTGTGTGCCAGTCGGACATCACCGGGATACCAGCCCGTCGGGATAAGACCGATTACCTTACCGCTGGTGCTATCCATAACTGCGATGCAGTTGTTACCGCCGTTCGCCACATAGAGATTCGAGCCGTCGGGTGAAACAGCCAACGCATTAGGAGCACTGCCAAAGGGCAGTTCCTCCATAGGTTTCACGCCCCAGCAAGCCACGACCGTATCGGAAATGGTCTCGATAACGGAAATACTATCGCTATTGGCATTGGCGACATAGAGCCGCAGGCCGCCGGGCCCCAACGACATACCGCTGGGGTGCAGACCAACTTCAATTTCTCTTATCGCTCGTCGGCTGGCTATGTCGATTACCGAGACGGTACCCGTTGAGGCAATGCCCGCTTCGTTGATAACCGCCTTACTGCCCGACGTCGGCCCCGTCAAATCGCCTTTGCGTGGACGCCGACCGCCCCAATTAGTCACATAGGCCTTATCCCCGCAAACAAGCACATCATAGGGCGCAATTCCAACAGGAATTTGCTCCACGAGTTTTTGCGAGGCCAACTCCACTACACCAACAGCGTTGTTCCGGCTCATTGTAACATAGATAAGCCCTCTGTCTTCGTCGATGGCAAAGCCGCCTGGCGCGGAATTGCCCTTGCCTTCGGGGCCTGGAAGTTTAATCGCATCTGTCCACTGGAATTTGCCGTCTTCGCCCACGGTTGCGGCGCAAAGGTATCTCGTCGCAGACGTAGTCCAGACTGTTTTGCCGTCGCGCGACCAGATGATACCGCAGAAACTGTTGCCGCCGGTTTCCATTGGCAGCGTCTGACGAATCGACCGTGTGGCTACATCGATAAATACTATATCATCCTTGTTTTTCACAGCCAGAACGGTCTCGTCCGGGCTAAAAGCCAAACCCGTGGGACGCCCGGGAAAATGCACGCTAACGCCCGCAGGGTCAACAATTTGAGTGGTTGGGACCACATATGTACCATCGCCTTGTGGGCCAACGACGGCACGCTCAAGAAAATCCTCAGGAACAAAATCCAGGGCTCCTTCCACCCCGAGCCGACTCGGAGTAGAAACGCATCCTACTATGCACAAAACAAGAATGAATACAAAATAACGCATAATCATAAACTCTCCTTTTCGACCCGATTATTCATCAACATTTCCCATATAACATTGTATTTCCTTGCTCAGCTACGCTAAGCCCCGTCTCTAATAAAATATCAAATCTGTCTTGAAAATCAACCTTTCACATCAGCTTCTTTGTTCTAACCTTGCGACTGAAAAAGTGAGGGTAACCCATAAACCATCCTACAACCAAAAACCCAAATAGCTTGTAAAATAGCATAGGTATTAGTGGCCAATTTTTGTGCTCAAAAAGCACTCCTTTCTTTCATTTTCTTGCAATTTCTTACTCTTTTTTGACATTTTTTTGACGTTTTTTGCCATTTTCTTACTCTTTTTCGCTCTTTTTCCGCTGCCTCCGGTTCGGGCTTCGCCCTCATTCCGGCCTACGGCAGCCCCCGCGGCGCCTGAGCGGGACAAAAGCCCCCGCGGCGATTGAGCAGAATAGAATCATTTGCGCAGGTATTGTTTTCATAGTTGGAAATTTTCCAAATTTTTTTTATCTCTTTCCACACAACAACTTACAAATTTTGATTGTCCCAAATCACCCGATTTTTCGCACCAAACGCGCAGGTTCGTCTAATTATGGGGAGACCTGTTTTTTTTAAACCCCCTTAGGAGAACTTAATAATGACCACTGAATCTCAAATCCACCAACACCCCCTGTCGCGGCCAATCCTTTGGCGAAGCCGGAACCTGTCGCGGCGTAGCCTATGGCGAAGACGGATCACTTATACCAGCGCACAAAAAGAATCAATTATGCAAAACAAACCCAATTTTTGCC
>Ga0180431_10004310_pt1 | contig 17852 bp, 12 predicted proteins | sample SS_ome_11_FD_132459 | JGI IMG/M metagenome (GOLD analysis project Ga0180431, IMG submission 132459) | Hypersaline lake sediment archaeal communities from the Salton Sea, California, USA - SS_1_MS_1 metaG | ecosystem: Environmental > Aquatic > Non-marine Saline and Alkaline > Hypersaline >... | reverse complement strand
GGTTCCGGGGATTCCCGGTCCGCTGCGGCGGCAGTCGTCCTACCTTGAGGCGCCCGTTTTCAACAGCTACCAGAGCGAGACCGAGCTGATGCGCTATTTGAAGCGCCTCGAGAGGCGGGATCTGGCGTTGAATTGGTCCATGATCTCGCTTGGTTCGTGCACCATGAAGCTGAACGCGGCGGCCGAGATGATGCCGGTGACGTGGCCGGAGGTGGCGAATCTTCATCCCTTCGCGCCGTTCGAGGACAGCGTGGGCTACCGGACCATGTTGCGGCTGCTGGAAGACTGGCTGGCCGCCATCACGGGTTTCGCCGGGATCTCGCTGCAGCCCAACGCCGGCTCGCAGGGCGAGTATGCCGGCCTGCTGGCGATCCGGCGCTTCCACCGGGCGCGGAACGAAGGACACCGCACGGTCTGTCTGATCCCGGTTTCGGCGCACGGCACCAACCCGGCCTCGGCCGTGATGGCGGGGTTTCGGGTGGTGGCGATCGCATGTGACGACCACGGCAACATCGACCTTGGCGACCTGCAGGCGAAGTGCGAGAAGCACAGCGGGGAGCTCGGGGCCCTGATGGTGACCTATCCGTCCACGCACGGCGTGTTCGAGGAGGAGATTCTCGAAGTGTGCGACACCGTGCATCGGCACGGGGGGCAGGTCTACATGGACGGGGCGAACCTCAACGCCCAGGTCGGCCTGACGAGCCCGGCGCAGATTGGCGCCGACGTCTGTCATCTGAACCTGCACAAGACGTTCTGCATCCCGCACGGCGGCGGCGGCCCGGGGGTGGGGCCGATCGGGGTGGCGGGCCACCTCGTCGAGTTTCTGCCGGGCCACGCGCTGCTGCCGAACCGCGAGGGGGCGGTCAGCGCGGCGCCATGGGGAAGCGCCTCGATCAACGTCATCTCCTGGATGTATATCCGGATGATGGGCGCCCCCGGCCTGACGGCCGCCACGCAATTCGCGCTCCTGAACGCGAACTACGTTGCACACCGTATCGGAAAGCATTTTCCGGTGCTGTACAAGGGGCGGCGGGGGCGCATCGCGCACGAGTGCATCATCGACCTCCGGCCGTTGCAGAAGGAGACCGGCATCACGGTCGAGGACGTCGCGAAGCGCCTGATGGATTACGGGTTTCACGCCCCCACCATGAGCTGGCCGGTGCCGGGGACCCTCATGATCGAGCCCACGGAGTCGGAGTCAAAGGCGGAGCTGGATCGTTTCTGCGAGGCCATGATCGGAATCCGGCGGGAGATCGAGGCGGTGGCGCAGGGGGAGGCCGATCGCGAGGACAACGTTCTGCGCCGCGCCCCGCATACGGCGGACGTCGTATGTGCGGACCGCTGGGAGCGGGCCTACTCGCGGGAGGAGGCGGCTTTCCCGGCGGCGCGTCTGCGCGGCGACAAGTTCTGGCCGGCGGTGGGACGCATCGACAATGTTTTCGGCGACCGGCATGTGGTCTGCACCTGTGCGGGAGTGGAGGAACTGGCCGGGGCGGCGGACTGATGGGCGACGCGCACCATGCCTCCCCGATTGACTGGAGCAGGTGGGTTCCCCGCCTCCGCGCCACCCTGATGTTCGTGGTGCGGGATCACGAGGTTCTCCTGATCGAGAAACAACGGGGGATGGGAGCGGGCAAGATCAACGCCCCGGGCGGCAAGATCGACGACGGCGAGACTCCGGTGCAGTCCGCGATTCGCGAGACGGAGGAGGAGCTGCGCATCACGCCTCTTGCTCCCCGGAAGGTGGGCGAGCTGTTTTTTGCGATGACGGACCTTCCCGACATCCACTGCCACGTGTTTCGCGCCCGCGAATACTCGGGCGAAGTCACCGCCACGGCCGAAGCGATCCCGCACTGGACCGCCATTCACCGCATTCCGTATGAACTGATGTGGGAGGACGACCGGTATTGGCTTCCCCAAATGCTGGAGGGCCGGTCATTCCGCGGCCGGTTTTGTTTCGAGGGGGAACGCGTGGTCTGGAAACAGGTCGAGTTCGGAGTGCCCTACCACGAGTAAAAGGAAAAACCCGCTCATCCGAATGAGCGGGTTTCCTTGGATCCGCCGTGCCGTCATTGGTGACGTGAGCCACGTTCCCGTAGCCCATCAGGTGGGGGCATCCGCCTCGGGCCTGTCTTCCTGGAGAGGCATGACATTACCTTGGCGGGGCAGCCCCCTTGGTTGTCGTATCGGTTCGGGCACGCACCAACGAGTGACGCACACGGTAGACCACTGCACCCTAACCCGTCTTCCGGGGGAGTGCAAAGGGAATTTGCAGTGACGAAAAGTTCTTTTTTCCGCGATGGATCGTGCTTGCATTTCCTTACGGATTATGTTTTGGCGCCGCCGCGAGTTGCGGGCTGGCAATGGCGGGGGGAGCGGCTAGACTCGGCGGCCATGTCGATGCAGGGCTTCGCGAACCGCTTTGTGTGTGACCTGCAGGCTTACGAGCCGGGGAAACCGATCGAGGAGACGGCGCGGGAGCTGGGCCTGCGGCCGGAGGAGATTGTGAAGGTTGCGAGCAACGAGAACCCGCTCGGGCCGTCGCCGCTGGCGAAGGAGGCCATGCGCCGGGAGGTCGAACGGGCGCAGCTTTACCCGGACGGCGGCGGGTGGGCGCTGCGGGGGGCCCTTGCGGAGCGGCACGGGGTGGCCATGGGCAACGTCGTCCTCGGCAACGGATCGAACGAGATCATCGAACTGCTCTGCCACGGTTTTCTGAACCCGGGGGCTTCGCTGGTGGCGGCGGAGCATGCCTTCGTGGTCTACAAGCTGATGGCGACCCTCTTCGGGGCGAAGTATATCGAGGTTCCGGACCCGGGATTCGTCCACGACCTTGAGGCGATGATCGCGGCCATCACCGAGGAGACGCGCCTCGTCTTCGTTGCGAATCCGAACAACCCGACCGGGACGCTGGTCGGCGAGGATGACATCGAGCGGTTCATGGCGCGGCTGCCGGGGCACGTGGTGGCGGTCTTTGACGAGGCTTACCATGAGTTTCTGGCCGATCCGCCGGATACCGTGAAATACGTCAAGGAGGGCCGCAACGTCTGCGTCATGCGGACCTTCTCGAAGGCCCACGGGCTGGCCGCCCTGCGCGTCGGCTACGGACTGGCCCCGGAGGGTTTGGCGGAGGTTCTGCACAAGGCGCGGCAGCCGTTCAACGTCAATGCCGTGGCCCAAGCCGGGGCCCTCGCGGCCCTCGGCGACCACGAACACGTGGCCCGCACCGTCGCCAACAACCGGGCCGGGGTGGATTTCCTGCAGGACGCCTTCCGGCAGCGGGGGCTCGAGTTTGTTCCCAGCTCGGCCAATTTCGTCCTTGTGAACGTTCGCGACGGGGATGCAGTGTTTCAGGCGATGCTCGAGCGGGGCGTGATCGTGCGAGCCATGCGCGGCTACAAGCTGCCGGGGTGGGTGCGCATCACGGCCGGAACCCCCGGCCAGAACGAACGATGTCTCGACGCCCTTGATGCCGCCCTCGCCGGGATTGACATCGGGAGTCCGGGAGGTTAGTTTTCAAACAACGTTAACAATCGATGAACCAAACCGATTCTCCGCAACATCGGAGGTTCCGCTGCGAGTTCTGTCATGGGGAGATTCAGATCCCCTACGATCTTCCCCCGACGGCGGGTCCGTGTCCGCACTGTGGCAAGCAGGTCATGTCGCCGCCGCCGCCGGTGGCCGAGGGATCCGCGGGACCAGAACCCGCCGCGGCTGAAACGGCGCCGGGCGGAGGCGAAATCGCAGGCGGAGTGGCCGGTCCCGTCGAGGAGCCAGCGCGGCCCGTCGAGGAGCCAGCGCGGCCCGCCGAGCCGCGCGGGGAGGGCGCCGCTTCGCAGGCGCCGGGAATCAGGATGACGGAGGTCCCGTCCGGGCCGCCGGAACTCCCGCCGGCCGGCGCGGGGCCTGACGAGTCACCGCGTGGCGGGGAGGAGCGGCCGGAAGCCGGGCCGTCCGAGGAACCGGAAGGCGGGCCGCCGCCGGTTTTGGGGGCGGTTCCCGCGGCGTCTGAGGCGGAGATTGCTCCGGAAGCCCCGGGTGCGAAGCGGCGCATCCATCCCGTCATTCCCTTCGTGGCGGCTCTTCTTGCGATCGGGGCGGTGCTGGCCGCCCTTGTCATCTGGAAGATGACCCGGGGCATAGGGGATACTGCTCCCGTAGTAGTCGAGGAGCGCCGGGAGGCGCCGGAGGGGGTTTCGGGGATGAGTCCGCTGGGACGCAAGCAGTACCTTCGCGACGGCTGGAAGACGGACGCGAGCGAGACCCTTGCGGGGTTTCTCGCGGCCCGGACCGCCGAGGATCGGTGCAAGTTCGTGATCGGCGGGCGGTCGCGGCTCGCTGATCTGAAGTCCTTCCACGAGGGGATCGGGGACGCCGGGCAGGACACCCCGGTGGAGGCGTTCAGTTTTTTCCCGCTTGACATCGCGGACCGTGAACGCGGCCTGTTTCTGATGCGCTACGAGCGTCCGGCGCAGTGGGACCTGAGCGAGTTTTTCACGCCGGTGGCGCCGCCGGAGGTTCAGAAGGGGCTTGAGGAACCGGGGTTGCTGCTGGCGGCGACGGCGGCCCGCGAGAACTTTGCGATGGAGCCGGTGCGGGTGATGGCGTTCTTCAAGGAGGTTGGAGGGCGGCTCCTGCTGGACTGGGACGTTTTCGTGCAGACGAAGTACCGGCGGCTGCGGCATTTCCATCTTTTTCCCCGGCCCGGAGTCGGGGAGGTTTTCCGGGTGACGGTTCAGGAGGACGTTCCGGGGGCGCGGGGCGAGGAATCCGGCGAGCGGCGATGGTTCCGTTTTGCCGATCCGGCATATGCGGGGGATTACGTCAAGATTCCGATCGACATGGCCAGCCGGGAAGGCCGCATTCTCGCGGGAGTGGCATGGATCGGGATACCGGGCGCCATGGCGCGGACGCGCTATGCCACCGTGGAATTGGGATGGACGGGGGACGAGGAGCCCGAACTCGTCCTTCGAAGGTTCCTGTGTTGGGAGTTGCTGGGATTGGGCGGCACCGAGGGCAATGCCGTTCCGACCGGGCTGGCGGATCCCGCGCCGGCTGGCGGAGACCCCGGCGGCGGCGCCGGAGAGGACGGGAGGCCGCCAGACAGCGTGCCGGCCCGCGAGGACGAGGAACCCGTCGAAACGCCGCCGGGCGTGGCGGGGCCGGAGACGGTGCAATCCTCCTCATGAGCGACACCATCGCCGCGGTGGCGACGCCCTTCGGGCCGGGGGCCATCGCGGTATTGCGGCTCGGCGGCGCGGAAGCGTTCGAGGTGCTGCGCAGGGCGTTGGGGCAGGGCGCCCCCGTCGAGTGGCCGGAGCGGAAGGCACGGCGGACTGTGATCCGCGAGAGGGACGGCGAGGTGTTGGACGAGGTGCTCGTGACCCCGTTCCACAAGCCGCGCAGCTACACCGGAGAGGACCTGATCGAGATCGGCTGCCACGGAGGCATCCTTGTCACGCAGCGCGTCCTTGGCCGCCTGCTCGAATGTGGGGCGCGCGCGGCGGAGGCCGGCGAGTTCACGCAGCGCGCCTTTCTGAACGGGAAGATGGATCTCACCCAGGCGGAGGCCGTGATGGACATCATCGCGGCCCGGACCGGGCTGGCCTTGAAGGCGGCGCGGCATCAATTGGACGGGCGGCTCGGGGAGGCCGCGGAGGCCCTGCGGGGCGAGTTGCTCGGGGTCGTGGCCCACCTCGAGGCGTACATCGATTTCCCGGAGGAAGACACCGATCCCGGCGCCATGGCGGACCTCTCGAGGCGTCTTGCGGGGTGCGGGATGCGCATCGATCGGCTGCTGGCCACCGCCGAGCAGGGGCGCATTCTGCGCGAGGGGGTGCGGACCGTCATCTGCGGCGAGCCCAATGTCGGAAAATCGAGCCTCCTCAATCTGCTGCTCGGGTCGGAGCGCGCCATCGTCAGCGAGATTCCCGGCACCACCCGGGACACCGTCGAGGAGGTGGTCAACATCGGCGGAGTTCCGGTGCGGCTCATCGACACCGCCGGGATGCGGGAAAGCCATGACGAGCTCGAACGCCACGGAGTGGCCCGCACCCGCCGCCATCTTGCAGAAGCCGGCCTCATCCTCGAAGTGGCCGACGTGAGCAAGCCGCCCGGGCGCCTCCTGTCACGTGCCGAGCGTGAAAACAGGCACTGGATATTGGTGCTGAACAAAGCGGACCTTGGGGAACATCGCGGGTGGGAGGGGGTTGCGGGGGTCCGGTTGTCCTGTCGCGAGCGGGCCGGATTGTCGGAGCTGACCGCTGCGATCCGCGACGAGCTGGCGTTTGGGGAGGGGGATTGGGGACAGGAGGCGGTGGCGGTCAACGCCCGGCATCAGAATTGTCTCCGGCGGGCGCGCGAGGGTGTCGAGGCCGGACGAAGGCAACTCGAGGGCGGGGCGAGCCCGGAATTCGCGGCGGTGGATCTCCGCCTCGCCCTCGAGGCGGTGGGAGAGATCGCCGGACGGGTCGAGACCGAGGAACTGCTGGGCGAGATCTTCGGGAGGTTTTGCATCGGCAAGTAGGCGCTTTTCCGGTAGGGTTGACCGGTGCCGGGTGAATCGGGCTGACGAGGGTTGCGGATCTGCTTCGATGTGCGTTGTTGCCCTGTTTCCCACGCTCCCGCGAGGGATCGTCGGCCCCCTGAATTCCAGCAGCATGATCAGACGACCCCATCTTCTTGCCTTGGCCGCCGCGACGCTCGGATGGGCTGCGATGGGCGAGGAGCGGCCCGAAAGGGGGCCGCTGCGTGGGGCCGTGATCGGTGAAGCCGCCGTCGAGAAGGCCGAAACGCCGGTGCCGGCCGCCCGGGCGGCGATGGCGCGGGATCTCGTGGAACAACTCGCGGCTGATCGCTATCGTGATCGGGAGGCGGCCACGAACGCACTTTGGGAGCTTGGGGAGGAGGCCCTCGGGGCGCTCGAAGAAGGCACCGCCAGCCCCGACCCGGAAGTGGCCCACCGCGCCAACCTGTTGCTGCAGCGGATTCGGACCGGCATTACCCCGGGCACCCCGGAGGCGGTTGTCGATCTTGTGCAGCGGTATTTTCGCAGCGGCGTGGAAGGCAAGGAGGACGTCTTCCAGGAGCTCAACGAGCAGAATGCGTATCGTCAGATGCTGCGGCTTTACCGGTTCGAGAAGGACCCCGAGGCGCGGGAGGCCTGCAGCGAGATCCTCGACAAGGCGATTCTGCCGGCCGTGCTCGGAGAGTTGGTGGCGGGCCGCAGGGAAGAGGCTTGGGAACTGCTGCAACTGACGCCGTTCGACGACGAGAACTGCCGCCGGCGCGCGGCTTTCATGCGCGTGCAGGGTGAACTCGACAACGGCATGGCGCCCGCCAACGATGAGCGCCTTTTCGCCGCGGAGGGAAATCTGTTTCCGGGGGCCGGCGAGAAGGAGGCCGCCACCATGCGGTTGGCGCTGCTCAGGGCCGCCGGCCGGACCGGGCCCGCCCGGGAGCTGGCCGAGCAACTGGGCCGCGACGATCTCGTGGCCTCCCTTGCGCTCTTCGAAGGGGATCCGGCACCCTATCTCACGTGGTTCGCAGGGCAACAGGGACGCACGCCGGTCCTGCGGCTCCACGCCGGGATCGCCCTCAAGCGCTGGCAGGGCGACGAAGAGGGCGCCGCAAGGGACGCCCTGACCCTTGCCGAACTGGCCCGCGACGGCGGCGAGGAAGAGCGCGAAGCGCTTTTGTCGCTCATGTTGAACGGCTACTTCGAGCACGCCCTTCCCGTCATCGAGCGCGATTATCCCGAAGCCGCCTTCAGCTACTTCGAAATGACCGAGCAACCCGCCCGGGCTCTGGCGGCGATCGATTACGCCGGAACCGCCGGGGAACAACGGGCGTGGCGCGAGGAGCGCTTCGCCGGCTTGCGCGAAGAGTGGGAGGCGGCGGATCGCATGCGCTACGACCTCCTGACCCTCGCCGCCTTCCTGCACGCCCGTGGAGAGGAGGACGAGGCGCTGGAAATCATGGAGGAACTGGCGGCGATCGCCCGGGAGGACGGAGAAGAGCGGTGGAGGGAATTCCTCGGCCAGCTTCAGGACATGGGCGGGAGCCTCCACGAACTGGCGTTCCGGGCGGCTTCCGCGCAACTCGGTGAGGAAGCCGGCGAGAAGGATGCGAAAGTCCTCCTTGCGTTGCTCTTCGGCGAGGATGACGCGGCGCGGCGGCTCTGGAGGCTGCTTGAGGGAGCCTCCGCCGGGAGGCCCGCCCAGCGCCTCCTTCTCCTCGGAGCAATTTACGGCGTGGTCCACATGCCGCCCGAGCAGCTCGATCCGGTTCTGGAGGCGCTCGCCGAGCGGGCCGCTGCGGCGGACGCCGACGACCGCGTCAAGCATTTCACGGCCCTCCTCGAAGCCGCCGAGACGCGGGACGATGCCGGCACCGTGATTTCGCTGCTTGAGGAACTGAACCGCCTCGACGAAGCCACCATCTGGAGCGCCAAGCTCGCGGCGTACTCTTCTCATCTTGCGGAGTGGGAGAAGGCTGCCGCGGCCTTTGGATCCGTCACGGAGGCCGAGCCCACCAACCTTCGCTTTCTCGCCCTGCAGGCCGGGGCGCTCCTTCGGGCCGGGCGCCCTGCCGAGGCCGGCGACATCCTCGAGCGGATCGAACTCTTCAGTCTCGATGAAGCGATGCGTCTCCGGCAACTGGCCGGCGATCTCGACCGGCAGGGCGCGCTTGCCGAGGCCGAGCATTACTGGAAGCTTCTCCTTGCCACCTGCTCCCCGAACGAGTGGTATTGGCATCCGGCCGCGGAACACTACGCGCGACACGCCAAGCGCGGCAAACGCTGGAGACAGGCCGCCGCCTTCGCGGAGGTCGACGCCATGCAATACATCCGGGGCAGGTCCACCTACCTCAACCCGCTCGTCTTCATCCGGAAACGCTTCGCGGCCGACCTCTACCGCGGCCTTGCCCTCCTCGACGAGGGAAACGAACCCGCCGCCCGGAAGATCTTCCGCAGTTGCTTCGAGTTGCTCAACGGAGACGGCCTCCTGGCCGACGACTATTTCCCCCTCCTCCGCGAGGCCGGCCTGGTCGACGAGCACGACCGCAACTACCGGATCGTGGCGAAGCGCCTCGAAGAGTCGATCAAGGCCTACCCGGACGCGCACAACACCTATAACAGCGCCGCCTGGACGGCCTCCCGCGCCTGCCGCGACCTCGACCGCGCCCATGAGCTCATTCGCGCCGCCCTCGACATGCGCCCCCGCCAGGCCGCCTACCTCGACACCATGGCCGAAGTCTGGTTCGCCAAACGCGACCGCGCCAAGGCCGTCGAGTGGTCCCGCCGCGCCCTCACCCAGTCCTACCACGGCGGCTCCGCCCAGTCCGAAGGCGGCGTCGGCCTGCGCGACCAATACGAGCGCTTCCGGAACGATCCCTTTCCTGTGCCCTGAGGCTGGTCATCCACAATCCGCCGCACGCCAGGCGCCGGTTTGCCCCGGCCGGCATCGCCCGCCTTGCCGCGGCTGTTCCGGGGGTGGCCGGGCTGAAGGTTGCCGGCGGCGACGACGCCTGGTATGCGGAGATGGCGCCCCTGTTCGGGCGGCTCGGCGTGTTTGTTTTCATGACACGCCCGCCGCCTGCCGGCAACCGGGAAGCCGAGGTTTCTTTTGGGAAGCAAACCGCCGGGGAGCCGGAACCTCCCGCGTTTCGGGCGTCGGGCGTTTTTTCTGGCATGACGGGGGGAGCGGGGGAGAATGGCGGGGCGCTCCGGCGCTGCTCTTATGCACATCATTATTGTTGGGGCAGGAGAGATTGGACGTTATCTGGCCACCGAACTCTCCCGGGAGGCGCAGAGCATAGCGGTGATCGAGCGGAGCATGCGGCTGGCGAAGGATCTCGAGCGGGGCATCGACGCGAAGGTGATCTGTGCCGACGGGAGCAGCGTGCATGCCCTTGCGGAGGCGAACATCGGGGAATGCGAGTTGTTTCTGGCGCTGACGAGCGAGAACACGGTGAACCTGATGAGCGCCTCGATGGCGAAGGCGATGGGGGTGGCGACGGTGGTGAGCCGGGTGCATCCGGGACTGCAGCGGGAAGAGTGGCTTTTCGATTTCCGGGGACATTTCGGGATCGACCACATCTTCAGCTCGGAACGTCTCACGGCCATCGAACTGGCGAAGTTCATCCGGAATCCGGAGTCGTTGGTGGTGGAGGAGCTGGCACGGGGGAAGATTGAACTGCAGCAGGTGCGGGTAAGCGGGAAGAGCGACGTGCTCGGGAAGTCGCTGCGGGAGTTGAAGGTGCCGGAGCGGACGCGTCTGGCGGCCGTCACGCGGGACGGCGAGAGCTACGTGCCGGACGCCTCGTCGGTTTTGGAAGCGGGGGACGTAGTGACGATCTTCGGGGAGCCGCGGCGGCTGCGGACGCTGGGGGAGCGGATTCAGGGGAGCCGCGGGCGGCGGGAGGGTTTGCGGGTGGTGATTTTCGGCGGGGGCGAGTACGGGTTCGCGCTGGCACAGATGCTGGAAAGCTGGGACTGCAAGGTGCGCGTCTTTGAAAAGAACCCCGGGATTTGCCGGGAACTCACCGCGCGTCTTGGCGAGACCACCGTCATCAACGCCGATGCCACGGTGGTGGCGGAATTGGAAGAGGAGCAGGTCGGCGAGGCGGACTTCTTCGTGGCAACCGGGGACAGCGACGAGGACAACGTGATGACCTGCCTGCAGGCCCACAACATCGGGGCGAAGAACTGTCTGACCATCATTCATCGCGCCGACTATGCCCGCGCCATCGGGTCGAGCGGCCGGCACTTCGGGGTGGTGGCGGCGGTGAGCCCGCGGGAGGCGACGCGGCGCGACATCGAACGCTATCTGACCACGGAGCCGTTCAACGTCGTGAAGGAGTTCAGCGCGGGTCAGGTGATCGAGACGGACGTGGCACATGGGGCGAAGGCGGCGGGCCGGAAGGTGCGCGAGGCTGGCTGGCCGTCGGGGTGCGTGCTGGTGGGGCTGGTGCGGGGGTTGCGGGCAATCGTCCCCGGACCGGACGACGAACTGGAGCCGGGGGACCGGATCTATGCCATGGTGGCGCCGAAAGTGCGGAAGAAGTTTCTGAAATTGCTCCATTAGGATGGGTTGTGATCAGGGCGTGAAGGCGATGCGGAAGCCCGCGGCGCGTCGCCGGCCGGGTGGAACGTTCCTTGCCGAGGCGCGATGAACTACAAGTTGCTGGCGAAGGTGCTGGGGTCGTTGTTGACGCTGGAAAGCGTTGCGATGGCGCTCTGCGGGCTGTTCGGGCTGGCGGACCCGGTATCGGACCGCGGATCGGCGGTGGCGCCTCTGATGACCGGAGCAGGCATGACCTTCGTGGCGGGGATTCTGCTGATGGCGTTCGGGATCGGGAAGTATGAGCGCATTCCGCGCCGTGAAGGGGTGGTGATCGTGGGACTGGGTTGGCTGTTGTGCGCGGTGTTCGGGGCGACGCCCTTTGTGCTGTCGCAGCCGGGACTGTCGGCCGGGGAGGCCCTGTTCGAAGCGGTGTCCGGGTTCACGACGACGGGTGCGACCGTGATCACGGACTTGGACGAGTGGCCGCGGGGGGTCTTGTTGTGGCGGGCGGTGACGCAGTGGCTGGGCGGTCTGGGGATTCTGGTGCTGTTCGTGGCGATTTTGTCCACTCTGGGCGGCGGGGCGAAATCGCTTTTCCGCAACGAGTCATCGTTTCAGACCGGCGAAGCTTCTTCGGCCCGGATCCGCGACACCGCCCTGACGTTGTGGAAGGTCTACCTTGTGTTGACGGTGGTCTGCCTGCTTGGGTTGCGCTTGCTGGGGATGAGCTGGTTCGATGCGGTGGCGCATGCCACCACCTGCGTGTCGACGGGCGGGTTCAGTCCCCATGATGCGAGCATTGCCCACTTTTCGGGCTGGCGGACGGGGGCGCTGATCGAGCTTTGGCTTCTGTTGTTCATGCTTCTGGCGAGCGTGAGTTTCTTGATTTACGTGGTGGCGATGCAGCGCAGGTGGGACCGGTTGAAACGCGAGGAGGAGGCCAAGTGGTACGGGGGGTTGATCGTTGTGTCGGTCGGGGCGGTGGCGGCGGTGGTTTTTCTGGCGGCGGGGCCGGAGGGCGGGGAAACGGTGCGGGGGGTGGCGTTCACGGTGGTTTCGATCGTCTCGACCACGGGGTATGTGACCGTCGACTACGGCGGTTGGCCGGTGGGGGCTCACTTCGTCTTGCTGGGTCTGATGCTTATCGGCGGCTGTGCCGGATCGACGGCGGGCGGGATGAAGGTGAGCCGCATCATCTTGCTGGTGCGTTCCGCGCATCACGAGATCGTGCGGGCCTTCCGGCCCAACCAGGTGTTCCGGGTGCAGGTGAACGGCAACCCGATCGACGAGACGGCCCGCGCACAGACGGTTCTCTTTGTGGCGCTCTTTGCGCTGATGGCGCTTGGCTCGATGATCGTCATCGCATTTCTCGAGGCCGCCCGGGGGGCGCAGTTCGAGACCATGGTGGCGGCCGTGATGGCGAGCATCGGCAACATCGGACCTGGGCTGGGCGAGGTCGGGCCCACCGGGAACTACGCGGGTCTGCGGCCCGCCACGCACCTCTTCCTCGCCCTTCTGATGGTGCTGGGCCGTCTCGAGCTTTACGCGGTCCTTGTTCTCTTCGTCCCGGCGGCGTGGCGGAAATACTGAATGTCATTGGCAAGGGGATTGATTCGGGGCAATTCGAGGTATCGGCAATGACGAGATTCCGGCCATGCATCGATCTGCACGAGGGGAAGGTGAAGCAGATCGTCGGGGCCTCGCTGCGGGAGAGCGGACCGGGGCCGGTGGAGAACTTTGTGGCGGCGCAGCCGCCGGGGTGGTTTGCGGGGAAGTTCCGGCAGGACCGCCTCGGGGGCGGACACGTGATCATGCTGGGGCCGGGCAACGAGGAGGCGGCGCGGGAAGCGCTGGCCGCGTGGCCCGGCGGGATGCAGGCCGGAGGAGGGATTCATGCCGGCAACGCCGCCGAATGGCTGGACGCCGGGGCGAGTCACGTGATCGTGACCTCGTGGATATTCGATGCCGGAGGCCGGTTCCGGGAGGATCGGCTGGCGGAGATGACGGACCGCGTCGGGGCGGAGCGGATCGTGATCGACCTGAGCTGCCGACGGTCGGGGGGGCGCTGGATGGTGGCGATGAACCGGTGGCAGACGATGACGGAGGAGGAGGTTTCGCCGGCCCTGCTGGATCGTCTGGCGGGGTCCTGCGCGGAATTCCTTGTGCACGCGGCGGACGTCGAGGGGAGATGCGCAGGAGTCGAGCGGGGGCTGGTGGAGTTGCTCGGATCGTGGCACGGGCGTCCCGTGACGTATGCCGGCGGGGTGCGGTCGCTCCGGGACGTGGCGCTGGTTGAAGAACTGAGCGGGGGACGGCTGGACGTGACGGTCGGGAGCGCGCTGGACATCTTCGGCGGGTCGGGGGTGCGCTACGGGGACCTGGTGAAGTGGAACGCGGCGCGGTGACGGAATGCTGGCGGTCTGGATCATCATTGGAGCGGTGGGCGTGGCGATGCTCGCGGGCTGGCTGCACGGCCGGCGGCGGAGGAGGAGGCGGAGGGCGTTGATGGCGCGCCGCCTCACGGCCGGCGACCGGCAGCGGCTGGCGCGGGAGGTTCCGCTTTATGCCCGGCTTCCGGCGGATCACCGGGAGAAGCTCGAGGGGATCATGCAGGTGTTTCTCGACGAGATGTCGTTCGAGGCCTGCGGGGGGCTGGAGGAGGTCACGGAGCTGATGCGGCAAGTGATCGCGGCGCAGGCGTGCATGCTGTTGCTTGAGAGCGGGTATGAGGATTTCGGGCGGCTGCGGAGCATTCTGGTCTATCCGGACGCCTTCACGGTGCGGGACGACTTCGGGATGGAGGACATGCGTCTCGGCGAGAGCTGGGATACGGGGAGCGTGGTACTTTCGTGGTCGGGGGCGCGGGCCGGGGGCCGGAATCCGGAGGACGGACTCAACCTTGTGCTGCACGAGTTCGCGCATCAGATCGATCAGGCCAACGGGGATGCGGACGGGCTTCCGATTCTCAAGCGCGGGAGCGGGGTCCGGGAGTGGGCGGAGTCGTTCGGCGCCTCCTACGGGGAACTCCGCGAGAGGGTGGAACGGGGAAAGCGGACCGTTCTTGACGATTACGGGGCCTCGAACCCGGCGGAGTTCTTTGCGGTCGCCACCGAGACGTTCTTCGAAAAGCCCCGTCAACTGCGCCGGGAACACCCCCGGGTCTACCGGGAGCTGCAGGAATTCTACGGGCTGGATCCGCTGCAATGGGATTGAGGCTTTGGCCTCACCCATGCTCGTTCCCGGTGGATGGCGCCGTCCCCGGCGCCACCAGGCCGCCGCGATCGTGCGCTTTGCTGACCTTTGGTTCGCTCGCAAGGGCAGTGCAAAAATGGGCCCACGCGGAAAATGGGGTCAGGCAGATCGAATTGACGTTTCGTCACGTGGCAAGTTTGCCACGTGGCACACTTGCCAGTGGATCCCGGAGCTTGATGGAGTCGCCGTCCCCAGCGGCCTTGCGCCGGTAGAGCGATGGTCAATCAACTGCAGGGCCCGAGCCCTGCCTGATGCCAGCCCGTGAGAAGAGCATGCGCGCCTCCCACGGGCTGTGTGAGTGGGGCGGTGGCGTTGGCCCGTTGAGCATGGCCTCCAACGCGCGAGGCCGTTGTGGAGGGGCGGCCGGTGAAGAGGCGGGAGCTTGACGCCCCCAACGGCGTTATGTTGGGCTTTCCCCGCGCTACCCGCACCTCGTATTTGACGGAATTGTCACAAAGCGAGGCTGGCGGGATGGCGGAATCTTCTTCCGAATGGCGGGTAGCTGTGCATTTGAACCCACTATTCTATTGGCGGCGGGGAGAGGACTCCGGGGTTCGGTCACAGGAGGAGATCGAAGGCTTCACGATGCTCGAGCTGTTGGTGGTGATGGTGATTGCGGGGATGTTGTTGGTGGTGGCGGCGGGGGCCTTGGGCTCCGGAGCGGTGGGGGGCGGTCCGCGTGCGGGGCGGGATCAGGTGCTGGGGGTTCTCGGGAGGGCGCGGGCGCAGGCGGTTGCGAGGGGGCGGCCGGTGGCAGTGGTGGCGGCGGACACGGTGCTGGGGAACGAAGCGGCCTACCGGCGGCTCAACTCCCTTGAGGTGGTCAGGTCGGCCGGTGGGGGGTATCGGCCGCGGGACGAGGGCGGGAAGCTGGCGGCGCGCTGGGAGGAGCTGCCGAAGGGGGTGGTTCTGCTCGCGGAGGGGACCGCTGAATGCGGTCCGACGGTATTCGAGGCGGGGGTGCGGATCGAGGGGGTCGGGGATCGCGAGGCGGGGGAGGTCTCCCTGCCGGCGGTGGTGTTCGGGGCGCGCGGTCAGGTATTGGCGCCCGGGCAGGAAGTCTGGTTTCACGTGGCGTCCGGGTTTGTGTCGTCGGAGGGGGCGATCCGAAGGACGGGCGGCGGGGAGGCGAGGCATGAACGGATCCGATTGAGCCGCGCGACGGGGAGGGCGCGGGTTTTGGCAGGGCGATGAAGGCGGGCGAGAGAGGGCGGGATGCGGGGCGGTTGCGGGGCCGGGGCGGTTTGACGCTGATGGAGACCGTGCTGGCGGTGGCGGTGGTGGGGTTGGCGGTGCCGGTGATGTTGGCGGCGATGGGGGCTTCGCTCGCGGAGAGCAGGGCGGCGGAGGAAGACACGCGGGCGGCGATGATGGCGCGGGCCGTATTCGACGAGGTGGCTTTGCTGTGGAGCGCCGGGGAAGGGGTGTTCCTGACGGGCGGGGCGTCGTGGCCGGAATTTGGTGAACGGACGCTTCTCTTCGATCGGAAGGGCGGCTTTGTGCGCGAGTTGCCGGAGGGGAGCGACGGGGCGGAGGCGGTCGCGGAAGAGGGCGTCCGATTCGTGGTGCGGTTGCGGGGGGACCGGCAGGTGGGAGGAGAAGGGGTGCAGGCCCGGGAGCTTTCGCGGGTGACGGTGGCGGTCGAGGCGCCGGCGGGTGCGCCGGCAAAGGCGCGGCGCCGGTATCGGTTTGTGAAGTTGGCGGCGCGTGGAGGGAGGGGGGCGTGAGTGTCGGGAGTTGGGAGTTAGGAGTTAGGAGTTAGGAGTTAGGAGTTAGGGGTTAGGGGTTAGGAGTTAGGAGTTAGGAGTTAGGAGTGTCGGAAAAATGAGTCAAGTTGCAGAGTTCAGGGGTGGGGATGTGCGGGGAGAGCCATGGGGAGGGAGTTCGGTATTGCGCGTATTTCGAATCGCGCATGGCGGATCGCTTTCGCGCGGTGTGAGGGGCCTTCCCGCCGGGAAGGCCGGCGCGTCGCGCGGCCTTCCGGGTTGGCGTTTGGCGGGCGCCTTCACGTTGGCGGAGCTTGTTACGGCGCTTGCGGTAACTTCGGTGGCGGTGACGGTTCTGCTGGGGGTGATGCGGGAGGGGAGCGAGGGGTACGGGCGGGTGAGGGACGGGGCGGCGGGGCGCGTCGAGGCGCGGGCGGCGCTTCATTTGGCGGCGGAGGACGCCTCGACGCTGGTTCCGGCGTTGCCGGTGACGGTTGCCGGGGGCGGGAGGGGATGGGACTTCGCGGGCGGGCGGTTCGAGAGCTGGGCGGAGGAAGGAGCGGCCGGGGCGACCGCCGAACCGGACCGCCTCGGGTTCTACCTGGCGCTCTCTACTGAGGATCAGGGGCGGGGGAAGGGCGGGGAGAATCGCGGCGACATCTGTCATGTGACGTATTTCACGGCCGTGACGCCGGACGACCCGGACGACCCGGAGGGGGCGCGGTCGCGGAAGCTCCATCGATTGCTGAGGGCGAGCGGCGCCACCCTCGAGGCCCGGCGGGAGGGACGGGCGATGGGCCGGGCGCCGGACCCGGCGCAGGCCGAGGCCGTGGCCTGCAACGTGGCGAAGTTCGAGGTCGACTTGCTGGTCGAACGACGGCGGCAGACCGACGATGGGCGTAGTAGAACCGAGGCGCTCCGCTGGGACCCGGCGCGGTTTGCAGGCCTCGACGCGGGGCGGCGGGAGGAGGGGGCGGACGACGGCCCGGCAGGGGAAACGGTGTGGCCGCGGGCGGCGGTCCTGCGCCTGTGGGTGGCCGGCGGGCGGGCCGCGAGGATGCTTGCGCGGGAAGGATGGGAGGACGGCGAGCCGGGCGGGGAACTCCCGGCGGAGGAAGAACTCGAACCGTTCTCGATGCGCGTTCCGCTTGTGAGACCCTGACAGAACACGTCATGCTTGGGGGTGGCAAGGAAGGTTTTGTGTCGCGGGGATTCGCCCTGCCGGTCACGATTCTGTTGATGGGGGCGCTGGCGGTCCTGTTGGCCGGGATGCTGACGGTGGCGCGGCTCGAGCGCCAGACGGCGCGGGCCTACTCGGATGCCTATCGGGCGGAATTGGCGCTCGAATCGGGAATCGAGGCGGCGCGGGCGGTGCTGGGAGGCGCGGGAGGAAGCGACGACTTCGTGGTGCTGGAGGCGAGGGACGAGCGGGGGGCGCGTTACACGTTCATTGCGGAGCACACGGGGGGCGAGGCGGGGGCGTGGGAGGTGACACCGCTGTTCAGCGGGGCGGCGGAGGCCGCTGCCATGAGGGGTTCGCTGGAGCTGCCGCCGCCGGCGCTGGGGGGCGGGGTGGAGGAGGCGGTCGAGGCGGACCTTGGGCCGGATTGGGAACCGCACCCGAGGGTGGGGTGGGTTCCGTTGCGGGCGGAGGATCCCGCCACGGGGTCCGAAGAGGAGATCGGGAGGTATTGTTTCTGGGCGGAGGACTTGGCGGGATATGTGGACGCGGAAATAGCGGGAGCACGGCCGAGGGGGGACGGGGTCGATCCGCGCGAACTGCAGATGGCGACCCTCCTTGATGCGACGGCGGAAACGAGGGACGATC
>Ga0180431_10004309_pt1 | contig 17854 bp, 14 predicted proteins | sample SS_ome_11_FD_132459 | JGI IMG/M metagenome (GOLD analysis project Ga0180431, IMG submission 132459) | Hypersaline lake sediment archaeal communities from the Salton Sea, California, USA - SS_1_MS_1 metaG | ecosystem: Environmental > Aquatic > Non-marine Saline and Alkaline > Hypersaline >... | reverse complement strand
TCGAGATACTCGTTGCGCTCGGCGCGAAAGAAGTTCCAGCCGCGCTGGCAGTGCCGGATCAGCGAATGCGCCTTGTACTGGGTGGCGATCGCCATCTTGCGGATGCCGGAATTGACCGCGTTCGACAGGGCGAAATCGATGATCCGGGTCTTGCCGCCGAAATAGACGGCCGGTTTCGCGCGGGTGTCGGTGAGTTCCTTCAGCCGGCTGCCGCGTCCGCCTGCCAGCACGAAGGCCATCGCCTGCGACGACAGCCGCGTGATCGGTCTGGGTTTCATTCCGCCTCCCCCGCCGGGCCGGCCGCCCCGGCGTGTTCGAACATCACCACCGAAAGTGGCGGCAGCATGACAGCGGCCGAGTGCGCCTGCCCGTGCCAGCCCCGCGCCTCGGTCTCGATCCCGCCAAGGTTGCCGCGGTCGCCGCCGCCGTAGACCGCCGCATCGGTGTTCAGCACCTCGCGCCAGCGCCCCGGCGCGGGAAACCCGATCCGGTAGTCGGGCCGGGGCACCGGCGTGAAATTCGCGGCCACGACAACCGGCGCGTCGCCCGCATCGCCCAACCGCATCCAGGCGAAGACCGAGCGTTCGGCATCGTCCGGCTCCAGCCAGCGGAAGCCCTCGGCCCGCGCGTCGCCCCGGTGCAGCGCCGGCAGGCGGCGGTAAAGCCGGTTGAGATCGCGCACCAGCGCCTGCACCCCGGCATGGGCGGGCTCGCGCAGAAGATGCCAATCAAGGCTGCCGTCATGGCTCCATTCCCGGCCCTGGCCCCATTCCTGGCCCATGAACAGCAGCTTCTTGCCCGGATGGCCCCACATGAAGCCCAGGTAGGCGCGCAGGTTGGCGAATCGCTGCCACGCCGTGCCGGGCATCTTCGACAGCAGCGATCCCTTGCCATGCACCACCTCGTCATGGCTGATCGGCAGGATGAAGTTCTCGGTCCCGGCATAGGTGATGCCGAAGGTCATCTGGTTGTGGTGATAGCGGCGGTGGATCGGGTCGCGGCGGATGTAGTCGAGCGTGTCGTTCATCCAGCCCATGTTCCACTTGTAGCCGAAGCCGAGGCCGCCGGCATGGGCGGGCCGCGTCACGCCGGGAAAGGCGGTGCTTTCCTCCGCCGCTGTCAGGATTCCGGGGCAGTCGCCATAGGCGAGGATGTTCATCCGCTTGAGGAAATCGATCGCCTCGTAATTCTCGCGCCCGCCGTGGACATTGGGCACCCAGTCGCCGGCCGGGCGCGAATAGTCGCGGTAGAGCATCGAGGCCACGGCATCCACGCGCAGCCCGTCGAGATGGTAGTCCCGCAGCCAGTAGAGCGCGCTGGCGATCAGGTAATTCGCCACTTCGCGCCGGCCGTAGTTGTAGATCAGCGTGTTCCAGTCGCGATGCATGCCTTCGCGCGGGTCGGCATGTTCGTAAAGCGCGGTGCCGTCGAACCGCGCGAGCCCGTGCGCATCCGTGGGGAAATGGCCCGGCACCCAGTCGAGGATCACGCCAAGCCCGGCGCGATGCGCGGCATCGACGAAGGCGGCGAATTCCTGTGGCGTGCCGTGCCGGATCGTCGGCGCGAACAGCCCGATCGGCTGGTAGCCCCAGGAACCGTCGAACGGGTATTCGGTGATCGGCAGCAGTTCGAGATGGGTGAAGCCCATGTCGGCGGCATAGGGCACGAGATCGCGCGCGAGTTCGGCGTAGGACAGGTAGCGCCCGCCCTCTTCCGGCACCCGCCGCCACGACCCCAGATGCACCTCGTAGATCGAGACCGGCGCGGTCACGTCGCCGCGCCCGGCCCGTTCGGCCATCCAGCCGGAATCGTCCCAGCCGTCCCAGCCCGGATGCCGCACGACCGAGGCGGTGGCCGGCGGATGCTCGGCGCCGAAGCCGACGGGATCGGCGCGCAGCGGCCCGACATGGCCGTCCGCGCCGAGGATCTCGTACTTGTAGGCCGCGCCTTCGGCCACGCCGGGCAGAAAGATTTCCCACACCCCGGTGGCCCCGCGCCGCCGCATCGGGTGAACCAGCCCGTTCCAGTGGTTGAACTCGCCCACCACCGAGACGCGCCGGGCGTTCGGGGCCCAGAGTGCGAAATGCACGCCCGCCGCGCCCTCGTGCGTGACCGGATGGGCGCCGAGCGCCTGCCACAGCCGGCGGTGCGTGCCCTCGCCCAGCAGGTATTCGTCGATCTCGCCCAGCACCGGGCCGAAGCGATAGGGATCGTCCCAGTCCCAGCTCTCGCCGCCCAGCCCCTCCGCCCGCAACCGGTAGGCCCCAAGGCCGGGCAGCGGGCCGACGAACAGATCCTCCGCCACTGGATGACGGATCATCGCGGCCGGGTCGCGCCCCTCGGCCAGCACCCAGGCCCGCGCCGCGCCGGGGATCAGCGCCGCGACGCAGCCGCGCCGGTCGCGCAGATGCGGGCCGAGATGGGCGAACGGGTCGCCCGCCCGGCCCTCGGCCAGCGCGCGTGCCGTCGCCGGTTCGATCGTCTCGGCGAGGCTTGGCGTTGGCATCCGCTACTCCGCTTCCGTGGGCCCCGGGATCGCCGGCGCGATGCCCCAGATATCCGCCATGTAACCACGGATCGCGCGATCTGACGAAAAGAATCCCATTCGCGCGGTGTTCAGCGCCGCCCGCCGCATCCAGTCGGCCGGGTCGCGGAACAGCGCGTCGACCTCGGCCTGCGCGCCCGCATAGGCGTCGAAATCGGAGGCGACGAGGAAATAGTCCGAATGCCAGATGTTGTGGACCAGCCCGTGGTAGCGGCCCGGTTCGTCCGGGCTGAACCGGCCCTCGGCGATCATCTGCAACACGTCCTGCAAGGGCTGGCTTTGCTCGATCGCGTCGCGGGCGTGACGGGGATTCTCGCGCCGCCTGGCGACCTCGGGCGCGGTCAGGCCGAACAGGAAGAAGTTCTCGGCCCCCACCCGCTCGCGGATTTCCACGTTCGCGCCGTCGAGCGTGCCGATCGTCAGCGCGCCATTGAGGGCGAATTTCATGTTGCCGGTGCCCGAGGCCTCTTTCCCGGCGGTGGAAATCTGTTCCGACAGGTCGGCCGCCGGGATCACACGTTCGGCCATGGTGACGTTGTAGTTCGGCGGGTAGACCACGCGCAGAAGGTCGCGCGTCACCGGGTCGGCGTTGATCACCGTGCCGACATCGTTGATCAGCCGCACGATTTCCTTGGCGACATGGTAGCCCGGCGCGGCCTTGCCGCCGAAGATCTTCACCCGTGGCACCCAGTCGCCCGACGGGTGCTGCCGGATCGCGTGCCACTGTGCCACGGTCTGCAGGATGTTCATCAGCTGACGCTTGTATTCGTGGATGCGCTTGACCTGCACGTCGAAGATCGCGTCGGGGTCGAGCGGCGCGAAGCCCTGCGCCTCCAGCCAGTGCGACAGGCGGATCTTGTTGTCGCGCTTGGCCGCCGCGAAGCGTTCGACGAAGCCGGGATCGGAGAGATGGGGTTCGATCTGCGCCAGCCGGTCGGCCTCGGCCTCCCAGCCCGGGCCGATCGTGTCGGTGATCAGCCCCGACAGCGCCGGGTTCGCCAGCCGCAGCCAGCGCCGCGGCGTCACCCCGTTGGTCTGGTTGACGATCCGGCCGGGATGCAGCGCGTTGAGTTCGGGAAACAGGTTCTGCTTCACAAGGTCGGTATGCAGCGCCGAGACGCCGTTGACCCGGTGCGACATGACGAAGGCCAGATCGCCCATCCGCACCTCGTGATGCTTGACGATGCCGACCCAGTGCGGCCGCGCCGGCCAGGTGCGGCGGTGCCAGCTGTCGATCCGCTCGATGATCTGCATGTGACGCGGCAGCACGGTGCCCATCAGGTAGGTCGCCCAGCGTTCCAGCGCCTCGGGCAGCAGCGTGTGGTTGGTATAGGCCAGCACCTTGCGGGCAATCTCCAGCGCCTCGAAGAATTCCATCCCGTGCTCGTCGACCAGAAGCCGGATCAACTCGGGTCCGGCGAGCGCCGGATGCGTGTCGTTCATCTGGATCGCGACGAGGCCGGGCAGCGCGCGCAGATCGTCGTGGCGTTCGCGGAACCGGCGCAGGATGTCCTGCAGCGCGGCCGAGGTCAGGAAGTATTCCTGCTTGAGCCGCAACTCCTTGCCCGAAAAGGTCGTGTCGTCGGGGTAGAGCACCCGGCTGATCGTGCGCGCCAGCGCCTCGGGTTCGGCCGCCGCCGCGTAGTCGCCGCGGTTGAACCGCGCGAGATCGAACCGGTCGGTGGCCTTCGCCGACCACAGCCGCAGCGTGTTCGCCCAGCGGCCCTGCCAGCCGATCACCGGCATGTCATGCGCGGTGGCGATCACGGTTTCGTCGGGTTCCCAGGCCACGCGGCCGTCGCGCTCGGCCGCGGTGCCGCGAAAGCCGATCCGGTACGCCACTTCCGGCCGGTCGAATTCCCACGGGTTGCGGGTGCTCAGCCAGTCTTCCGGCGATTCGACCTGCCGGCCGCCCTCGAACCGCTGCCGGAACAGCCCGTGTTCGTAGCAGATGCCGTAGCCGTAGCCGGGGCAGCCCAGCGTCGCCATGCTTTCCATGTAGCAGGCCGCCAGCCGGCCCAGCCCGCCGTTGCCGAGCGCGGCGTCCGGTTCGTCCGAGGCGACCCGGTCGAGATCGAGGCCGAGCCGGTCCGCGACCTCGCCCAGCACCTCGTCAAGGCCCAGGTTGATCGCGGCATCCTCGAGGATCCGGCCGATCAGGAATTCCATCGACAGGTAGTAGACGCGCTTGCGGTCCTCCGCCCAGGTCCGGCGGGTGGCGGCGAACCATGGCGCCACGATCCGGTCGCGCAGCGCCGCCGAAATCGCCATCCGCCAGTCGAACAGCGCGGCATGTTCGGGATCCTTGCCCTGCGAATAGGTCAGGTGTCGAAGAATGTCGGCCTCGAGCGCCGCGGCCTCGGGCGCGGCCATCTCGGCGGGGGAAATCTGCATCGGTCTTGCCGTCCTGCACTGGTCCAAGTGAGTGGATCGAAGCCGCTTGCGGCGGGGGATGCAAGCCCCGCGGGCCGCCGCCGGCGGAACTATTGCCGCGCCCGCCCCGGCTGCCGAAACGCATGGCAGGTCGCGCCGCCTTCCGCCGTGGCGGCCTGCCGATCAGTGCTCGGGCAGCACGACCGAGAAGCGGCTGCCCCGTCCCCGTTCCGATTCGATGCGGAACCGGCCGCGGTGGCGGTTCACGATATGCTTGACGATCGCGAGGCCAAGGCCGGTGCCGCCCTTCTCGCGCGAGCGGTGGGTATCGACCCGGTAGAACCGTTCGGTGAGCCGGGGCAGATGCGCCGCGTCGATCCCCTCGCCCTGGTCGATGACGTCGAATCGCACCGCCGGGCCGCGCAGGCTGGTCTCGCGCTCCACCCGCGTGACCTCGATCGTGACGGTCTGGCCCGCCGGCCCGTATTTCACCGCGTTCTCGATCAGGTTGACGAAGACCTGGGTGATCTGGTCGGGATCGGCGAGCAGCATCACCGGGCCCTCCGCGCCGGTAACCTCGATCCGCACCCCCGCCGCCTCGGCCAGCGGCCGCAGCGACAGCGCGGCGGACTGCACCAGCGCCAGCACGTCGACCCGTTCGCCGGGCCGCATCCGCTCTTCCGCCTCGACCCGGCTGAGCGACAGCAGGTCGCGCACCAGCCGGTTCATCCGGCCCGCCTCGCGCTCCATGATCGCGAGGAACCGGTCCCGCGCCGCCGGATCCTCGCGCGCCGCGCCTTTCAGCGTCTCGATGAACCCGGTGAGCGCGGTCAGCGGCGTGCGCAACTCGTGGCTGACATTGGCGACGAAATCGCGCCGCATCGCCTCCGCCTGTTCCAGTTCGGTCACGTCCTCGAAGGCCACGAGCGCCCCGCGCATCTCGTTGCCCGTCAGCGGCGAGGTCAGCACCCGGTAGCTCGACTCGCCGGCCTGCCCGGTGATGATGAACCGTGCCCGACCCGGCTGGCCGTGCCGGAGCGTGCCTTCGAGGCAGTCCAGGAGCGCCGGCTGGCGGATCGCGGTGATATAGGGCCGCCCGACGATCTCGGCCCCGAAGACCGCGCGGGCCGGATCGTTGGCGGCCTTCACCCGTTCGTCGGCGCCGACGATCAGCACCGGTTGCGGAATCCCGGCGAGGATCGACCGGGTGAGTTCGGATTCCATGCCTGTCTCCAAGGGCGGCAACCTGCTGCGGGCCCCGCCCGCCGGGCCGGAGCCTGCGCGGTGGGCGCGGTTTTGTAAATCGGCAACCGCGCGGCGGGTCCGGCGGCGGTCAGGGCCCGCCCGCCGCCTCCGCCGCCGCGACGCCCGCGGCGAAATCGCGGCGCAGCAGGTCGATATCCTCGACCCCGACGGAAATGCGGAAGAACCCCTCGGTGATCCCGATCCGCTCGCGCGCATCGACCGCCACGGCGCGGTGCGAGGACGAGGCCGGATGCGACAGCGTCGTGCCGATATCGCCCAGCGTCGGCGCGAAGGCGAGATCGGGCATCGCACGGGTCAGCGCGTTCGCCGCCGCGCGCCCGCCCGCGATCTCGAAGCTGACCATGTGGCCGCCGCGCGCCCCGAGGATCGCGACGGCGCGGTTGTGATCGGGATGGTCGCCGCGCGTGGGATAAAGCACCCGGCGCACCCCCCGCAGGCCGGCGAGGTGATCGGCCAGCGCCGCGGCGTTCGCTTCCGCCCGGTCGTAGCGCAGGTGGAAGGAGTAAAGCCCGCGTTCCGCCAGCCAGCAGTCGAACGGGCTGGCCGTCAGCCCGGTGGTCACCGCGAAATCGTAGATCGCCTTGCGCAGGCCCGGATCGCGCGCCGCGACGTAACCCAGCGTCGCGTCGGAATGGCCGGCGAGCATCTTGGTGACCGAATGGATCACGATGTCCGCGCCGTGATCGAAGGGTCGGTAGCCGCGCGGCGTGGTGAACGTGTTGTCGACCGCGACAAGGATGCCGCGGTCCTGCGCCAGCGCCAGGATCGCCGGCATGTCGGCCACCCGCAGCGTGGGGTTCGACACGACCTCGAGCAGGATCATCTTCGTCTCCGGCCGGATCGCGGCCGCGATGGCGGCCGGGTCGGTCGGGTCGGCCAGGCTGGTCAGGATACCGAAACGGGAAAGATCCTGCGTCATCAGCCGCAGCGACCGGCCGTAAAGCTGGTCGCCGCCGATCACGTGGTCGCCGGCCGACAGAACGCCCATCAGCGCGGCGGTGACGGCCGCCATGCCCGAACCCACGACAAGCCCGCCCTCAGCGCCTTCCAGCGCGTCGATCCGGCGCGCGAGGCTGTCGGCGTTCGGGTGGCCCTCGCGGGCGTAGGTATAGCCGGTGACGCCACCGCCATATTGCGCGTCGAGCATGTCGGGATCGTCCGAGGCATAGACGACCGAGGGCTGGATCGGCGTACCGACCGCGCGGCTGGCCGAGGCCGGGAACGGCATCCGCCGCACGAGGGTTTCGGGGATGTCTGTCATCTGGCGTTCCTTCGAGATCGGGGCGGGTGGCGGCGGAAGCGACGCGGGCGGCAAAGCGACCCGGCCGCGGTCAGGTCTGAACCGCGACGAGGCCGGCCCGGTACCGCGCGGCGTTCTCGCGGTAATGCGCCGCGCTCCAGAGCAGCCGGTCCCGCGCTTCGTCGTCAAGCTGGCGCACCACCCGGCCCGGCGCGCCCATCACAAGGCTGCCGTCGGGGATCTCCTTGCCCTCGGTCACCAGCGCGTTGGCGCCGATCAGGCAGGCCCGGCCGATCTTCGCGCCATTGAGCACCGTCGCGCCCATGCCGATCAGGCTGCCCGCGCCGATCGTGCAGCCGTGCAGCATCGCCTTGTGGCCGATCGTGCAGTCCGCGCCGATCACCAGCGGATAGCCGATGTCGGTATGCAGCACGCAGTTTTCCTGGATGTTGGACCCGTCGCCCAGCCGGATCTCCTCGTTGTCGCCGCGGATCGTGGTGCCGAACCAGACCGAGGCCGCGGCCCCGATCACCACCTTGCCGATCAGGTTGGCATCCGGCGCGATCCAGGCGTCCGGCGCGATCTCGGGGGTGATGCCGTCGAGCGTGTAGATCATCTGTCCTCGAACTCCGTGTTCAGGCCGCGCACGAATTCCGCCAGACCTGTCTGCCGGTCACGGCGCAGCCGCTCGGCGATCACGATGGTTTTCAGCCGCGCCTCCGTCTCGTCGATATCCTCGTTGACCAGAACGTAGTCGTATTCCGCCCAGTGGCTGATCTCGTCGCGGCTTTTCTCCATCCGCCCGGCGATCACCTCGGGCGCGTCCTGGCCGCGGCCGCGCAGGCGGCGGTCAAGCTCGCGGATCGAGGGCGGCAGCACGAAGACCGACACGACATCGCGCCCCAGCGCGGAATCGCGGATCTGCTGGCCGCCCTGCCAGTCGACATCGAACAGCGTGTCGCGGCCCTCCTCCATCGCGCGTTCGACCGGCCCGCGCGGCGACCCGTAGTAGTTGCCGAAGACCTCGGCATATTCCAGCATCTCGCCCGCCGCGACCATGCGCCGGAACTCCTCGCGCGTGGTGAAATGGTATTCCCGCCCGTCGACCTCGCCGGCCCGCGGCGCGCGGGTCGTGGCGGAGACGGAAAACCCCAGCGTCGGATCCCAGTCCATCAGCCGGCGCGCCAGCGTCGACTTGCCCGCGCCCGAGGGCGAGGACAGGATCAGCAAGAGCCCCTTGCGCGCGGCCGGTTGCGGCATGCTCACTCCACGTTCTGGACCTGTTCGCGCATCTGGTCGATCACGTGTTTGAGGTCAAGCCCGATGGCGGTGAGCGCCGCGTCGCCGGATTTCGAACACAGCGTGTTCGCCTCGCGCAGGAATTCCTGCATCAGGAAATCCAGCTTGCGGCCCACGGCGCCGGGATCGGCGAGGTGCCCGCGCGCTGCCCCGGCATGGGCGCGCAGCCGGTCGATTTCCTCGGCGACGTCGGATTTCACCGCCAGCATCGCCAGTTCCTGCGCCACCCGCGCCGGTTCGGCCTCGGCCGCGCCGGCCATGACGCGGGCCAGATTGTCCCTGAGCTGTTGCGCCACGGCCGGGCGGCGCGCCTCGGCGGCCGCAGCGGCGGCCTCGGTCAGCTCCGCGATCCGGTCGACCTGCCCCGCGATCACCCGGCCGATCGCCTGACCCTCGGCCCGGCGCATCGCGTCGAGATCGTCGAGCGCGGCGCGCAGGTCGGCGCGCAGCGCCGCCAGCAGCGCCGCGGCCTGCTCCGGCGCCAGCGTCTCGCCGCCCTGTTCGGTGACCCCGCGCATCGCCAGCACCTCGGTGGCCGACGGCGCGGCCAGATCGATGCCGCGCCGCCCGGCCGCCAGCGTCGCGGCGGCCACGGCCGCCAGCGCGGCCTCGAGCCCGGCGGGGTTCACCCGCGCCACCTCGGCCCCGGCCTCGCGCGCGAGCTTCAGACCGATGCTGACCGATCCGCGGCGGATCCGCTCCGCCGCCTCGGCGCGCACCGCGGCCTCCAGCCCCTCGACCCAGTCGGGCAGGCGCAACCGCAGGTCGAATCCCTTGCCGTTGACCGACCGGACATCCCAGGCCCAGGACCAGCCCGGCATCCCGCCCTGCCGGGCCGCGAACCCGGTCATGGACACCGTTGCAAGATTAACCATTTGGCAAGATTTCCCTCTGCGCGGGCCGGATTTCGCGTATGTTAATACACGGGTAACGAACACGACCGCAGGGTTAACAGAGCTTGAGACCGGCGGCAATGTAACGAGTTCCGGCAACGCGGGGGCGCAGCGCTAAGGAGCTTGACGATGGACGTGACGATGGCGGGCGATGACAAGGTGGTTTCGCTGACCGGCATGCGCAAGACGACGCGCCATGCGATCCCCGCGGAGGTGCTGGGCTACTGGGAGGCGCTGCGCGGCGGCCGGCAGGTGCCGCTGCGCGCCGAGGTCGATCCCCGCGGGATCGAGCGGGCGCTGGAATACGCCTTCGTGCTGGAACGGATCGCCCCCGCGATCGCGCGGTTCCGGCTGGCCGGCATGCATTGCACCGAACTGATGGGCATGGAAGTGCGCGGGATGCCCGCAACCTCGTTCTTCACCCCGGCCTGGCGGCAGAAATTCGCGCAGATCCTCGAAGGCGTGTTCCAGGGCCCCGAGATGGCGGATCTGACGCTGGTGGCCGAACAGGGCTACGGCAAGCCCGAACTCAAGGCGCGGATGCTGATCCTGCCGCTGAAAAGCGACCTGGGCGATGTCAGCCGGGCGCTGGGTTGCCTTGTTTCCGAAGGCCCGATCGGCCGCGCGCCGCGGCGCTTCGATCTGGTCGAGGCGCGGATCGTCAAGGTCGTCGCCGGCCAGCCGCTGGGCATGCCGGCGACCCGGCCGCTGCCTGATCCGCTGCCCGAACCCGCGCCGGGCGCGGCCGCCGACACCACCGCCGCGCCCGAATTCGCAGAACCGCCGGGGCAGTATGTCACCGCCCCGCCGGCCGCGCCCGACAGCCAGCACCAGCCGGGCCGGGCGAGCGACGGCGAAACGCCGGGCACGCCCCGTCCCGATCGCCCGAAAACCCGCGGCGCGCATCTGCGCCTGGTCAAGTCCGACGAGTAACCTTCGACATCCGTTTCCTCCCTGTCGACCCAACTGACAAGGCCGGCCCGACGGGCCGGCCCTTTTTCATCCCGAGCGCCGGGCGCCGGCAGCGGCCGGATCAGGCGCTGGCGACACGCGCGGCGGCGCGGCGGTCGTTCAGTTCCTCGGCCACGAGGAAGGCCAGTTCCAGCGATTGCGAGGCGTTGAGCCGCGGGTCGCAGGCGGTGTGGTAGCGATCCGACAGGCTTTCGTCCGACACCGCGCGCACGCCGCCGGTGCATTCGGTCACATCCTTGCCGGTCATCTCGAAATGCACGCCGCCGGGGATCGTGCCCTCGGCCTTGTGGATCTGGAAGAATTCCCGCACCTCGCGCAGCACCGCGTCGAACGGCCGGGTCTTGTAGCCCGAGGACGACTTGATCGTGTTGCCGTGCATCGGGTCGCAGGACCACACCACCTCGGCCCCCTCCTCGCGCACGGTGCGGATCAGCCGCGGCAGGTTGTCGGCCACCTTGCCCGCGCCGAACCGCGCGATCAGCGTCAGCCGGCCCGGTTCGTTGTGCGGGTTCAGCCGGGCCATCAGCAGCTTGAGGTCTTCCGCGGTGGTCGTCGGGCCGCATTTCAGGCCGATCGGGTTCTGCACGCCGCGGCAGAACTCGACATGCGCGCCGTCGGGCTGGCGGGTGCGGTCGCCGATCCAGATCATGTGGCCCGAGCCCGCGACCGGCAGGCCGGTCGTCGAATCGACGCGGCACAGCGCCTCTTCGTATTCCAGCAGCAGCGCCTCGTGCGAGGTGTAGAAATCCACCTTGCCCAGCTCGTGCGCGGTGTCCGAGGTGACGCCGGCGGCGGCCATGAAATCCATCGCGTCCTGGATCCGGCCGGCGATCTCGCGGTAGCGTTCGGCCTCGTCCTCCTCGACGAAGCCGGAAATCCAGCTTTGCACCCGGTGGATGTCGGCGAATCCGCCGGTGGAGAAGGCGCGCAACAGGTTCAGCGAGGCCGCGGCCTGGGTATAGGCCATCAGCATCCGGTTCGGATCGGGCACCCGCGCGGCGGGGGTGAAATCGAACCCGTTGATGATGTCGCCGCGGTAGCTGGGCAGTTCCTCGCCGCCGACCACCTCGGTCGGGGCCGAACGCGGCTTGGCGAACTGGCCCGCCATGCGGCCGACCTTGACGACAGGCAACTTGGCGCCCCAGGTCAGCACGACGGCCATCTGCAGCATCACCTTGAAGGTGTCGCGGATGTTGTCGGCGGAAAACTCGGCGAAGCTTTCGGCGCAGTCGCCGCCCTGCAGCAGGAACGCCCGGCCCGCGGCGACATCGGCCAGTTCGGCCCGAAGCCGCCGCGCCTCGCCGGCGAAGACCAGCGGCGGATACTTGGCGAGTTGCGATTCCACCGCCGACAGCCCCGCGGCATCGGGATAGTCGGGCATCTGCACCCGAGGCTTGGTGCGCCAGTCGGATTTCGTCCAGCCCTTCGTCATCTCGCACTCCTCGCGTTGCGTGGCTCGGCGCCCGGTTATAGGGGCATGTTCGCGCCTTGCAAACCGCCAAAGCACAGGGCCCGGGCGCGTTTTCGCGCCCCCGCCTCCCGTTGAAGCCACCTTGAAGGGGCCATGATTTCCTGATTGGGTGCCGTGAACGACAAATCAGGGTCGCATTATGCGCGAGACGCGAGCCTTGGCGGGCAAGACCGACGTGAAGCCGCGCCGCTTCATCTTCCTGCTGCTGGACAAGTTCACGATGCTGTCCTTCGCCTGCGCGATCGAGCCGCTCAGGCTGGCCAACCGCGAGGCCGGGCGGCCGCTGTACTCGTGGCGGCTGGCCGGCGAGGGCGGGCAATTCGCGACCTGTTCGAACGGCGCGTCGTTCCAGCTCGACATGGGCCTCGACGAGATCGAGCGCGACGACACGGTGCTGGTCTGCGGCGGGGTCGAGGTGCAGGCCGCGACCACCAGGCCGGTGCTGAACTGGCTTCGGCGCGAGGCGCGGCGCGGGGTGACGATGGGCGGGCTGTGCACCGCCTCCTACGCGCTGGCGAGGGCCGGGCTGCTGGACGGCAAGCGCGCCACGATCCACTGGGAGAACCAGGACAGTTTCACCGAGGAATTCGAGGAGGTGAAGCTGACCAAGTCGGTCTTCGTGGTCGACGGCAACCGGATGTCGACCGCCGGCGGCACCGCCTCGATCGACCTGATGCTGAAGATCATCGCGCAGGATCACGGCGAGGATCTGGCCAACGTGGTGGCCGATCTTCTGATCTATTCCTCGATCCGCACCGATCAGGACACCCAGCGCCTGTCGATCCCGACGCGGATCGGCGTGCGGCACCCCAAGCTCAGCCAGGTCATCCAGAAGATGGAGGCCAATATCGAGGATCCGATCAGCCCCGCCGCGCTGGCGGCCGAGGTCGGCATGTCGACCCGCCAGCTGGAACGGCTGTTCCGGCGCTACCTGAACCGCTCGCCGAAACGCTATTACATGGAACTGCGGCTGCAGAAGGCACGCAACCTGCTGATGCAGACCGACATGAGCGTGATCAACGTGGCGCTGGCCTGCGGCTTCGCCTCGCCCTCGCATTTCTCGAAATGCTACCGGGCGCATTACGCCACCACGCCCTACCGCGAGCGCGGCAGCCACGGCGCCCTGCCCGCGCGGCTGTCGATATGATCGACACCGCGCGGCTGCGGCTCAGGCCGCCGCGCGCCGGTGATGTCGATGCGCTGCACGCGATCATGTCCGACCCGCGCGCGATGCGCTACTGGGGCACGCCGCCCCATGCCAGCCTCGCCGAGACCCGCGATTTCCTGTCCGCGATGCGCGCCACGCCGCGCGACGCCGGCGAGGAACTGGTGATCGCGCGCGCGGGCCGGGTGATCGGCCGGGTGGCGCTGTGGCGGATCGCCGAGATCGGGTTCTTCCTGCATCCCGATCACTGGCGTCAGGGCCTGATGCGCGAGGCGCTGGCCGCGGCGCTGCCGCTTTTCTTCGCGCGGTTCCCGGCGGTGGACCGGATCACCGCCGATACCGATCCGGAGAATGCCGCCGCGCTGGGCCTGCTCGGCGCCCTCGGCTTCGTCGAGACCGGGCGGGCGGAACGCACCGTCTGCGTCGATGGCGTCTGGTCGGGCAGCGTCTACCTCGCGCTTGACCGGCCGGCGGGCTAGCCCGGCGTCATCCGGAAAAGCGCGCCGCGGTCCACCGACAGGAACCAGATCGCCCCGTCCGGCGCTTCGCGGATGTCGCGCACCCGCCCGGTCTCGCGCGACCGCAATTTCTCTTCGGCCCAGCCCGCCTGCGGGTCCAGCACCGCGATGTAATCGAACTTCAGCGATCCGATCAGGTGGTGGCCCCGCCATTCGGGCCACAGCGCGCCGGAATAGACGACATGGCCCGAGGGCGCGATCGACGGATCCCAGAAATGCGCGGGCTGTTCCATCCCCGGTGCCTCGGTGCCGATGCCGATCTTCGTGCCGTTGTAGTTGCGCCCGTAAGAGATCACCGGCCAGCCGAAATTCAGCCCCGGCGCCACGTCGTTGACCTCGTCGCCCCCCGCCGCGCCGTGTTCCGAGGCCCAGAGCGCGCCGTCCGGCGCGATCGCCAGGCCTTGCGGGTTGCGGTGGCCCAGGCTCCACAGCCCCGTCACCGCGCGGTCGATCGCCGGGCCGCCCGGCGGCACGCTGCCGTCGCGGGCGATCCGGATCACCTTGCCGGCACCGTCCGTCGGATCCTGCGCGCGCGGCGGATCACCCCGGTCGCCGGTGGTCAGGAAGATCGTGCCGTCCGGCGCCTCGGCCAGACGGCCGCCGAAATGCCGCCCGCCGCTGCTGCCCGGCGGCATCTCCCACAGGCTGCGGATGTCCACCAGCCGGTCGCCCTCCAGCCGCGCGGCGACGACGGCGGTGCCCGCGCCGCCGCGCTGCGGTTTGGCGAAGGACAGCAGGATCTCGCCGGTCGCGGCATGGTCGCGCGGCACCAGAACGTCGAACAGCCCGCCCTGCCCGCGCGCAAAGACCCGCGGCACCCCGGCGATCTCGCGGCCCGATCCGCCATCGGGGCCGAAACGCCACAGCCGCCCCTCACGCTCGGTCACCAGCAGATCGCCGCCCGGCAGGAAACCGACCGCCCAGGGTTCGGACAGCCCCTCGACCACCCGGTCCACGGCGATCCGGCCCACCGAGGCCTCGAAGGCGCGCGCGGGCGCCGCCGTGGCAAGGCACAGACCCAGCGCGAGGGCGGCGGCGAGGACGGGTGCGGGGCGCATGGCAACCTCCTGTCGGGGCTTTCGCGATGACATAGGGGCACGACCGGCGCGCGGCCAGTCGCGGCTGCGTGAGCACGGCGTGATCCCCGGTGCTGCGATGCGGCGACGATCCCGCGCGCGAGGCGCTTTCCTTTTGCCAAGCGGGCCACTAATTTCGCCGGACAGAACACTGTGCCAACATGGGAGTTGACAATGAAAAAGCTGCTTCTGGCCTCCACGGCCGCCGTGCTTGCCGCCGGCGCCGCCTCGGCCGAAGAGATCAAGATCGGCGTGATCCTGGGCTTCACCGGGCCGCTGGAATCGATCACCCCGGCGATGGGCGCCGGCGCCGAACTGGCGATGCAGGAAGTGACCGAGTCGGGCATGCTGCTTGACGGCGCGACCGTGACCCCGGTGCGCGGCGATTCGACCTGCATCGACGCGGCCGCCGCCACCGCCGCGGCCGAACGGCTGGTGACGACCGACAACGTCAACGCGATCATGGGCGCCGACTGTTCGGGCGTGACCGGCGCGATCCTGACCAATGTCGCCGTGCCGAACGGTGTCGTGATGATCTCGCCCTCGGCGACCTCGCCGGGCCTGAGCCACACCGACAACGAGGATCAGGGCCTGTTCTTCCGCACCGCGCCCTCGGACGCGCGCCAGGGCGTCGTGATCACCGACATCCTGATGGAGAAGGGCATCACCTCGGCCGCCGTGACCTATACCAACAACGACTACGGCAAGGGCCTGGCCGACAGCTTCCAGTCCGCCTTCGAGGCGGCCGGCGGCACGGTCACGATCAACGCCGCGCATGAGGACGGCAAGGGCGACTATTCCGCCGAGGTCGGCGCGCTGGCCTCGGCCGGCGGCGATATCCTCGTCGTCGCGGGCTATATCGACCAGGGCGGTTCCGGCGTGGTGCGTGCCGCGCTCGACACCGCCGCCTTCGACCTGTTCTACTTCCCCGACGGGATGGTCGGCGAGGCGCTCAACACCAACTTCGGGGCCGAGCTGAACGGCTCGATCGGCGCCTATCCGGGCACCGACAGCCCCGGCGCGGCGAAGTTCCAGGAAATGGCCACCGCCGCGGGGATCGATGGCACCTCGGCCTTCGCGCCGGAAAGCTACGACGCCGCCGCGCTGATCATGCTGGCGATGCAGGCCGCCGGGTCCTCGGCCTCGGCCGATCTCAAGGATCACGTGATGGACGTGGCCAACGCGCCGGGAGAGCCGATCTTTCCGGGCGAACTGGCCAAGGCGCTGGAACTGATCAAGGCCGGCACCGACATCGACTATGTCGGCGCCTCGGCGGTGGAACTGATCGGCCCCGGCGAATCCGCCGGCAGCTACCGCCAGATCGAGTTCATCGATGGCACCTACGACACGGTGAACTTCCGCTGATCCGATGCGACCCATGCGGCAGCCCGGGGGCACCCCCGGGCTGCCTTTTACAACGATAACAAGACGTTCGCGGGCGCATCTCGGGCGCCGGGCGGGATGCCGGGGGGCGCATGATCACCGTCGAGGATCTGCACAAGCATTTCGGCGGCTTCCGGGCCGTCGACGGCGCGTCGCTCAGCATCGCGACCGGATCGATCACCGGGCTGATCGGCCCGAACGGCGCCGGCAAGTCGACCCTGTTCAACGTGATCGCCGGGGTCCATGCCCCGACCTCGGGCCGCGTCACGATGGATGGCGAGGACATCACCGGCCTGCCGCCGCACGACCTGTTTCACAAGGGCCTCTTGCGGACCTTCCAGATCGCGCATGAATTCTCGTCGATGACGGTGCGGGAAAACCTGATGATGGTGCCCGCGAACCAGTCGGGCGAGGCGCTGTGGAATGCCTGGTTCCGCCGCGGCACGATCCGCGAGGAAGAGCTTGCGCTGGCGAAGAAGGCCGACGAGGTGCTTGACTTCCTGACGATTTCCCATCTTGCAGACGAACGCGCCGGGAACCTCTCGGGCGGCCAGAAGAAGCTTCTGGAACTGGGCCGCACGATGATGGTGGAGGCCAAGATCGTGTTTCTCGACGAGGTCGGCGCGGGCGTGAACCGCACGCTTCTCAACACCATCGGCGACGCGATCGTGCGGCTGAACCGCGAGCGCGGCTACACCTTCTGCGTGATCGAGCATGACATGGATTTCATCGGCCGGCTTTGCGACCCGGTGATCGTGATGGCCGAGGGCAAGGTGCTGGCCGAGGGCCCGGCCGATCACATCATGGAAAACGAGGCGGTGATCGAGGCCTATCTGGGCCGCGGCCTGAAGAACAAGGTCAAGGCCGAGACCGAGGCGGAACGCGCCCGCCGCGAGGATCACGGCGCGCAGCCGGGGCTGGGCGACGAGGCCGGCGGCGCCCGGCCGGGAGGCGCGGCATGAGCTATCTTTCCGCCGAGGCCATGACCGGCGGCTATGGCGCCGCCGATATCCTGCACGATTGCACCATCGGCGTCGACAAGGGCGAGATCGCCGTCATCGTCGGCCCGAACGGCGCCGGCAAGTCGACCGCGATGAAGGCGGTGTTCGGGATGCTGAGCCTGCGCCAGGGCCGGGTGACGCTGGGCGGCGCGGACATCACCGCGCTGTCGCCGCAGGATCGGGTGGCCAGGGGCATGGCCTTCGTGCCGCAGACCAACAACGTCTTCCCGACCATGACGGTCGAGGAAAACCTCGAAATGGGCGCCTTCCTGCGCCGCGACGATATCGGCCGGACGATGGACCAGGTCTACGGCCTGTTTCCGATCCTGAAGGACAAGCGCCGGCAGAACGCGGGCGAGTTGTCCGGCGGCCAGCGCCAGCAGGTCGCCGTGGGCCGGGCGCTGATGACCGAACCGCAGCTTCTGATGCTTGACGAACCCACCGCCGGCGTCTCGCCGATCGTGATGGACGAGCTTTTCGACCGGATCATCGAGGTCGCGCGCACCGGCATCTCGATCCTGATGGTCGAACAGAACGCCCGGCAGGCGCTGGAGATCGCCGACAAGGGCTATGTGCTGGTGCAGGGCAGGAACGCCTATACCGACACCGGGGCCGCGCTGCTGGCCGACCCCGAGGTGCGCCGCACCTTCCT
>Ga0180431_10004308_pt1 | contig 17856 bp, 23 predicted proteins | sample SS_ome_11_FD_132459 | JGI IMG/M metagenome (GOLD analysis project Ga0180431, IMG submission 132459) | Hypersaline lake sediment archaeal communities from the Salton Sea, California, USA - SS_1_MS_1 metaG | ecosystem: Environmental > Aquatic > Non-marine Saline and Alkaline > Hypersaline >... | reverse complement strand
GCGCCCGAGCTGTTGATCTCTGGATTAACGGGTATCTTGTCTACGTCGACTCCCTTTATAGATAGCCTGACCTCTGGTTCATCACTCTTCTCCAGCAGTACAATGTCGCCTATGCTTTCTAGGGCAACGCCGAGGACGTCAAAACCAGGGCCAAGGTTAGCTATGGAGCCAGGCGAGTAAACATGAACCTGTTTTACAGTCACCTGTCACCCTTGTTCACCTTGACTTCCTCTTCAATGAGCCGTGGCAATATAACGGTTTCGCATAGAAAACAGGTGATGTGGAGGCTTAGACCACACACAAGATGTTTCCTGTCCATGATCCTGGGCTGCATGGGGAAAAACTGTTGCGGTCAACGTTTAAATAGTATCAAAATGTCTCTCATGGGAGTGGTAGATTTTGAAAGAGGAAGTAAGGCAGGCGCTCGAGGAGGTCCGGCCACACCTCCAGGTAGACGGCGGAGACGTGGAGCTCGTGGACGTCATGGAAGACGGAACCGTGAAGGTCAAGCTGACAGGCGCGTGCGCTGGCTGCCCCATGAGCCAGATGACCCTGAAATGGGGCGTGGAGAGCTACCTAAAGAAGAAGATCCCCGCGGTCAAGTCTGTTGAATCGGTATAGGAGGCATCCAGCTGACGCTGCCCGTTGAACTAGATCAGGCCCAGAGCTACGGCGACATATTCGCCCTCGTCAAGAGGGCGGTGAAGAGAAGCCTGGGGCTTCACCGTGTAGGGCTGATGCTGTACCTCGGGAACCTGCCCATGAGGGTGGGGGCGTTCCACACCCTCGGCACAAACGACATCGTGCTCAACAGGCGGCTGCTTGGCTCCACGAAGGGCCAGAAAGAGAAGGCGAATGTCTTCGCCATACTCGTGCACGAGTACATTCACTCCCTCGGATTCACCGATGAGCGCAGGGTTCGGAAGCTCACCTACAAGGTTTGCCGGGATAACTTCGGTAAGACACACCCGACGGTGGAGGCGACCCTGACTGGGCCCTGGGCGCGCCTCTCAGAGGAGGACTTCGACGAGCTTGAGCCCGATCTGGATCTAGAGAGGGTCCGAGACTTTGAGAGAATAGACAGCGGGTATATTATCTAGAGGCTTTTATCCCTGCTCCTTCTTTAGCAGGGCCTTCTTGGTGATCTTCACCAGATCCTCGGGCGGGATGGGCTTCATGAGCACCTCCCTGATGCCCAGCTCCTCCTCGTCCACATCGTCCTTGAAGCTGCTGTAACCGGTTATCATGATGATGTTAACGTCTTCACTGTTCTCCCGTATCTTCTCAGCGACTTCGTCGCCGAGCATGTCGGGTAGGTTGATGTCAAGGATGACCAGATCATAGTTCTTCCTGTTTGCCTTGTAGAGCGCTTGGAGGCCCGTTATAGCCGTGTCCACGTTGAAACCGACGCTCTGAAGCACCAGCTTGAAGGTGTTGGCAAGCGACTTGTCGTCGTCCACCACCAGTATGCTCTGGACCCCGGCCACCTCCTCCATCTCGGAGGCGCCCACCTCGTACTCGAGGAGGCTCCTCCTCAACGCGGGGTCCCTCTGGATGGTCTGGCTCACGATCTCCAGCCGCTCGACGAGCTCGTCGAGTTTCTCCTCGTGCTCCCTGAGGATGTTTATCAGCAGGTCTAGCACGTCGATTTTCTCTGTGAACGACATTTCATCACGTGGTTATCCGTACTGGATGCTGTACAACTATCATGGTATAAGACTCTTTAGGCGCTGGTTTCTATATCTGGGCTCCATTTTTAGCTGCCTTTTCGTCACAATGCGGACACCTGAGGACCCTCCCGTATCCCTGCGGATAGTTCTCCATGAGGCCGTGCACCGGGCACCTGAACGCGTAGAACTGGAGGCTCCCTCTCCATCCGGGCCGTGACCGTCGGGACGTGGGAACAGTCCCCGTTACGAGCAGCCTTATCCTCTGAAGCGGGCTTAGCCTCACACTTGTTCTATACTGCTCCTCCACCTGAACCATGCCGGTTTGGTCTCACATACCCCGCTGTTTACGGTTATGTGACCCTGCCGTGCAGCGGCGGCGAACATCCCGGAAAAGATTAAACGGTCTCAGCCGTTCTGTATGGTAGGGTTCTGGTTTGAGCAGGAAAAATGTTGATGAGTTCAGGTATATTGTGGAGGCTAACCGGTTAATGCGAGGCGACGGCCTGTTCCTTGTATCCCGTGGGAAGGGCGGCAAGCCCAACGCCATGACCATCGGGTGGGGGCTCCTCGGGACCATGTGGAGGAGGCCCGTCTTCGTGGTGGCGGTGAGGCTGTCGAGGCACACCCACAGGCTCCTGGAGGAGTCGGACAGCTTCACGGTCTGCCTCCCCGGCAAGGGGATGGAGGATTGGCTTGAGTTCTGCGGCACCAAGTCGGGCCACGACGTGGACAAGTTCAAGGAGCTGGGCATGACGGCGGCGAAGGGATTGGAGGTGGAGGCGCCCTACATCGAGGAGTGCCCCGTCCATTTCGAGTGCGAGATAGTCTACAGGAACGAGATGAAGCCGGGTCAGCTGAGGAAGGCTATAGAGGACGACGTGTACCCCGGCAAGGACATGCACGTGCTCTACTACGGCGAGGTGCAAGGAGTCTACGCCGTGGAGGACGCCGAGGGGAAGCTTGCTTAGGTGAGCAAAGTGAAGATACTCATCGTGTATGACTCGCAGACAGGGAACACGGAGAAGATGGCCCAGGCCGTAGCCGCTGGCGTCGAGGGGGCCGGGGTGGAGCCCCTAGTCAGGAAGGTGGACGAGGTGAACGTGGACGAGCTTCTGAGGGTCGAGGGCCTCATCCTGGGTTCGCCGGTCTACTATGGCTTGCCATCCGCGAGGATCAAGGCGTTCATCGACGAGTCGGTGAAGTACCACGGCAAGCTTGATGGGATGGTGGGGGGCGCCTTCTGCAGCTCTGGGGGAACCCACACCGGATGCGAGACCACGATAATTGCGCTTCTCGAGTCTCTCATGGTGCACGGCATGGTTGTCCAGGGGACCTCGGGCAAGAACCACTACGGGGCCGCGTCCGTGGGAGCGCCCGACGACGCCGACGCCGAGGTTTGCAGGAAGATGGGTGAGAGGGTCGCCGAGCTGGTCAAGAAGCTCAACCCATAGGCCCCGGTACCCTTTTTCACTATTAAAGCAAAATAAACTCGATGCTTGATGTCGAAAGACCTGAGGAACGGCTTACTCGATGATCTGGCTTCAGATGCCACGGGTCTCGTGAGGCTTGCTCAAGCCTCGTGAAGATACCCAGCGACAACCCGCCGGGAGACACCTCCAAGCTGGCCTCCTTCATCCAGGGCTACCTCGAAAGCCACGGCGCCGCCGTCCCGGCCTACGAGCCCAAGGAGGGCGTGGTTAGCCTCTTTTCATCCCTTGGAGAGGGACGCCCCCACCTCATACTCAACGGCCACCTGGACCAGTTCCCGGGGGATGTGGGGGAGAAGTGGACTCGTAGCCCATACTCGGGCGAGGTCATGGGAGGCGAGCTGCATGGCCGCGGAAGCGGCGACATGAAGGGCGGACTGTCGTCGCTGCTCCATTGCTATGCCAAGCTGAGTGCCGCCGGCCCACCGGGTAAGTTATCTTTCACGGCCACATCCGACGAGGAGACAGGGGGGCAGGTGGGGCGCTAGATGGCTCCTCGACAACGTGGAGGGCCTACGCGGAGACGCGGTGCTGAACGGCGAGCCTTCGGGCCTCACGGTGAGGATCGGAGAAAAAGGCAGGGTGCCCCTGGTGATTAGGGCGAGGGGCCGGGCGGCCCACGGGAGCTTCGCCGGGTACGTCGGCGAGAATGCCATAATGAAGATGGTCAGGGCGCTGCCCCGGGTGGAGGCTCTTCAGGGAACCCCTGCGCCTCTGGACGCGGAGTCGTTGAGGCTGACCGAGGAGGTCATGAGGTGGTACAAGGAGCAGTACGGCCACGAGTCCTCCACGATGGCGGACGTGCTCAAGCACGTGACCGTGAACGTGGGGGTTATCCGGGGCGGCGCCAAGGACAACATAGTCCCCGCGCTCTGCGAGGCGGAGGTGTACGTCAGACTGCCCCTCGGCATCAGCCCCGAGGAGATAAGGAGCAGGGCGGAGGAGGTCCACAGCGTCGATCAGGGGATAGAGGTTGAGTGGGGGCGACATACGTCGACGCTCACCGGGTCCACCTACACGCCGCCTGATGCAAGGATAGTGAGGCTGCTCCAATCATGCCACGCCGAGACGACGGGCAGGGAGCCCTACCTGAGCTTCACCTCAGGGGGCACCGACTGCCGTTTCTGGAGGCTTCTGGGAGTCCCTGCGGTCTCGTACGGCCCAAGGGTCTACGGGATGGGCGGCGTGGACGAGCACGTCACCCTGGAGGACTTGGAGACCACTGCAAGGGTGCACATGGGGACGATCATCGACTTCCTCACAGGCAGAGGGTGAAGTTCTTATGACACCCGCCCGCATTGGGTAATATGAAGATAACCTACAAGCCCGCGGAGGAGCTGATAATCCTCGAGATGGTCGAGTACTCGCCGGACAAGCTCGCTGAGACGGGTGCACTGATACAGGAGGCAGGCAGGCCCGTCATACTCAACTGGGCTGAGGGCGTCGTCTTCCACCACATGCCCCTCCCCTTCAACACCAAGGAGCTTCTCAAGGAGAGGCAGCAGGGACGCATCTACTGGGCCAGCGTCATATACGCCCCGCTGTCCGAGTACCGGCCCTCGCTGAAGATAGGCCCCAGGGACATACCCATAGTGGCCACGCCCAACCCGCTGCTTATACAGGTGGCGAAATGGATCAAGGAGCAGATGGGCCGCCGGGGGAGCCGCCGCATCTAGATCATCCCTAGTTTTGTCTGTGCTGGCCGGATGAAACCCCTCTTATCTCTGGCGTATTCTTTAAATCATCGTAAACGGGTCATAAATGAAAGATAAGTGGTGTGCTTGATGAGAGACAAAGCTATCTCAGATGTTTTCGAGGCGGCTGAGGCCGACGGCAGGGACTTCCTCTACGAGCACGAAGCCAAGAAGCTGTTCGCCCTCTACGACATGCCCGTCACCAGGATACACGTAGCCGAGACCGAGGACGAGGCGGTGGAGGCCGCGGAGAGGATAGGCTTCCCCATAGTCCTCAAGATCGTTAGCCCCCAGATACTGCACAAGAGCGACGCGGGCGGCGTCATCGTGGGCGTCGAGGACGAGGAAGGCATCAGGGAGGGCTTCAACAGGATCATAGCGAACGCCAAGAACTACAAGGCGGACGCCGAGATCACTGGCGTGCTCGTCCAAGAGATGGCTCCCAAGGGCACCGAGATCATCGTCGGCAGCACCACGGATCCCACCTTTGGGCCCACCCTCATGTTCGGGCTAGGCGGGATATTCGTCGAGATACTCAAGGACGTGAGCTTCCGCGTCGCCCCCATCGACATGGAGGACGCCCGCGAGATGATCAAGGAGATCAAGGCACACAAGATACTCGAGGGTGCCCGGGGGATGCCCCCCAGCGATCAGGAGACCCTCGCCGACATATTGGTCAAGACCAGCAGGATGCTCATGGAGTGCCCCGAGGTCAAGGAGCTGGACATGAACCCCGTCCTCGCCTACCCCGACGGCGCCCGCATCGTGGACGCCCGGATCATCATGTAAGATCCTTCACATGGTCTAAGCTTGTCTATCTTCGATCACCATTGGTACAGAGGTTTTGTCACACCGCGAATAAATTGTCGAAGGCACAACCTGTTCACGGGACACATGGGAACCTACTTCAAAACACTAGACGACAGAGACGAGGCGACCCTGCTCTACAACCAGGTAAAGATCCTACTCGGCTTCTTATGCGTGGTAATATCCTCGGAGCACCTCTACGTCTTCATCACAGGCTCGGGGGGAGGAGCCCTCTACGCGGCCGACCTCCTGGCGTTGCTGGCTGTTGGCTGCATACTCATCAGAGAGGGTCTGAGGCAGACACTGGCCTTAGCCGAGTTCTACAGACTCTAGCGAGGGAGCCGCGCCAAGCCTCCACCTTCTAACAGTCAAAACGAGGTTCAGCAGAACCAGGGCGCCTACTACCAGAATGGCGGCAGTAACAACCATCTCCCCGCTTCCCTCCGCCGCCAAGTCGATGAAACGGACCAGGTCACCCCTCAACGCGGAGCATGCCTGAACCAGGCCGGGTGGCCCCGTCTCCACCGTGGGGCGACCCGATGTTTCGGCGTAGGTCTCTCCGCCGCTCACGTAGGTAGCTTCCGCCGGCCTCAGCTTGAAGACGCCGGGGCGGCTCAGCGTGAAGCTGTAGGTGAGAGTCTCGGACCCCCCCGGCGCCAGCGAGGAGACGATCCTAGTGGCGGAGCCCCGAAGATCGGAGGCATACGCATAGCCTAGGAGCGTACGGCTGTCGTCTATCTCAACTTCATTCACCACGCTGTCACCGGTGTTTGTGACGGTGACCGTGGCCACGACTTGGGAGCCGACCGCCGTCCTATCCCTGTTCACCGTCTTGGATACTGTGAGCCTCGGCGGCAAAGGGGTCTCCAGAGACATGCTGAAGGCATCGGCGGTAACACCCATCCCCTCCACGTATGTGGCGTTCCCGAAGCCCTCGATCATGAACCCATACATGGGTAGCAGCGGAGAGGCCGGAGGAAGGTTAGAGTGGAACCTGGTGGCCACCCAGAGCCCGTCCATCGTGCCAGTCATGTTGGGCTTAAGGAGGGTGATGAAGCTGGTGTCGGAGTCCACGCTGTAGCTTGGCAGGGACTCTAGGCCCAGGAGCTCTGCGATATCTACGCTCTGTCCCGTGCCCTCGGCGGATGCGCCTTTCTCCCAGTAGTGGCCGCTGAACGCGAACCCGAGGGGCGCCTCAAACAATATTTCGAGGTCCTCCATGACCGTGTCTAGCATGGGGTCATCTGGCAGCATGTACGTGAAGTGCCCCAGCCGGAGGAACCCCGAGATATAAACGGAGCCGTCGGCGAAGCCCTCCCGTGCACCCGTGATCAGGGCGCCGTTGGAGACGGCCTCCATCACCCCGTCGGCTAGGCCCCCGTGCATCGTGACGCCGCTGAGAAACGCCTCGGCCACATCCGCGGCGTTGGCTTCGCTGTACCCCACCACGGCGGTCAAGCTTGGCAGGGTAACCTCGTCGAGCCTGTACTCAGGGAGCTCGAAGGCTCGCAGCGTGACCAGCTCGACGCCGAGCCTATCCTCCAGCAACGCCTTCGTCTCCGTCGATCTCTGGATCGCCTCCACGGGGGGCGTGTCCACGTACACCACGGCGTACAAGGTGTCCGGCGCCAGGTTCAGGAGCGACTCGGCGTCCAGCTCCTAGGGGAACGGCAGCAGGCTCAGCAGGCCGGTGGCCCGTATATCATGGGAAACCACCAAGGCGGCCACCAAGTCTTCAGGAATATCGGCTTCCTCCGTCTCCAGGAAAAAGTCGATGAGGGCGACGCGGCCCGCGCCGTCTGTCCCAGCTGCCAGCTGCTCCACGTAGACGGCGTCACCCAGGTCTATGAACTGTCCCTCGGCGGGTGCTAACGTCGCCCCCGTTAGGATGATGAAAACGAGTAACGTCTTCAATGCAGCTCCGCCGGTGGGCTCATCTGTTTGAAGGCTGGACGACGGCTTGGATGTGAGCCTCTGACCGAGTCTGCCCGCCTCGACGCCGATCAAGGCTCCCACCACCACTATGAGGGGCCTCAAGGCCGCCCAGGTGAGCGCCCTGTACGCGTAACCCATCATATAGTCCAACCCGATCTCCTGCTCTCCCCCTTCTCCGACTATGTCCAGCAGGTCTAGGGCTATTTCCCCCAGCATGGGGGTCTCCAGGAGCCGGGTCAACGTCATGCCCCCGGGTATGGGCGGCACCAGCCCGAGGGCCTCCTCTCCCTCCACCTCCTCCATCATCTGCCCGACGTTCATGGCCACACCGAACACGGACAACGCCAGCATGGGGACGACGAGGAGCCACACAAGCAGCATGGTCAGGACGCCGCCCAGACGAGTTCTGACGATGACGCCGCCGATGAACGCCACCGCCAGCCAGACGAATAGCACGGCGGGGTACGTGAGGGGGTCGGCGAGGAGCATGTACGCTAGGCTGAGGGCGACGTAGAACTGTGTCCCAAGGAGCGGGGTGAGCCAGATGCCGATGAGCTGGAGCATGGGGTGGAGGAGCGCGAGCCCCAGCCCGAGGACGAGGACCACGCCGAGCAGGAAGGCGGCTGTTTTTCTCATACCTAAAACCTGTGTTGGGCTTCGTGTAGAGATTCGGGCCATGCCTATAAAAGGGGGTTACTCTGACATGGCTCTGTAGACCGGCTTGGTGGCCTCCAGGCACCGCCTGTACAGCTCGTAGTACCTGCTGTATCTCTCGTGGCTCTCGGGGTTGGGCTTCATGGCCACCTTCTCTCCTATCCAGTCCTCGATTACTTCGTGGTCCTGTATGACGCCGGTGCCGAGGCCGGCGAGTATGGCGTCCCCGAGGGGGGCGCCCTGGGCGTCTGGGATGTAGCTCATCTCGACGCCGGTTACGTCAGCGATTATCTGTCTCCAGAGGCGGGACCTTGCGCCTCCGTCCACCAGCGTAGCCCTGTTTATCTCGATGCCGGTCTCGTGCGCCGCCTCTATGCTGTACCTCATGGCGTATGCAACCCCCTCCAGCACCGCCCTGAACATGTGGGCGCGGGTATGGTAGGTGGTGAGACCCAGGAAGGCTCCCCGGATGTGCTCGTCCCAGTAGGGGGCCCTCTCCCCCACCATCATGTGGGGCATGAAGACGAGGCTGCCGCTGCCGAGGGGCACGGTCTCGGCCATCTCGTCCAGCTGCCTGTACGCGTCCTCCCCGGTCTCGCGTTCCTTCTCCATCTCCTGGGCTCCTAGGGTGTCCCGGAACCAGCGGACGCAGTACCCGGCGGTGGCGACGCCGGTGAAGCCGTACAGGTACCTTCGCCCGTTCACCACGTAGGGGAAGTTCACCATCCGGGGGCTGAGCCGGGGCTCGTGGCTGATGAAGCCGTTGCACATGGAAGTCCCCAGCATGGACGCCAGGTCGCCGTCCCTTATGGCTCCGCCGGCGAGGGCGCTGACTGCGGCGTCTATGCCGCCGGCGCAGAAGGGCGTCCCCCTGGCCAGCCCCGTGAGCCTGGCACCCGTGGCGGTGACCTCGCCCACCACCTCCTCCGAGCCGTGTATCTTCTCAGGGAAAAAGCTCCGGGGGATGCCCAGCTCCTCCATCATCTCCGTGCTCCAGCGGCGACCGTGGATGTCGAAGATGCCGCCGATGTTGCCCCCGCTGCTGAGGTCGATGTTCTCCACTCCCGTGAGCTGCCTTATTACGTAGGCGTTGGGGGTCTCGAACCTGTGTATCTTGGCCCAGTGCCTCGGCTCCTTCTCCCTTATCCAAAGCATCTTGGTGTACCCGTAGTAGGGGTCGATGACGTTGCCCGTGGCCTCGAAGAGGGCCTCCCTGCCTATCCGCTCCTCCACCCACCTGCACTCCTCGGTGGCCCGGCGGTCGGCCCAGATGAGGCAGGGACGGATGGCCGTGTAGTTGCCGTCCACGGGTACGCCGCTGCCGCCGTAGAGGCTGCTAATGCAGGCCCCCGCCACGTCCCCCGGGTCCACGCCGGATCCTTCGACGGCCTCCCTGATGGTGGCGTAGGTGGCCTCAGCCCACACCTGGGGCCACTGCTCGGCCCACCCCTGCCTGGGGGTGAGGACGCCGTACTCCCTGAAGCTGTTGGCCCGTACCCTTCCATCGGGGTCCACGACCACCGTCTTGGTGCCCATGGTGCCTATGTCGGTGCCTACGAGAGAGCTCATGGATGTGAATCTATGGCAGGTATTATTCAAGAATTTCTTCCGGGAGCCTCTTCTCCGCGACGAGGCCCCTCATAAACGGGATCATCCCGGGGCTTATCTCCAGGTACTTCCTGAACGTCGCCACGGCCTTCTCCTTAAGCCCAGCTCAAGCTGGGCCATCCCGAGATCCATCCAGGCGTCTATATAGGCGCGGTCGGCGCGGCTCTCAAGGAACTCCTCCAGGTTCCTGAGGGCCACGCTCTTGTCCCTCCCTGACGCCCTGTCGAGCTCCCCAACAAGAGACCAACACCTGAGCGTGTCCTTCCCTGCCTGAAGGATTCTCCCCAGCTCCTTCACGGGCTCCACGTGGTTCTCGACCGAGATGTCCACCACCACGTCGGTTCCTCCCCACCCCCCGCCTTCCTTGACGACGGCCAGCCTGGCGCTCTGCTTCCCCCGTGCGTCGCCGCCGGCGTCGTCGCCCGCCTTGAGCGCCGCGTAGAGCCTGTCGTACAACGAGCCCTCTGTCGCGGTGAATGCCTCTGTCATTCCCTCGACCACCTCGGGGCCCACGAGTATGTTGCCCTGGCAGGCGCAGTCTTTCCTGACCCGGTGACCCGCCCACATGAAACACTTTTCGCCGGTGAACGATACAGCCTCCCCGTCCAGGGTGATCATCCCCACCTGGCGGTGCCCCATGTCTTCATCGATCTCCTTGAAGTGCCCCAGTATCTGGTCCAGCGAAAACCCTTCACCCAGCTTCTCGAAGAACAGATCTTGGAAGACCATGTTGCTCTTCGCTTGAGAGACTATGGAGCCGACGCCTGCCTCCGCCCGTCCTACGGGCCCCGCGTCGTAGCTGCACGAGGAGACGGCGAACCCCGTCTCTCCCTTATCCCTGTCCACGGCGACCATCGAGAACGTCATCAGGGTTAATCAGAGAGACCCGTCTAAAAAAGGTGGCTCACGTGCTGCGAGTTCCTATTTCCGGGGTATCCTTTCCCCAACGGGCGCTATTTTGAAGGGCTTATGGGGCTCCGCCTGATACCAGTAAGCCGTGCTGCTGACGTCGTCGCTGCGGTGGTTGGCGTGGCCGTGCTCTACGGTGACCCGGATGCACTTCTCGAAGTAGACGGGGTCAGGGATGTGGTACCTGTACCACGTGACCTTGCCGCTCCAGTTCTTGCCGCCGGGGATGGGCAGCCCGTGGTAGGGGGCGGAGTACTCCTGGGTTGGGCACCAGCTCATCCCGTAGTAGTCCTCGGTGCCTGTGCCTACCAGGCTAGGGGTCTCCTCGCCGTCGATGTAGATCATGTCGTCTCCCTCGCCGTACCAGTTGAACTCCTCTGTCTTCCGGAGGTTGACCACGTTGACGTTGCAGCCCACGTAGTGGCCCCTGCCCTCGGCCTCCAGGATCACGTAGTTGCCCTCGCCGCGGGGGTTCTCCCCCTTGAACATCCACTCCCTGTTGGGCATCCACTTGTCGGGTACGCCGTCCGTGGGGTTCTCCCGCCGCCAGGCGGCGTGGAACCTGCCCAGCCCCGGCTCGGGCTCGACCCACTCCTCGTAGTCCACGTAGTAGTAGAACGCGGTAACCTGCCCCTCCCCCTGGTTCTCCACGGTCATACGGGCCCCGTCGCCGTAGGGCATGGGCCACCAGCAGTTGAAGCCCCTGCCATCCTCTGGGCTCATCTGAAGCGGAGCCGAGACGTAGTTACGAGTGACGCCGTGGCCTATGCCGAAGAAGTCCCCTATGGGGGCCTCCACGCTGGGGCGCTCCTCGCCGTCCCAGTACGCGCGGAGCACCAGCTTCCTGAGGTACCACTCCATCTCGGTGCGTATGGTTACCCAGACATGTTTCACGCATCCGGGGCCCTCCATCTCGGCCAGGGTCGCCGTCTCCCCCGGTTCCACCACGATGTAGTCCCTGTTTCCGCCAGTGCGGTCATAGCTGCTGAACCGTCTGCGTCTATGGTTCCTGAGGCGGGGTAGGTCTGGCAGGCCGCCGCCTAGAGCCGGTGAAGCCATATCCATCGAGGATATGTGGGTGGGCTGCAGGAAAATATTTTGGGTGCGTCACCGGCGCTGCCTGTAGAGCTGGGGGTCCACTACCTGCGTCATCTTCTCCACATCGAGGCCGCCGCCGAGGAAGGCCGCCACCCGCTTAGCCGTGGGCTCGGGGTCCTCGAGGGTGTCGTTGTAGCTAACCTGGATGGCCTCTAAGTGGGGCTGCTGGCTTAGCCACTCCTCCGTCTCGGCGAGGTGTTTTTCGAAGATGCCGGCCATCACGTCGTCGGGCACCTCTTCTGTGGCCTCGCCTCGGCGCCTCATCATCTTCCTCTGGCTGGCAAGGACCTCGGGTATCTTGCGCTCCATGAATATGACCTTGTAGCTGTGGCCTTCGGGAAGGTGTCTGAGGAGGTAGCTGATTACCTTGACGGCTTTACCCTCGGCCTCCGCTATCCACGACGCGTCCTCCCCGAGCTGTTTGACGCGCTCGTCCTCGTAGTAGCCTCGGAGGTTGTCCTCGTCGGCCTCGCGTTTCTCGTCTGTGAGCACTGGGACGCCTCCGGCCTCCAGCATCCTCATCATCATACTGGTGCCGCTACGGGGTAGCCCCGATACCACTGTTATCATGCTGTCTGTTATTCGGCGGAGTATCGATAAAAACATGCCGCGAGGGAAAGCTACCTTCAGTTTTTAAGCGGACAAAATAATTTTCTCTACATCGAGTGTGGATACTTGGTTTAATGATGTGGGTCTATGTAAAACCTAAGGATTCTCCTTCTGCCCGTCTCCGTACCCCGAGGCTTCCGGCATACCATGCCGAGCCTTAGACTCGACGCTGGGTACACTAGGTGTAGAGCTGGACAACGGTGCCGTCCAGAAGCTCCCGGTCCAGACCCACCTTCTCGTTGTCGAACTTGGCTGCGGCACCCCAGATCCGTGCGTACTTGAAACGCTCGTAGAAGTCGTTGTGGATCATCTTCGCAAGGTCCCCAATGGTAACTCCTTCGCTGCAGACGATGGGCTCCACGGCCGCCTCCTTCCCCGGCTCCTTCGTGTAAACCCGTACAATGCCCAGAAGCTCGAACAGCTTCTCCCCCAGCACCCTCTGGAGGTCAGGCGTCTTCTCGAAGCTGCAGACCCCCACCTGGAGAGGCGCGGCCGCCTCCCTCAGCCTATCCACCGTCTCCTCGTCGTAGCCCAGGTCCGCCTTGTTCGCCAGCACCAGCGTCGGCCGGTAGACGGCGTTCCCGAAGAGGGCATCCTCCACCACGTCCAGGGTCACCCTGCCCCGGACGTACACCAAGGCGCTGCGTATCTTGTACTCGTTGAGCAGAGCGATCACCTCCTCCGTGGTGCAGCCGTCCAGCTCCCCCTCCCAGACGAACTGGATGTCCCTGCCGTGGCCCCGCTTCACTATCTCCACCTCACCAGGGGGAGGCGCCGTAAGTATCCTTGCGTTCTCCAGCTCCCCGGCCACCATACGGTAGTTGCCCACCGGGTCGTCCTGGAGGTCCACCACGATGATCATGGCGTCGGCGTTCCGGGCGGAGGCCAGGTTCATGAAGCCCTCGGCCCTGCCCTCGCTGCTCCCCTCCACGATGGGAGGCACCTCCACCAGCTGGAACTGGATGTCCTCGAAGGGCAGCATCCCCGGCGTCGGCCACGTGGTGCCCCACGGCCAGCTAGTCACGTCCACCGTGCTGTTGGTCACCGCCCGCAGCAGGCTGCTCCGCCCAGCGTTGGGAGGTCCCACCACCGCCACCTGGGCGGCGCCCTGCTTCTGCACATAGTAGCTGGGGCCGCCCCCCTTCTTCGCCTGCTGCTGCTTCTTTTCAATGTCGTCCCTGAGCTGCGCCATCTGACGCTTGACGTGCCTCAGAAGCTTCTCCGTGCCCTTGTGCTTGGGGACCAGGGACACGAACTCCCCCATCAGCCGCAGCCGCTCCTCCGGGTTACGGGTCAACGTGACCTCGTTCCACTTGGCCTTGGCGTCATGCGGCAGGTTAGCGGGCAACCGAGCACATCTCCAGACTAACTAGAGGGAAACACGTTAAAAAACAGTGAGCCCACCCAATCCGGGCCCAGACCTCCATGACCTTAAGTAACCGTGGAACCCTCAAATCCATGTGACACAACATGGTTAAACCGTTCATCATAGGGACCAGAAACGCCGGCCAGTTCCTAGGCGCCGGCGCCGAGATCCTCCGCGGAGGCGGCAGCGCCCTGGACGCCGTCGAGGCGTCCACCAGGCTCGTCGAGAGCAACCCAGACGACACCTCGGTGGGCCTCAGCGGCATACCCAACCTGTTCGGCGTCCAGGAGATGGACGCCAGCCTCATGTGCGGGAGGACGCTGAGGTCGGGCGCCGTCGGCGCCGTCAAGGGATTCCTCCACCCCATAAGCATCGCCCGCAGGGTCCTCGAGGAGGCGCCCCACGTCATGCTGGTGGCCGAGGGAGCCGAGCTCTTCGCCAGGGCCATGGGCATGGAGGAGGGCGACCTCGCCACCGAGAAGAGCAGAAGCGTCTATGAGACCTTCGTCAGGGACGCCTTCGAGCACGACGGGATCGATGAGAGCCAGCAGTGGATCGTCGACTATGCCAGGAGCCAGAACATGAGGGAGTGGTACGACAGGCTCGCAGACCACCACCACGGCACAGTCAACGTGCTGGCCATGGACGGCGGCGGCGACGTAGCGTCGGCCGTCAGCACAAGCGGCACAGCCCTAAAGTTCCCCGGCCGCCTGGGCGACAGCCCCATCATAGGCGCCGGCAACTACTGCGACAACAGGTACGGCGCCGCCTGCTGCACGGGCCGCGGCGAGCTCGCCATAAGGAACAGCACCGCCCGCACCATAATCCACTACATGGAGGACGGGCTCACCGCCAGGGAGGCCGCGTTCCGCGCCATGAAGGACATCCACGCGTTGAAGAGCTTCGGAGGCATGAACTGCCTGGTCCTCGACAAGGTGGGGAACACCGTGAGCGCCACCACCCGGACGGACCGGGAGAGCGTCCACTGGTACATGGCCCCCGGCATGGAGGAGCCCGAGCCCCGCAAGGGCATCAACGTCAAGCCATAGGTGGAAAACGTGGCCCCCCCATACGACTTCAAGCGCATAGCCCCCGGCGTCTACGGCAACCGGAGACAGGTTGAGGGAGAGGTGGTAGCCATCCTTCACGTCAGCTTCCAGGACCGCGGCCTCCGCCTCATAGAGACCAGGAGCCGCGCCGTAGCGCTCCACGAGATACACGAGCTCATGATCACCGACCAGGACACGCAGCCCGGCGGCACAGCCGACAGGGTCCGAGCCGTGGCGTTCTTCGAGGTCACCAACCCCGGACTCATCGTGGCCGGCGACAGGGTGACAGTGGGCGTCAAAAGGCTCGGCACCCTGGCGGGCTACGACGAGACCCACATGCCCAACCACATGAACGTGGTGGTGAAGGCGCCGAGCCTCGACGAGCCCGAGATCAGGGTGGGCGACAAAGTCAGGTTCAAGGCCCCCTAGCCCTTGTCCGGGCCCCCCAGCCCGTAGACGCCCTCCACGTCCTCCCTGAGATCGCAGCCGCCGTAGCACATCCTGAGGCTGCTGGGGAGCGCCATGAACCCGTTACGCTCCAGCACCGCGACGCTGGACCCGTTGCCCTCGGGGCACCCCACCCAGACGGCCTCCCCGACCCTCATGTTCATCACGGACCGCAGCAGCGCCTCCGCAGCCTCCACATGCCCCGGCCGGCATATCCAAGGCCCCACCCTGACGCTGTCCGAGCCGTCCTTGGCCATGATGTACCCCGTCAGCGTATCATCCTCCCATGAACCGAAACAGAGATCGGGATACGCGTCGAAGACCCACCCGAGCAGGCGCCCCCGCCTCCCCCCGAAAAAGGCGTGGTCCAGCCCGGCCACCGCGTCCAGGTCGCCCCCCCGCATAGGCTCAACGCCGACCACGTGGCTCCTGGAAGCCCTCCCCGTGTACCTGAGGCTCCAGTACTCCTCCCTGAAGCCCAGCCTCCTGTACAACGGTATGGCCTTCTCCACGGCGTCAAGCCTGATGGACCGGACGCCCAGACCCAGCAGATGATCCATGGCCCTCCTCATGAGGGCCCCCCGACGCCCCTCCCACGCGCCCCCGGGGCCACCACCAGGTTGCCTATCCACGCCACGTCGCCGTACTCGACGGTCACCACGACGCCGACGTCCACGCCGCCCACCGCGGCCTTGAACACGCCGTCCGGGCTGAACTTGAGCATGCGCCTGTAATCCGCTTCGGTGAGGCCCCAGCCCACCGAGTCGATGAGGCCGAGGAAGAAGCCCTGGTCGTCCGGCGTCATGGTGTGGAAGGTTACCATGCCTGATGTTTGGGGCGGACGGAAATTAAAGGCTGTCACCCGATCAGGCGGTAGTATTAACGATCGCCTATCCGGTGAAGCGATAGTATTGACGATCGCCTGACACTGAAAAGAGGCGATGTAGACTAACCCATAGAACGTGAGGCGGTAGTTACTACTACCTCCTACCTTAAACACACCCTGAGAAGAGCCGGTAGTTAATGCTACCGCCTTTAAAACCTGCCGCAGGGAACGATCGTTAATACTAACACGTTTATGTATTGAGGGGCGGTAGTCAATACTACCGGCTTACCGGTATAGACGATCGTTAATACTACCGGCTTCGCCATTAAGACGGTAGTCAATACTACCGCCTAGTTGGTGTTGATGAGCTCCCCTCTGAAGACCGCCACATCCGCGCCGTAATGCGAGGCCAGCCTCGCGACGGCGGCGGCAGCACCCCGGGTCCCAGCCACCACCACGCTGTACTGTATGCTTCTACAGCCTGCCAGCTCCTTAAGCCTCCGCAGGTTAACCCAGAACCTGGGGCTTGGCTTAAGGTCTCTGAAGTCGTAGACGACAACCCAGGTGCCTTCCTCCTCTGAGGAAGCCTCCCCGTCCAGGATCTGTTGAGCGAGGCTGGTCTGGTTCAAGATCCGTCAAGGGGGTAGTATTGACTACCGCCTAAATCCGCTCCGTGAACAAGAAAACCATGTCAAGGATACAGCGCAGACCCTACCCCTCCATCTCTTCGAGGGCGTAGCCGAGGAGCCCCGCGAAATACGCCTCAGAGAGAGCGTCCCCTCCGCCGACGCCGGGGCACCCCGCGTCCACGCCAATGACGTAGACTTCTCCCCGGCGCTCCACGTAGAACGGGTACATTCGGCAGAGGAGGGGCCGCGCCTCGTAGACCCTGCAGCCGTCCTCACCGAGGAAGACGCATCTCCCGTCCCGCTTCTTGGTGACGGCGACGAACCTGTCCTCGTCCGTGGGCGTGTGGAAGCCCTGTTGCCCCGCCGCCTCCAAGCGTCTGACGTCTTTCTCGAGGAGCAGCACCCTGCGGTCCCAGCCCTCGACGTCCATGCAGCAGCGTCCACAGCGCCTGCACGTCCAGCTTAGCCCCGCCGGGTAGTAGAACTCTGTCTCCGCTCCTCTGCGTTTCAGGGTGCCTCGGAGGTGGGTGGGCTCGTCCATCTCTTAGCCTCGGGCCAGCTCGACGGCCTTCTCGGCGAGCACCTGGAGGGGGTCGACCACGGGCGCCGTCAGGTCGCCGTCGTGGAGCACGAGGCTCACCTCGGTGCAGCCGCATATGACGGCCTGGGCGCCGGCGTCCATCAGGCTGTGGGCGGCCCTGTGTAGGAGCTTGCCGCCTGTCTCCAGGTCTCCCCGTTTGATGTGCCTGTATATGGCGTCCATGACGTCCCTCTGGGAGGTCTCGGTGGGGGCGATGATATCTATGCCCTGATCGCCGTAGCACGTGTGGTAGAGGCGGCTGGCGAGGGTGCCGTCGGTGGCTAGGAGGCCGGCCTTGGCGACGCCGGGGTGGCTTCGTTTGGTGTGCTCGGCGCTGAGCCTTATCATGTGGAGTACCGGCACCTCCAGGCCCTCTTGGAGCTGGCTGTGGTAGTGGTGGGCTGTGTTGCACGGCATTATGATGAAGTCTGCCCCGGCGCGCTGGAGGTTGCGACCCGTCTCCAGCATCAACGGCAGGGGGCTGGGGC
>Ga0180431_10004305_pt1 | contig 17862 bp, 13 predicted proteins | sample SS_ome_11_FD_132459 | JGI IMG/M metagenome (GOLD analysis project Ga0180431, IMG submission 132459) | Hypersaline lake sediment archaeal communities from the Salton Sea, California, USA - SS_1_MS_1 metaG | ecosystem: Environmental > Aquatic > Non-marine Saline and Alkaline > Hypersaline >... | reverse complement strand
TGACCCGACTCTACCGAGAACGGGGGCGACCCGACGAGTTGCTGATTGTTGAGGGCCGCTTCGCCCGGGCGTGCGAGGATAAGGCACGCCTCCTGGTGGGCAACCCGGCCGCCAAATGCTGGCTGGACGCCGCCAAGACACACGTCAGGCTCGACAATCTTCCGGAGTCGCTTCGATGTCTGCGCAGCGCCGTCGAAAACGATTTGTCAGACTACGATGCGCGTCGCGAATTGGGTGAATGCCTGCTGAAGTTGCAGGTGTTCGATGAGGCGAAAACGCACCTGAACTGGTGCCTGCAACGAAGGCCGCAAGACAAATATCTGCGCGCACGTCTGGAGGCCGCCATCGACGGGCAGCTTCGGCAGCCTCGCGTAACTGCCCGGCCGACAACCGGAGAATCGTAATCGACTTTACAGGGCTGTTGGTACCGTCGAAGGAATCGCCATGCCAACTACGTCAACACAATCGCTCCACGGGGGAGTTCATCTGCACTTGCACGGCCCAGCTTCCGAAAACGGGCCGATGCTTACCTCGTACCGTCTTTTCTCGCGGGAGAGCGGTTTCTCGGCCACCGAGTTGGCCGACCTGTTGCGCAGTGCGGACGATCCATCCGGTTGGGTCTCGTCGCTGTTGAGTGAAGCCAACCGCCGCCGCGGCGAGCACCGCTCTGGCGATGAGTTGCAGTCGCTGATCCTGCCTCGGATGATGCACGCGTTGGGTTCTGCCGTGTTGCAGGTCGCCGGCGCCGACGACACTCCCTTGGCCGATGTGTTTCCCGGGCTGCAACACGTGCTCGCGCCGGACGAAAGTGCCTGGTTCGAGACGTTGGGACTTCTTCCCGGCGAGGACGTTACCGCGGGCAGTTGGGCCGGCCGTGCCCGATCCGTCGCTTTCGACTACCTCAAGAGCGCCATCGTGTTCAGCGGGGCGCGGCGTTTGCCCGGCCCGGCCGCCAGGCTTCGCAGCGACGAGATCATCTGGGGGCGTGCCCCGGCGCGGCTCGACCTTTGCGGCGGTTGGACCGACACGCCACCCTACGCCCTGGAGTTCGGCGGCTGCGTGCTCAACGCGGCCGTGGACCTCAACGGCCAGCCACCCATTCAAGCATTTGCCCGGGTGATAGAGCAGCCGGTGATTCACATCGCCTCTATAGATCGCGGCACGCGAATCGAAATCTCCCGCCTGGACCAGCTCCTCGATTACCGCGAGGTGGCCAGCGAGTTCTCCTTGGCAAAGGCGGCGTTGGCGATGTCGAGCCTCGCGCCGGAGTCGATCGCCGACCCTCGGGGAACTACGCTCCGGCAGGTGCTCGACATGTTCGGCGGCGGTGTAGAGTTGACCACTCTGGCCGCGATTCCCAAGGGCAGCGGGCTGGGTACGTCAAGCATCATGGGCGCGGTCGTGCTGGCCGTGCTAGACCGAGTGCAAGGCCGCTCGCCCTTGCCGAAGGCTCTCTTTCACCGCGTCCTCCAACTCGAACAGGCATTGACCACCGGCGGCGGATGGCAGGACCAGGTGGGCGGCGTCATGGACGGCGTCAAGCTGGTTACGTCGCCGCCGGGGATTGTCCCGAACACCGTCGTCGAATTCGTGCCCGGTAACGTGCTCGAACCGGCCGAAAACGGCGGGCAAACCCTCTTGTACTACACGGGCATCACGCGCCTGGCAAAGAACATCCTCAGCCGAGTCGTGGGTCGATATCTCGATCGTGATCCCCTGGCGATGTCGACGCTTGCGGAACTCCGATCACTGGCGCCACAGGCCGCGTCGGCCATGTCGCGGCGCGACTTCGACGAATTCGGCCGCTTTGTCGACGCCGCCTGGCAGCTAAACAAGCGTCTCGACCCGGACAGCTCGAACCAAGCCATCGAAGCGATTTTGGCTCGTCTGCGGCCGAACATCATCGGCGCGAAACTCCTCGGTGCCGGCGGCGGAGGTTTCCTGCTGCTGGTATGCAAGTCGCCGGAAGCAGCCAGTCAGGTCCGGACCGATCTGGAGGAGAATCCTCCCAACCGCCGGGCGAGGTTCTTCCAATTCAACATCAGCCGAGAAGGCCTCCGCGTGACGGCTTGCTGAGCAATAGTCGTTTTTCGCGGAGCGAACAACGACTATACGCCCGTAATCACGCAGCCTTACTCAGCGCCTCGGCAATACGTCGGGCGGCGTTGCCGTCCCACAACTCCGGGGTCTTTGGTTCTTGCCAGCGGCCCGCCTGGATCTCGTGCCAGGCGCCGACGATCTTCTCGGTGTCCGTCCCCACGATCCGGCTGGAGCCGATCTCGGTGGTGACCGGCCGCTCGGTGTTCGCCCGCAACGTCAGGCAGGGGACGCCGAGTATTGTGGTCTCCTCCTGAATGCCGCCGGAATCGGTCAGCACAACCCGGGCCGAGCCCATCAGTTTCAGGAAGTCGAGGTACCCGGCCGGATCGATCAACCGCAGTTCGGGCATCTCGGCCAGCCGCCGTGCCAGCGGAGAGCCGTTGAGGTTCTTTCGCGTCCGCGGATGGATCGGGAACACAACCGGCACGTCCGCTTGGATGACCTCCAGGGCATCTACCAGGCGTCCCAACACGACCGGATCATCGACGTTGGCCGGCCGATGCAACGTCAGCACCGCGTAGTTGTCTGTTTCCAGCGACAACTCCTCGAGCACGGGCGACGCTTCGGATTGCCGGCGATTGCTCAGCAGCGTGTCGATCATGACGTTGCCGACCAGAAAGATCTTCTCGTCGGCGATGCCTTCGTTGCGAAGGTTCTCCACGCCGCTTTGCTCGGTGCAAAAGAGGACGTCGCTGATGCTGTCGGTCAACACGCGGTTGATTTCCTCGGGCATGGTTCGGTCGAAACTGCGCAGGCCGGCCTCGACGTGAATCAACTTGATCCCCAACTTCACCGCCACCAACCCACAGGCTATCGTGCTGTTGACGTCGCCCACGACCAGTACGGCGTCGGGGCGGTGACTGAGCACCACCGGCTCGAAGGCCTTCATGATTTCGGCCGTCTGGACGGCGTGGCTGGCCGAGCCGATCTCCAGGTTGACGTCCGGTTCCGGGATACCCAACTGGCGGAAGAACAGGTCGCTCATCCGCCGGTCGTAGTGCTGGCCGGTGTGGACCAGCAGCGGATCGATACCGTGGTGGTCGGCAAATGCCTTCATCAACGGAGCGATCTTCATGAAATTAGGCCGCGCGCCGGCGACGTTGATTATCTTCATGCTTCTGTTCTCGATCTTGCGGTTGCTCACCTCGCGTTATGCGAGCGAGCACTCCCAGGTAATTATCCGCCAGCGTATCGCGATCATAATGTTCCATGACGTAGCGATGTCCGGAGTTTCCCAGCGACCTTCCCAGCGAGGGATCGCCGGCGAGTAGCTTGACCGCCGCGACCAGTTGTCCGGCGTTATCGGGCTCGATGCAGATTCCTCCGCCGGCCTCCCGAAGCAGCTCGGCGGCACAGCCTTCGACACCCAAAATGATCGGCTTCCACATGGCCGCCATCTCGAATATCTTCGACGGCAGGACCCGTTTGAACAGGTCCGCCTTCCGTAGATGCACAAAGCAACCGTCCACTGCGGCGAGAATTTCGGGGACCTGCTCTCGGGCAACGCGGCCGGTGAAAACGACGTTGTCCAGACCCTCGGCCAGGGCCCTTTGTTGAAGCTCTTCGCGCCGGGCACCGTCGCCGACCAGCAGGAAGCGAACGTCGTGGCGTCCCGCTTGGCGCAGCTGGCCGGCGGCGTCGAGCACCACGTCCAGCCCGCATGCCATACCGATCGTGCCAACATAGGCGCAGGTGAATCCGTCCTTCAGGCAATACTTCTCGACGGCTGCCCGTTGGGGCTCTCCGGGAGAGAACAACTCCTTGTCGACGCCGTTGGGGATGATCGAAATCCGTCGTCTTGCGACACCCTTGTCGCAGAGATCGCGTTGATATCCTTCTCCCACGGTGACTATATGATCCGCGGCCCGGTACATCCGGTCTTCGAGCCCGTAGAGTATTCGCAGCAGCCGTTGGTTTTTCAGGCCTTCCAGCGCCACGATCGAGTCGGGCCACATGTCGCGGATCTCCAGCACGAAGGGGATTCGGCGCAGGCGGCTGAGCACCACACCGGCCCAACCGTTGAAGAACTGTGGCGAAGTGGCGATGACTACGTCAGGGCGTCTCGCCGCCATACCGGCAAGCGTTGCCGAGGCCATGTACGACAGGTAGTTCCCGATCCGTCTGGCAAGCCCCCGGTTGGCTGCCAGGTATGTCCACACTCGGGTGACGCGCACGCCATCGATCAGTCCGGTCCGACAGATGCGGTTGCGGTATCCTTCATACACCACGCCGTCGGGAACGTTCGGCGCGGAGGTGATAACGTCGACCTGGTGTCCGAGTTTCGCCCAGCGCCGGCAATTTGCATAGGCCCGCGCCGCGGGGGCGTTGCCCTCGGGGTGGAAGTAGTGCGTGAGGAACAGTATTCGCATTCGGTCACCATTCGATCCGAAAGCCCGTGCCGACGTCTGATCCGCGAATGGAAAACGCCAGGGCGGTGTTGTTGATCTTCTTGCCGAACTCCGGACAGTACAACGACTGCTCGCACGTCAAAACGCCTTCGCCGCGGAAGCGGACTGCGAACCCACCCGCCGGATACGTAATCTGTACCGAGTTCCGCGAGACTTCCGCCACCCGGCAACACGGGTGCAGGTGCAATCTGGCAACCGCGGCGACCTCGCAATCCGCCGTGATACGGTCGTTGACTTCCAGCCGTTGCGCGTCGTGCCAGACGAACTCGCGCCGGTGCCGAGCAGCGCCGGGCAAGCGGCGGTAACCGTCGTGCCAGGCGGCCAGGCGAAAACCGTTCTCGGCCGGCTGCCAGACGACGTCCCGCACACGTCCGCGCCGGGCAACGCGAAACGCGCCCCAGAATTCGCTCTGATCGCGGCCTTCGACCTCCACCGTGTTGTGGGCCCCCGTCGAGCGGCAATAGCGACGCATCTCGCCCGGATGGTAGTCGTATACTCCGCTGTCGACGATCACGCGATGCCCCCCCAGAGAAAGCTCGAAGGAAAACACGTCGCCGTGGGCGTGTCCGGGAATGTAGTCCGGACCGATGGGACCCGCATCGCAGATCGCGTAGTGTCCTTGCTTCGTTCGGATGCCGTAGTATCCCGTGTCGGGCAGTGCGAACGGCCCTATCTTCGGCAGACATGTCGGTTCCGATGCCGGCCCTTCCGATGCCGGTTCGCCGAGCAAGCCGTCCGCCCGGTCGATCAACTGCCGCGGCTCGTTGTAGATCCCCAACGCACTGTCGTTCAACAGCGCAATGCGGCCGTCGGGGTGCAGCATGTCGGAGAGGGCTTCCCGCATTCCGATGATCGAAGGTCGCACGAGTTTGTCGACTTTCCGGTCGCCGATGCTCTCCAACAACAACAGGAGATACAACACGCGGCTGTGATACATGGGCGATCGCTCGAAATGTCCGCCGTCGGCGAGGATCTGCTCGGGGATCTCTTCGGCCAGCACGTTCATTCCCCGGCGATACCATCGCCGAGCACTGGCGCCGTCGAAACAACAGCCGAGCATCAGCAGGGCCGCGCCGTTCTCGAACAGGTGGTTTCCCAGCAGGTGGGTTTCCAGGTGCCGGCAGAGCCACTGGGCCTGAAGGAAGATGCTCGGCCAGAGGGTGTTGCGGAATTGCCGGTCCGTCTCGGTTTGGCGTTTGAATTTGCCGAAGAAGACGCAGCACCAGTTGACCAACCGCAAGGAGGTTGGATATGGATCCCAGCCGACGGTCCCTTTTCGCAGCGGGTGCCCTTCGATCCAATTCAACACGGCCGCTTTCGCCTGGCCAAACTCCAGCGCCCAAAGGTACTCGAAGTAGTGGAGGTTGTACTGCCAGAGTTTCGGCTGCCCATCGGCGTTGAACTCCGGTGGCCAACCGACCTTTTGCACGTTATTCAAGAAGACCAGTTTTCCTTCAAGAATCTGCTCGGCGGAGTTTTCTTGCGTCCCCGGCGGCAGGAATTTACGTCGCGGCCGCCAGCGGCATTCCTCCGGCTCGGGAATCGGACGAGTTGTGCGTACGGCCGGCTGTTCGACAAGGCACCGCAGCCGATTTCGCACCTGGCCGACGACCTGCCGCGCGCGCAGATAGCGCACCGTGTGCAGCAGTCGCATGATCGACCCGGTTGAGGTCATGAGGTTTTTCCTGGGTTTTCGGCCGGCGCCAACTCGATGGTTTGTCTGACCCGTGCCGATTCCACGGCGGCGAAGCTTGCGCGGGTGACGTTTTCCAACTGGTTGAAGGGAATCGGTGGATCGCCGCCGGCGTCGAGGTGTTCGACAAACGCGGCGATTTCCGAGCGATGCCCCTTATCCTGACGCATGGTCTTGAATTTTCTGAATCCGCCGAACCCGTAGCCGAGCGTCTTGCGGAAGTTCTCCATCCGAACAACGCGGCCATCGCTGAAGACTTCCAACATCTCTTTGGGATAGCTTTTCGATCCGTTTGCGAAGTAGTTAACCGTGCCCACGGAGCCGTCGGAAAAGCCGAGAACGATCGACGTTTTGTCGTCGCGAACGGCGACGCCTTCGCCGACCGTCATCGCCGAGACCGTCGTCACCGGGCTGCCGGCCAGACGCGACAGCAGATCGATGAAGTGGCACGCTTCGCCGATGATCCGCCCACCGCCTCGCTGGGGGTCTTGGGTCCAGTGGTCCGACGGTATGAATCCGGCATTCACCGTGAAGTTCATGCAGAGCGGTTCGCTGCGACCGCTGAGCAGTTGCCGAATCTTGACAGTATGCCGGCTGAAGCGGCGATTGAAGCCGACCATCAGGGTTTGGCCGGTTGTCATCTGCAGTGTCTGGGCAACTCGGGCCAGCTCTTCGGCGTTCATGGCCAGCGGCTTCTCGACAAAAACGTGCTTGCCGGCTTCTAGCGCTTCGCACACGAATCGCGCGTGCAAGTGATGGCCGACGACGACGAATACTGCGCCAACTTCCGAATCATCGAGCAGCAGCTTGTAGTCCGTCACCGCCCGTCCGACGCCGAACTTCGAGGCCGCGTGTCCGGCGGCGGCCGCGTCGAGATCGGCGAGATAAGCCAGCCGGGCCGGAGTCTTCGCCAGCAGGGGCAGGAGCACTCCCCGGGCGAATCCTCCCGCGCCTATCACTCCGACCGTGGTTTCCTTCTTGGCCGGCGCGGCGGAAGCCCTGGTGACGGTGAGCGCGGCCGTGCGATCCACTTCGCCCTTGTATTGCAGGACGACACCCAGGGCGTTATTGTCGTTTTGAACGGTTTCATAGGCCGAGAGCGCATCGGCGAAGGGATGGCGGTGCGTGACGATATCGTCTACGCACAACCGCCCGGCCCGCATCGCGGCGAGCACGGCCTCGAAGTTCCGCTGCTCGGTCCAGCGGACGTATGCCGGCGGATAGTCGTGTCCGCCCTGTTCGTAGTTTTCGTCGTATCGTCCCGGCCCGTAGGAACATGAGACCTGAAAAGCAAGTTCCTTTTCGTAGAAATCGGCGCGCCGCAGGTTGAGTCCCACCACGCCGACGAGCACGATACGTCCGCGTTTTCGGCACGACTCGGCGGCCTGGTGCACGATGTCGTCGCCTTTGGCGGCGGCGGCGATCAACGCGCCGTCGACCCCCTGGCCGGCGGTCCAGGCTTGTGCGGCGGCGATGGGATCTCCACCCGCGGCGACGTCGACCGTCTTGGCGCCGAACCGTTCGGCCAGTTTCAGGCGTTCGCCGTTGAGATCCACGGCCAACACTTCGCAACCGTTTGCCCGAAGCAACTGAACCGCAAGCAGCCCCAGCAGTCCCAGTCCGAAGACGATGAACTTCTCGCCAAACGTGGGCCGTGTGAGGCGGATACCTTGCAGGGCGATGCTCGCCAGCACGGCGAACGACGCCTGCTCATCGCTGACGCCGGCGGGGATCTTCGCACAGAGGTTCCTCGGTACGCAAACCACTTCGGCATGGTTGCCGTTGCTGAGAACTCGGTCACCCGGTTGAAGATCGTGAACTCCGGTGCCGACTTCGAGCACCAGGCCGGCATTGCAGTATCCCAGCGGCAGCGGTTCGTCGAGTTTGCGAAAGACTGCTTCCAGGGTGGGCATCAGGCCGTCGGTTTTGATCTTCTGGAGCACCTGCTTGACTTTGTCGGGCTGCTGCCGCGCCTTCTGGATCAGGTTGGCCTGGGAGAACTCGACCAGCATTCGCTCGGTGCCGGCCGAGATCAGCGAGGCACGAGTTTCGATGAGAACTTGCCCCCTCCCAGCTTTAGGGCAAGGTAGTTCGGCAAGTTCCATTTTGCCGGTGCGGAGGTGTTGTAGGATTTGTTTCACGCTGCGCCCTTGTTACAGCATTGCCCGTCGAAGCGTTGCCCGTCGAAGCGTTGCCCGTCTAATGCGATGAGTGAAGGGCCGTTAGCAAGACGTTTCTGTCCTCGCTGAATGCCTTCGCTCAGCGCGGCGATGGTCCGCTTTGCCGTGTTGCTCCAGGAGAACTCTTGTGATAGTCCAAAGGCGCGGCGTCCCAGCTTTTCGGCCAACCGCGGTGCGAAGTACAGGCTGCGCATTGCCCGAGCAATCTCGTCGGGTTTTGACGGATCAAAATAGACGGCCGCATTGCGTCCGATTTCGGGCATGGGGCCTCGATTGGAAAGTGCCATCGGACAGCCGGACCGCATCATCTCGAGTTGAATGTTCGGACAGAATTCCACGCCAGATGGAAAAACACAAAGCCGGGCCCCTCGATACAAGGGGGGTAGGTGTTCGCGATCAACAAATCCGATCCACTTTGCCCGACCTGAAAGGTTCAGGCTGTCGAGTTCCTTGAGGACGCGCGTCTTGTAAGGAGGATAGGCCGGCCCGGCAAGCACGAGATTTGCGGTAAACCGTTCATCTAGGCAGAGAATCGCAAACGCCCGAAGCAACTCGACCTGGTATTTGTAGTAGTTCAGTATGCTGACGTAGAGGATGTACTCGCCGTCAACAGGCTTTTGTACCGCGGCATCGCTTTCTGCGTTGAACGCGGGATCCACGCCGTGGTACACGAGGCGGCACCGTTCGGTGATCCCGGGAATATGCGTCTCGAATACCCGGCCTCCATATTCCGAGATCAAGATGACAACATCTGTCCGCCGCAGGGAATCGAGATATGCATTCTCCAGGATTCGTAATCTCCAGCGTGTCTTATCCAGAAACGAGTATTTGGACCTTTCCTCGCGAGCGAAAGGCAGCATGTTCTGCGGACAGGAGACGGTGGCCGTCAAGGCTTCCACGCCACGGGGTATTAGGCCGCTGATGGCGTAATACACATCAATGCCATGCTTGCGAATGATCTTGGGGATGTTGCGTTTGTAGAACCGTTGCCTCGCGAGGAGGCTTTCGACGGTTGCCTCGCCGCAATCGATCCACTGCACGTTGCGATAAGACCGATCCAAGCGTTTCCACTGTTGGCGTCCGGTGACCACGAAGAACTCCATGTTCTCTGCCGCGCGATCGAGTTCCGGCAGTAGGGAAACCACGTGCGTTACTCCTCCGCCGCTCCGGAGTGCCACCGCGTCAATAAGAACCTTGGTTTTCATCAGAGTGAGACCATCGATTGTGGGCTGAGCCGCCGCCCGTTTGTCTTCCGGCTATGTTAGTTCACTTATACCCCAGCTTTTTTTGAGCGGTAAAGCGATAGAAAACCACTAGGATCATTGCCGCCATCACTCCGCGAATGATGTACATGTCGCCGTACCAGAACCAGTGGAGTGAGTTGGCCAGAATGGCGCCGTACAAGAACCTTGGCCACAGTTGATACGTCGTGTTAAGCAGTTCGCAACGGGCAAAGAAGACGCCAAACAAGGCGGGGACCGCGAACGCCCCCACGATACCGAAATTCCTGTACGGCACGACTATTGGGTGAACTCCCCCCATCCCGATGGTGTACCACCAGGCCGGCCCCCGGCAACGTTCAACCGGGCGTTCGTAACCGACCAGCTTGCAGAGGGCGCCGGGCGGCAACGAAAGGAAATAGTCGAGGTATGTCCGCCCGAGCAATGGAGGAGGTGGGGCGTCGTCGGCTTCCATCGCCATACCCAAGTTCGTAAGCGCGATGTTCGTCCAGGTGTTCGTGGTGCACGCTTTGCCGAGCATACCGCCCACTTCCGCCACCGACGGCAGCGACTTGTTGATGGAAAGCGAGTGTCGCAACTTGCTGAGACACAGGAACGCGCACACCATCAGCACCAACGGCAGCACGAGTTTCATCAGTCTTCGCCGCTGCAAGAGACGGGCACGGAGCAAATCCAGGTCGACGTCGGCACTGGTCAGGTAGAGAATGGCCAATGCGGCAACGAGATCGGCCACCGTACGGCTTCCCCGTAGCAATTGATGAAAGACCACGATGTAGGCGGTCATGAGTACAACCAGTCGCAGCTTGAAGCGTCGGGCAACGCTGCCTGCACGTTCCCGTTCGGTGTCGATAAACAGCAGCACCAGAATGACGTACGCAATGGCGGCTGCCGCGTTGAAGTTCAGTTTACGGGCAACGCTGAGTGTTCGGTCAACGGAACCGTAACTCGCTTCCAGGATCGTCTCCTTTGGCGTAGACAACCACGACAGCATGAAGGCGCTACCCAAGAGGAAGAGAAACACCAGCCCGTCCAGAGTTGCCCGCGGCACAGGCGTGCTCCCGAGGTCCGGTTTGAAGCCTGCGCGTCGCCGGCGGAACCACAAGGCGCCGGCCTCGATTCCCGTCAATAATCCCAACAGACCCACCATGGCTGTCATCAACATCCGGCTCATCAACGCGTGATCGTAGGAGTATCGTGACGCGTCCTGGTGACCCGGCCAGCAAACATAGTCGGCGTTGAACAAGTATCCGATCGTGGTGGCAAACGGCAGCGCGTATAGCAGGACCATCAGTCGCGGCAGCGCCGACATCCGTGTGATCTTCATGGCGACCATGCCCGTCACTGTAACCGCCACCATGGCGAGCACGACGAATTCAAGTCTCGGGATGAGGTTGAATTGGCATGAGATCGCGGCAATGCAGCCTGCTGCAAGCCATCCGAGCGCCGAGAAACCGGCCGCATTCGCCGTGGGTGAAGCAAGTGTTCCGGCGTTGTTCGTTGCGATCGTGCTCATTGTCCTACCGAGCCGTTGTGTCGTCTGCCGGGTTCTGCGGCCGCGGGGTACCGAGTTATTTGTTGGTCAATTCAATCGCATCTGCCGCAACCCGATCTTTGCCAGCACGCCTCCCAGAAACCATCGCAAAGGAAACCAGAAGTGTGTGGGCGGCATTCGCTCCCGGCACACCGTACGGGCCATAACATACGTAGCCCAAAGGCTCGGCTTCAAGGACGTCCTTCGCCGTGCTCGATAACGAATCAGCGGTTCGGCGAGATTGTGAAAGCGGAAAGCGTGGCGCCCTCGAAGCCACAGGTCATAGTCCTGGCCCCGTCGCAGTCGCTCGTCGTAGCCGTCCATCGCTTCGTAGAAGGATTGCCGCACCATGACGGACGGATGAAAGAAGGGGTTCTCGCGCAGGATTCGCCGCGTCAGTTCCTCATGCTGCCGGGGGCGCGACGCGTGGCCCAGAGTTCGGCCGTCGTGGGTCATGAATTCCGCCCCCGTACCGAGCACGCCTACCTCCGGGTGCGCCGTCATGAACTGAACCTGACGTTGAAGCCGCTCCGGCAGGCAGAGGTCGTCGGCGTCCATCCGCGCGATGAGTTCTCCCCGCGCCTGCCGCCAGCCGATGTTCAACGAAGCCGCCAGGCCGCGGTTGGTTGGGTTTCGTAGGACCGTGATTCGTTTGTCTTGTTCCGCGATGCGTCGTAGAATCGCCGGCGTCTTGTCGGTCGAGCCGTCGTCAACAATCAACAAGTCCCAGTCCGGGTAGGTCTGCGCGCGGACGCTCTCGACGGCGGCCTCAACGGTGCCGGTGTCGTTGTATACGGCCATCAAGACGGTTACGTGCATGTCATTCAACTGCAACGGCCAATCTCCGGAGTTGCCCTAATACGTTCCGCCTGCACTGCAAACGCGCAACTTGGAGCAGGCCCAATAATCGGGCCGTCGTTGTGAGAATTCGGTTCCCCCTCAACCGGGCAAAGATCTGATCGGTTGCAGTTGTCGTCCTGTTCTCCGGCCGGGCAACTCGTGGTGGCGAGTGTGGCACCATGGCTGCCTTGGCCATTTGTCTAGGATAGATCAAGTTAACGAGTTCATTGTGGCGTTCACCATAAAGAAGCCCGATATCGTCCATCTCCGAGAAATTTCCTTCTTGGAGGCATTTCTCGTAGAGTTCGCTACCCGGAAGGCCGACGTAGACCCCAAGGCCGATAGACCAAGGCTTTGTCTCTTCTATGAGGTCCAGGGTCATGGCAATGTCGGCGCCGGTCTCAGATGGTGCGCCGACCATCCACGAAGTATAGGCCCTTATCCCTAGTTCCCTGCACCAAGCGAGTGTTCGCCTGATGTCGTCGGGAGAGATTTTCTTCCTGTAGAGTTCCAGCATTCGCGGAGATCCGCTTTCGCAGCCGAAGTACAACCAGCGACATCCCGCGCGCTTCATTAGGGCGAGTATTTCTCTGGACATTGGCTTCACGCGACTCTCGCACAGCCATTTCATTTTCGAGTTCTTGCGTATCAATAGTTCACAGAACTCGGTCAATCTTCGCTGGTCAAACGTGAAGTTGTCTTCTCGGAAGAATATTCCCTTGACCCCGTAATCTCGCCGGAGGAATTCAATGTCGTCGACGATGCGTTCAGCGCTAAAGGCACGGTAGGCACTTCCCCAAACACCGCCAACGGAACAGAAGGAACAGCAAAACGGGCAGCCGCGGCTGGTGTTCATCGTGAAGATCGGATAATCCCGAATTGCGGATACACGAACGTCATAAGGAAGGTGAGCGAAGTGGTGATAGGCAGGGCGCGGCAAGCTGTCCAAGTCATCGATTCGCTTTCCATGGATGACGCGATCCTTGACCCTTCCTTCAATGATGTCCACTATTGAGTGATCCGCCTCTCCTATCACAACGTGGTCGACGGCATCCGGCCAAGGAGTTTTTGTCACCGCGGTGTGGGGGCCGCCAACGACAATGCGACCGCCCCACTTGCCCGTGCGACGAAGTTCGTCGAGTGCATCCACGAGGTGAAGCGTATGACGAGAACAAATCGTGTTAGAAGAAATCCCGACCACGTCAATCTTGTTTCGCATGAGGTAGTCGGTATTCTCGAATTGCGTTGGCGACAAGAAGTTGTCGAGGAAAAACGTCTTGTGTCCTGCTTTCTCCAATGCCGCCAGCAAGAAACCCACCCCAAGCGGGAACCGTTTGTCGTGCGTCATGAATGGTGAGTGATCGGGTGCCGCAGATGTCGTCATGAGAACGTTCATGTATGCACTTGCTCCTTTCTCGTTTCGGAATGATCGTCATCCGGCAGAATGCCCAGAATTCTGCAGATTCGCTCGTAGCGGTGCAGCCAGCGGTGCTCGGCCAGGCAGCGCTGCCGGGCACGTTGGGCGATGTCCGTCGCTTCTTCGGGATGAGTCAGGAAGTGGCGGATTAGCTCCACCATCTCTTCGCGGTTCTGGTAGCAGACGATTTCCCGACCCACGTCGAAGTGCTGGGCCAGGTCGGGATTGAAGGTCGTCATGTAGAGGCCGCCACCCGTGCCGGGGATCTCGAAATCGCGGGCCTTGACGTTCGTCAGTTGATCCGAGTAGCCGATGCCACCCATACCAAGGTTAATCCGGCTGCGATTGAAAATCTCTACCTGCTCGTCGGCCGAAACATATCGCGTGTTCCAACCTTTTCCAAACACTTGGATCGGCACGCCTTGCCGCCGCAAGTCCCGCACCACCGACATCCGAAAGCCGTAGCCCTTGCCGATGAAGCTGACGGGGATGTCCCGCTGACACGGCATCGGGCGAAAGAGCTTCTGATCGTACCCTTCCGGCATGTAGATCGGCCGCCCTTCTTCACCAAGGTACCACTGGCAGGCCACGCGAGCTGAAGTCCAGGAGAGATCGAACTCCGGCGCGAGTTCCACCTGGCCCGTACGCTGGCCGTCTAAGACGGGCCCCGCCCAGGACTGCTTGTCGTCGAGGCACATATTGACGACTGGAATTCCCAGTTCGTCGATGATTGCACGGATCAGTTCCGCCCGGACTTCCAGACCGCTGGCATATACGAAGACCCAGTCCACCGGGCGCTCAACGTGCGCCTTGCGGAGCACAGGCAGCACCAGGTCGTTCATTTCCCTCCGGCGTCGTCGGGCCTCCGTGCCGAAGCGTTTGAATTCTTCGAGGCTGTAACCGTACGCGGCGTAGTCAAATTCGGTCACTGGCCCGAGTTCGTGAAGCTCGGGGTACAGCGACGCGTGCCAACTGATCCTGGGGATGAAGGCGAAGGTGTGCACTTCACCGGCCTGCCGCGGCCTCGGCAAGTAGCCGCGTCGGGCCAGGCGCTGCCGGATCTGTTCGATCACCTCGGCTTCGCGATAGACCAGACCGCGATCGTGGGCCAGATCGGCGTAGTACTCGCGGCGCTTTCGATAATTGCGATGCAACTGTTGGCACCGCATCGCTCCCCAGATGCTGTCGAATCCGGGGATGCGCCGAACCATGCTCTTCAAAACGCCACCCTGCACTTCGCTGCCCCACCGCTTTCTAATGAAACGTTGTGCTTCGATTATCTTGCAGCCTCTGAAAAGGCAGGGGAGTATCCTTGAGAACCGATTCCGCGTCAAGGGCACTCTGCAACCACACCGGGGGGTATTGTAGAGCTACTGCGAGCTAGGGCACCTCGATTCCACGCCGTCCGTTGTCGGCGGCTTGTGAGCAATTGCCCACATGGCGCGCGACCAGATCGCCGGGGGGTCCAACCCCAACGCCCGCGTCATGCCGGAGGCAAGCAGCCGGGCCGGATAGAACAACATCAGCCGCAGCATGTTCACCACGTTGTATGGCTGCGGCCGTTCGTCCAATATGGTGATCCGCTCGAAATCGAGCATTCGCAGAATCGTGCGTAGCGCGGCGGCCGTAAGCGACCATTGATGAGTAATGTCGTTGAACAGGTCGTGTGCACCGAACGGCCCGTCGGCACAAGGCGTCCGCAGTATCAGCGTTCCACCCGGCCGAAGACGATCCCAACACGATTGGAGGAATTGCAGGGCATCGTCGCGAGAAATATGCTCCAGGAAGTCGATCGACGCAATACAGTCGAATTGCTGATCGCCTTCAGATAGCAGTGCTAGCGCGTTTCCTTCACGTGCCGGCAGGTCGAGCAGACGTGCCAGCCGAACTTGCTCGGGATCGAGATCGTAGCCGGCAACGTTGCGATAACCCTTCAGTTGCAGGAAGTACAGTAGGTTTCCGTAGCCGCACGGCACGTCCAAGAAAGTCGCATCGCGGTCAGGAGGTAAATGGGGGCCAAGCCGGCAAGCGTACCACTTAGCCAGCTTCCCGAATCTTCGCCGCAGCGCATCCGCGTCGAGCAGACCGCGGGCCTGTGTTTGAAATCCGTAGCTGAGTTGTGCGTAGCTCTCCCGCGGCATCAAAGAGCCCTTGACTCGGCGTTTTGCCGGCGCGTGGTGTGAAGTTTGTTGCCAGCCGTGCGATAACGCATCAGTCGGGCCGGATTTCCCGCAACGATGGCGCCTGGCGGTACGTCCTTGGTTACTACGGCCCCCGCCCCGATCACCGCCCCCGTGCCGATCGTCACCCCGTCCAGAATCGCGGCGTTGGCGCCGATCCAGACATCATCGCCGATTCGAATACCCCGCGACGTGCCGCGCTGGTAATACATGGGAATGCCGCACGCCTCGATACCGTGATTGCCGCCGGCAATCATCACGTTTGGGGCAATCATCACATTGTCGCCGATCACAACGGTCCCATACGCGCGTGAACCCGGATTGAAATGGACGTTGCTCCCCATGGTCATGCGGCACCAGAGGGTGACGTTGTGATTGACTACACAATGGCCGCCAAAGTGGATGTTCCGCCGATTGCGGGTGGAGGCGAACGGCGAGACGAAATCGGATGGATTCAACCGCCCGTAGAACGGCCAATGAGTGAGGAAGTAGACGTACCGCCAGGCGCTCTTCAGGCACCTCTGCAAGAGAACCTCGAACAGATAGTACCCGAAAGTCCTCACTAGTGATCTCATGTCTGTTTCTCCGGAGAAACCGGGCTTCGCCCTCGCGCTTTGGCCACGCAAGCATCAATAATCGTATCCGAGTTGTCGGATGTATGGTCCGCACTCGTCGGCGAACATTCGTTCGATCGTTGGTGTAAAGGCCTTTTTCCAGGCCCCGATTTGTCCTTTATGGAAAGTATTCGCCCGGGTGTTGAAGACGCTTGATGCAATCTCGTCAAGACGTTGTTCGCTGAGGTCGAATTGGATGTGGTCGCAGACACGCCGGATGGTCTGCCGTTGGCACCGGGCGAGACCGGCGCCTTGCGGTCCGATCAAATCCTCGAAACGCACGGTCAGCGTTTGCTTGGAGCGATACCAACCCATCACCCGCGCGATCCGATCCGGCAAACTCGCCAAGGGAATACGGCGATCGCCGATGCATCCTTCGAGGGTCGCCCGCAATCTCGCTTCGGTGGAACTCAACGAGTGAAACTGGTGGTGAAAAGGAAAGCTGCGATCACGAAGCATATGATTTACGAAAGACAGCAGCACGTCGCGGGGATCGCGGATAATGAACAGCAGCTTGAGGTTGTTTTCCACCAGGAGCGCTTCGAGGTCGTCGTTGTGAGGCAAGTGAGCCTGGAGGTACGCGTTTTCAGGCATGCAGGCGAGCTTCCTCCGTAGCCAGCGGCCCCGCAACACGTTTTTCGGTTCGTCGAGATCCACGTTCAAACCATCGACATCGTTGCGGTGAGTCCGGCGCCGAGCAATCTGCAACATACGAAGTGGATTTCTGCTGGTCAGCCGCACCAGTGACCCGCTGAGATGAAGCGGACCTTCCGTCATGCCGATCAGATCAAGCAAGCGTGTCAGCAAGTGAGTTCCAGATTTTGGCAGGGAATTGGCAACGGCTCGCATTGAGAGAATTCCTTCCTTCCAGTTCAGCAATATCCGAGTTGTGAGCGAACCAAACGAAACAAGTCGTCGAACTGGCGGCGATTGAAGACTCGATGCAGCAGTAGCATTGCGAGGCAGCCAAACGTGGCGACCGCTCCGACGGAGACAACTTGCGAGATCCAGACGGCAGACCACGCGACGTTATCCAACTGGGCCCTGACCAGGAAACCCGTCAACAGCACGGCGAGGAAACTGATGGCAATGGTCCGCGCCAACGCCAGACAGGCTTGGATGCTCCCGGCGCATCCGTACAACCACCGAAGCAACACATACGTCCAGAAGACAAGATTGGCACATCCGATGCCGAGGACGAATCCGATTGCCCCCCACGCCCAACCGGCGAGGCAAGCGAGGCATGCCAGCAAGACGGTCGCCAGGACGTGTGCGCGGATCCATCTCCGCATTTCGCCGTCGGCCATGTGTACGACGGCCCCGATGCCATGCATTATTTGGCCAATCCCCCACAACCCCAGCAATTGTACGTAGATTCCGGCGGAACTCCATTGGGGCCCCATCAACAAGACAATCAACTGGTCTCCGATCACTATCAGCAACAAGCAGGGTGTTCCCGCAACAAGGAAAAGGATGTTGCTCAACGGCAGATAGCGGGCAAGCCGTTCTTCGTTGCTGTGCCGAACGATATGCGAATACGCCGGTGTCGAGAGGGCTGCCCGAATTGTGTTGTCCGGCATTGCGTCGAGTTGGGATGCCTTGGAGTATAGCCCCAGTTGCATGTTGCCGAAGATTGCGCCGAAGAACAACTTGTCCAT
>Ga0180431_10004304_pt1 | contig 17868 bp, 15 predicted proteins | sample SS_ome_11_FD_132459 | JGI IMG/M metagenome (GOLD analysis project Ga0180431, IMG submission 132459) | Hypersaline lake sediment archaeal communities from the Salton Sea, California, USA - SS_1_MS_1 metaG | ecosystem: Environmental > Aquatic > Non-marine Saline and Alkaline > Hypersaline >... | reverse complement strand
GGGTTTCCATTCGGTTTTCATCGTGGATGACAATTTCATCGGAAACAAGAAGAAAGCGAAGGCGTTGCTCGAAAAGCTCGTACTCTGGATGGAGGAGCACAACTACCCGCTTCGGCTTACAACCGAGGCGAGCATTGATCTAGCAAACGACTCCGAGTTGATGGATTTGATGTATCGGGCCAACTTCCGTAGCGTGTTTATTGGCATCGAAACCCCGCGGCTCGACTCGTTGGAAGAGACGAAGAAATTTCAAAACGTCCGTGGGGATTCACTGAACGCGAAACTTTCTAGAATCCAGAACGCGGGACTCGACATCAATGCGGGATTTATCGTCGGCTTCGATAGTGATGACAAACAGATTTTTGAAGATCAGTTTCAATTCATCCAGGAGAATGGCATTACGCTTGCCATGGTCGGCATGCTGCAGGCCATCCCCACGACTCCACTTTATGAACGCCTTGAGCAGGAAGGGCGCCTTGTCAAGGAGGACCCCAATTGTAATTTTACTCCGAAGCAAATGAGCCGACAGGAGCTTCGTGACGGCTATTGGGCACTGGTCAAGCGCCTCTATTCTCCAGAGGCATTCTTTGATCGCTATTTTAAGGTCTACGACTACCCAGCGTACCTGAGCCGACGCAAGGAAATCTGCCAGAAGGCCGGAGAGGGACGGCGTTTACCAACGCTGGGCTACGGGATTGCTTTACTTTGGTCATTATTCTTGGCTTTACTGCGGGACGGCTCACTTTATTCCGTCGGCAAGGTTTACCTCCGATACTTCTTCACGCGGAATCTAAAGTATCGCCGAGACATTGTGGGCTTTGCTCAGTTCATGAACCGCTGTGTTACGCACTGGCATTTCTACAAGTTTACCCGCGAGGCAACAGAGGGCCGACTGCAAACGTACAACAGCTCCTGACTCGCCTCGACACGGTCCATGGCGATGCGATGTCACCATGGTAGGCCAATCGGCCTCACCCTTAGACCAACCCCTATCGCCACGGGAAGTGTGGAGTTGACGGCAACCACGGTAGCATCGGAAGTGGTTTTCGCGTTGACTCGTCGCCAAAGAAGGACCGCGGTCGGAATGCCCCTGTCTGACTATGTCGACAGAGATTGGTGTGCGGACGATTCACGACTGCATTCTGGTAACGTCCCTTAGCTCAGAAGGAGTATCCCTATGACAATCGCGTCAGGCCGTGCCACGGCTGTGGCAGAGATCCTTTGGCAATTGAAGCGAGCGGATAAATTGGCGACGCTTTCGTCGATCGCTGAACGAGCTGAGTTCAGCCCAGGTTCAAACTGTCGGTCTGTTCACAGTTGCTTGGCCGCCGTTCGCCGAGACTGGCCTCACCTTCAATGGTGGCGTGCCGTCGCGGACAACGGCGTATTGGACGACGAGCAGCAATTGCACATTGTCCGGGCCAACTACGAGGTGGAAACTGTCGAAAGCGGTTCCGTGGTTGTGAAGTCGCTAGTCGACCATCTGATGAACTGGAATGCGAGCGATGACGTGCGAGACGAGGGTTGAACGCCTGCGGACGTTTGATCGATGGCCTGGCATTATTGAAGCCAGCGACGAAGTGGCAGATCTCAATGGTTCATGGACGGGTCACCCTATAGAGTTAATGGGTAAGCTGACATTCTTGTATTCCGTGGCCAGTTCTCGTCCTGACCAGGTCCATCAGTAATCTGCGGCCCGTTGACCCGCGTGGGTGTTGCCGACCGCAGCGGCTAACGGTCCTCAGCTATCCTGCGTGGGTGATGGCGACCTAAGGCAGCCACTGGAGACGCGTGACAGGATTTTAGAACCCGAACACCCACTCGAACACTGGGATAATATTGCGTTTCGGTTGCTTGACGACTGACACGGCTTCAAGAATAATGTGGTTACACATGTGTTGAGGGTCTAACCCTCATTCGCCCTCGCTGGTACTGCCCCACCCGCGAGGGCATTTTTTTGCGCTGTCCAATCCATACAGCCACGGGCAGTGGTAGTGTCGACCTAGGCGTCTAAAGGCACCCAGCTAAGACGCGTGGGTGTTGCCGACCTCGGCAGTTTTGGGTTCGGCTACGCCGCTCGGGTGGTGGCGACGAATGGGGGCCCTGGCGAGGTCACCGGAATCCGAACCAGCACCCCCCGGCCCCTCGCGGGACTCCGGTAACGTATGTCCCTTCGCCCCGAGATGCGATTTTCTTTCGCTTTTCGTGGGCCATCGCAAGGGTATTTGACCAGTCCAAAATCTCAGAGGTCTGCCCGACCCCGGCAGTTTGGGCGCATCCGCCGCAAGCCGGTCGATTACGCGTCTGCGGCATTTTGAGGGCCCCGGACGTCGGCGCGGGGTGGTGTACCGTCTAGAATCGGGAAAGTCGACATTCCGAACCCGAACCCGATTGCAAAGGAGTTCGCGCCGTGGAAAGAATCAAGCGAGCTGGGCCACCAGTATTCATCGTGGCATTAGCTGCCGGGGTTATCGGCTACATCCTGGGTTGCACGAATGCTGAACAGGACAATCTGTCACAGGCACTCGCAGCACAGCCCGATCAAAATGCGACGGATGATCCGCGAACGGGCGGCAACGCCCAGGTGCCAGCACAAGAGTCGAACCGTGCGCGTTTATCCGAGCCAAACGCGAGAGTTGCCAACCCCTATTCTTACTTCCCTGGCACGGAAAAGCTCGACAAAGATGAGGTGCGAATTGTCGCTTGCGGTACGGGTATGCCGGCCGCTCGACGTGGACAGGCGGCAGCTTGCTTCCTTGTAGAACTTGGTAACGGCGACAAATTCCTGTTTGACATCGGCACGGGATCGATGGCGAACATCATGTCACTCAATATCCCTGCCGACTTCCTACGAAAGATCTTCCTCAGTCACCTCCACACCGATCACTGGGGTGACTTAGACAGCATCTGGGCCGGCGGATGGACCGGCGGGCGCACGGGGCCACTGGAGGTGTGGGGGCCAAGCGGTTTCCGTGAGGACATGGGTACCAAGTACGCCATCGACGGATTCATGCGGGCATACAACTGGGACTACGTCACCCGTGCCGTAAAAATTAGTTCCGTTCCGGGGCAGATCAAAGTCCATGAATTTGACTACAAGGGAATTAACGAAGCCATTTACGATGAGAATGGCGTCGTGATTCGATCGATTCCCGCGATCCATGCCGGTGATGGCCCCGTCAGCTTTATCCTGGAGTGGAATGGATACAAGATCGTTTATGGCGGCGACACTGCTCCGAACAGATGGTTCATGAATCATTGCAAAGGCTCTGATTTTATCATCTACGAATGCATGCTGACGCCGGAGCAGCTGATGGACTTCTACGGTCAGCCTGCGCAGCGCGCCATGATGATGCAGACCGACATTCACACTTCAGCCCAAGCGTTTGGCAAGATTATGAGCACGCTCACGCCGCGCCACGCGGTGGCTTACCATTTCTTCAACGAAGAGGCGACACGGTACGCAATATATGATGCAATTCGCCAGACGTACGCCGGGCCGCTCTCGATGGCAGATGACATGATGGTTTGGAACATTACGCGGGACGGTGTTCGTGAACGGATGGCGGTTAGCCCGGACGACGCCTGGGACGTGGCGGGGCCGACTCCACCGCCGTTACCGGACAAGAAGTTTCCTCCCCAGGAAAGCGACTTCATCCTCGATGGCCGATGGGACGTTTCCGACGTCGAAGATAAGGCGTTCAGGGACTTCCGTTCACGGCACAATCTGCCGCAGTCGAAGCAGCAGTAGGGATTCGTTCAAATTCCGGAGGAAACCTTCGGTCGGAGCAATCTCGGCCACTCGATTGGCTCGCTCGTAATGGCATCCTGAGCGGCCAACAGCGACTCGCTAATGCGCCGAGGTGTTGCCGACCTCGGCAGATTCGGCCCTCGGCCACGCTGCTGCGGTGATGGCGACCTCAGCAGGTTACGAGGCTCGGTCTGCGTGTATAGACGAAGAAACCTAAGCGGCATCTGTCACCACGGACCCGCGCTGAAGGTCTTCAGTGAGTCTTTTATGCACATACAGATCGGCTTATCATGACCAAATGCCACGCTCCTGTGATATTGCACGCGAAACACTACTCCGTCGCGGAATCTGGCTTTCAAGTGCCGTCTTGATTTGGAATGTTATCGAGGGCGTCGTTGCTCTTAGTGCCGGTATCGCGGCCAATTCGGTGGCGTTAATCTCGTTTGGAATTGACGCGTCTATCGAAATCCTCAGCGCCCTGGTGGTTGTCTGGCGACTCCGGTCAGAATTACATCACGATGACGCGAGCCGAGTGGGACACCTCGAAGCCCGAGCGGCACCGGTTACTGGCGTTCTGCTGTTACTGCTCGCGCTCTATATCTGCATCGATGGTGGGCGAAGATTGTTTGGCCTTGGTGGCGAGGCCGAAGCCAGCCACGTCGGCATCCTGCTTACGTGCTTGTCGCTTCTGGTCATGCCAATGATCGGTTGGGCGAAGCTGAAGACTGCAGCGAGGCTGAACAGCGCCACAATGCGTGCAGACGGCTTTCAAACCGTTGCCTGTGCTTGGCTCTCCTTCGCGACGCTCGCAGGACTTGTGCTAAACGCGCTGCTTGGCTGGTCATGGGCCGACCCTTTGGCCGCATTCACTATCGTTCCATTGGCGGTTCGCGAAGGTCTTGAAGCCTGGAGAACCGGCCACAATTTCGCAGAACAATGACGTGACGTATCGTCTTAGTTGCTGAACTTGACAACTCATTTGGCCATCGCCCTTTCGAGGTCGTGGCAAACTGAGCAACTAACCGATTCCAGCCAACCTGCGGAGGTGTTGCCGACCTCGGCAGGTTACAGCCTGGGCCATCGCTGCGTGTATGAGGGCGACCTGAGCGGCTTCCGGGTGAGGGAACCGGAATCCGAACCGGACCCCCGGGGGTGTCGCGACGGTACCTTCTTATATCCCTTCGTACCCCCAACCCATATTTGTTCGTTTTTCGTGGGCAATGAATGATGTCGAGGTCCGCCTACGACCCACAAACTGACATTTACGGCCCAAATGTTAGTAAAGCGGGCGACGAGTGACGGGCGAGGAGGCAGGAGGAGGTTGTCGGGGGGGATGTGCATAGGGGCGGGACAAGAGGGGTAATTTCGTCCCCCGCGCGCACGCGTACGCGCGCGAGACGCTTGTGCAACGCAAGCGAAATGCGAGAATTAGAGAAATTCGGGTCGGCCTTTGCGGTTCGAAACGCTGAGGCCAAGCGTCTGGAGCCGGTGCGGCGGGTTCTTCGCCTTTCACGCCGACTGGCTCCAGACGGCCCACTTTGAAAGGCGAAATCTATGGAAGAATCTCAGCAGTGGTTCATTATCTTTGCCAAAGGGATCGGCGGCTTCAACGCTCATCTGCTGCTGAACGATTTCCCGATCCTCATCGTAGATAGCGAGCAACAGGCACCAGGCATCATCAGTGCCTTGAAAGACACCGGCTACTCGGATTTGGAGTTCTCATCCCAGCCATTCACGGCTGAGGCCCAATATAAGATCGCCGGCCATGAAGTGCTTATCGACAAGGCGCTCGGCGGGGAACGCGGGGTAGACGCCAGAAAACTCTGCAAGACGGCAAAGGAAATCTTCCAACGATCCGGCGGGCGTCAAAACCGTGACACGATCACTTGCGATGTGGATACAGAAACCGGCAACGGCGGCTCGACAACGACTGCCGAAGCGGGCGACGGTAACCGATTTGATGTGCTCGCTAAACTTGAACCGGCTACACGCAAGGCCTATATGTCGTTTACCTACGCTGAAGCAAAGGCCGAACGGCGTTTGCAAGACCGGGATGCATATGACTTATTGGAAGAACAGGGCATCGACGTCGAATCTGGAGAGCTAACCGATTACGAGTTGCCAGAATTCAGCAATTGGAGCCGGTATCTTAGGAAAGCTCGGAATGCGACCGGCGAGCAAAAGTACACGCCTCGCACCCGCTGAAAGCGGTCGAATTGAGGCGAACCGGATCAAACCGGATCAAACCGGATTGTCTGAAAAACATTGCTCAATTCTCCTCTGGTGAGAAACGCTTGTCCACGCTTGGACTTGCGGCTTATGACGCTCTGAAGCAACCGGACTCTTCAAGGTCCGGTCTGTGGGTTGTAAACGGCAAGTGCAGTCAATCGCACGGTGCGATTGGCACGCTGCTGAGACTCGCAACCGGAGTATCTGTCATGTCAACTAATCTGAAGCCGCCGGTTCTACTGACTGGCCGAAAGCTCGGCGATGTTAACGCCGTCGCCACAAAATGCGCCTGTTCACCGCGGCATGTCTACCGTCTTTCCGACGCCGGGCGAATGCCGTCACCGCGCAAACTCGGTGCTTTGGTGCGCTGGGATCTCGACGAAATCGACGCTTGGATCGCCGACGGCTGCAAGCCCGTTCGCGGCAGCAATGGAGGGCGACGCGATGATCGATAAAATCAGCGTCACGGTACTTCCGTGCAACGGCACACCACAGCGACTTGTGATTGCCAAGTACGATAACAAGAGCTACCGCGATAAGCTTGACACCGACAGCGCACGCCGCCGCTGCGAATTCAAACGCGCCGCTGCCAGTAAGTTCGGTCTCGACGTTGACGATCTCGATTTTCTCGACGACGACATCACGGCCGCCGCCGATTCGGCTGACGCTGATGCTGAGGCTAAAGCCGCAGAGCTAGCCACCGACCTGGGATCGAACGAAACCGACGACGGTCCACAAGAGAGCCAAGCTACGAAACTAGTCAAGTTGGCTGCCGAGGCGGACTTGTTTCACGATGCCGACAGCACGGCCTTTGCAAGAATTGCAATCGACGATCACCTTGAAGTTTGGCCGCTGCGATCAAGAGGATTTCGCCGATGGCTGGCCCGCTGCTACTTCAATACTTTTGGCGGTGCGCCAGGATCACAAGCCCTACAGGATGCAATCAACGTTTTAGAAGGCAAGGCGTGCTTTGAAGGTAAACAGCACCGGACGTTTATCCGGCTGGCCGAGCATCAAGGAAATATCTATCTCGACTTGTGCAACGATCAGTGGCAGGCCGTCGAGATTGACGCCGCCGGCTGGCGTGTTATAGACGATCCGCCGGTGATGTTCCGTCGAGTCAAGGCCATGCTGTCGCTGCAGACACCGCGAGCCCGCGGCGACATCGAACTCTTGCGAAAATACGTCAACGTCGTGGATGATGACTGGCCGTTGCTGGTCGCACATCTTGTCCAGTCGCTCCGTCCGCGCGGACCGTACCCGAATTTGAATATTGCCTCCGAGCAAGGATCAGGCAAGTCTACGGTCACACGAATCCTCCGCGCTCTGACGGACCCAAACACGGCACCGCTGCGATCAGAACCAAGAGAACCCCGCGACCTGATGATCGCGGCTAACAATGGTTGGATGATCGTCTTGGACAATCTTTCCCATTTGCCTCAGTGGCTATCGGATTGTCTTTGCCGCCTCGCCACCGGGGGAGGGTTTTCGACGCGGACGCTATACGAAAACGACGAAGAGACAATTTTCAATGCGCAACGACCCGTGATATTCAACGGGATTGAAGAGGTGGCCAGCCGCGGCGACCTACTGGAGCGGTCCCTTACGATCCACTGCCCACGCATTGACGAGGATCAACGCCGTCCTGAGTCTGACCTGTGGCGCGAGTTTGAAGAGGACCAACCTGCCATTCTGGGCGGACTGCTCGACGCGGTGTCCGCTGCGATCCGTAACCTGCCGAGTACTAAACTCGACACCCTGCCTCGCATGGCGGACTTTGCTCTGTGGGTGTCTGCAGCCGAATCTGCGCTTCCGTGGCCGGCTGGCACCTTCATGGCCCGGTACAACGCCAATCGCGAATCGACGCACGACGTGGCCATTGAAGCGTCACCGGTTGGCAAGGCGATGATTGACTTTAGTGCCAACGTCATTACCTGGACCGGCACAGCCGGCGAATTACTAGCGGAACTAGACGAACGTGCGGACGACAGGACCACGAGGCTGAAATCATGGCCCAAGACGCCGCGCAAACTGGGTGGCGATCTCCGCCGCTTGGCCCCGGATTTCCGCGCCCTGGGTGTCGCCATTGAGTTTGAAAAAGAGGCAGGTGGCAAACGCCGCCGCCTAATCAGAATAGAACTGCACGAAACGGTCCCAACCGACCCAACGGTCCCAAATGCTGAATATCACGGCACCGAATCTAGGACGATAGACGGGACGATACGCACTCCAAATGGCCAATCCGGGGACGGTCGAGACGATAGGGACGGTACATCGCATCCTCATTCTAATTCAGAGGAGCAAGCCGTATGGGAAGCGTAAATGACCTGATCGACCTCGCCCACCGCGCCGGACTGAGCATATCGTCAGGACCAGGCAAGAAGCTGATAATTCGTGGCCCGAGATCGGCTGACGCTCTTGCCCGCCGACTGATCGCCGATAAGCAGGAGGTGCTACGGACGATCTGTTGGCCGCATGGCGACTTTCTCAAAGAGAACACGCGACACGGCGAGCGGTGGACTTGTGGGCTCTGCGGTCGGTTCTATGGGTATCGGCCCTACATCGAGCAGAGTTGCGACAAGCTAGTTGACGACGAACGCGAAAGAGTGTAAGTAAAGTTACATGTCAGCCAAGACAAAAACCTACGAATCGATGACAAAGGCCCTCCGGGACGCGATCAACGAAAGCGATATGTCCTTCAAGGCGCTCGAACGCGAAACGGCCGTATTAAGACAGTCATTGATGAAGTTTGCCCGCGGCGAGCAGTCGCTGCGGCTCGACGCGGCCGACAGGCTGGCGGAGTATTTCGATTTGGAAGTCCGGAAGAGAAAGGCGAAATAATGGCCGTCTACCGAAAAACCGTGACCAAGCCGCTGCCCTCGAACGCAGAAGTCTTTGAGCGTAAGGGCGAACGATTCGCCCGCTGGAAGGATCGCCGTGGCAAGAACCGGACCGCGAAGGTGACAACCGGCCGTAGTGGATCCGACCGGATCGTCATTGAAGCGAAGACGTACACCGCGAAGTACCGTGACGGCCAAGGCATCGTCCGAGAAGTTGCCACCGGATGCCGAACACGAGACGGCGCGCTGTCGGTAGAGCGAGACCTGAAAAGCCGATCCGAGAAAGTCCGGGCCAACATTATCACGCCCGAAGAAGACCGTATTGTCGATCATCAGACGACATCGTTGAAAAATCACATTGAAGCTTACGTCGACCATCAGACGGCGAAAGAGCTGAATAAGGACCGGATCAACAACACTCGATCACGACTGAATTGTGTCGCTGCAGATTGCGGCATTAAACGCTTAGCCGATTTATCCGCGTCGGCAATGGAGAGATGGCTGCTCGACCGTCAACAGGAAGGCATGTCGGCTGGCACTCGCAACGGCTACCGCGAAGCGTGGATCGGGTTTGCCAATTGGTGCGTAAAGACAGGCCGACTACTGAGCAACCCACTGAAAGAGGTGCCAAAGGCGGACGCCAAGGCCGACTGTCGTCGAAAGCGACGAGCGCTAACCGAGGATGAGCTGACTCGGCTTCTCGCCGCCGCGCGCCGTCGCCCGCTACATGACGCGATGACGGTCCGTTGCGGGCCGAACAAAGGGAAGCAGGTCGCCAAGGTAAGTGACGAGCGACGTGTCGAGCTGGAACGACTCGGCCGAGAGCGGGCGTTGATTTACAAGGCATACCTGCTCACAGGGCTGAGAAAGGGCGAACTCGCCTCACTTACCGTCGGACAGCTTCATCTGGATGCGGCAATGCCCTACGTCGAACTGGACGCCGCGGACGAAAAGAGTCGTCGAGGAGCAGACATACCGTTGCGAGCTGACCTGACTGACGAACTGCGGGAGTGGTTGGTCGAGAAGTTGGAAGTGATGCGCCCCACGACGTTGGCCATTGGCGAAGATGTGCCGACAAAGCTGCCAGCGGATACTTCGCTGTTCGACGTGCCGGCGGGCCTGTTACGTATTCTCGATCGTGATTTGGCGTTCGCTGGTATTCCGAAGGAAGACGATCGCGGCCGCACCGTCGATCTCCATTCACTGCGGCACACGTTCGGCACGCACCTAAGCGCAGCGGGCGTGGCACCGCGAACGGCCCAGGCGGCCATGCGGCATTCGAGCATCGACCTGACGATGAATGTTTACACCGATCCGAGGTTGCTCGATGTGCATGGTGCGCTCGACTTGCTGCCGACACTGTCGCTCGATGCTCCGACGCACGACACACAGGAAGCCAAGGCGACAGGAACGTGTGACGAGTCGCCGCGAAAGTTTGCACCAGGGTTTGCACCAAATTCTGGCAACTCTAGTAAATCAGGGTCATCTCGAGTCACTTTGCACGACTCGACGGATGAACGCAGCGGAAAAGAAAACCCCGAGAAAGCAAGTGTTTCCCGAGGTTTCAAAGAGTCGGGGCGAAAGGATTTGAACCTTCGACCTCTGCGTCCCGAACGCAGCGCTCTGCCAGGCTGAGCTACGCCCCGCTAATCTCCGAGTAATCCGTCAATTCTAGTCGCAATTTCTACGCGGTCAACCGGTGGCAACTCGTCCGCCGCGGGTCCCATCGGCAGTGGTGCCGTTGAAAAAGTCCCGGCTGGGCCGCTACAATCGGGATCCTGATTTTAATCCGTTGCCGTTTCATCCGTTGCGGTTCACGTTCAATCGGTCCACGTGCCGATGATATCGCAATGCTGAAACAGACAGCAGCGAACATCCGCTGACAGGAAGAGCCAGCCGGGCTCGCCTGTCTTTCCATGCCGGAGTGGCGGAATTGGCAGACGCGCTGGATTCAAAATCCAGTTCTCGCAAGAGAGTGTGGGTTCGATTCCCACCTCCGGCACTTCTTTCTGCCTAAGGACTTACGGACAAGTGCCGTGAGTCCTTTTTTGTGCCTGCTCTGATCTAGTGTATCGCGGTTGCCGACTTGGCCTTCTTCCCGGTGACTCGTCCGAGGATGCTTTTGAGGGCGTACCGTGCCTTGCGTGAACGTCCGCGGAGGACGAGGCGCCACGGCATCGGCATATCGCTCAGCCGTCGCATGTTGGCCACGACCGGTTCGGTGGTGTGGCCAGGCTTCCGTTTGCGGGAATGGTTCAGCACATTCTTGAACGTGCAGAGCGGCACCCAGCTGAGGTTGAGTGTGTTGATCTGGACCAGTTCTTTGCTCGCATCGTCGACACAGAAGAAGCGTCCGTCGGTGCCGAGGAAAATCTTCTTGACGCGGTGTCGGGACTTGAGGTGTTCCATCTCCATGCCGTGTTCTTGGCAGATGCAATCATCGAAGATGCTGCCTTCGATTGGCTTGCCGAGCCAGACACTGCTGATGTCGTTCTCATCGCGATAGGTCGCGTAGGCGTCCATCTCCGTGAACGCACAGAGCGGATTCTCGCGGTCGTATCGTTCTCTTTGGGCTTCTAAGTAGTCGGGCCGTTGAAAGAGTTCATTGACTTTGCGGACGTATCCCAGCACCGCTTGCTGATTGGTGATGAAGCCGTTGAGGCAGCCACTGCCGCATTGCTCTGTACAATCGCAGTTATCGAATTTGTGCTCGTGGCTGGCCAGGTCGTCGACGATCATGGTGTCGGAATCGAAGTGCCAGAAGCGATGGATGTCCTGTTGCTCGATGAAGTTGGCGACGAAGAACCAACGACGAAATACGAAGTTGATCCAATGCGAGGGCGATTTGTTCTCGCTGCCACGGACCTCCTTGTAGACGGCGTCAAATTCGTCGAGCAGCGAACCGCAGTCGTATTCGGAGAATGCGTGGTGGAGGACGCCGAGCTTCTCTGCCAACGGCCGGTTGGCTTCGTCGCCGAGCAAGATGACCTCTTTGTTCGGGCAGTTCAGTTTAGCGCAGGCGAGCGAGTACTGCAAATACGGCGACACACCGTAGTGACAAAAGATGATGGGGGCTTCGTCAGTCATGGCCGGGCAGTCGCCAACGCGACGTGGGTGGTCGACATGTCAGTTAGCGGACAGCATGAGGTAAATCAACGTGTGGGGCAACCTGCCGCGGCGACGTTGTGAACAGACCCCGACGTAGTTCATGAACCACGTCGGGGTGCTGTTGGTTTCTTGCGAGTATTCATCTCCGCCGTGTGTCCTTGCGCGGAGCTGCGGATGTCCTACCTCGCCAAGCGGCGGCAGAGGCCGAACCCACAAAGACCGAGTCCACCGAGCAGGCCGAGTGCAATTGTCGAAGGCTCTGGTACGCTCGACGCGGCGGTCTCGAAGCCAAGCGACGTCAAGGCCGCGAAGTTGGTCTCGCTGATGGGCGAACTGCTGACGCCGGCGAAGCCATCGGGCGCATCGGAAACGGCCGTCGAGAACTCCATTTCTACACTGTAGTTCGTCAAAGGATTGAGTGTTCCGCCGGGTAGCAAGACGCTGCCGCTGAACGGGCCGGTACCGAACTCGTGATACTCAAACACGTCGGTGTCCGTACCTTCGTCGACAATGTAGAGGCTAAAGGCCGTAATCTGCGTGTCGCCCGGATCAGGCTGACCGAAGTTGATCGACAAATCCTGCGAAACGTCGAAGCTACTCAGGTCGTTGAAGCTATCGCCGTTCAGATACGGGGCCAATGTCGGATAGCGATCGGGGCCGAGCGTCACGCTCTCGCTGAGACTGCCGAGAAGTCCGCCCGATGTGGAGATCGTATATGCCGACGGTAGGCTAGGGAACGCGGCGTCGAGAGCCGCCTGTGTGCCGAAGTCTGAAAAGATTTCCCACTCGCCCGGCGCGAATTCTGTGAAGGGAACACTACCGCCTGGGCCAATCAAGTCGACGCTTGCGAAGTCACCAGGGTCGGTAAGCAGGATTGCTTCAAAGTCGTAAACGTCGACCGTCGTCGGACGAACGTTATTAGCCGTTTGCGTGTACGCGTGGTCTTTGAAGAGAACCCATTCAAATACCGTCGCTTGGGCATTGCTGGCCATCGTCGAGGCCAGAGTAAGGACCGCCGTCGTAGCTAAGCAAATCGTAGCTAAGCAACGGGTGGCGGATGAACGTTCTCGCAAGCGGGCATGAATCATTGGCTCGATCTCCAGGTAATTCTTTTCGGAGGAAGTCAAATGCGTGACTTCCGATGAGTGGCGGGAGTGTAGGAGCACCCCGCGATGGTGGCAATGGATATCTGCGCAAGTTGCGAGAAGTTCGGCCGCCACGTTCTGCGAGTTTGCTTGCGAACGGGGCTTTGAAGACGCCGCTGTCAAGCGAAGCTGCTAGCATAGACATCAGCCGACGCCGTTGTGTCCGCTGTGGCCGAGCAAGCTTCACGAGGACTTTATATGGGTGTGGAAGCACGCGCAGCCGTCTTTTGATTCGGGTTGTCCTGGCTGGACTTACGACGAGGAATCGGTCTCGCCGCCGACGAGGTCCACGGCTTCAAGACTCGACATGTCACCTCACCCGATCGCGTGGGCCATTGACGACAGCTAGCTGCTCACTAAAACCGTTGACTTGTTTGATTCACGGAATGGAGGTCGCCCGTTTGATTCAAGGCGGCTTGGCGTTGTTCGTCAGGCTGTCGTCAAGGCGACCGCAACGTTTAACGGACTAGAGAGGCAGGCATGCGAAGTTTTGTTTGTAAGTGCGCGCTCGTCGCGCTGGGAATGGCGATTCTTGCGCCCGCGGATGCGGACGCGGCACGTCGTCGACGTTCGAGTGGCAACTACTATTCGAGCGGTTCATCCAACTCGACTACCTCGAGTGTAACGCCGGTCAGCAAGTCGACCGAGCCGCAGAAGCCGACCTACGTGCTCGGCAAGCAGTGGACGAAGAAGCGAACGGATCGCACCGAGTACGACTACAACTGGGCGGCTCGCCGCGACTGGTACAACTCCGAAGCCAAGCAGTGGCTCTTCTCGGACCGCGTGCGTATCAAGCTGCGATTGCGTGAGGATTTGGCCAAGATCGAAGACCAGCTCAAGATCAAGATGAGCTGGGCCTACATGCACCGCTCCAAGCACATCAGCGAGGTTTGGGCCGAGGTGCAGCGAGATGGCGAGGATCGCTACTTGGAACTGACCGGACTGGAAGAAGGCCGTTTGGTTCAAGTCGGGATCGAGATTTTTCGACCGAAGACGGCGACCGCCGCCGACGGCGATGCGAAGGTGACGACCGTAGCTGCCACGCCCTTTGACGACAGCTACGAGCGAGTTGGTGCTATTCACGCCCCGTACTATGGCGTGACCGGTTCGGAGACGAACGACGAGTGGCAAACCCGGGCTCAGATTATTTCCTTCAGCTTTTCACAGTGGTATCACGACGAAGCCTACGGCGGTCGTTACTCTAACTACGATTGCTGGAGTTTTTATCGGAAGAGTGCCGATTCGGAACTGGCTGGCTACACGAAAAAGTCGGTTTCCAATTCCGATGTGCCGCGACTCTCGAAGGAAGGGAAGCGTTTCCACGGTGACTACCTGATTATGTCGGGCCACTACGGGATGGCGCTTTGCTACGATGAGGATCGCGATCACTTCTGCTCGATCGAAGGAAACTACGCACTGAGTGGACCTCATCGCATCCAGATCGACAAGCGATATCACAATCTCTACACGTGGCACACGATCATGAGTATCACGCCAGTGGCCGAGAGTAAGCCGCAGCCGGTTCAGACGGTTTCGTCTAAGAACTAAGGTCGCACGCGAGAGCGTGATCGCCGCCACGGTTTGGCGGCCGAGACGAAATGCACAACAAGGCAGTCGTGTTTCCATGTGGGAACGCGGCTGCCTTTTTCGTTTGAAGTAAGGGGACTCAGGTCTTGGCGGAAGTTGACCGAGGTTAGGCCGTGACCATCAGGTTGTCGCGGTGTATCACTTCGTCGTACGGGCAGTGTGATAGCACATCGGCGATTTGATCGGTCTTGAGCCCCTGAATCCGCAGGATCTCGGCCGCCGAATAATTTGTCAGTCCCCGGGCGATCTCGTCGCCCTGTTCGTTGACGAGGGATACGATATCCCCCTTGTCGAATTCGCCTTCGCACTTGGTGATGCCGATGGCCAGCAGGCTGCGGCCTTGTTCGGCCAGGGCGCGGCAGGCCCCGGCGTCGAGCGAAAGCGTGCCGCGAGGATTGGCGGTGAATCCGATCCAGCGTTTGCGCGACTGTACGCTCTGTCCTTCGGCAACGAATAGCGTGCCGATTTGTTCGCCGACGAGAATCTTGGCGAGCGTGCCGGGAGCGTGACCGTCGGCGAGGATGACATTCTCTCCCGCGGCGGTGGCGAGTCGCGCCGCTTGTAGCTTGCTGGTCATGCCACCTTTGCTGAGCCGTCGTTTGGCATTGGCGGACGCTTCGCCGCAGTCGAGTCGCATCACCGATTCGTCGAGTTCGGTGACCGTGGGGATGATATTTGAGGAAGAGTCCTCTGGATCGCCATCGTAGAGCCCCGCCACGTCGGAGAGAATCACCAACAGCGGAGCGCGAATCAGGTTCGTGACCATGGCGGCCAGCCGGTCGTTGTCGCCGAAGGTCGTGAGCAGTTCATCCACCGCCACGGTGTCATTCTCGTTGATGATCGGCACCGCACCGTACTGCATCAGCGTGACGATCGTGTTGCGAACGTTCAGGTAGCGGGTGCGATGATCGAGGTCCTCGGCGGTGAGTAGAACCTGGGCGGCGTGACGGCCGCGTATTCGCAGGGCCTCATCGTAGGCCTCGACGAGGTGCGACTGGCCGATGGCGGCGACTGCCTGGAGATGGGCCAAGTCGGTCGGACGCCGATCAAGGTCCAAGCGTCCCATGCCGGCACCGACGGCCCCGCTGCTCACGAGAGCGACCCGCCGGCCACCCTCGATGACCTCATTGAGTTCCTCGGCCAAAGTGGCGATCCGCTCACGGTCCAGCCGACCGTTGGCGTCGGTCAGCACTCGGGTGCCGACTTTGACGACCACGGTATCCGCGGCAGTGGCGATTTCTTGGCGGAGCAGGTCTTGCATGCCGATGTGGCCGAGGTTGATTGATTTGGTTAGTGGCTGGGTGACGCCGATCGGGCCTTGCGGCACGAAACCGCCGAATGGGGCAGAGGAGGGGGCCAGGCGATCGCCTGAATCGGGCTCAACCCTGATGACTCTAGGATAGCCGAGCCATCGAACGATCAAAAGCGGCGAATTCCAGTGTTGTCGTAAACCAGCCGTGAGAGATTGCATCGGTTTTGACGATGAATTGGCGGCCGCCAGGCGCAGCACGGATGAAACGACGCCAAACCCTGTATTACCAGCGATTCCGGTTCCTTGAGGTGGAGCGCTAAGGGCCATAGAATGAGGGCACGCGTCAGGCATCCGGCACCGCGTTTGGCAAGGAATGCAGGAGAGCCCCGCGGTCGAGATCGTGTCGATGCAGCATGGTCTCGGTTCCCACCACCCCCGATGCGACCGGCAGGACGCTTGTCGACCTATCTCTATGAGCGAGCTATACCACGAGTGCGGCGTCTGCGCGATCTATCATCTCCCGGGTCGTGAGGTCAGTCCGCTCTGTCCCGACCAAGGCCCCGAAGAAGTTTCCCGACTGATGCCGCGGATGCTGCTCGACGTGCAGAATCGCGGACAGCTGGCTGCTGGGATGACGACCTACAATCCCAACCGCAATCAGCTCATCGATACGCACAAGGAAACGGGCACCGTTAGCGAAGCATTTCGCATGGCCCACAAGGGGAAGTACACCAGCCTGATGGATAAGTACGCTGGTCGGGCTGCCATCGGGCATACCCGCTATGCGACTTGTGGTCAGGATGAACGAAGCTACGCTCAGCCGTTCGAGCGACACCACGTCGAGACTCGCAAGTGGTTTAGCTTCGCATTCAATGGGCAGTTGGCCAACTACCAACAGCTTCGCCAAGAGCTGCTCTCGCAGGGCAATTATCATCTGGCCCGCGACACCGATACAGAAATCATGATGCACGAGATCAGCCGACAAATGTCGGGTGATCGCAGCCCGTCGCTATTGGACATGTGGAAGGGCGTCGATGAGCGACTCGACGGTGCCTACAGCATGGCTTACCTGAACGCTCGCGGCGAAATGCTAGTCGTTCGTGATCCGCTCGGCATCAAGCCGCTTTGCTACGCCATCGAAGGCCCGATGTTCGCCGCGGCGAGCGAAAGCGTGGCGCTCTTGAATCTGGGCTTCAAGCCCGAGAGCATTGTCTCGCTGCTCCCAGGTCAGGCCATCACCATTGTCGATGGCAAGCTCGAAGTGCGTCAGTTTGCTCACAGCGGCCGGCGAGCTCACTGTTTCTTTGAGTGGGTCTACTTTGCCAACGTGGCCAGCACGCTCGACGATCGTAGCGTCTACCTGGCCCGTAAGGCCCTCGGCGAGGAGCTCGCCCGCATGGAGTTGGCCGATGGCTCAGTGCCGCTCGACGAAGATACCATCGTGGTTCCGGTGCCGGATACCAGCAAAGGGGCGGCCGACGCGATGGCGTACCGGCTCAAGCTGCCATCGATCGAGGGTCTGATTCGAAACCGCTATTCCGGTCGGACATTTATCGAGACCGATTCAAGTCGGCGTCACAAGGCGGAAACAAAATACACCCCGCTCCCGGAAGTCTTGCGTGGCAAGCGGGTCTTCTTGGTTGAGGATTCGATCGTTCGCTCCACGACCATGAAGGTGCTGCTGAAACGTATTCGTGAAATGGGCGAGGCCCGCGAGATTCACGTGCGAGTTGCCTGTCCGCCGATCATGGCACCTTGTTTCTATGGCATCGATATGTCGCGGATTAGCGAGCTGTTCGCTCCGAAGTTTATGGACGGGGCGAATCTCACCGATCAGGTCCATAAGGATATGGCCGAGTCACTCGGAGCCGATTCGCTTCGCTACTTGCCAGTCGAGTCAGTGGCTCGAGCGCTCAAGTTCGACGTCGATCAACTCTGCCAGGCCTGTATCACCGG
>Ga0180431_10004303_pt1 | contig 17869 bp, 15 predicted proteins | sample SS_ome_11_FD_132459 | JGI IMG/M metagenome (GOLD analysis project Ga0180431, IMG submission 132459) | Hypersaline lake sediment archaeal communities from the Salton Sea, California, USA - SS_1_MS_1 metaG | ecosystem: Environmental > Aquatic > Non-marine Saline and Alkaline > Hypersaline >... | reverse complement strand
TTAAGCTCTGCTTGATGGAATACTGGAGTTTCCGTGCTTCCGATGCGGTCAGGATATTCTCCCGTTTCAGTAATGACTCATAATCCTCATTAAATGCGGGGCTCAAAATGTCATCGACGAGATTGCCCGAATCGGTTCTGTCGATTTTTTTCGTCTGTTCGCTCATCGGTGCCGTTTACATCCTGATACGTTACATGGAATAGGGAAACAACGAGAACGTGAAGAGTGACTTCACAGCATTCATTCCCTTCTCTTTTCCTATAATATCTCGTATTCATACTGGTAATCAAAATTATATTCTCTGTCAAATAAAAAATAAATCAGGGAGGGGGAGTTCGGTCTCATAAGCAGACTCCGGTTGAGGCTATACGGATATGCTCCGGTATACGGATTGTTGAAGCGCAATGCCTAAATCGGGCTCTCTGAATCGAGGCGGCCGTCGATGAGAGCCTCCTCGAAAAGGGTGATAGTGAGGTCCACACCTTTCTGCAGTGATGTCTCTTCATATCCGCCGAGTATGCTTTTGAGTGTTTCGTTCTCAAAATCTTCGGGGAAGGGGAGTGATATGTTCTCAAAAGTTATGGTACCTTTTGCTTCCGGACAGGATTTCTCGATGGCTTTTACTACCTCCTCCATGGATACGGAATGACCTCCGATGTTGAAAACTTCAGCGCCCGCAAAGGGAACCCGTGCGGCGGCAATAAACGCATGCGCCACATCATCGACATACTGGAATGCGAAGCGACCGCCGTATGAAATGTGATATTCCAGGCCTCTTACTGCGGCCAGCATCGCTCTGGTGGGAGTCGAGGTCATTCCCTGATCCCGACCCGGGCCGTATACCACATAGGGACGAAGTCCGATACTCGCGATGCCGTCGTCCAGCCAGTACACGCGTGCATTCACCTCGTTTGCCTGCTTGTAAACGCCGTAATGGGATCGGGGTCTGAGGGGGGCGTCGTGGGTGAGCGGTTCTTTCGCATATTCGTCGATAGTACCGTATACGGCGGCGCTGCTGGAATAGACAACCTGTTTTACGGCAGAGCGCTTCGCCGCTTCAAAGATATTGACGGTACCGAGAACATTGACGAGCGCCCCCCGCGGAGGATCCGCCTTGCAGAAGGGGAGCTGCATTGCCGCAAGGTGTATAATGCGATTTGCACCAAAATCACCTATCGCTTTTTCAAGGAAGTCGATGTCGGTGATATCGCCGGTGCGAAACTCAATCCTAGATATCTCCTCCGCTGTCATAACGAGTTCCATTCGATGACGCGAAGCACCCCGAACGCTCACACAGACGGGGATATTCTCCCGTACCAGATTTCGTACGACCCAGGCGCCGATGCAACCGGTGGCACCGGTTACAAAAAATCGCTCTTCCATTAGTGGTTCCCTGCTTTTTCGTGTTTCGATGTTTCCTTCATCTTCCTCTCGACATGGTCAAGATGCTTCATCATGGCCTGTTTCGCTATGCGGGGATTGCGCAACTGCAGAGCCCGAACGATAGCCCGATGGTCCTTCACCGCCTGGCGGCGTACCGCCGGATCCTCGCCGGTCCGCCGGCGGCTCAACACGCTTATCTTATTGATTGAGCGCATGAAGACCGGAAGAATTCTGTTCCTGCTGGCCTTCAGAATGAGCGTATGGAGCTCAATATCGGCTTCACGGAAGGCTTCAGGATCGTCGATTGCCGCTGAAGCACGTTTGATGCTCTCTTCCATCTCCTTCAATTCCTCTTCGGTGATGGTGCTTGCAGCAATTTCGGCAATGCCCGCTTCCAGAATTCTTCGAGCCTGGAAGAGATCATGATAGGTAGAATCATCGAGGGCAAATACAATATCCAGGTGCTCCACCAGGTGCTCGGGCTCAAGCGAGGTTATATAATTACCCGATCCCTGCCGGTTTTCAATAATGTTCATGAGCTGCAGGGCTCGAAGCGCTTCTCTGAGAGAGGGACGGCTGACCTTCATCATCGCGGAAAGCTCCCGCTCGGGCGGGAGGCGATCACCGGGCCGAAGGTGTTTCTCCTTGATGAGGGTCAGGAGCCGATTTGCTATCTTCTCCGCGAGGACATCCCGTTCCATTTCTCCATAGCTGATATCGGATTTGATGGATTTCATCTTATTTTGCAACCCATCCGCAATCGATGAGGAGGTCGGTACCGGTGATAAAGGAAGCGGCGTCGCTTGCGAGAAAATAGATGGCTTCGGCAATTTCGGCAGGATCAGCCCATCGGTTGAAAGCCTGCTCGGCCTCGCGGATCTTCTTCACCTCCTCGAAGGGCTTACCGGTTCGCCGGGATTCGAGCTCTATGTCGCTTCTGAGCATCGGGGTGTCCACGGATCCCGGACTCACTGAATTTACCCTGATAGCATAGGGGGCAACCTCCCAGGCGATCGCTCTCGTGAAAGCGATAATGGCGCCCTTGGTCGCGCCGTAAATGGCATGGTCGGTTTGCCCCACATGGCCGGAGACCGATCCCATGTTGACGATGGCACCGCGCTTCTGCTTTTTCATTACCGGGATCACATGCTTGCAGAAGAGGAAGATACCGCCCAGGTTGACATCAACCACCCTGCGATAGTCCTCCCAGTCGGTCTCCTCGAGGGGTTTCACGATAACGATACCGGCGTTGTTAATAAGAGCGTCAATGCGCCCGAAGTGAGTAACGATATCGTCAATGAATGTCCTGATCCGGGTCTCATCGGATACATCGAATTTTCGCGTGAGGCATTCACTCCCGGAAGCGGTCAGTGTTTTCTGCACCTCTTCGATTTTATCAGCGATGTCGCAGAGTGCAACCGCATATTCCTGACGGGAAAAGTGCTGTGCGGTCGCCTCGCCTATACCGTTCGCGGCACCGGTTATAACGGCAACTTTTTTTTCGCTCATATCGGCGCTCCTTCAAATGGAAAGTATCTTTCTGGCATCGTCGGGTGTCGCAAGGGGACGACCGAGTGATTGAGCAATGCCGGCTATTTCCTCAACCAGCTCATGAGTGGCGGCGATGCCCCCTTTTCGGTTGTAGGGATAATCTTCGGTCCCCACGCGAACATTATCGCCGTGCAGTATCGCTGCGGTCAGGATTTTCATCTGATCTTCATGCATAATGCTCACCGTAATGCGAGATCCTTCAGGCATGTACCGGCGCCGATAGAGGTACTCTTCCACCGTCGGCGGTGTCCAGGTGCCGCCCGGCCATCCGAAGAAGAGAGTGGTGATATACGGCGGCTTGAGGAGCTTCCGGTCTATCAGATAGTTCAGATTCCAGATAGAGCCGGTATGCCACACTTCGAACTCCGGTCGCACCCCGTATTTCGTGCAGGTGCGGGCGTAGGTTTCCAGCTCCTCCTTGGGGTGCAGGACATTGCAGTCCACCTCGGCGAAGGCTTCATCGTGATGGTTCAGGATGATGGATATCATATCGGCCCGGTGTTCAAAAACCTCAATGCGCTCCTCGAGGGTAAGACTGGACATCCCGCACTGTATGACAATATCCGATGCTTCACGGATTCCATTGATAACCTGGGGCCAGCGATCCTCTCCGTGTATGTGAAAAACGGCTGCTCCCTTTTCGCGGCAGCGTTTCGCTTCCTCGACTATTGCATCGATTGTTTCCGGATACGATACTTCCGGATGAAGCCAGCAGGTGTTCGGTGTTGCGACGATAATGAGCGGTTCCATTTCAGTCTCCTCTCTGTTTTGGTTCCGGCGGATAGAAAGACAAAAGAAAGAGGTTTATCACCCTTTGCTTACTATGCGCTTGTCGAGCGTTGTAATCTTGCGGCATCCCTCGTCGGTGACCACGTAACAATCCTCGACACCGATCAGGATATTCTCGTATGGCTCCCATGCTTCGATCTCAAAAACCATATTCTTTTCAAAGGGGCGGTCAAGAACGCCCATGGTCCCGAAGAGATGAACCTCCTCGCATTCCAGCCCGATACTGTGGCCGATGGCAAAGGTCATGCCGTCGGGTTTCAGATTCTTGTAGAATCCGTTGGCCTCGTTGTTGAGATCCTTGATGTTCACACCGGGCTTGACGCGTTTTTCATAATATTCCTGTAGCTGAATAAGCAGCTCGATGAGCTCTGCCGCCCCCCGGGGAACAGGCCCCAGGACGACATGTCTGTTTACATCTGCAACGTATCCCTGATACACCGCGCCGAAGTCAAAGCGAATAATATCTCCCTTCTGAGCGATGGTCCCGACACCCGGTGCCTCGGGATCGGAGGTACCGATGCTCAGGGTGAGATGGTCCCACACATCGGCTCCCTCTTCGATCATGGTTGTACGTGCCAGCTTCAAAAAATCATTATCGGTCATCCCCTCCCGGGCGGCGTCAATGCATACTGTAATTGCCTTCTCCGTTATCCGGGTCGCCCGCTCAATTCGTCGAATCTCTTCGTCGCTTTTAACCAATCGCATATCGAGCAGCGCATCGTCGGCGATAACAAATTCTGCGTCAGGGTTTTTTCTGTTCAGGTGGTCGAGAAGATACTTCGGAGCGAAGGATTCAACACCGATACGCTTCCCCAGAAGCCCCCACTTCTTGATCTTCGAGACAATTGCTCTGCTGGTATCCTTTCGTCCGATGGTCTCCTTGTGATCGGCAACCCAGGAGAACTTTTCGACACTCTGAAAGAGAGCCCAGTTGAAGAGGGCAACATCCGCATCCCGTCTGATCATCGCAACATTGGGATACTGATTCGCAAGGGCGAAGAGAATGGGATTGGGCGAGGAGTGCAATGTCGGCATCCCGCTGACGTAGAAGACATTCACCGGTGTGGTCACAATCAGAAGATCGATATCGTGCTTGTTCATTACTTCCTGTACACGTTTCTTATTGTAGCCTGTTGCCTGCATACGCGTTACCTCCGGAAGATTTATATTGACAGGAATATATTCAGTGAGCCCTTCCAGTATGCTTCCGGTGCCGCTCTGACGGGCGATTTCCATCAGGTCGTCGCGGGTCGCAACGGTTCTCCTCCGGGCTGAGAGGTATCCCATTAGAATTCCCGCAATGGCACTTTTTGCATGCTCGGGCATAAATGCAGGCTCCCGCTCCTCGAGAATGCATCGAGCGAAATGCTCATCCTCATGCTTCACGGATATGTTATAGTAGAGGGGAAAGGGTGCATGCTCAATCTCGGGCTCGAACCACTGATCTTTCTGTTCTCCCATCGCCTCGTCGAGAGAATAGATGCGGACCGGATTCTGCCACATGTGGTTTTCCAGAATGGTGCCCCTGGTTCCGTAGATTTCCAAGCTGTTAAAGGGCGGGGTGAACTGTGTGAAGCTGACGACCACTTCTGCCAGTGCCCCCCTGCTGAACTGAAGGGTTGCCAGTGCGTTGTCTTCCGCCTTCTCGGGGAGGTTGATCATCTGCTTCGCGAGACGTGCAGAGACTGATTCGATCTGATCTTCGAGAATCCATTCCAGAGTTGCGAATTTATGGGCTCCCATATCCATGAGCGATCCTCCGCCTGCTTTGATCGGATCGCCTTTCCAGTAGTCAGGCTGGCTGAGCCCCGGTATCTCGTTGACCCCTTCATAGGCTCTGACCAGTAAAACATCACCGATCAATCCCTCCTGTACCGCGTCGTGGATATACTGATGCGCCGGTAAAAAGCGGTGATTTTCCGCGATCATGAATTTAATCCCCGCTTCCCTGGCTGCCCGGATCATCACATCGCACCCTTCGAGCGTCGTTGCCATGGGCTTCTCGCACAGTATATGTTTGCCCGCAGCGGCTGCCCGGGATACGATATCCTCGTGATAGGTGTGAGGCACCAGAATCAGAACTGCATCGATATCGCTCTGCAGCAATTCTTCAAGAGTTCCGCAGGATATCATTTCATTTGCTTTGTATCGTTTCGCAACCTTGTCCGCTATTTTTTTATTCGTATCGTACACCGCGACGAATTTCACAGAGGGTGAATCCGCACAGGCGGTTTTATGAAAATTCCAGACAACTCCAGCGCCGATGACACCGAACGTAACATATTCCATTGCGCTCCCCCTTCGGTTTACTCTGATACGGGATTACGGTTACCCGATATATGCTCCTGCCGGCTCTTCACGTATGGTATACCCTTTCCATGATTGTGATGAGCTGATGCATTACTCCAGCTCTTCCTGTACCATTTCGAGTATCGAGCGAAACTGTATCACATCATTGATAACACCTGATACCTTTATATCTCCGTTCATATATGCAGCCGTTGCATCAACATCGCCTGAAAAAATTCCAACAGCGGTTGTAATGGTCATCTCCAGCGTGTTATCGGGCGCATCGATATTACCATTCCCCATGACGAATTTCCGATCCTTGATGATAAGCCATGCGTTCTCGTGGTCGGTGAATTTGATCTGAAACTTCCGGTCGAATCCCTCGGCCTCATCCTGAATATCCTCGGTATTGTTGGCAATCTGCGCGAAGAGGGTGAAAAAGTCTTTTAAATCCTCCTTCCCGAACTCTCCGTCATCAATTTTATCTTTTACGTTTTCCAGCAGATCCTCATCGATGGGTTGTGTATTGTCGGTTTTCCAGCTCATAGTGATTTACCTCATTGTTTTTTTTCTTTGAATTACGGCACTGCTCTGCTTCCGGCGGCTCTGTATAGGGAACCATTAAATATAAATTGGTAATAAGGTAAATTGGTAATACCAATTAAAACTACAGGGAAGCTCTTCACCTGTCAAGGAAAAAAATAGAAAAGATGGATTATGGTCGTGCTGTAAATCCGGGAGCATATTCCCGTTAATCAGCTTTTGCAATTTATTCGTTTCTTCATCGATGGGGGAAATCCGAGAGATCGGTAAAATATTTAATTATAAAAATTATTTAATATTTATTTAATATTATTTGATAAAATAATTTATTTCTACTTTTTTTTCTTGAATGTTCTCTTTTATTTATTAGAATATAATTTTTTGTTGATCTATTTCATATAAAACAGTAATGGTATATACTGTTTTTTGAATAGAGAGCGGATAAATTTAAAGGTTATCCACCCTGGTTATTTGTTTTCTGTTCATCTATCTTCTTCCGGTGTTGCGCAATAGTGAACAATCAGGTTTGAAGAATGGGAATTGAAAAGAAAAACGACGATTTTGATGAAGCAAATGAGAACTTCTTCTATAAGAATGGTGAAGAGGGTGAGGAGCTGATCGATGAAGAGGAGGAAATAGTTGAATCGAATCAAGACGATGATGCAAAGATCATTGAGATAATTGTAATCTGCGAGGATTGCGGTAATCGATGGGATGATATCATCGATGAGGACGAGGAAGTAGAGCTCTTCTGCCCGATTTGCGGTTCAAAGCGAGTTACGGTTGTGTAGTGTTTCCCGAACCGCTCCCTCCATCAGTCCGTTACTTTTCCGAAAGCCTTTTTCTTCAGAGCACAGTAAAGATGAGCATACTGATATATCGTGCGTGCTTATGGAAGAGAGAAGCGTCATCGGCCGATCAGAGGGCTGATGCCTCAAAATTTCTCGAACCGAAGCCTTCGGGATACATTCGACGGGAGAAGGTGCCGATATATTTACTATGATGATTGAGTTCCCTGACTGATATTTTGTCATGAGAAGGAGAAGAGAGAGAGTAGCAATGCATGTACGGAAGAAGGCCCATACGTATCTCTTTTATTGTTGTGCTGTCCTTGTCTATCTTTTATGCCTGCCCGCCGATGATGCAATCGCGAGGCGAAAGAGTGGGACACCTCCGGGAATAAAGGTGCTCACCTATAACGTATATGGCTTCCGACTCAAAAATATGAAGAGATTCCAGAGCCTTATGAGGATTATTTATCATTCCGATGCGGATGTTGTCGCTCTCCAGGAGGTGAGCTCATCCTTTCTCAAGAATTTACTGGGTCAAAAATGGGTGCGAAAGCGCTATTATGGGATTTTATTCCCCTCGAAGAAGACACCGCATAGCGGTCTCTACACCCTTTCGAAGTATCCCATAGAAAAGTATCAGTACATATATCTACCGAGCAAAAAAAACCGGAGGGCGCTGCTCACCTCAATTCATATTCGCGGTAATCCCGTCGCAATAGCGAATGTGCATCTTGAGAGCAAACTGCGGGACAATTACCTGCGGGCAAAGCAGCTCCAGATAATTTTTAAGATATTGAAAAATGTTGAAAATGCTATTGTTCTCGGTGATTTCAATTTCGGTGAGGGTGAACAACCCGAATCGTCCTATCTGGATCGCCGGTATGTTGATCTCTGGAGATCTCTTCGATTCGATTTACCGGGGTATACGTGGAATATGAGAAAGAACCGGCTCGCCTGGCGGAATGCATTTCGCGGGGAGCGGAGCAGGCGAATCGATAGAATTTTGATTAAGTCGAAGCGGTGGCGACCGCAGGATATCAGGATCGTTGGCACAAAGCCCATTCGCTATCAGGTGAAGGAGTGGTATCGGGTGAAGAAAAGAAACAAATACCGGTGGCGGTATCGTCTGAAATACCGGCACCTGTTCCCCTCTGATCACTATGGCCTCGTCGGGACGCTGACGGGGAAAACGCAGATGCATGTCTCCTCAACCGCTCTCCTTCAAAAGAGATAGGTTATCTTCCTTTTTTATATTATAAAAATTTATATGTATATATTTAGTTTTAATAGATTTATTTTCTACTTGATTTATTAAATGAAAATATATATATTAATTTCATTGACGATACATTCCAAATGTACAAGATTGGTTTTGCCATATGGGAGAGAGGAAATGAGCTCATATGGTAATTTTTTCATAAAAAGGAGGTGAGTGTATTTGCCAAAAGCATTGGAAGTAGAAGTTCGTGGCAGCGTTGAGGATGCATTGAAACTGCTCAAGAAAAAGATGAGCTTTGAGGGCGTTTACAAGGAAGTGAAGAAAAGAAGGTATTATGAGAAGCCCAGTGTGAAAAAGAAGCGGAAAAAAGAGGAAGCTGAGCGGCGGCAGATTAAAAGGCAGCGACGGGCAATGTTACATTCACGGCGGAGAAATCAATCGCGCAGGCGATAAGATCGTAAAGGATACTTATTGAGGAGGTTGAGAGATAAGACGCGCTGATCAGTTCGAGATATATAATCCTGTATTTGTTTCCTGCCCCGTGGCTTCGTTGAATGCAGCATAAATATCTTGATTTTTTACATCCATTCTCTTCAATCAATATCGTACCCTCTAACTGATTTCCGAAAAGTATCGATTGCAATCATCGAGATACTTTATCGTGTAACATGATATATGTGTGTCCATCGGAACAGGCTGCCGGGGAGCTGATTGTTCTATGAGAAAGATTCGGAATAACCTTTACCAGATCACCCTCGATCTCCCCTTTCCCTTCAGTAATCCCTCGGTGAGCATTTATTATATCGACGGTGAACGGCCTGCCCTCATTGACAGTGGGTTCAGTGGTGGAGAGACAATACGCGGAATCAATTCCCAGTTGAATGAAATTGGGCGCTCGCTTGAGGATCTGTCGGTGATTATAAACACCCACGAGCATATTGAGCACTTCGGCGGCAACAGGGAGATCAAAGAAATGTCTGCCGCTTCTATCACCGCCTCATCGAAAGCTGCGCCGATGATCGAAAAGTATCATACCTATATCAACGGAGTACGGAACAGGGTGCACACCTTCGATCCCGAGATGAAGGATTTTATGAATTGGTACCTGGATTTCAATAGCACTGTTGACGAGTCGCCCGTTGATCGGGTTGTTGATGATGGAGACGTCATCGATCTCGGGAAAACAAAGTTACGGGTTATTGAGACTCCCGGGCATGCGTATGGTCACGTATGTCTCTATGATGAGGAGCGGCAGATTCTCTTTACCGGTGACCATATCATTGGCACGGGGACCACCTTTGTCGGATTCGGATGGCGTGAGCTCGCAACGAAGGGGATAACGGATATATTGTATTCCGATGACGAGCATGATAATCTCAGCAGCTATCTCGATTCGCTGAAGCGGTTATCGTCTCTGGATTTAAAGCTTCTGTTGCCGGGACACGGCCTGCCTATCGAAACTCCTTATGAAAAAATAGAAGGGGACTGGGAGAAAAAACTCGCACGGGAGCGGATGCTGCTGGATCTTCTCAGCGAGGAGGAATTGAGCCTCGATGAAATCATCTCACGAGCGTATGGGAAAAAAACACGCCCTCATCTGCTCCGGGGCTCTGTTCTGGGATATCTGGCAAGGCTCAATCGGGCAGGTAAAATAACCGTCCGTATCGAAGAGAATACCCTTTTCGTGTCTCTGAAGCGAGGGTGATTCAGGCAGCGACTGCGAGAGCACTGGCAGCATGCTGTGGGGTGGGATAATTTCTATTGACATTTTTCGACTCAGTTTTAACGTTACCGATATTCACGTTCAATGGGAACTCGCTGCCTATTCCTGAACAGTGACCTATGCAGGTAAGGGAGGTATACTCCATGGACTTTCAATTGGGAGAAAAGGAAGAAAAGCTTCGGGCAGAGATTCGGGAATTCGTCAAGGAGGAGATGCCTCCTGACTATTACGGATTCCCCTTTGCCGATGAACATGATGATGAAGAGTGGGCATTCTCTTTATCCATGTCTAAGAAGCTCGCACAGAAGGGGTGGCTCACCATGGCCTGGCCGAAAGAGCATGGGGGCATGGGCGCCTCGACCTGGGAGCGGATGGTCTATAGCGAAGAGACATCGTACTGGGGAGTTCCCGGGACGCTCATGGGTATCAGCGGCATTGGCTGGGTAGGCCCTTCGCTCATTATGTACGGTTCCGAGGAGCAGCGGAAGAAGTATATCCCGCCTATTGCTGCCGGCGAGCCCGATGGTATCTGGTGTACCGGTTACAGCGAACCTGATGCGGGGAGTGATTTTGCGAATATCAGGACACGTGCTGATAGAAAGGGTGATGAGTATATCGTCAACGGGCAGAAGGTGTGGACGAGTGCCGCACACCGGGCGCGATGGTGCTGGCTCGCTGTCAGAACCGATCCCGATGCAAAAAAGAAGCATCACGGCATAAGCATTATTATCGTCGATATGAAGAGCGAGGGGATAACCGTACGGCCCATTTTAAACTATAATGGCTATCATATATTCAATGAGGTGTTCTTCGATAATGTTCGTGTTCCGGCGGAAAACATCGTTGGGGTGGAGAACAAGGGCTGGTATCAGCTGATGCAATCGCTGATGTTCGAGCGGGGTCTCGTCGGGACCGAGACCTACGGTGCGAATAAGCGTATGCTGGATGAGCTGGTTCACTATGCAAAAGAGAGCGGTCTCATAAAAAGACCTGAGATTCGCCAGCGACTCGCCGACATCGCCGTCGAGATTGAATCGCTCAAGCTCCTTGCCTATGAGACGGTCTGGAAAATCGACCGGGGGCTCCTCCCAGTCTATGAGCCGTCGCGTGATAAGGCCTTTACCGATATGCTCATGCAGAATCTTTCGATTATCGGGACTGAGATTATTGGCGCCTATTCACAGCTGCATCCGCTGGAGCAAACTCCAATCAACCGGATGATTCCGCGGATAGAGAGGCTCTACTGGATGTTTCCCGGCCTCTCTATTGCAGCGGGTACTACCTTTACGCAGAAGAACATCATCGGGCAGTTCAGACTTGAATTGCCAAAGTCATACTAGGAGGAGGGGATACGATGGACTACGATTTTAGCGAAGATCAGAATATGATCCGTGAGACCGTACGGAAGTTTCTGCAGAATGAATGTCCCCGGGAAAAGATCAGGGAGCTGATGCAGGATGAACAGGGCTATGATCCGGAGATGTGGAAGAAGATGGCCGAGCTCGGATGGATGGGTCTCGTTGTTCCCGAGGAGTACGGTGGAACCGGAATGGAATTCGTCGATCTGACGATCCTCATGGAGGAGATGGGCAGGAACATTCTCCCCGCTCCCTTTTCTCCAACAGTCGCGCTCTGTTCTCTTCCCCTCATCGCCTATGGAACCGAAGAGCAGAAGGAGAAGTACCTGATGCCACTCGCCGGTGGTGAGACGATATGGACTCTTGCCATTCTTGAGAGCGGTGCATGCTATGAAGCGGCAGATATCAACATGCGTGCCGTCTCTGAGGGTGATAAATATGTACTCGCCGGCACCAAGCTCTTTGTTCCGTATGCACATGTGGCGTCGCAGTATCTCGTCGTTGCCCGTACGGACACGGGAGTGGAGCTGGAGAAGGGGATCTCGGTGTTCATTGTTGATGCACGGAGCGCCGGCATTCAATCCCGTATTATATCGACCACGGCCTGCGACAAGAAGTGTGAGCTGACCTTCGATTCGGTTGCAGTACCGCGCGAAAATATCCTGGGTGAGCTGAATGGCGGATGGGAGATTGTTGAATATATCTTGCAGCACGCGACGATTCTGCAGTCTGCTGAGATGTCCGGAGGCGCTCAGGCAGCACTGGAGATTGCTACACAGTATGCAAAGGAGCGCGTTCAGTTCGATAAACCCATCGGTTCATTTCAGGCTGTTCAGCACATGCTTGCCGATATGGTTGCGGAAGTTGAGGGCCTGAGATATCTTGTCTATGAAGCGGCATGGAATATCAGCAACGGTACCCTCTCTCCCCTGCTCGTTTCCATGGCGAAAACCAAGGCGAACAAGGTTTACGAGCGGGCGTGCATCGATAGTGTGGTTATTCACGGTGCCATCGGATTCACCGATGAAATGGACATCGGCCTCTACTTTGTACGCACCAAGGCATATGAATTTGACCTCGGGAGCTCTGACTTTCACCGGGAGCGTATCGCATCACTGCTGGAGCGCCATCAGCCCGATTTCGTCGCACTTCGAGATTAGCATGTCGAGTGTTTATCGCTCCTTTCATTACCTCGAAAGCCGATGCCCTATCGTACTGTAAAAATAATGGAACACATTATTGACGACATATATCGTATAACCATTCCCCTGCCGTTTCCCGTTACTCCTGAACTCAGTGTATACTATATCGACGGCGAACAGCCCGCTCTGATTGATACGGGTCTGGGGGATGCCTCTTCAATGCAGGTGCTCGCTGCTGCCCTGGAAGAGGATAACCGTTCTCTCGCGGATATACGTGTAGTGCTCATCACGCACGAGCATATCGAGCACTTTGGGGGAAACAAGAAGATTAAAGAGGCATCCCCGGCATATTCTGTCGCTTCACGGCAAGCAGCATCTGACATAGAGAACTATCGTCACTATCTTCAGAACATCAAAGAGAATGTGCGCGCTTTACCCGAGGAGCTTGCTGTTGTAGTCAACCAGTTTATTGAGTTTAGTTTTTCAATTGAACAGTCGGTGATCGAGCACAAGATTGAGGACGGTGCGCTTCTCGATCTGGGGAATACAAAACTTCGAGCCATCCTGACACCGGGTCATGCTGCCGGCCACATCTGTCTTTACGATGAGGAGCGGAAGATTCTCTTCTCGGGAGATCAGGTAGTCGCGACGGGAACCACCTTTGTCGGATACGGCTGGCGCCATATGGCTACCAGGCGGATCGAAGAAATTTTTATTCCCAATGAGAATCCGGCTGTGTTGAGCCTCTATCTCGAATCGTTGGAGCATCTTCTCACGCTCGATCTTGATCTCATACTTCCCGGTCATGGACCGCCCATCCGGGAACCGTATGAGAAGCTGAGAGATGATATACGGAAAAAGCTCCAACGGGAGGAGCAATTTTTATCGGTGCTCGAGCACCGGGATGATATATCCTTTACCGAACTCACCGCAATGGCCTATGGTGATACGAAAAGCAGCCTAATTCAGCAGGGAGCGGCTCTTGGCTACCTTGAGCGGTTGAGCAAACGCAGAGAGATTGAGGCTCGCATGGAAAACGGAACGCTCTATATTCGACGAAGGCGATAGGGGGGTGCTATGGCACAGAACCTGCAAAAAGAAATCGATGCAATTTTCAAGCCTCGATCGATCGCCGTGGTTGGGGTGAGCGACAGGGCAAACCGACTGGGCAATCTGATGCTCTACAGCTTCATGGACATCGGTTTCGAAGGTCCCCTCTATCCTGTAAATGCAAAAGAAGAGACCGTTATGGGTCTCAAGTGCTCTCCCCGGATTCGTGACATTGAAGGACCCGTTGACCTTGCGGTCATCTCGGTTCATCCCGACCGCGTCTCTGAAACGATTGATGATTGCATTGAGAAGCGGGTGCGAGCCGCTGTTATCTTCAGCTCCGGTTTCAGGGAAAAGGGGAATGAGGGTCAACAGAAGGAGAAGGAGCTTGTCGAAAAGGCCCGGGCAGGGGGGGTGCGAATCATTGGTCCGAACTGCATGGGGCTCTACTCGCCGACATCGAAGATCTCCTTTTTCCCCGGTTTTCCGAAAGAAACGGGAAAGATTGCGTTTCTCTCTCAGAGCGGCTCGCTGGCAAACATCCTGGGTCTCTTCGGTGCGGAGAAGGGAATCCGATTCAGCAAGATGATCAGTGTGGGCAACGCCAGCGATCTCACAGTCAATGATTTTCTGGAGTACCTGGGGAGTGATCCTGAAACGGGGATTATTGTCTGTTATATCGAGGGGATAGATGAGGGTCGGAAATTTCTTGAACTGGCCAAGAATATCTCACTGACGAAACCGATACTGGTGTGGAAGGTTGGAGAAACGGCGGGTGGCGAACGGGCTGTCAGCTCGCATACCGGCTCCCTCACCGGTTCGAGAACGGTCTGGGAGTCAGCGCTCAAGCAGGCCGGCATCATTAAGGTTGAGAATCTCACCGAACTCCTCGGGCATCTCACCGCCTTTCAGAATCCCTCTCTCCCCTCGGGAAACCGGGTTGCGATAATCTCCGGGCCGGGAGGCCCCGCGGTTTCGACAGCCGATGCCTGCGAGAAGGCCGGGCTGCAGCTCTCGCATCTTTCCCCGAAGACGCAGAATGAGCTCGCTGAAATAATACCTGATTTCGGATCAAGCGCATCAAATCCGGTCGATCTCAGTCTCACCTCGTCATTCGACATGACCATGTATCCCCGTGCTACCGAGAGCTGCGGAATGGACGAGAATGTGGATATGATCATTGAATACATTGCCGTCCTTCGCAAGGAGCTCATCGACGGACTCATGGCGGTTCAGGAGCGAATACGAAAGCCCATCGCTATTATAACTTCGCTGGAATTTGCCACGGTGGAATCGTCACTCAGCAAGCTTTTCGGGTCGATCGACAGGGATGAGTTGATTCCACTTTTGATGAAAATGTACGATTCGGGAATTTCGGTGTACTCGTCAGAGCAGGATGCCGCGAAATCACTCATGGCGCTTCTGCAGTATCGCATCTATTGTGACCGGAGAGCCTCAACGGCATAGGGGATAAAGAAGCCTTTTCTCTTGACTTTTTATCACGAGCCGATATCAGTGCTTTCATTCGTCTCCGGTTGTTCCGAAAAACCGTCAAGGGGTTGATTTGAATCGTCGATGGACGCTTTGAAAGCAGCATTGGAGAACACGGAAGAAGTTCAATTCTTTTTGATTGGGGAGGAGATACCATGGGACCGCTTCAGGGAGTGCGGATAATTGAGGTTGCAGGAATAGGTCCGGGCCCATTCTGCGCGATGATGCTCTCCGATATGGGAGCTGAGATTATACGGATTGACCGAAAGGGGGGATTCTGGCTTCAGGGTCTTCTGGAACCGAAGTATGATGTTCTCAATCGCGGACGAAAATCGATCGCGGTTGATCTGAAAAACGAGAGGGGGGCCGAAATGCTACTCAGGCTCGTTGAACAGGCTGATGCGCTCATTGAGGGATTCCGACCCGGTGTTATGGAGGAGATGGGACTCGGCCCTGACGTGTGTCTGGAACGCAATCCGCGGCTTGTTTACGGACGAATGACCGGATGGGGGCAGGAGGGGCCGCTCGCACGGGCAGCAGGTCATGATATTAACTATATTTCGCTCTCAGGGGCACTCCACTGCATCGGGCGGAATGCCGGAAAGCCGGTGCCGCCATTGAACCTTGTGGGCGACTTCGGCGGTGGCGGGATGCTTCTCGCTTTTGGGGTCGTCTGCGCTCTCTTTGAAGCGCAGCGCTCGGGGAAGGGTCAGGTTGTGGATGCCGCTATGGTTGATGGATCTGCGACTCTCATGGCCATGGTCTATGGATTCCTGGCGGGTGGTCTCTGGAAGGACACGCGAGGAACGAATTTTATTGATACCGGTGCACATTATTACGATACCTACGAAACCGCCGACGGGAAGTGGGTTGCAATCGGCTCAATTGAGCCGCAGTTCTATGCGTTACTCCTGAAGCATACCGGATGTGACAATCCCGATTTTCATAATCAGTGGGATGACTCGCGATGGCCTGAGCTGAAAGAGAAGCTGGCTGCGGTTTTCAAGACGAAAACCAGAGATGAGTGGTGTGCAATAATGGAGGGAACGGATATATGCTTTGCGCCGGTTCTCTCGCTCGAAGAGGCGATGAAGCATCCGCACAATGTTTCTCGAAATGTCTTTGTTGAGATAGACGGGGTTCCGCAGCCGGGGCCATCACCACGGTTCGGTCGTACCAAACCGGAGATTCAGGGAGCACCACCAAAGCCGGGCGAGCATACCGAGGAAGCATTGAAGGAATGGGGTTTTTCCGATAAAGAGATTGCCTCGCTCAAGGAATCCGATGTAATATAGGGGAGGGGCCTTGCATGCGGTACAGAAAATATGTAAAAGTGATTGTAAACCATCAGTATGGAAAAGTGTCATTGTGATAACATATACATTAACCGAATGAAGAGATCGGTTATCGCCCCCGGACAGTTCGGCGTGCGGCTGATGACCGCTTCGGGGAGTGATGTGGAGCAGAAGGGAAACGGTGATGCGTACCTCATTGATCTCCAGAGGAGGATATTTGCCGTTGCCGACAGCCCCGACTGGACACCGACATCTTCACGTCAATTTCTTGAGCAATTTGTTCAGCATATGGATGAATTATTTTTACCTTCAGAAGATGCCGTTCTCTCGGAGTTCGGTGAGGAGGCGCTCGTAAAAAGCATTCTCGAGCATGTCAATATACTGATGAAGGAGATCGATTATTTTGCACGGACTACCTTCACCTGCCTTTTCCTTTTGCCTTCCGGGAATAGTCACGGATTGATGCTCAACTGCGGTGATAGCTGTCTCTTCAAGATAGATCTGGCGCAGGAGAGCGCTGTTCAGATGAATTCGACAGATCTGCATTTCGTCGGGCGCTCCAGTAAAATAGCTCAACACAGTATGATATCTTTTGACACACATACCAGATTTATGCTCACCTCGGATGGGATTCAGGCCCTGAACCGACTGCCGACCGATTTCAAGACGATACTCCTCGAGGGGGCTTCACAGGGTGCTGTTGAAAGAATTCCGGATTATCTGATCGATCACTGCGGTCAGCAGATCACCTTCTACGACGATATTGTCATTATCACACTGGATCCGAATACAATCCGATCCTGCAATCGGCTGCTCATTGATGGGGGAACGGATCGGAGAGAAGAACGGGAGAGAGAATCCCGTATAGCCGGAGGGAACTATCCGGATGAATACGTCGCCATGGAGTGCTGAAGTGCTCCCGGTGTGGTTGTTTTCAAGAGTCACAGGGTACCCTATTTCTCTTCTTTCATCATTACATATTCGGCCACTCCCTTTTTCAATAGATGAGGAATTTTTGCGAGCCTCTTAAAACCGATCCTCCTGTACAACCTGTATGCGCTCTTATTGAAATCGCTCACCAGGAGAAATATTTTATCGCTTCTACTGAATCCTATCTCTTCATAGTGCTTGAGAAGCTTTTGCCCGAATCCCCTGTTCCGGTATTCCTTTTTTACTGCGATCACTCGCATCAGGGGAAACCTTGAAAAAGCGCCGGTCAGATCTATCCGCGTAAAGCCTTTGCAT
>Ga0180431_10004302_pt1 | contig 17870 bp, 12 predicted proteins | sample SS_ome_11_FD_132459 | JGI IMG/M metagenome (GOLD analysis project Ga0180431, IMG submission 132459) | Hypersaline lake sediment archaeal communities from the Salton Sea, California, USA - SS_1_MS_1 metaG | ecosystem: Environmental > Aquatic > Non-marine Saline and Alkaline > Hypersaline >... | reverse complement strand
CATCAACTCGCGGCCCCAATGGACCCACGGCTCGATATATTCGTAACCCAGTTCCGCCGCCTTTTCGACGGCCCATTCGAATCCTTTGTCCGCGTGGCGAACGAATTCCGTGTTGACTCCGATAAGCACCTTTGCCATTTGATCGTCTCCTAATTATTCTCCCGTGCTTCTTTAGCGGCACGTCTGACAAATTCCTTGCGATTCTCCAGATAATCGCGTTGTTGGGTATCATTGGACACGAATTCGAGGGCTTTTTCAAGGATTTCCAACGCGAGATCGTATTTCTTTTGCATGAAATAGGACCGGGCCAGCATGTCGAATATCCGAACTCGTTTGGCATCCGTACAGATCGAGACCGCCTTCTCAAGGATGTTTGAAGCCGCGTCCCAATCGCCGCACTTTTCATGAACGTCCGCCAGGTTGATGTAAGCGAGCGTCAATGGCGGATTCAGGTCAATCGCTTTTTGAAAGGCCGGTAGGGCCTTCTCGAACTGCTCCAGCCTGGAATAGCAGATACCCAGATTGTTCCATCCGGCGGCGTTGCCGGGCTCAAGCGTCACGAAGACGCCGTAGTGTTCGACGGCGCGTTCATAGTCTTGCACCAGAAGATACCTTTTCGCCAGGCGTGACCGCAAAGTCGCTTTGTTCGGCGTCCTTTCTATGGCTTTCGTCAGCGCCGTTGTCTCTCTCTCTAATTCGTCAAGACAGCTCCGAACGTCTCGATCCAAAGGATTCGCTTTCAGCGCCAGCTCGAATTGGCGGTTCATGATGTCCGGATCCCCTTGGAGAATGGCCAGCATACCGCGTAAGGCATGGCCCGTTCCTTTGAAGTACTGCTCTGACATTTCCCGGACTTGTTGTTTCTCCTGCTCCGTCCGCCCCGTGTTGACGGCGCTGCGGAAAAACGGATGATGATTCCGGTTGATCGAGGCGAGGACATCCAGCCAGCACCCTTCAGTGTCCCGTTTGATGGCCGCTCCAAACTCGAGAAAGGGTTTGTCGTCGGTATTGAGCGGTCCGTCCCCGCCAATGGCACGCATTCCCTCTTCGCCGACGACGAGACAATCCACAAACTCATACACGGAGTGGATATTAATCTGGCTCAGGTCGGCGGCCACATCCGGCCTTTCGACAAGCTCCTTGACTCGCTGGAAGTCTATGCGGGTGGGTCGCAGTGTCCCCATGAGCACCGCGTGCTTGTTCAGACAGTTATTGACCATCCACAAAGAGCTGTAAGGCATCGCCGCCTGGAAACTCCGGGCGATGATTGCAAAGTCTTCCGGGCGAAGGTCCAGCGGAACCCAGCAGGACAAGACGCCTTCGTCTGTAAGGCGTTCGCGGCACTGCGAGAAGTGATCGTACGTATAAAGCGCCGAGCTGCCGGTGGTGCCCGGGTAGGTTGAATCGTTCATGATGATATCGAATTTCTCATCGGTGAGTTTCACGAAATTCTTGCCGTCCATGATGATTTTACGCAGACGCGGGTTTTTATACGAGCCGCGGTTGATATCCTCGAAAAACTCTCCGGCCTCGAAGATGCCGGGGCAAATTTCGGCAATGCAATACTGCTCCACACCGAATGCAAGACCGATCCCGCATGTCTCGCCGCTGCCGAAGCCGATTTGAAGGACCTTTTCGGGATTGTCGTGAACGAGCAGGGGGGCGTAGGCCTGAAGCATTTGCGTCGTTCGCAGCATTAAATCCATTCCCGCCACGTCAACTCCATCGACGGCGATAAGCCGGTCCCCGTCAGGCAGGTCGTGTACGGTCACCGTGCCCGTCGCGTCGTCTTTGAGATAAACGATCTTGCTGGGATGGTGATAGGTATTGATCGTTCGTAAAAAGACATCTTGCGGGATGGATAATAGACCGATGAGAAGCACCGTAGCCGAGACGGCGACCGCCGATACACCCAGTGTTCTGCGGCGCCCCTCGGAAAAGAATATAACCGCCGCGGCCAAGAAGAGCTGAACCGCAAGCACGGCCAGGAAGCCGCCCCGCAAACCCAAGAGGGGTATCAGGATAAAACCGGCTACGAAGGAACCTGCCGTGCACCCCACGGTATTACTTGCATAAATCTCGCCCACGCGCGTACCCACTCCTTTGGAGGATCGCGTGCAGATTTCCACCGCCAGGGGAAATGCCGCGCCCATCAGGACGGTGGGCGGCAGCAGGATAATGGATGCATCGAGAAAATGGAGCGCGGCCTCTTGCCATAAACCGCTCGTACGCCATTTGTTGATCAGGAAGTAATCGATGATTCCGATCCGCCCCAGCAGCATGATGGATAACAGGACCGACAAACCGATCAGGAACTCGACGACGCCGAGGTAAAAAACGGGCTTTTTTATTTTTCCCAGAGGCAAGCGGCTGCAAACGAAACTGCCCAAAGCGATGCCAAGGATGAAGCACGTCAACATGCACGTAAAGGCGTAAACACTGGTTTCGAGCACAAACAGTAACGTCCTTGTCCACAGGACTTCCAACGCCAGCGCGCAAAATCCCGCGAATCCCATCGCAATCAGCACGAGCCGCCGGCGCTGATCGGGCTGATCCGTTATTGGCATCGGTTTCGATCTTGATCGACGCGCCCGTCGTTTGGGTTTTTGCCTGACCGGCTGCGTCGCAAGACGCGACAAACCCATTGCCGTTAGCCCGACGGCGATGTTTGCCCCGGCCGCCAGATAGACGGTATTGCTGACGCCGAGCATCCTGAGAAGCACGTAGCCCGAAAGGAAGCAGCCCGTGACGGCGCCGAAGGTATTGATCGCATAGAGCAAACCGACGCTTTGTCCGGTGTGAGATTTGTCGGATTTATCGGGGGAACGGTTTTCCCACAGGCAGCTCAGGATCGGCAGCGCTCCTCCCATGAGGAGGGTGGGAAGCAGGAGAATAACGACGGTCAAAACGAATCGGACGAGGCTCAGCGGATAGAAGCCCGGATGAAAATGCTGGAAGAACCAGCGATAAAAGACATGGGTAGCCGATAGGAGGGTTGGGAGTATAAGAGCATAGATTCCGATCGCCAGTTCGAGCAGGGCGTACAGTTTCAACGGCAGGGCGGTTCGGTCGGCAATCCGGCCGAAAAGCCAGCCTCCCAGCGCCAGGCCGAGCATGAAGGCGGTCAGGACCGTACTGACCGCAAAGACCGTATTACCGAAGACCTCGCCGAAGATCCGCGTCCAGGTGATCTCGTAGATCAGCCCCGCCGCTCCGGAAACGAGAAACAGCGGAAAAACCGCTTTGCGGGCGACTGACATCCTGAATTGCGTCTTTGCAATAACGTTCATCTTTGTTAACTTTTTATTTCTCGAACCTCCACAGGTCGATCGTGATCTCCTCGGCGGCCATCCATTCGACATGCCAATCGAGAAACAGGCAATTGGACCCTTTTCGGTGCCGGGCCCGCGCGACGCGCCGGCCCTGGGTGACATCCTCATTGTCCGAGTCGGGCAGATGGCTCGGCGTCCATACATCACAGCGGTTATGGCCCGGATCGTTCGCTTTCTTAACGATGTGTCTCCACGGACCGTCTTCATTGTCGGTAAGGAAAATGGTGTAGGCGCGTTGGGTGCATTCACTGAGTTTCGAGGGCAGCAGGATCTCATGGCCGGTCATGTCGTTTTTGTCCTCGAAGTCCCAGCCGTTGACCACGTAACAGACGGTCTGCTCCTTGTCCGGGTAGCCGGGGCAGCGATAGATATTCACGTTGCGGTAGTCGTTGTTAATCGGTCGCTGGGCCAGCAGCGGCATGAAAAGCTGGAACCAGGCCTTGCCCGTACCGCCCGCGAGACCGCGAGGGACGTAAAAATCGTATTCTTCCGCGTAGAGATTGGCCGCCAGACCCACCTGGCGTAAATTGTTTTTGCAGATCACGGCCTGGGCCTGCTTCCTGGCTGCGCGAAGGGCCGGCATCAATATGGCTAAGAGCAACGCAATAACGGCAATCACGACGAGAAGTTCGATCAATGTGAATCCTCTTCTTCTGCGAATAGCCATACGCCACCTTTCCTACGACAAAGCCAAAAGAATAAGACTATTATACGCTCTTGCAGGTCTGAATCAAAGGATAAATCAGCGTCGTTTTCGTTCCTGTGAAACGGCAATAACTTTTTGTAATAGGCACACCTGTCGGCAGGGTGTTCACCGGACACCTTTTCGTGTTTGGATTCCCGCGGAAGCGGCAATCCCCTTGTTATTTTCCCTGATCCTTGCCTTCACAGTACCATAAGGCATCCTGCGGAGGGTGACAACAAGAATCGGTCCGTTTGAGTTTGGTTATTTGTTGGATTTGGTCATATTCTCGAAATAAGCGGGACCGCCCCATTTGCCGGTGACAACGATATCGAGATCGCCGTCGCCGTCGAGATCGACGACCGGGATGTTTAAGCCGGAGCCGATGCCCTGGTCGTAGGAGACGGTATGCCGGGTCCAGGAAATCGACGGGGAGCGGTTTAATTCATACCAATAAACACCGAGCGGGGCATGGCCGCCGGGATCGTTGCCGTTATGGGCGAAGAAGCGCTTTCCCGTGACCAGATCGAGATCGCCGTCCTCATCCATGTCGGCCAGCGTCAGACTGTGGGCCTGGGACCAGGATTTGTCGATGATGTTTTGCTTCCAGGAGAGGTCCTTGAGCTGTTTGTACCAGAAAATTCCGTACTTATGCGCCGAGCTGGTGACAATGTCGTTTAAACCGTCCGCGTCCACATCGTAAACCAGAATTTGCGGCGTATGGTCCGCCTGGCCCTCCGTGAGACTTCCAACCGCCAGGGGATGTTTGATCCATGCGCCTTTGCGCGGGTCGGATGGGGCTTCATACCACGCGTCCGGGCGCAAGATATCCGGACGGCCGTCACCGTTGACATCCCCGACGCCTCCGCCGAAGGGTCTTTCGTCGGACGAAACGGTGTGCTTAATCAAACCTCGCGTGCCGTCGGCTTTGACGCCCGCCTCATGCCATTTGGTATCTTTCGTGTCCGGCAAAATTTCGAGCGCCTTGCCGTCCCCGTCGATATCCCAGATTTCTCCGCATTCGTAGTTGCCGTTCTTTTCGCCCAGGATCATCGGCCACAACCCGCCGTTCGATCCGGTATTGCGGTACCAGTCGATCTGCCGGCTGAACCAACTGCACGTCACCACATCCGTCAGCCCGTCGCCATCGACGTCCAGCGGCACGTTCATAAAGTCGTCCCAGTAGCCGGTGCCGTTTTCTTTGACCTTATAGGTTTTGCCCTTTTCGTCCGTCTTTCCTTCGGGAGATCGGAACAGGTGCGGCGTCCAATCGGGCGCTTCGTACCAGTAGGGGCCCGCGACCATATCGAGCTTTCCGTCGTTGTTGAAATCGGCGACGCCGCAGGCCTCGCTGCGGAAGTGCCCGATACGATGTGGGACGAATCTAATGTCTTTCGCCGCGGCGGGAATAGCTGCAAAGAGGATCCCCAGAACAATGAGACGATGATGAACTTGATGCGGTGTGTCCATATTTGATCCTTTCAGGTTATTTGGGACGTTAAGGTCTTCATATAAGCCTGGGGATCATTCTACCCGATTTGGGATGATATAAAAAGCCCTCGATCTGAAAAAATCAGTACGACGCATCGCGCCGTGTTAACGGCGCATACTAAGCCGTTCCTGCTGGTCGAGCAAGGGAATTGCTACGAAGTGGCTTCTGCCGCGTTCGGATCTTCCGTTGTGGGGGCATTGGAATCTTCGATCACCGGTTCGGCCGATGGGTCGAACGGCACAATCGGGGCGACCGCGCCGGGATCTTCGGTATCGGCCGCGGGCTTGTCCTCGTCTTCGAGCAAATCCGAGAGGGCTTTCGTCAAATTCTTCGCCTTCCAGTCCGGGATTTCATAGACCCAGCCCTGGTGTTTTTCGGTGAATTTCTTCGCTTCGTCGCGGGCCACAAGTTTGGCTTCTTTTTTCTTTAACTCTTCTTCGGATTCGACCTTACCGCCTTGTTCCAGGGGTGCCTTCTCCACGGGCGTGGTATCGGTGAAATCGGCCGTGCAGAGGACGTACGTTTTGTCGTCCTTTTGTGCGATGCTTAGAGCGTACACCGTGGAGTCCTTCAGTCGGCAAAGATATTGCCTGTCGAATTTCAGGTCGGACTCGGGCGCTTTTTTCTTAACATCATCGAATCGAAGACCGGTCAACGCCGTGAAAACGCTCTGGGCGTCGCTGCTTTTGAGCTTCTTTCCGGGCGGAGTCGTTTCCAGGGTGACGGTCGAGCCGCCTTCCTGTTGTTTGAGCGTATAGGGGCCGCTCGGTGAATTAACCATGACCGAGTCGATATCGTCGTTTTTGACGGAGATCAATTCCTGATCGAGATAACTCGTCGCGCCGGTGGAGAACCAGGGGGAGCTTGACGACGTGTAAACCTTGTTGCTCAGAGTGGCGTCGGTCGATAGCAGGCGGACATATGTGCCTTTGCCGAGTTCTTCGCTCTTACCTACCGCGACGCCGGCCAGCGCCACGGAGTTGGGTTCCGAGGTCATGAACTTGATGACGTAGCGCGCCTTGTCTTCCGTAACTTCGAGGTCCTCGTGGTTGGACGGGTTGTCCGTGACGAAGTCCTGTGTTTTGATCTCCAGGCATTTCGAGATCAGGCTGTTGATTTCACTGGTCTTTGCGGGGTAGTTATCTTTACCGGCGACGACGAAGCGGTTTTGCTCGCGTTTGAGGGTGACCGCGTCGTCCCCGGCGCCCACAACGATGCTGCCGATTTCACCGGTGTCCAGCCCCTGGATAAGATAGACCGGCTCGCCGGACCCGGACGCGGTCCGGTTCGAGACGCGAGATTGAACCACCGCCCATACGACCATGATCGCGGCTACAATACCTAATATCGTTAGCTTTTTGTCACTCATCTATAAGACTCCCAAAGAAAATGCAAAAATCAAAAAGCAAAATGTAAAAGTAAGGAAACCATTGCCGCAACGCGACAATTCTGCAATTTTGATTTTTAATTTTTGATCTTTGATCCTTTCTCCTTAAGCATCACTTGCATGACTGATGTAGTGTCTTTTTCTCGCACTGCGACGAACGCCCAGGGCGATGGCGATGATTAAGATCACCATCGGGGCGCCCAACATATTCGCCTGGCGCAGGCGGTTGCCTAGTTTTTCGATCCGCTCGCGCCGATTCATCCGGACCTGACGCAATTGCCGCTGGGCCTGATAAATCTTTGATTCCAGCTCCTGCTTCTTTTTGGCAATCGAATCACCGATGATCTCCTCCTGGCCCTCTTTGGCCGAACTGATAATCGACTGCAATTCGCTCTGGAATCCGGCGATTTGCGCGTTGATCTCCTCCACCTCTTCGGCCGTCTCAGCCTCGGCCTGCCGTTCGATCTCGTCCACGACCATGAACGGTCGCTTGAAGTTGCCACGGGACCGGATGGATACCAGATCACTCGAGCCGCTCAAATCGTCGATCGCATTCATCAACATAGAACTGTTATCGCCGACCACCATTTTCCCGAAGAAGGAAGTTTGGTAAGCAAGCGCATCACTAATAAAGTCCACGTCAGAGAAAACGATGACGGCACAATCCTCCTGGGCTTGCATTAAACCGGCCACCTTCCGGGTAGTTGTCACCGTTTCGTTGGGATCGTTCGGATCCGGAGACTGGCTTTCAACTTCGATGCCGCCGGGGAAGCTGCTCTTGAAGCGGCCCGTTACAAGATAAGCCATCGCCACCGGCTTGGATCCATCGGAGAATTTCCGCATCAAAGCGGGAGCATCCATCATCATGAGTTCGTAGGAATTGCTGATTGTAAACGTATTGCCTCTGGTTGTCGTCGTGACGAGCGGCATCCGTTCAATATTCGATTTATCCGCCTCGGCCTCGTTCGCATCGGCGATCTCTTTGAGGGCTCCGCTAAAAAACACTCGCACCAGGTTAAGATCGGCCGTCATAACATTGTCATCAGAAAAACACTGGCCTTCCGGCGTCAGTTTAAGGAGTCCGATGAGTCTTTCCGGTCTCTGGCTGGCGCGGGTAGGGGTCAAATCGGCGAGGTTCCTGTCCCCGGCAAAGGTGTTGGCGGGCATCTCGAGTCCCCAGGTCTTCATGAGGGTGTCCAAGTTGGAACTGTGATCGTGCTGCATCTGCATTTGCATCTGCATTTGAGGTGGACGATCCGAGAAACAATAGGGATCGACGCAAACAATCGTTCGACCCCCTTTGAGCACGAACTGGTCGATGGCAAACAACGTTTTTTCGGAAAAGTTTTTCGGATGAACGACCAGGAGAATATCCACGTCATTGATGTCGTTGACATCTGTGGCGACGGTCGTGACGTCATATTTCCGACGCAATTGTTCGACGATCGTCCACGCGGGTCTCGGTTGTTGGCCTTGCCTTCTCATCATCTCGGCCATATACGGACTCGTGTCATCCCCCATGACCGGCAACGAACTCATGATACCCACTCTCTTTTTCTGACGGGTCACGGCCGTATCGATCAGGTAGCTGATGTCGTACTCGACGAAATTCTGGCGGTCCGGCGAGAAGAAGGGGATTGATTTCTCAACGCCGAATTGTGTCTGCACGACCAGGCCGAAGAAAAAGTTCTCTTCTTGCGACATGGGAAAACGCTGCAAACCGTATTTTATCGCCTGTTCTTCTTCGTCGGAGAACGGTCTGGGGTCGATGATCTCCAGCTCGACCATGCCGTTGGAGGCCGCCACGTACTCTTCCAGCAGGGCTTTGACAAATTCGTAGTAGTTGCTAAAGAATCGAATCTGGTCGGGCCCTTTGAGAGATGCCGTTTTGGCATAGTAGAGCTTGGCTTTAATCGGCTGGTTGAGCTTGGCGAGGATCGACTGGGTGCCGTCCGACAATGTATAGAGCCGTTGATCAGTGATATCCATCTTCAACGGCTTTCCGATATTCTGGCAAATACTGATGCCGGAAAAGACAATTACCAGGACAAGAACTGTGCCAAGAATGGCTCGCATCGTTCGGTTCATTATCTGGCCTTCCTTTCATCTAACATAATAGTGCAGGCGGCAATCCATCCGACGATTAATAAAATAAAATAGGAAAGGTCTCCGAATTTCAACACGCCTCGTTGGATTGAATCGAAGTGCACCTGAAAACTCATATTCTCGATGGCCGCGACCAGGCCGGCGGGCAGGAATGTCGAGAAGTAATTGAGCGTTGTCGGCATCCCCGCAAAAACAAGCACCGCACAGGCCACCACTGACAATACGAAACTGATAACCTGGTTCTTGCTGATCGCCGAAAAGAAACAACCAATAGCGAGAAATCCGCCCGCCATCAATATACTGCCTATATATCCAGTAATGATCAAACCGACATCCGGCTCGCCGAGGTAAGCCACGGTGAAGACCATGGGGAACGTGAGGGCTAAGGCAATCGTCAGAAACAGCCACGCAGCGAAAAATTTGCCCAGCACCGCCTGCGTGATCGTGATGGGCAAGGTAAACAGAAGCTCAATCGAACCGACTTTTCGTTCCTCGGCCCACAATCGCATCGCCGTCGAGGGGACCATAAAAACAAACAACAGCGGCAGGTTGGTGAAGAACGCGCGCATATCCGCCTGTCGCATCTCGTAGAAACCCTGCTTGAACGTCAAATAGGCCGAGAAGAACAGGAAGATGACGAGAAATACGTACGCCACCGGAGTCGTGAAATAACTTTTCAACTCCCTTTTGAATACGGCTATAAAACTATTCATTCTTATCTCCTATGTCAGATAGCAACAGAGTGCTGAATCATCGAACGCTCATTGTCTTATTGCTATGTACTTTTTGTAGAGGTAATTTTACGAAAGACCGAATCGAGACTGCATTGATGTTCTTCCTTCAACGCCTTGGGCGTGGAATCCACCAGGATTCGGCCCTTGGCAATGATAATCGTCCGCGAGCAGACGGCCTCGACTTCTTCGAGAATATGGGTCGAGATGATGATGCACTTGTCCTTCGCCATTTTACCGATCAGCTTTCGGACTTCATGTTTCTGATTGGGGTCCAGGCCGTCCGTCGGCTCGTCGAGAACGAGCACGTCCGGATCGTGAATCAGGGCCTGGGCCAGGCCCACGCGCCGCCTGTATCCTTTGGACAAGGTCTCGATCGTCTGGTGGTACACCGAATCAATCGAGCACATCGGCACAATGCGGTCGAGCGTGATCTTGCGGTTCGGGCCTTTAATCTCCCGGACGTCGCAGATGAAGTTTAAGAATCCTCCCACGGTCATCTCGGGATACGCCGGTACGTTCTCCGCCAAATACCCGAGCGACTTTCTCACTTCAGTTGGATTTTGGAGGATATCATGCCCGCAGACTTTCGCGGTTCCGCTGTCCGGCGTGAGATAACACGCCAGAATGCGCATTGCCGTAGTCTTGCCGGCGCCGTTGGGCCCGAGCAATCCCAGCACCTCTCCTTTTTCGACATTGAACGATATGCCGTCAACCGCAACGACCGGCCCGAAACTGCGCCGAAGGTCTTTGACTCGTATCATTTCTGTCTCCACAAAACAAGAACCCATTTGTGCCTCAAATTCCCCCTCTCTCTTATCTGAAAATTTGCAATTTTACTTAAAAGCCGTTGACAGTCAATACCCATCTTGTGATTATTTTGTTCATTCCTAATAACTGCAAGACATGAAAAGACTTATGAGCCAGGTCGCCAAAGTAAAATTTGAGGATTACACGGGCAGTATTCGTCGAGCCCTCGATCTGATCGATGTCGGGGCGCGTCTGCCGCAGCGGGGGCTTATCATTATCAAACCGAATTTAACCAATTTTTCGCCGCCGCCGGTTACGACGAGCGCGGCCGCTGTTGAGGCGGCTTACCTCTACTGCAAATCGCTAACGAAAGCGGAGATAGCGATCGGGGAAGGCTGCGGAAGCGGCCGGACCGACGATGTGTATGCGACGCTCGGATACGCCCATATGGCCGAAAAGTATGGGGTGAAGCTGATTGACTTCAACGAGGCCGAAACCGTGCTTCTCGAAGACAAGGAGGCTCTGCAACTCAAACAATTTCACATGCCTCGCGTCGCCCGGCAGGCGTTTATTATTTCATTACCCGTATTGAAGGACCACAGCTTCACGAAGACGACTATCGCCATGAAAAACATGTTTGGCCTCGCGCCGGGAAAATTCTATGCCGGCGGATGGAACAAATCGAAATTGCACACTCCCTCGACCGACAAATCCGTTGTGGATATCTGCCGATACAAGAAACCGGATCTGTCCGTAGTGGATGCTTCCGTCGCTCTTACGGGAATGCACTTGTCCGGCAAGAAGAAAAAGATCGGCCTCATCCTGGCCGGATTCGATCCCGTGGCGGTCGATACCATTGGGAGCGAATTATTAGGTCACGATCCGAGAAGGCTGCCGTATCTGACGCTGGCCGACGGCCTTCTCGGATCGATGAACGATATTGAGGTTCGTAAAGATTAGAGTCTTATTGAGTGCGATTAGTTCTCGTCTGTCATGCTGAGCGAAGCGAAGTATCTGGGCTAAGAGAGCTTTTGTCTATCCCAGATTCTTCGCTTCACTACGTTTCACTCAGAATGACAAAGTGGACTGATTAGTATGGGTTATTTAGTGTTTTCCTTTTCTTTCGTGGGTGAGGCTTCAGGTTGCTCGAATGAGAAGTCCTTTCTTACGGCCTGTTCTCGAACGGCCATGATAATCGCCTTGCCCAAGGTATCGGCGTCGCCGTGACGTTTTTTCATTTCCGCCGCGATGTAATTGCTTCGCAGCACGTTCAGTTCCTGGATGCGTTTTTGAATCTTTCCCCGTTCCTTTGATTTGGTCTCGACATACGCCTTTCTCTCTTCGGGCGTCATTTTCTGCATATTCTCCGGCAGCTTCTCTTCTTCGATCTCCTCCAGCTTCATTTTATCACCTTTGAGGGCATCGACGAGGTCCCAGCTTTCGTTTTTATAGTTGAAAGATGATTTGGCCAGCGCCCTTTGGACCAGCGCTTCCTTCGACGCCGTCGCGGCGTTCAAGTCCTGCGTGGCTTGTCTCTCGTAAGCGATTATGCCGGACGCACCGAATGCGATATAGGTGTCGTTCAGTTTCGCGCTGAGCTCGGCGATTTCCTTATCCTGGGGGGCTTCGATATGCACGACGGCACGGTTGTGGTCGATATTGAGGAATCGACCGTCCGCCAGGGCAGCGCCGTCTTTCCAGTGGCCGGAAATTCCGTCACTTTCGCTTCCGCAGTGAATCGTATTGACGACAATGGCTTTTGTGATCGCGGTTTTACAAGACTTTCGGTAATCGATAGGCCCTTGAGTGAAAGGCTCGTTGCCGGCGATAAAAACCACTTTCAGGTCGTCGGGCAAAGGGCTCCACTGTAGTGCTTGCGTCGCTTCCTTGATGACCCAGCCGCAATATTCGCTGCCGCCGTTGGTTTTCAGGGCGAACAGTTCCTCCGAGACTTTATCGAGGTCCGTCGTAAACGGGACGATCATCCGGATATAACCCTCCTGGGCACTTAGCGAGCTCTTGCCGTATTCGTAGAGCGCGACTTGCACTTCCGGCTCCATGCCGTTTCTCTTGGCGAAGATAAACTCATTCACGATGGCCCATAGCTCGATCCTCGCCTGGTCGATTAAGCCCGACATGCTGCCGCTGGTATCCAGAAGGATGGCCATCTGGACCAGGGGCTTTCTGATCTGTATAGATTCCGCCGCGGGTCCGACGATGGGCGTTTTCTCCTCGGCCGGCAGGGGGGCGATGGCGCAGGTCACGATCACGATGATGGCTAAGCTGAGTTTTGTGATTGTCGATTTCATGGTTGTTCTCCTTTGAATAAGTGTGTTGGTTTCTAATTGTTGGTTGGGCCTTGAATCAGGACTGCTTCGCCATCTACTAACATAAGCACGTCGCCGGAAAGGGCGATGCTGCCTTGCCGGTTTTGGCGGGCGAGTTTTTGAGCTAATTCGAGATACTCATTGGAACCGAACCGGACGATGCGCTTGGGTTTAATCTGTGCCTCGTTTTCCATCAGCCGGCTGTCCACCCAGCGATTGCCCCGTCGATAGTACGTCCAGTCGTTAATCTGCTGAACTCCGGAGACCGAAACGCGTTGCATCTGTTCATCGATGTAGGAATTCTTATAATTCAGAGTCATCTGGTCTTTTTGCTGGACCATGTTCAAACTCTGGTTCACACCCCCCATACCGGAACGTCCGTACATGGCCCGGCTCTCAAAGTGCTCTGTGGCTTCTCTTAAAACTTCTGGACGATTCGCAAGGTCGGTCCCTTCTCTTGCCAGAAAGGCGGTGTACTCGGTCAATATCCCGAACTCCGTGGATAGACGCACGATTTCATCGACCAGCTCCTTGACCTTGGGATCGTTGCCGGACGTAGCCGGATCGGCGCCCATCTGGCGAATGGCGTCGATCAGTTCTGCAATCTTCCGGCTGGCCCACAGGCGCGGGACAAAGCCGTTCTTTAAATTTGCTTTCTTGAACTTGAATGTGAACTCGAATGTCTTTGTTTTGCCCAGATAATTGCCGCTGATCCTGAACGTGAGCGGCTTATTGCCGACATATTGGCCAAGTAGAACGAGTTCGTCGCCCTCGAAAAGATCGGGCAGCTTGTTGGGAATGATATCGCGCGTGCGTCCGAGCGCGGGCGAGCCGTCTTTTTCCACAATCTCAAGCACGGCATCGGCAAGGATCGGTCCGGCCAGTCTTTTGAATACCCGCCCGATCTTGACCTCGACGTCCTCGCCGGGCAGGACAAATTCCGTTTTCGCACGGGACTCGCCGGCGATAGCCTCCAGCAGCGGGGCGTTCACGTCGAAACCGACGCCGAACGTGAAGACGCGCCGCTTATGCGGATTCGACTTGACCACGACGTTGCGAATGACTATTTCCGACGTTTGCCCCACGGTCGGCAGACCATCGGTCAGGAACAAAACGATGGGCAACATCCTTTTGGTCGGCTCCTGGCTGAGCGCTTCGGTGAGGGCGTCGTGGATATTCGTCCCGCCTGTGGCGGTGATGCCCTCGATATAAGCTCGGGCGGCCTTTTCCGTCTCTTCCGTTTTAATGACGGGCCTGGCGGCGAAGCGTTGTACGGTGTTGTTGTAGATGAAAATATTGAAGGCCTCGCCTTTGCCAAGCCCTGAGATGATTTGCAGCGCCGCTTCTTTAACCTGCGCGATCTTTTCGTTACGCATACTGCCGGATCGGTCGATCACCAGGGTCACCTCCCGCTTGATGGCGGGCTGATCGAAGTTGTTCAGCAACTCGGGCGGCAGGCCCGCCAAGAGGAGAAAGTACCCTCCGCCGACTTTCTCCTCCGGATAGGCGAACATAGACGCCGTGACGCCGTTTTCCTGGAGCAGCGTGGAGAGTCGGAACGGACCGGGCTCTTTTTTGGCGTCCTCGGCGATCTTGACCGTTAGCTCCCTCTTACTCTTGCGTTCGATATCGAGCTTATGACTGGCCGAATAGACCGTCGATATCGGCCGTTTTGACTTAATGTTGGCTTTAATCGTCCACGGCACGGCATACTCCAGCGATTCGGTCCGAGGCAAAACATAGTCGATCCGGTTGCCATCGACTTCGAGCAGATGCTCGTAGGTCAGGCGGACCTTCTGCTTGCCGCGAGCCTCGACGGGAAAGACGCTGGAGCGGATCAGATTGTACCCAACGAACTCGACGAGGGCCGGATCGCGAATCTTCGCCACGAGGCTCTCGTAAATCCGCTTGGCCTCATCCTTCGGGAGTACTTTGGCCGTAATCATCCCGCCCGGCCCATCGTAAGCGAAGCCACGAATAACCGCACCGTCGGGCACGGGAACAATCAATTCCGCCTCTTGTCGCCGGTTCGTCTTATTTTGCAGCCGGATCTCGATTGTCGTAGTCGCCGTGCTTTCGAGGATATCAATGAGCACACTGACATCCGTAATCTCAACACCGCCCCGGCGTTCCGGTGTAAACGCCCAGGCCCGGCTCTGCGGAATAATAATATTCGACGCTAACGGCCGGATGCTGATATGCCCCACCTGCCCCCAAACCGACCCGGCCAGGATCGCCACCACACCCGCCAAACATCCCATCATTTGTGTCTTTCGTCTCGTCATTGTTCTGCTCCTTAAATTGAAGTTGTCTCTACATATATTATGACGAATGAAAAGCCGATCCGTTCTGTAAATAGTCTGTAAAAACTCTGGTAGCCGGGATGCCATTCTGATATATTTGATCTGTATGAGGGACAAAACCCGGGAGAGACCGGTTTGCGATATGTTGATTTTAGCAGACGAGTGTCGTTCTTGAAGTGTTGATGCTCCGGTAAAGTTATAACTGAAAATGCCAAATGGTAGCATTATGACACGTACCGCAATAAGCAGGACATTTGCCCTGGTTTCAATATTGAGTTGGCTGTCGATACATATCTTTATGGAATTTTATTTAATTGAATCCACTTCCTTTTTTGAGAGCATCATTAGGGTATGGTTCATTGTCTCGTTCCTTATTGGGTTTGTCACAATTGTATATATTCTTTTTAGTGGTGAAATACGAAAATTACGGGGTGTGATTTTAATGCTTGTTTATATTTTGGTGTGCTGTGGCATGTTCATGCCTACAGTACTCGAAATGAAAGAAGTTTATGGGGCTCGATACATTGATGTCAAAATTGGTAAAGATAAGATTGTGGCTATTGGCGAAGCATTAATTTCATATGAAAGGGATAAAGATCAATTTCCGAGCAGCCGTCATTGGTGCGATTCAATTACAAAGCAGGAAGGGAATTCTCTTGGAGCTTTGCAATACTGGACAGAGGATAATGATGTTTGTATGTATGCTTTCAATATTCATCTGAGTGAATTACCCATCGACGATTTAGATCCCAATACGGTTCTCGTTTTTGAGGCAGCTGGTATGTGGAATTGTGCCGGCGGGTCTGAACGGTTTCCGGGAACTCGCTGGCGGGATGAGTATTTTCCGCGAAAAGAAAGGTTCACATTCATTTTCTTTATAGATGGAACGTTGGCGAAATACCGGTTGCATGATGGAGCGGTTGCCTTATACATGCCCGACGAAGACACCTTTTCAGATTGGCGTCAAAAAGGGGAAACGTCTTATAGCCCATTGAAATGGGAATAGGGTAAGGCTGAAATGAATATCTTCGAGTTTGCACTGTTATTAGGATTTATCTGGGTCGGATATGTTTGTGGGAAATTCCTTGGTGCTTACCTTAGGATGGGTGAATTTAAAAAAGTGGTGTGCGGTGCACACCCTACCTTCAAAGATAAAAAACGCCGGAGCGGATATGGTACAAGGAGGTCGGCGCTCCGGTGCCCCGGATTAACGAGCCTTTAGAAGGCTATGCCCTGACGCCCCAGATTTTTTCAACCTCGTATCTGGTACTTGGACCCGTACTCCACCGCCCCGGCTTTCTGAGTTTATCGGTCATGCCAATCAAACGTCAAGAAAAAATACGTTCTTTTGAGAAGACAAAAAGGATTAGTTTTTGTTGCGGAAAGCAAAGACTCGCACTGTCCCCCCTGCGAAGGCAGGGGGCCGGAACGAAAACACTGGATTTCCGCCTTCGGGCCTGTTGAAAAAGTCCTATCGTAGCATTTGAGATTGCCGCGCGATTCTTCGAATCGCTCGCAATGACATGTAAACGCATGTTTCGTCATTGCGAGAAGCGAGGCGACGAAGCAATCTTTACTTTGACAACAGGCCCTTTCGCGGGAATGACAAACCGTGTTTCCGCAATAGAAACGAATTAAAGGTGCCGGGTCTCCATCGGTATCTTTGGATGCTTTTTCCTTAATATCGCCTTGTTTTTAGCCGATACAACTCACTGGTGAGATAGCACGTCCCAAAAACAATTCAAGAGAGGTGGCTTATGAAAATGTGGAAACTTGTCATTGTTTTAGTCCTTATTGCTGTAGCGATTTATGCTGTGCCTCGCCTTGGTAAATCCACAACAATTGAACAGAATGGAAACCAGGTGTCCATGACGATAGGGAACCATCATTTGACCGCTTCGGCTATGGGCAACGAGATCACCGATTCGTTCCTCGTGATCGGCGGTTTCTCCGGAGGTGAGATGTATTTTACGACGCTGCTTTCGGTGATTCCTCTGAAGACCGCCGAGCGTTTGCATCGGCAATATGGCAATTTCCGCAAGTGCGGCTCCCCGGGAGCGGCCGAAGGAATGCGGAGTACCATACCGGTGAAGCTCTATGCGGACAATCATAATGTCGAGCGAAAGTTAAAAAAAGTCAACAAGCTCGCAAACGCCGGCAAAGACCCTGTCATCAAGATGACATTCGTGCAGTTAAACATCACCGATCATAAAATGGACTATAGCGGCGAGATGGTACAGGTGACTTCCCAAGATAATACCGACGCGTTCCTTGTGAAAGACATCCAGATTATCGAAGAGGAACATAGTTTCTAATACCACTCATTAAAACCGTTGTTCCCTATGCTAATACGGGATGATGAAAATTCAAAATAGGGAGTCCAGTAGGGAGTTGTTCTTGTTTTGGGAATTTGTATTGGATTTGACAGCTTCGCTTAATTACGATAGTATATAGACTATGATCGAACCGGAAGAACTTGTCGGCGGCGAGTGGGCCGAATGGTATCGGCTCACGCCCTTGCAACGCTGGCACGCCAGCGGTGAGTTGTGGACGCACTATTTGCAGATCGGAGGTTCGCTTGATCCCGAGCCGGATACGGAAAGTCCTTTCTACGATGGCCGGCCACCGAGTCCGTGCCCTGCTGATGGGCGGCCAGGCATGCGTGTTCTACGGCTCATTGGAATTTAGCCGCGACACCGATTTGCTCATCCCGCTCGCCGCCGACAACCTGGTGCCATTGGTGCCGGCTTCGGCAGATTT
>Ga0180431_10004298_pt1 | contig 17877 bp, 13 predicted proteins | sample SS_ome_11_FD_132459 | JGI IMG/M metagenome (GOLD analysis project Ga0180431, IMG submission 132459) | Hypersaline lake sediment archaeal communities from the Salton Sea, California, USA - SS_1_MS_1 metaG | ecosystem: Environmental > Aquatic > Non-marine Saline and Alkaline > Hypersaline >... | reverse complement strand
GTCGTCGCGGCCGACGCGGCTGCCGACGCAGTACAGCAGATTCACAAGGAGGTGATTCTCAATGGATAGAATACCCGTCGCCGTCCTGGGCGCGACCGGCGCAGTCGGACAGCGCTTCGTGCAACTCCTGGCCGCCCACCCCCAGTTCGAGATCACGGCGGTGGCGGCATCGGAGCGGAGCGCCGGGCGCCGCTACGCCGACGCCTGCCGCTGGGTCATCCCCGGCGATCCACCATCCTCAGTGAGCGAGATGATCGTCAGCCCGCTGGAGCCTCCGTTGCCAGCCCGGATCGTCTTCTCGGCACTGCCAGCCTCAGTCGCCCGAGAGCTCGAACCACACTTCGCCCGGGCCGGATACGCCGTCTGCTCCAACGCCTCCGCCTTCCGCAACGAGCCAGACGTTCCACTGATCGTGCCGGAGATCAACGCCGACCACCTGGCGCTCCTCGAACGGCAGCGCGCCGAACGCGGCTGGTCGGGGTTCATCGTCACCAGTCCCAACTGCACCACGACCGGCATCGCCCTGGCAATCAAGCCATTGGACGAGGTCTTCGGCCTGCGAAGGGTGTTCGCCGCGACGATGCAGGCCATATCCGGGGCCGGTCATCCCGGCGTCGCATCCCTCGACATTCTGGACAACGTCCTACCTTACATCGGCGGCGAGGAGGAAAAGATCGAGCACGAGACATGCTTGCTACTGGGCCACGTCGTGGATGGTCAGCGGGTTCAGGCAGACATCGTCATCAGTGCCCAGGCCAACCGTGTGCCTGTGCTGGACGGCCACACCATCTGCCTATCGCTGGGGTTCGATAGACAGCCGACCATCGACGAAGCTACGGCGATACTGGCCAAATTCCGTGGCCCCGCCGTGGTGCGCGGGTTGCCCAGCGCGCCACCGCACCCCATCATCGTCCGCCCCGAAGCAGACCGGCCTCAGCCACGCCGGGATCGTGACGCAGGTGAAGGTATGGCTGTGACAGTGGGGCGCCTGCGGCCGTGCCCGCTGCTAGACCTGCGCCTGGTTATCGTCGTCCACAACACGCTGCGCGGGGCTGCCAGCGGCTCCATCCTCAACGCCGAACTACTCGTCGCATCAGGGGAAATAGCATACGGATGTCTTCCATCCGCGTGATGGCAGGGAAAGGAAGTACAATGAGAAACTATGGCCGTACATCTATTTACGAGTTCCTCGGTGACTTCGTGGTCTACCGTAACCTGGCACCGCTGGATCCACGACTGCCAGCGCTCCCGGTGTTGCGCGCTGAGGTGGGACTGCCGGAAGGCATCACCCCGCGCAAAAGCCAGCCGGACTACGCCCGCGTGATGGCCTTCCTGCTGCGGCAGGCACGGGCGTTGGAGACACCCAACACACCCATCGAGCGCTTGGTGTACGTGGGCGACACGCGGATGAACGACGGCACCGCTTTCGCCAACATCTGTCACGCCGGGAACTGGCCCGGCCTGGCTTTCATCGGAGCCGAGCGGGACGAGCCTGCGCGCGTGGAGATCGCCGGACAGGATAGCGGGACACTCTACCTGGCCAACCGCTGGGCAGCATTATCCGACTTCGAGGATTTCTGTCGCGAGCGCGGACGGCACCGACCGCTGCGGTCGACGACATCCGAAGGATTCCCGCTGGACGAACGCACGGCAGTGGTCGTGGACCTGGACAAGACCGCATTGGGCGCGCGGGGACGCAACGACCACGTCATTGATCATGCGCGCGTCGCGGCGGTACGCCGCACCGTGGGCGACCTGTTGGGGGAAGCATTCGATCCAGCGAGTTTTCAGGCCGCGTACGACCGCCTCAACCAGCCCGAGTTCCACCCCTTCACCGCCGACAACCAGGATTACCTGGCCTACATGTGCCTGATCCTGGGCAGCGGCCTGTACGCGCTGGAATCCCTCGTAGCGGACGTACGTGCCGATCGATTGAGAACCTTCGAGCAGTTCATTGCCAGGGTGGACACCCGGGCTGCAGAACTGCCCGACCACCTGCGCAGCATGCACGGCGGGATCTACGCCCTGGTGCAGCAGGGTGACCCCACGCCCTTCAAGTCCTTTCGCTACAACGAGTACGAGACTACCGTCGAGCGGATGGGCCAGTCGGACGACGATCTGCCGGTCACCAGGCTGTTGCAGGAAGAAATCGTCATCACGCAGGAAGTTCGGGAGATAGCGCTGGCCTGGAAAGAGCGGGGCGCGCTGCTCTTTGGCCTCTCGGATAAGCCCGACGAAGCCTCCATCCCGACGGACGACCTGTCCGCCCAGGGCTACCAACCGATCCATCGGGTGGAGACCCACGCAATCGGAGGTTGAACAATGTCCTACCATAGCTGGCTCGAATGCATTCGTGGTTGTGGCCGCCGCTATTCTATCTACGACGTCATCTATCGCTGCGAGGACTGCGGGGGCTTGCTGGACGTGGCGCACGATCTGCAGGCGTTGAAGGCACGCAGCGCTACTGAATGGCAGGCGCTGTTCGACCAACGGACGCGAACGAACGAATGGCCTTACGGCAGCGGCGTGTGGGGCAAGAAGGAATGGGTTTGCCCCCAGTTGGAGGACGAGAACATCGTCTCCATGTACGAAGGACACACCAATTGTTTTTGGGCGGAGCGGCTGGGGCGAGAGATCGGCGTACCCGACCTGTGGGTCAAACTGTGTGGCAACAGCCACACCGGCTCTTTCAAGGACCTGGGTATGACCGTGCTGGTCTCGGTGGTGCGCCAGATGATCGCTGACGGCAAGCCGATCCGGGCGGTGGCCTGCGCGTCCACCGGCGATACCTCGGCGGCACTGGCGGCCTACGCGGCCGCCGCTGGCATCCCCGCCGTTATTCTGCTGCCCCGGGGCAGGGTCTCGACCGCGCAGTTGGTCCAACCCATCGCCAACGGCGCGTTGGTGCTGGCGCTCGACGCCGATTTCGACGGCTGCATGCGGATCGTCCAGGAACTCACTCAAGATCCAACAATATACCTGGCCAACTCGATGAACTCCCTGCGTATGGAGGGACAAAAAACAGTAGGCATCGAGATTGTGCAGCAGTTCAACTGGGAAGTACCAGACTGGATCATCATACCCGCGGGCAACCTGGGCAACGTCAGCGCACTGGGCAAGGGTCTGTTGATGCTGAGGGAATTGGGCCTCATCGACAGGCTGCCGCGCATTGCCTGTACCCAGGCCGCCAATGCCAATCCGCTGTACCTGAGCTACCTGACCGGGTTCAAAGAGTACCGGCCAGTGGTCGCGCAAAAGACACTGGCCAGTGCCATCCAGATCGGCGATCCGGTCAGCTACGAGCGGGCGGTGAAAACGCTGCGCGCCTTCGACGGGGTCGTCGAGCAGGCCAATGAAGACGAACTGGCCAACGCCGCCGCCCGTGCCGACCGGACAGGAATGTATTGCTGCCCACACACCGGCGTCGCGTTGGCGGTCCTTTTCAAGTTAGTGGAACGTGGCGAGATCAAGTCATCCGATCGCGTGGTGATCATCTCGACCGCCCACGGCCTCAAGTTCACCAATTTCAAAGTCGGTTATCACGACCAAACGTTAACGGACGTCGCCGCCCGCCACGCTAACCCACCGCTGGAATTGCCGGCCGATTACTCGGCGGTGAGTGAGGCAATTGACCAAGCGATCGGGCGGACGGCCTGACCCGGACAGTGCGATAACACCGTCTTGACAAGATAGTGATTCTCACTACAATCTCAAACCAGGATGAACGTCGAACGTCCCGACCTGGATACACTAGACCCTGATGTGCGGGCCTACATCGAGGCCCTGGAGGCCGAACTGGATCGGCTGCGCCGAGGCAGAAACCAACCCCGGCGAGAGGCCGCCGAGCCAGTCTCCTCTGAACCCAGCGAGCCGCCAACCACGCTCAACGTGATCACCATCAGCGCCGCCGGTCTGGCCAAACGTACCCCGCGCCACCTGTACTCCCGCCAGCGCCGCGGTGGTATGGGCGTCTTCGACCTGGAGGTCCCAGAAGACGACCTGCCCGCGTTACTGACTATCGCTGACGAAAGCCAAAGCCTGGTGCTGATCACCAGCCGGGCCCGCGCCTTCCGGCTGCCGGTACAAAAGCTGCCCGAATCCTCCCTGCGCAGCCGGGGCCAACCCCTCACCGCGCACCTTTCACTGAGCCCTGACGAGCGTCCGGCGATCGTCATTCCCGACCAGGGTGGCACTTACCTGGCCCTGCTCACCCAGCGCGGGCACGTACGCTGGTTTGCCGGTCATCTGCTCGGGGAGAAGCTGCGTCCAGGCACCGTCCTCTACGAAGTCGAGAAGCTAGGCCCTCCCGCCGCGATGTGCTGGACCCCCGGCGATGGCGAACTCTTCATCGCCACCCGCCAGGGGCATGCCATTCGCTTCGCCGCCCGCCAGGTGCCCGTGCGCGGTTGCCTGGGTATCCGCCTGGATCGGGATGACGATGCCGTTGCCATCACAGCCGTGCGACCTGATAGCGGCGTCTTTCTGCTCGGGGCCGATGGCACAGGCACCATCCGCCTCATGTCAGGCTTCAGACTCAACAAAGCGCCGGGCACTGGCGGCAAGATCGCCATAAAGACCGATCACCTGACCGGTGCCGCAGCCGTAGATGACAGCGACGATATCTTCATCATCTCCCGGCTCGGCAAGATCATCCGCTTCGGTGCCGCCGAAGTGCCGACCAAAGAAGGCGTCGTCCGGGGCGTGAACTGCATGGCGCTCCGTGCTGATGAGACAGTATCCATTACCGTCGGCTCCGTCCTGAGCACAGACTGAGCAAGCTCCCCTGCGGTCATTCATCAGCTCGGACCAAGCCCGGTCCAGTATTAGATGGGGGGCTGCCTCCTTATCCTCTACTATGAACCTACACGAATTCACTCTTCAAATGCCCAGTATCGTGGTCAACCAGGAACCGTGTACTCGCTGCGGTGCATGCATCGCGCTGTGTACCGGCCGGGTGTTCGAGCGCGTAGACGAACGCGTGGAGGCGGCCGTGCCAGAGAAATGTTGGCTGTGCGGACATTGCGTCGCCGTCTGCCCGGTCGATGCCATCCAGCACAGCGCCTACCCGGTGAGCGCGTGCCCGGTGCTGGACCGGGACACGCTGCCATCCCTCGACGGTCTGGTGGCTGCGTTCCGCGCACGCCGTTCCACGCGCGTCTTCCGCGACCGGCCGGTCCCGCGCCAGGTGGTGCGAGAGCTTATTGACCTCGCTCGGTGGGGGCCCAGCGCCAGCAACGAACAGCCGGTGGACTGGGTGGCCTTCGACGATCCGGCTCGCATCGCGGCACTGAGCGCCCAGGCTGTGGCAGTGCTGGCCCAGACGGCCCAACTGTTGCGTAACCCGCTGTTGCGTCCCTTCCTACGGCTGGCGCTGGGTGCTGAGCGAGTGAACAAGGGATTGGAGAGCGCGGACAGCTTCGAGCGCCTGGCGCGGCGCGCAGCCCATGGCGAAGACCCAATCTTCTTCCGCGCACCGATTGTATTGATCGCCCACGTGCCCGCCGACGATTACTTCGGCCGGGATGACGCTGTCTACGCCGCCTACAACCTGATGCTAGGGGCGCAACGCCTGGGGCTGGGTACCTGCCACATCGGCTATTTCTCCGTCGCACTCGATCGTAGCCGCGGGCTGCGCCGCGCGTTGGGGCTGCCTGAGGGCCGCCGCGCAGAGGTGACACTAGTGCTCGGCTACCCGAGGTACCGCTTCCAGCGTGCACCCATGCGCCGCCAACCGACGTTAGTCTGGAACCCAAGACAGTAAGCAATTGAGAGGGAAGGGGTGATAACAGGGCAAGCGGGACACCCTGTCCGCAATGAAACTGTAACGCAAGTGAAACCCTGAAAATAACCCCCATGATCTATGCTAGGGAGACCCCGTTTTCGCGACGTCGCCGAGCGGAAAGCGGCAAAGCAATACAGTTCAGGATTATATGGCAGACTCGATTATCGGCAGAACGCTGGGTAAATATCAGATCGTGGAACGAGTCGGCCGGGGAGCCATGGCCGAGGTCTATAAGGCCTATCAGCAGTCCCTGGACCGACACGTTTCCATCAAGATCATGCACTCCTTCCTCGCCGAGGATAAAGACTTCCTGGACCGATTTCAGCGCGAAGCCAGGGCTGCGGCCCAACTTCGCCATCCCAATATCGTGCAGGTGTACGATTTCGACGTGCTGGATGGCGTGTACTACTACATGGTTATGGAATTCATCGACGGCGATACCCTACAGGTTGCCCTGCAGAATCTGGCAACCGCCAACAGAACCATGCCCCCAAACACAGCCATCCACATCGCGGCAGAGATCACGTCGGCGTTGTCCTATGCCCACAGTCGGGGAATGATCCACCGAGACATCAAGCCGTCCAACGTGATGCTCAATCGAGAGGGTCACGCGATTCTGACGGATTTCGGGATGGCCAAGCTGATTGGCGACGCAAAATACACCAACGCTGGAGGGATTACCGGCACGCCCAATTACATACCACCCGAGCAAGGCTTGGGAAAACCGGCAGACGCCCGCAGTGACCTCTACTCATTGGGCACCATGCTCTTTCAGATGGTGACCGGTCGCCTTCCGTACCAGGCTGATTCGGCGGTGGAAGTGCTCCTCAAGCACATCAACGACCCAATTCCCATCCCCAGTCAGATCAATCCAGACCTATCACCCGATATTGACCGCATCATACTCAAGGTGTTGGCCAAGGATCCAGACGAACGCTATCAAACCGCTGATGAGTTTATGGCACACCTGAAGCAGGTCAAAGCTGGTATGGTTCTCTTCGAGACGACACCACCCGAACCTCCCACGACCGAAGCAACCAGTACACCAGGCCAGACAGCGCCTCCTTTCTCCATGACCGCCACTCCGCCTCCATCACCAGCCACCGCCCTGTCGGGACCGATCGAGCTGTCACCCTATAGCCTGTCCCCGGGACGTGCCGCCACCGACCCGGCAGAGCTACCGGCCGTGTGCGACACCAATTGGAACCGGGCAGTGGATCACTTCGCCAATGGGTACATCACCAACTGGTTACGCGAGGGTGTGGAGCGCCTGCGGTCCGCCCACCAGCACGGCCTGGCCGACGAACTGGAGCTAATCGCCGCTCGCGCCGCGGCAATTGTCCAGCGCATCCAAGACGGCGACGACATCGCTCGCAACGTCGGCCTGGAGGAATTTCTGGAGTCGCTGGGAGCCCCTGCGCCAGTCATGGACATCAGCCCCACCGATCTGAACCTGCCAGCGGTGGGCGTGGGAGAAGCGGGTGAACCAGTCGATCTCGTCATCACAAACACGGGGCGCGGTTTCCTATTTGGCCGAGTTGTGTGCCGGGTACCCTGGCTCAAGGTCACACCCCAAAGATTCGGCTGTGCCTCGGGGAGGCGACGAACGCTAACGGCGAAAACGGACCTGAGCGGCCTACCCGCCAGCCGGATTCGGTCTCAAGATGGGCTTCAGGTCCGCAGCGTTGGCGGCGACCGAAACCTCCAGATTCAGGTGGACATCCTGCCATCGGTGCTGAAGATAGACACTACTACCCTCGATTTCGGCGCAGTGGGCCAGGGAGAGGCCGCTCAGACAACGTTCACCATCCGCAACAGCGGCCGGGGCTACCTGACCGGCCGGGTCCGCTGCCGGGTGCCGTGGCTGACAGCATCGTTGACGCAGTTCAAGGTGCGGGCTGGCGCCAGTATCCAGGTCGCCGTGAGCGCTGATTCACAGGCCCTCTCGCCCGGTGACGCGACACATGCCTGGGCATTGATGGTGGAGAGCAACGGCGGGCACGCCGTTCTGGGTGTGAAAATGCAGGTTTTGCCCCCCCACCTGGAAGTGACGCCAGCGGAGGTAGACCTGGGTACGGTGGACCTGGCCCGGCCTGGAGCGGGCAGAAGCGTTGAACTGACAGTAAGCAACACCGGGCCCGGCGTGCTGACCGGCGCTGTGATGACACAGTCCGATTGGCTGGACGTTGAACCGGCGGCCTTCCGCTGCCGGGCAGGAGAGGCCCAACGGCTGATCCTGTCAACGACTCAGTTGAGAACCGGAGACTTCGATCAGCCCATTCATCTGGTCTCGAACGCTGGCGTGGCGGAGGTGCCCGTGCTGTTACATGTGCGATTCTCCACGGAGCCGAAGGTGGTGCACGTCCCAGCGGGCGAGTTCCTGAGAGGCAGCCAGGAACGAGACAAGAGGGCTTTGGCGTCCGAAAAACCCCAGCGCCAGATTTACCTGGATGAGTACTGGATCGGTAAGTACCCCGTGACCAACGCCCAATACGCCGTCTTTGTCGAGGTAACGGGTCGCCGTCCCCCCGATCACTGGAAAGACGGCCACCCGCCGGAGGGACGGGAGAACCACCCGGTGGTGAACGTCAGTTGGTGGGACGCCATGGCCTATTGTCGCTGGCTGGCTGAGTTGACGGGCAAGCCATACCGCCTGCCGACAGAGGCGCAGTGGGAGAAAGCGGCTCGAGGCACCGACGGGCAAATGTATCCCTGGGGAAACCGGTGGGATAGCCGGAGATGCAACACCAGGGAAGCACACGTGGGCAGCACGACGCCAGTAGGCGCTTACAGCCCGGCTGGCGACAGTCCTTACGGTTGCGCTGACATGGTGGGGAACGTATTGGAATGGGTGGCCGACTGGTACCAGGAGGACTACTATACCCGCTCGACGGCCTCTGAAAACCCCTACGGTCCGTCCTCCGGGGCCGTCAAGGTTCTGCGCGGTGGCTCGTGGACCGCCGACCGCTGGGGAGCCCGCTGCGTCAGCCGTTACCAGGGTAACCGGAAGGCCATCAGTGCTGAGGCTGGCTTCCGCTGCGCGATTTGCCCGTAGCCGCGATGTCGGACTACACAGACTTCGTGCGCCAGAACCTGCACCGCTTCCAGCAGTGTGAAGCGTTTCTGCCTCTCGCCAATCCCACGTTCGACAACCCGGACTTCCAGGCCGCTGCCTACCGGGTGCTGATCGCCAGACTATCTCCCTTCCAAGACGTGGACCGCTCCATACCCCACCTATTCCTGGCGCGGGAAGTTCGCCAGGCACTGCCACACGCGTTCATCGACATGGCCTTCCTCCCCGCCGCAGGAGACCGCGACCTGTTCGAGCAGGAGGGCATCCCCCCCCTCATCGGCGTCCAATCACTGCGCTCGGCCGACGAATTTGACCTGGTGCTGATCTCCAACGCCTACACGCTGGAGCTGATCAACCTGCCCTATCTGCTGATCCGTTCGGGAATCCCACTCTTCTCCAGCCAGCGCGGGCCGGAGTGGCCGATCGTGATCCTGGGTGGATCCAACGCCATGGCCACCCAGGCCATTGTCCGTGAGGACGGCGACAGCCTGGTGGATGGCATCTTCTTCGGCGAGGGAGAAGGCATGGTCGGCAACCTGGCGCGCGCCTGGGCGGAAAACCGCCACGCGGACAAACAGCAGACCCTGGAAGAGACCGCCAGGTGGGTACCGGGGCTCTGGGTCGCGGGGTCACATTGCCCCAATCTGTCAGATCGCTCCGACGCAGACCAAAGCCGTACCGTCAAGGCCATCCTCGGCACACCAGAGGCGCGGTTCCTGCCGCTGGCATACCCCATCCTGAACAGCCCTGAAGCACACACGGCCAGCCTGCAGATCACCTATGGCTGCCCGGCGTTCTGCGCTTTCTGCTTCGAGGGATACGATCGCAAGCCGTACCGCGAACTTCCCCTGCCCGATATCCTCTCCGCCGCCCGCCAGATCAAGCGCGCGCAAGGGGTCGAGGAACTGAACCTGTACAGCTTCAACTTCAACACGCATCAAGATATCCTGGAGATGATCCTGGAACTGCACCGGCTGTTCGACCAGGTGAGTCTCAAGAGCCAGCGGCTGGACGTGTTGCAGAAGACCGGATACCTGCTGGAGGCGGAGGTCGAGGCTGATAAGCGGAACTTTACCCTGGGCATCGAGGGGATCAGCGCGCGGATGCGGGCGTGGTTGCACAAGAGCCTGCCCAGCGAGACTATCACGGACCTTTTAGACCGCCTCCTCGCGCTCAAGGTCCGCCAGGTCAAGCTCTTCTACATCCTGACCGGACACGAGACCGACGCGGACATCGCAGAATTCCGTCACTTTCTGAAGTGGCTCAAAGAGACCCGCCGCTCCCGGAAACGCCGCGTGCGCGTGGTCTTCAGCTTCGGACTGCTGATCCGCATGCCCTTTACGCCGCTGCGATACGACCGCCTGTTCCTCGATGAACACGCGTGGCGACCGCTGATCGGGCAGGTCAAGTCAGCCTGCGAGACGAACGGCTTCGAGTTCCGGCTGGCCTTCGACTGGCCGGCCTACTGCGTGAGCCAGGTGTTAGCGCTAGGCGGGTACTGGCTGGTAGAGCCTATCGTGACCCTGGCCCGAGCGGGGTACTGCTTCGACACGACGCTGCCGCCAGCGTATTGGGACGGACTCAGGGGGTGGATGGAGAAAGCGGGGCATTGGAGTGAGACCTTCCTGGGTGAGAAGGGGCCCGACTATCCCTTTGCGCTGGCGTTCGTCGCGTCGGGCATTTCCGACGCGTTCCTGTACCGTCAGTATCAGGAGGCTCGACGTCATCTGGCATCCGAGGTAGATAGTGGCTACTGCCTGGGGAGCGACGGGGAGGCAGGCCACTGCCTGGGGTGCGGGGCCTGCGCGGACGAGGAGCAGAGGCAAGCGATCACGCACCACCAGATTCGACAGCCAGAGCGCACGGATGCTTTTTATCCGCGACCGTACATGGCGCAGCTACGCGAGGTGATGGCCCGAAAGCGACGACTGCGGCCAGCGTATTTCCTGGTGCGGCTGGACCCGCTGCTGGCAGGGGGCCTGCCCGAGCTCCTCGACGCCTTCGTGTTCCGGGACATCCTGGCCGGCTACCCTGAACTGGTGGACAACCTGTTAGCCGTGCGGGAAAGCCTGTTCACGGTCCGCCCCAACGATCGCCGCTTTCCCACTATGGGTGGCGAGACCGTCTTCGCCTTGAAGGCATGGGACGTCGAGGCGTTAGAAACCAGTTTTGGAAGAACAGAAACCAGGTTTTTCGGAAAAAACCTGGTTTCTACCCGGATCGTAGGGCCAGTCGAGGGGTTCACACCCGGTGCGTTTACTCAACTGCACCTGGATATGCACTTGCCGGGCAAATTCTTCCCGGAACCACGCGCCCGGCTGGAGGAATACCTGCGCTCCGCTTACCTGCCATACTCCCTGCGGCGAGAGAGTGCCCGCCCGCGCGGGGTACGCTACCGCTTCGACCTGCCGGCCAAAGCGCTCAAGAAGAAGATCCTGTTCGACGGGTTCTTCGAGATCCGCGAAGATGAGCATGGCGGCGGCTTGTTCGCCAGCCTGGACATAGGGCCGAAATTCGACCTGCTGGCATTCCTGCGCACGTTCGGTGAGGAGAATCTGTCCCGCCACGCGCGGTTGGAAGTCTCGGGAATACGGTGGTCGTGATCGATCACCTCACCGTAGCCAGGGGTTGGACCGCTTCTCCTGCCCCACCGTCGTGTGGGCACCATGGCCGGGGTAGAGGATGGTCTCGTCGGGCAGGGTTAACAGAACCTCACGAATGGAACGCGCCAGCGTGTCCCAATCGCCACCGGGCAGGTCAGTGCGCCCCACCCCCATCTGGAACAGCACGTCTCCATCGAAGGCCACCCCCTCCTCCGCCAGGTAGAAGGTCACTCCGCCGGGGGAATGGCCGGGGGTGTAGAGCACCTGGAAACGAAGCGTGCCCACCTCCAATACCTGTCCGGGCGACAGTTCCACGTCGGGCGGAGGGCTTTCCTGCACCAGCACGCCGAACCAGGAGGCACCACCCCGGCTCTCCAGGATGGGCTGTTCGGCCGGGTGGAGCGCCAGGGGCGCACCGGTCGCGGCGACGACCGCCGCGTTGGCTCCCATGTGGTCGAAATGACAGTGAGTGTTGAGGACGTAGCGGATGGTCAGCCCACTCTCCTCGATGGCCGCCAGGATCCGCTCTGGATGCCCACCGGGATCAATCACGACTCCCTCGTGCGTTTCCTCGCAGCCGACGATGTAGCAATTGGTCTGTGTGATGCCGACGTGTACGGTATGTAAGATCAACGTTGACCTCCCAATAGTGGATAGGGGACTCAAGCCCCAGCGCGTGTATACAGAATCGCGTTTCCCTGCTTCCCCACCGCATCGAGCACCCCCATGGTGCGCAGGCAGTAGGCCATCTTTCGCGCCAGCCAGCGCGGCTGCCCGATAGCAGTGGCAAGGTCGGACGTCGAGAACGGCTCAGCCAGGCTGCGGGGCACCATGGCGGCTATGTCCGCCGGCGGCGCGAACAGGCACCGATCCACTACCTGCAGCAGCCTGCGCTCCTGGATGACCCAACCGCGCCTTCGCCAACCACGTCGCCCGTCGTACCGCCGGACCTCCTCCTCCTGGATCAGCAACACCTCCAGAGAGAAGTGATGACTTGCAAGCAACCTGGGGAACCTCACCAGCTCCCCAAAGACGTGCTCAAACGCGCCTCGTTTGGGTGATTTGCGACGGCCCAACCGGCCTTCCCCATCCCGCGCCAGCTTGATGATCCATTTCTCTCGCGCGACCGGGTATACCAGCCGCACGGCGTGATCTCCCACGAGTGTGGTCAGTTTGCGCTTAATAGCCGAGAAGTTCCCGGTCTGGATCTCCACCAGCAGATCACCCCGGACGATGTCGATGATGAACCCATCCACCGACACCTCGAACCGATCTCCCGGCCGTGCATACCACGCCCTGAGAGCAGCGTGAAGTGGGCTCTCGTTCAGCGTGCCGATTTCGTGGGTTAGCTCTTGCGATCCCGTGGACACCGATGTGTTTCCTACCTGGCATAGATGACAGTCATCGCTGACAAACAACTCAAAGGACGAGTCGATTATAGCAAAGGGTATTGGCTTTGTCCAACTCAAGAAATATGTTAAAATATCCTTTCACCTTGCCGAGGCAGGACAGAAGTAGTATAATGAGAACAAACGTTCGGTTAATGCGCGTAAGTAGAGGTGGGGGTTGACTCAGGATAAAATCATCGTGCGAGGCGCACGAGAGCATAATCTGAAGAACATCACGGTCGAGATTCCGCGCAACGAGATGGTGGTCATCACCGGCATCTCGGGGTCCGGCAAGTCGTCCCTGGCTTTCGACACGATATACGCCGAGGGACAACGGCGCTACGTGGAGAGCCTCTCGGCTTACGCACGCCAGTTCCTGGGCCAGATGGAGAAGCCAGACGTGGACCAGATCGAGGGGCTGTCACCGGCCATCTCCATCGACCAGCGCGGCGCTTCCCACAACCCGCGCTCGACCGTCGGCACCGTCACCGAGATCTACGACTATTTGCGGCTGCTTTACGCCCGCATTGGCGTGCCCCACTGCCCGCAATGTGGGCGGGAGGTGACCAGGCAATCGGCTGAGCAGATCGTGGACACGGTGATGGAAATGTCGCCCGGCACCCGCTTCCAGGTACTGGCCCCGCTGATCAAGGACCGCAAGGGCCACCATCACGCCATCTTCGAGGACGTGCGCAAGGCGGGTTTCGTGCGCGTGCGGGTGGACGGCCGGGTATACGACGTGGACGAAGAGATCGAGCTCGACCGCTACAAGATGCACACGATCGAGGCAGTCATCGACCGTCTCGTGATACCGGATGCCTCCGGATGTCTTCCATCCGCCTCCGGATGTCTTCCATCCGCATCTTCTTCCGACGGCTTCCGCTCGCGCCTCACCGACTCGATCGAGACCGGGCTCCAACTGGGAGACGGCGTTGTGATCATCAACGACGTATCGGCAGAGCCGCCGCAAGACATGTTATACTCCGAACAATTCGCCTGCGCCGTGTGCGGGATCAGCCTGCCGGAGATCGAGCCGCGCACCTTCTCCTTCAACACCCCCCACGGCGCTTGCCCCGAGTGCCAGGGGCTGGGGACACGGCTGGAACTCGATCCCGAGTTGATCGTGCCCAACCCCGACCAGAGCATCGCGGAGGGCGCCATCCTGTTCTGGAACACACGGGATCAAGACGGCTACCTGTGGCACATACTCAAGGCCACGTGCGAGCACTTCTCCATCCCCACCGACGTGCCGTGGCGCGAATTGAACACCGCCCAGCAGCATATCATCCTGCAAGGCAGCGGAGACGAGCACATCCGCGTCCGCTACACCAAACGAGGCGGGGACGGGTACCGCAGTGACCTGATGCGCTTCGAGGGCATCATCCCCAACATGGAGCGCCGCTACCGGGACACGGACTCCGACTACATCCGGGGCCGGATCGAGGAGTTCATGACGCGCCGCCCCTGCCCGGTGTGCAAGGGCGCGCGGCTCCGCCCGGAATCGCTGGCGGTCACGGTGACGGATGAATCGATCAGCGAGATCGCCAGTTGGCCGGTGAGCCGATTGCTGACCTGGGTCGACGAGTTGTCTGGCTTCAGCTTTCGGACTCCTACCCACGTCGTGCTTGCGTCGGACCACAGTCCGACGCTCCGAGTCGACGAGGAAAACCTGGAACCTGAGACCGTGAAACCTGAGACCGTCCCTCCCGGCTCCCCTCTCACCGAGAAGGAGTGGCTCATCGCGCGGCGCATCCTCAAGGAAGTCCGCGACCGGCTGGGGTTCATGATCAACGTGGGATTGGATTATCTGACGCTGGATCGCACGGCGGTCACGTTGGCCGGCGGCGAGGCTCAGCGCATCCGGCTGGCGACGCAGATCGGCTCTCAACTGACCGGCGTGCTCTACGTCCTGGACGAGCCCAGCATCGGCCTGCACCAACGCGACAACGCCCGCCTCATCCGCACGCTGCAGGAGATGCGAGACCTGGGCAACACGCTGCTGGTGGTCGAGCACGACGAGGAGACCATCCGCGCCGCCGACTGGATCATCGACCTGGGACCGGGGGCCGGCGAGCACGGTGGAGAGGTGGTGTGTGACGGCACGGTCGAGGACATGATCGCCTGCCCCGAGAGCCTGACCGGGGCGTATCTCTCGGGCCGCAAGTCCATCCCGGTGCCCGCCCGGCGTCGCGAGGGCAACGGCGGCAAGCTGGTCATCCGGGGTGCTCGGGAGCACAACCTGAAGGACATCGACGTGCGCATCCCGCTGGGGAAGTTCGTCTGCATCACCGGCGTCTCCGGCTCGGGCAAGTCCACGCTGCTGGTCGAGGTGCTGTACCGGCGGCTGGCCCAGATCCTCCACAACTCCCGCGAGCCCGCCGGCGACCACGACGCCGTCGAGGGGGTCGAGCAGATCGACAAGATCATCAACATCGACCAATCCCCCATCGGGCGCACGCCGCGCTCCAACCCGGCTACGTACACCAACCTGTTCACTCCCATCCGCGAGCTGTTCGCCGCACTGCCGGAGTCGAAGATCCGCGGCTACAAGCCGGGCCGCTTCTCGTTCAACGTCAAGGGCGGCCGCTGCGAGGCCTGCCAGGGACACGGGACGCTGCGCATTGAGATGCAGTTCCTGCCCGACATCTACGTCCCCTGTGACGTGTGCCACGGGCGGCGCTACAACCGGGAGACGTTGCAGGTGCGCTACAAAGGGAAAAACATCGCCGAGGTGCTCGACATGACCGTGAGCGAGGCGATGGCGTTCTTCGCCAACATCCCCGCCCTCCAGAACAAGCTCCAGACGCTGCAGGACGTGGGACTGGGGTACATCCGGCTGGGGCAGCCCGCGCCGACGCTCTCGGGCGGTGAGGCACAGCGGGTGAAACTCTCACGAGAGCTGAGCAAGCGGGCCACCGGGCAGACGCTGTACGTGCTCGACGAGCCCAGCGTGGGGCTGCACGCCGCCGACGTGGACAAGCTGATCTCCGTGCTCAACCGGCTGGTGGAAGCAGGCAACACCGTCGTCATCATCGAGCATCATCCCGACATCATCAAGGTGGCGGACTGGATCATCGACCTGGGACCGGAGGGAGGCGACGCCGGGGGCGAGATCGTGGCGCAGGGTCAGCCGGAGGAGGTGGCCCAGGTGGCGGAGAGTTATACGGGGCAGTTTTTGAGGCGGGTGCTGGGAAATGAGGCGTGAAACGTGATGCGTGATGCGTAGTCAGCAATGGGCGATGACCACGTATCGCAGGCGAGAATAGAATCCTTGACATCCCCTGGACTATTCAGTATACTGGTCAACGCGCTGAGATGCAGGATGTGATCATGGTTCTGCCGGAGGAGCGATAGCAATGAGCAAGAAACGAGCACAGGAACCGAGTGCCCCTTACACAGTCACTGTGGAGGATGCAGTCGGGAACGTGCCTGTAACCGAGATGACGGCCCAAGAGCTAAAAACCCTCGTTCAAAGCGCAGTTAGAGAAGTACTACAAGAGATACTGATAGACCCTGATGCAGGCAGGGAGTTGAGGCCCGAATTCGAGGCCAGGTTGCAGCAAGCGGAGGCCTACGTCACTTCAGGCGGCCGCCTGCTTTCGATGGAGGAATTGGTCGGCCAAATCGAGGACGCAAGCAGTGTATGAACCTGCATTCCATCCCGACGTTGCAAAAGATCTGCAGGGCCTGGACAAGAACGTCCGACTGCGAATCCTGGACAAGATTCGGTGGTTGCTGGAACACGTCGAAGAGCTGCATCACAAGTCATTGACGGCCCAATGGGAAGGAATGCACCGTCTGAGAATAGGCGACTATCGCGTGGTATACGGCATAGACCGAAATAACAAACGAATTGTCATCTATGCCGTAGGACATCGACGTGACATCTACAAGTTGCGCTGAGCGCCAATCTCTCCCAATTGCACCTTCAGTTCGGTGATGTGCTCTTCCAGGCGGCGTTTGTCCTTGACCAGTTGTAGGGGCACGTCGGTGGGGAGCACGTATTCTGATTCGCGCTCCTCGATCAGCCGCAGGTTTTCCCGCGCCTGGGCCAGTTGGAGGCGCAGGGAAGTGACCTGAGCCAGGTCCACCGGCGGAGGGATGACCACATCCGCCAACGCAGTGAGAGCTTCCTCGTGTGCGACATCCAGCCGCTCCAGCGGCGCGGGCCAGGAGACTCCCGGCGGGCCGAGCACCAGGTGACGCGTTGCCTCACGTAGGGCTGGTAACAGCAGGTCGCGCCAGAACCGATCGAAGGCGGCACCGGGGGACGGAGCCAACACCAGCACCACGCCGTCCCGGGCCAGGCGACCCGCCTCGCGCAGCAGATGGGCCTTATCGGGGTCGTTGAGGACGGCGCGCACGTCGTCCCAGCTCAGGAACAGTCCAGCGCGGGCCACCAGGTCGCCGCCCAGTTTGAGGAGGTCGTGGCATAGACGCCCCTCCCCCGGGCCGCGCCCCGGCAAGTCACGCCGGGTGCGCAGCATGTTCAGAGATACCCCTGCCTCGTGAAAGGCGTCCTCCACCCGCTCAGTGGGATCCAGGCTGAGTATAGGCAGCGGCGGCAGTTGCGTCGGAGCCCAGGGCTCGTCCTGAGGGGAAAGCGGGGGAAGCGCGCGGGCCTGCTCCTGCCAGCGGTTGATCGCCAGGGCCGGGTTGCGGGGCGGCCGCTCGTCGGGTGGAAAGGGGATGTCGGCCCACACCAGCAGAAGCCGTCGCCGCCGCAGAGCCTCGGTGACGGGTGATAGAGTGTTTTCCTCGATTTCTCGTTTCTTGCGTTTGGTCATGGGTCACCTTGAGCAGCAGCCATCGAATCCAGCCATCGAATCAATTCGATGTCTGATACGGAAAACCCGTTCAAACGGGTTCGGGTGGCAGCCAACACGTTTTTAACGTGTTTCCGGTATCAGGCCGCGAATGAATTCGCGGCCGCGGGCCGCATCGAATCCAGCCATCGAATCCAGCCATCGAATCCAGCCATCGAATCAATTCGATGTCTGGTACGGAAAACCCGTTCAAACGGGTTCGGAC
>Ga0180431_10004297_pt1 | contig 17882 bp, 8 predicted proteins | sample SS_ome_11_FD_132459 | JGI IMG/M metagenome (GOLD analysis project Ga0180431, IMG submission 132459) | Hypersaline lake sediment archaeal communities from the Salton Sea, California, USA - SS_1_MS_1 metaG | ecosystem: Environmental > Aquatic > Non-marine Saline and Alkaline > Hypersaline >... | reverse complement strand
CCCTTACACAAATTTTTGGGCAGGTGTGAAATAGGCCGGGATGACAAAATCGCGTAGATGACAAAACTATAACTTTTAGAGCGCCTCCCAAAAAAAAGTGTGATATACATGAATGATAGGGAAATGTACGGTGAGCGCACTTTTTGGGGGGTCATGAAAGCTTTTTGTTTCACGACCGTACATTTTTAAAAACAGTCGGTCAGCGCACATGTCCGGACGACGCGGGCGATTTTTTTTTGGGCGACGATGAGTAAAATGTGCGCTAACCGACTGTTTTTAAAAATGTACGGTCGTGAAACAAAAAGCTTTCACGACCCCCCAAAAAGTGCGCTGACCGACCATTTCCCTATCATTCATGTATATCACACTTTTTTTTGGGAGGCGCTCTAAAAGTTATAGTTTTGTCATCTACGCGATTTTGACGTCCCGCAGGTTTTTATTTCTTAGCGGAGGGGAACAGCTCGTCCTTGGCGTTCCGTGCCGCAAACGCCTCGAGGTTCGCGGCGGCGGTGGGATAGACGCCCGCCAGCCGGTCAGCCCACGATTGGTAGACGCCGCCCTGCACCTTCACTTGATCAGAGCGGAGGACGCTGCGCACCTCCGCGGAGGACCCGTGGATCAAGTCCGGCTTGCGGGGGCCCTCCAGCACCGTGCAGTCGATCGGGTAGACGCGCTCGTTTGCAAAGTCCACGATCACGTTGCGGTGGACGAGGTCGTTGCAGCCCAGCTCGCGCTTCAGCACGTGCGCGTCAAAGATCTTCTGGAGCAGGCCGAACTTGCCCTCCCGGGCCAGGCGGGCGTAGTCCTTGGTGCTGAGCGAGCGGACCGGCGCTTCAGGGGGCACAACGGCGACGCGGATGCTGTCCAGACCCAGCACCTTGCTGGGCCTCTCCTCGCACCTGGTGGGCCAGAACAGGGCGGGCGCCTCCATGTAGATCTCGCCGTCGATCCTGATCTCTCGCAGGTTGCGCGGCTCGACGCCGTCCAGCTGCTTGAAGACGAGGTCCGCGTCGATCTCCGCCCACACCTCCTTGATCATCTCGGGCGGGTAGGGGCCCTTGCGCCACACCTTCTCGCCCTGCTCGTTGCGGGCAAAGTAGGTGATCATCAGCTTGCCGGTGCGGGTGGGCAGCTGGGCGATACAGTGGAGCGAGTCCAGCACGGCCTGGCTGGGGCCCTTTGCCGCGGGTTTCCGGGCCTTCTTCTTCCTCTCGCGAGGCGCGGGGGTGGTCGAGCGCGGCCGCGCTTTGCCCTTGCCCCTGCCCACGATGGCGGCTACGCTGGTCCTGCCCCGCCTGGGCGGCGCCTGCGCCTTGGCCGGCTTGGTCGTCTTGACCGGTCCTCTCTCTGCCAACTTGGACCAGTACACAAGCAGGTGCTTGGTCTTACCCAGCGAGAACTTGCGCGTCCTGCCCCTCAACTTGAGGTCGTAGGTGTCCCACCACATGTAGGTCTCGCGCCCGATCGCGTTCCAGAACGCGTTCTCCGTGTGGTTGATTTCGTGGCCCTGCAGGTCGAAAGAGATGGTGAACATCTCCACCAGGCCCTGCGTGTGCACGTCGCCGCCCGTCTGCTTCACAGCCTCCGCCAGCAGCCGCTTTCCCTCCGCGGTGTGCTTGTCGAGCGCCCATCTGGGCAGCGCGTTCGTAACCTCGGGCTGGACCACCGGCCTGTCGCCGGCTTCCTGCGTGCCGTCTTGCAGGTTCAAGTAGAGGTCCGCGGCCAGGGCGGCGAAGCCCAGCCGATGGACGGCGAAGCCTTTGTAATCCTCCTTGAGCTTCTGGCCCGGGTACTTCCTGGCGTACAGCTGCTCCAGGATCCAGAGCATGTCGTTCTTCCGCGGGCCCCCGGCGTCCACGCCCAGCTGGAACGCCTTCCAGGCCCACGCCGTCTCGCGGATGGCCAGCAGCCGCTCGTTGGTCAGCGTCTCGGCGTTGTCGGCGATGATCGCGGGCCGCTTCTCCTCCGAGAGGTACTTGGCGACGGCCTCCGAGAGGCCCGTGAAGGCCAGCATGGCCGCGATCCGGCTGGAGGGGGTGCGGCACACCTCCAAGGCGGCGTCCAGCGCGTACTGGACGCCCGCCGGGAAGCGTGCACCCGCCTCGCCCGACTTGAGCTTGCTCTTGGCCACCCCAACCGCCTGGCCGTACGCCTTCATGAACTTCTCTTCGTGCATCCGAATACGAGCCAGCAGAGTCGCAGTGCTGCCCGCCTTGTCCTCGAGCGCAAAGGTGCGTAGGTTCTTGAACGCCGCAAAGGCCACGCCCGACTTGTAGTAGACTGCCGCCGCCACGGCGGTCCAGAACACGTCTCCGCGCCGCACGGCCTTCTGGTAGAGCGAGGCAACCACGGCTTGGGTCGTCTCGAACGGCGCGGCGCTGCCGATCTGAATGCGGAGCCGCTTGAGATGCGGCTGGCCCTGGCTCAGGACCTCGACCTGGACCGCGTTGGCGACCGCCAGGGCGCTCAGCCCGGAAGAGGACGCCGCGAGGGCGGGGGCGGGGTCGTCTTCCATGACGTAGGGAGCCTCTTGCTCACTGGGCGGCTCGCTACCCTCCAGGGCGTCTTCGTCGCTCCATTTTTCCTTTTTGGCCAGATAGTCGATGTTGACACGAATAGCGTCGCGCAGAAATTCCACGGCCTCTGCAAAGTATTCTTTCACCGCGCCCCAGGAGCTGAATTCATACGGAACGGGAGAGCCTGGGGATGGGCGAGACGATTTCTGTTGTGCGGCGATGGCGGCCTGATAGGTGCGGAAGAACACTTCGTAGGCCGGAACGATGTCAAACTTGCGCGCGAAATCACCGAATTTTTGGAAAATCTTGCCCACACTTTTGAAGTTTGGGTCTGTCGCCGTCTTCTCCGGCAAGGCGACGAACAGGAGGTTGGAGAGGATGGTGGGCGGCATGTCTGGCACAAAATCTGGGGGTTTGGGCGATTTCGGGTATGGACGAAACAGGGTTCGGAAAACGACCAAATCATCCTCGCTCGGCTTCGCCGCCTTCTTCTCTTTCGCAGACGCCCGTTTGCCGGAGTTTTTGCGTAAAATTTCGAGAATGGCGGCTGTTTGCGCTTCGGGGGTAATGTCGAACTCGACGACCGACCTTGGTTTCCACCTTTGCGGCGAGTCTGAGTAATCCCCGCCCTCCCACGTCAGGCTACTCCAACCCCAGATGACGAACTTGATGAATTTGCCAAACTCACCGGTCGTCCGCACCGTGGCGAGCATCCACCGCAGCGTGAGAAAATCGCGCGTGTGTGTGGGCACGCGCGCCTCGCGAATTGCCAATCTCAGGCGCGTCAAGTAGGAGGCCCAACGCGCCTCGTTTTCGTCTAGCGGAATCTCCCTGAACTCACCCGGATTGACGACGTCCTTCGCTAGCACGTCCTTCCAATAAGCGTCTTCCTCCGTTTCGTCGTCCCTCCAGCTCGATTCGGCCCCCATCGTGTCTTCAAAAATCAACTCGATGGCAAACATGATCGGCGCACACGGGAGGCCGTGCCTCGTTTGCGATTCCGCGCTGACATGAAACATATTGTAAAGAGCGTCGTACGGCCAGACTGGCCTGTCTACCCTCACGCCGTCGTCCAAAAACGCCTTGATCGCACGGCCTCGTGCGTCTGGGTCACACGAAGGGCTTTCTGCGGAGGGCCAGGCAGGGAGGCCCTCAAGCTCGCGGTACAGCGGGGCAAGGCGCCCGATCGCGTAGCGCGCAAACCTGCGTTGCTTAAGTCTTTTCCGTTCAAAGATGTTGAGCGCGCTTGCGCCCTCGTACTGTTCAAACGAGTTTGCATATGCGGTAAGCGAGGTCACAGTCGATAAGACGCCCATGGTGACCATGGATACGCTCGATTTTCGGAGCACTTGCTCTATGCGGTCAAAGTATGGCTTCCAGCCCGTCTCGTCCTCGTTCTCGCCAACGACCGTGTCTATGACACGCCCGAATCCCGTGTTGCCCCCCATTGACATTGTTACCGGCTCGAGGCCCGTGTACTGGAACATGGCGTTGATCGCCTCCACTGGCCATTCATCCTCCGGCGGGAGGGGATCCTTGTCCAGGAAATTGATCAGGGGCGTGAAATAGCGATCCAAGGGATCAGGCTGCTTCTCTTCGGCCATTTCTGCGTCTCGTCCGTTCTCAGGGCGCTTTGCGGGTCAATGGCACAGCTGAATTTTTTTTAATGCAAGCGCCCTCGAGCACAGGACATGCGGCGCCCGGCCCTGGAACGCCCGGTTTCTGAACAAAAAATAAAAAAAAAGTATGGCGGCGATCGACAACAACAACAACAACAAGTGCAAGTGTGGGAAGGCGGGGGAGAACGCCTGCAGCGTCTGCGGGGAGCGCTACTGCTCACGCGAGTGCCAAGTCGACGACTGGAGTGTACACAGACGCAGCCCGCGCCACCTCTTTGTGAAGCGGCAGGAAGGCGAGTTCTGCGGCTCGAGCGACACCCCGCGGAATCGGGCCGCGCTCAAGCGCGCGCTGCGCTGGGTCGTGGATCGCGGCCTGCTGGACCCGCGCACGCCGCTGCCGGCGAACCTGGCGCTCATCCTCAACTTCTACCTGGCCAGCGACGACGAAGACGCGCGCATGCTGTTCGGCGGCGTCTGCTTCAAGAGCGAGGACCTGTGCTACCGGAAGGGCGCCTCTTACGTGCTGTGGGACACGGACAGGACGAACCCGAACATGACGCTCACGGGGGACGCCGCCGCCCTCTACAAGACGTACGAGCTCGCCAACCAGACCGTGAACCGGCTCACGCTGCAGCTGGTCGGCAACGAGTCGGGGGTCATCCTCGAGAGCCAGCGCGCGGCGTTTGACAAGGGCAGGGACGACCCCGACCTGTGGGAGAAGGAGTTCCCGGGCTACGACCCCGCCGACCGCGAGCTCTTCTACAAGATGTGGGACATCGTCCACGAGATGCGCCCGCACTACAACACGGTCATGAGCCGGATGTGCTACGTCGCGCCGCCGCCCGACCAGGTGCCCGTGCTCATGCGAGACATCACCCAACAGCTAAACGCCATCACGAGCAAGGCGCCGCTCTTCCTCGAGGACCTCGCCGCCCTGATGACCAACTTCTTCGCGGTCCACCCCTTCGCGTGCGGGAACGGGCGCACCGCACGCATCCTCGCCAACGTCATCCTCACACGCGAGGTCGGCGTCCACGCGCTCCTGCTCCTGAACGGTGACAAAACGGTTAAGAAGGAGTACGACGCCGCTGTCGTGGCGAGCATCCGCCGCTACACCGGCGACCACAAGACCCCGGCCGGGGAGTACCCGGGGACCCCCTTCAAGCGCTTCCTCGCGAAGCGACTCGGGGTCAGCAAGCGCCAATAAACAAAGAAAGTCATCGGGACGCCAAAATCGCGTAGATGACAAAACTATAACTTTTAGAGCGCGTCCCAAAAAAAAGTGTGATATACATGAATGATAAGGAAATGTACGGTGAGCGCACTTTTTGGGGGGTCGTGAAAGCTTTTTGTTTCACGACCGTACATTTTTAAAAACAGTCGGTTAGCGCACATGCTGGGACGACGCCGTCGTGATTTTTTTTTCGATTTTTATTCTGGGCCCGGATGAGGCGGGTGTGTTCGGGGTTTCCACAGCGTCCGTCACGTTGCCTAGCGGCCGGGCGCGCATCTGTACATTCTATAACTGCTGAAGGCCGGTCAACTTGGCGTTGCATATCGTGCACTTGTCCCACCTTCTGCTGTAGAGAGGAGTGCAGTCGCTGCAGACGATGGTCTTGGCGGGCTTGCAGTTGCACCCCACGGGCAGGACGTCGGGCGGGGCTTCGTCGTCTAGGCAGACGACGCAGGCGTTGCCCAGGCGCGGGTCGTCGCGCTCGAGAGGGGGCGCGTCGGCCGGGCGTGTGGTGAGTGGCACGAGCGGGCGGATGTTTTCGATCTGCGCACGCTGCTCCTGGTCCATGTCCTCCAGCCGGTAGGACTCGCTGAACGAGTAGGTGGTCTGGCGAGCCTCCTGCTCGCGCCTGTATTGCGCGTCGCTGGCCAGCAGGGCGCGTTGCATGAGTTCGTCCTCTTCGTCGCTGAACGAGCTGGAGCGGCGCAGTCTGAACGTGCCGGGCGGCTCCGCGTTTCGGACCAGGAGACCGACGAGCTGCATGTTGCGCGTGACGCCGTATACGGCCACGCCGTCGACGAAACTCAGCAGCAGGCGCGCGGCGGTGCTGTCCGGGCTGGGGCTCAGCGTGAACGGGTGCGCGACGATTCTCCCAAAGGTGTTGGTACAAAGGCGGCTGGCCATGCCCATGGGCAGGACGGAGGCCTGCACTTCGTTGGCCAGCTCCACGCGCTCCCACACGGAGTTGCCCGGGCGCACGGTCCGGTTGCAGAGGATGAGGGAGTGCGCGCGGTGCCGGGCGTAATCCGCGCGGCGCGACACCAGGCGCCGCGTGTAGACGACGTCCGCGATCCGGTCGGCAGGCTGCGCGACGAACATGTGCACGGCTCGCGTGCGCGCCGCGCCGCCCTCGTCCCCGGGATCAGCCACAATGGTCACAATCTCCGTTGCGGTGATCGAAGGGCGGCCGCGGCCGCGGCCGCGGTCCTCTTGGCCCGCCGCTTGCCGCTGCGCGGAGGACACGCGGACGATGTTGGAGTCGCGCCGCGCTCGCGCGATGACCTGCGCGTACACGTTTGGCGCGCGGGCGCTAGGCTCCGCCTGCGGCTGTTCCCCTCTGTTGGCGTGGAACACGGTCTCGCGTTGCGCCGGGGGCTCCGTCAGCGACACGACGCTCTGAAAGTCCGCGGACGGCGCCAGCATGAGTTCTCCCTGCGCGAGGCTAACGGGAGGCGCGGCGCTGCTGGCCCGCGGCTCGTGCTCGAAGCGCAGCAGAGTGGCGAGCTCGCAGAACTGCCGCGTCCGCTCCAGCGTGTAGGGCGTAGTGTTGGTGGGCACGTCGGTTTCATGCATGACCCGCAGCACGTCGTCCGTCCACTCAACCGCAAAATTGCCGATTGCGGCGTCCCAGCTCAGCGCGTTCGCACCGAGCTCGTTCGCGACTGTCGGCGCGAGATTGATGGCGAAGCGGGCATTGAGATCGGAGAGTTTCACGTTGTGCGAGGCGTCCGCCGACAGTGCATGCACTTCGAGTGATCTGCGCACGACTAAGCCCTTGCAGCTGGCGCTCCCGTCCAATCTGAGAATAACAGACTCCAGCTCTGAGTCCTGCAGATCTAAGCAAGCGGAGTCCGTCGCCACGATCTCCAGGGGACACGCCGTGCCGAAGGCGTCCAGGCGCGCGTGCAGCACGGCTTCGTCTCGGACCGTGATGTGCTCCAGTCGGGACAATGTGGTCAGGTCCAACTCGGAGCGGTCCAGCATGACGATTTCGCGAATTGTACAGTTTGGCAGCCGGAACAGGTCCAGGTGCCGCGTCATGTTGGTGTAGCAGGCGCGCGGGATGTTGTCCTCGAGAAAGCAGCTGCGCTCCTGGTCAAATATCACGTGCGAACCGCGCACGTGCTTCTCGAGCCGCACGTCCTGCGTGCAGCTGGCCTTGTACTTGTGCGCCTCGCGCGACGCCCCGAACAACTGGATGCGCGCGTGCTTCCTGCTCAGGTCGACCATGACGAGCGCTGAAAACTCCGAGCCGGCGCGCACCAAGCGCGGTTCTACGCTTAGCCGCCTGACGTCCTGCGAAACGATCAGCACGCTGTTGTCCAGGCACTCGACGACTCTGTCCTGCAGGCGCCGCCGGCGCAGGTCCGGGCACGCCCCGAATCGCGTCCACAGCGCGTTGTCGCAGACCACCACGTCATTCAGGCACAGCATGACCTGGCCCACGCGCGCGATGTCCATCGTCTTGGTGGTGGTCAGGAAGTTGCGCACCGCGGCGTTGTGGTTCTGCGCATAGACGCGCGCGCCCTCCTGCGACCGACACACGCGCTCGCCCGGAATCATCGCGCGACTTCTCACTCTGGGATATGGCAAAGACGCACGGCGCTTTGCGTGTATAATTGGCGCGCCTAACTCACTCCGAGCCTCGCCACTCGCCTTGCGTTTCTGGCGTGTGAACATTTGGTTTGCTTGGTGGTTTGAGCAAGACGGTTTTCGCTTCGATTTTCCGGTAAGAAATTTATTTTAGTGTCCGGTGCGGGGACCCCCGGCTCATGCGCGTTGAGTGCCCCTGAAGACAGGCGGCATGCCGCGCGCGGCCGCCCTGCACCGCGGGCGCGAAAAAATAAAATCTAATCTCGTCCACCCCAGGTCTGCGATGCCTGACAAAACACACCAACCCGACATGGCAGGGACGCCGCGACGCGAAGAGAACAACGACTGGCTGCGCAACGCCGCCAACACGGGAGACACGCACGGAGTGGAGCTCTCGCAGCACCTGGCGCACGAGATCGCCCAGAGCGGGCGCTGGTCGTACACAGAGATGCTCGCCATGCTGGAGCAGGACATAGACGAGAAAGAGATCCGCACGCGCACACGAGAGGCACGATTGAGCGCGATCTCCCGACTGGAGCTGGACCCGGACGAAGAGCGCGAGTTGTCGCGCGAGCTGTACAGGATCGTTGCGCACGCCAGACAAACCAAACGCGATGAAATCGACAAGTTTATTTGCTGGTGCCTGGAGGAGATGACCGAGGGGCAGGACCGCACGCCGCCTTACTTCCCGTCGCCTTCTTTCTAACACGCCTCTTCCCGGACGGCGCGCGTTTTGACCCCGAATGAATAAACCACCTTGTTGTATCCGACACGAGCACCTCGTTCACGTCGATGTCCGCCGTGGTCCTGAGCACCCAGAAGCGCGGTATGCTGCCGAGGCCTGCCCGGCACATCGTCTCGCAGTGTTCGTGCGGCATCCACTCAACGGGGATTTCTGGTGTGAGTGGTGCAAACGTGCAATTGGGTTCGTGATCATGCTGCGTCGTCTGGCCCAACGCCCGGGCGCTCGCCCCGCGCGTCGGTTTGCACGGCGACCTGCCGGAATCCTGGGCCGGGGCGTTCAGCACGAACCGCAGGTAGTTCCCGTAGCGCCCCGCGAAGAGCTGGTAGACGTAGCGCGGGGCGGCGTCGGGCCGCGCGGGGTCCGTCACGTAGGTCTGCCAGAGGTAGGGCACGCTGTCGTGGTAGTACAGGCGCCGCGCGCGCGGGAGGGCCAGGGGCAGCTGGCCGACGCGCACGACGCGCTCCTCGCCCGCTAGCACGCCTAGAAGCGTCCCGGCCGGGATCGGCGCTCGTGCGCGCAGGACGGGGGCGGCCGGGAAGGCCACGGGGTCCGCCACGATGCGGAGCAGGCCCGCGGCCTCGCGCGCCATCCTGTAGAACTGCAGTGGGATGCGTTCCGTCACGTACACCTTCTGTTCGCAGTGAGCGGTGTTCTGGGCCTCGAACCCGCGCGCGTAGGAGACGCCGCCCCCTAGCTCCGCTGGAATCGGGCGGGGCTCTGCGACGACTGCATAGCGCTTGCAGGTGGCGAGCATGGAGGCCATGCCCGCCGTGGTGTGGACGATGGGACACGGGGCGAGGTGGCAGTAGCAGTAGTTGCTGGTCGGCGCGGGGAGGGAGGCGAGCGGGGCGTGGCGCATGCGGTCCCTGTGCCGCGCGATCCAGTACGCGGTCGCGAAGAGGAAGGATATGCGGTGCAGGGAGGGCAGGCGCGCCAGGCGCGGGGAGGCGGGCCGGTAGGACGTCTCGAGCTCCTCTGTGATCTTCCGCACCGAGAAGATGTGCGTGTACAGGGCCTGGCAGGCGTGGAACAGCAGCTTCTCGTCCTGGATGCTGTCTGCGTACATAACAATGAAGGTGTAACTCAGCATGCTCCCAGTCAGCCCGCCCATGCTGCAGGCGGCGTCGGCGTGCAGCTTCTGGAACTCGAGCTTGCAAAAGTCGAGCAGGCGCGCACCGCTCAAAAACGGCTCGAGGGTTGCCAGGGTGGGCTGCTTGCCACTTGCGGATGCCGCGTTTTGCGCCGCCATGAACTGCGCATCCAGGAAGCTGTACTTGGCGTAGCCCCGGGCGAAGATCTCGCGGAACGCCCGGAAGATCGCCTCCGGCCTGTAGCGCTTGCAGACCTCCCTGATGGCCTCTGCGAACCACGCGGGGTCGTTCCCGTTCGTCTCGTGCGCGGCCGTGCGCATGATCGCCGTCAGGATGGCGCGCACGAACGGCTCGAGGTTGACAAAGGCGATGTTGATCACGTGGGAGACGAGCAGCGACTCGGCGACGGTGGGGATGCTGAGCACGAGCCCGTGCGGGCGCGCCAGCGCGATGAACCGGAAGAGCGGCGTCTCCGGGAACCATTCCGCGGCGGGGTCCAGGCGCTCGACGATGTTGGCGAAGGTGTGGTGCAGCGCCGTGTGGATGGTCTGGCGCGCCGCGTCGTTCAGGAAGGCGCACGTGGAGCGCTCCTGCTGCGGGGGCAGGTCTGGGAGCGCAAAGTCCTTGTAGCAGTATACCGCGTTCGTGGTGGCGAAGGCGGCGCCCACGCCCGGGCGCAGGTGGTTCGACACGCAGGGCAGGGCGGACTCGGGCGAGACGCCCATCAGCGCGATGCCTTTGTTGCGCGGACTGCGGATCACGGACGGCTTGAACGGCGTGCTGTTGGAGATCGCGAACGGGGAGGTGCACACGCGGTACGAGACCGAGCCGTGCAGGTCGCGCCCGATGTCCTTGTCGTAGTTCTGCGTGCCCGCGCAGTACAGATAGTAGAAGGTCGCCATGGCGTGCTCGCGCGTCACACCGTACTGCGCGGGCATCCCGGGCCGGCCCGGGTCGTAGGACCAGAATCTCGGGGCGCGGTCCGGCCCGTGGGAGACAAGCCCCGCCCGGGCCGTCTGCTCGAGGTAGGGCCTGTGCCGCAGCGTGCTCTCGCGCGCTCGAACAGGATCGATCGACAGGAACATGCTGTCGAGCTGCGAGGGGTCGCGTTTCAGCCGCTCCACCACGAGCTCGGCCACCCGCGCGGCGTGCTTGCCCTTCTGCGAGATGGCCTTGTCGTACGGAATCGCGTCCAGCTCGCGCAGCACGCCCGGGTCGGACGCCAGGTCTGCCGCGAAGGCCAGCTCGGGCGACTCGAACACGGGGTACTGGAAGCCCGCGGGCAGCTTGTCTGGGCCCGTCGCGCGCGCGACGATGTTGCGCACCAGCATCAGGTACATCTCCGTGGCGTGGTCCGTGTAGATCAGCGTGTCGCCCATCTGCACGCCGGGCCGCCCGAAGCTGCTTTCGCCCGCCAGCTCGAAGCAGCCGCCCATCCACTGGTTGGGCGCGTACTCCAGCTCGTGCGGGAAGCGCACCGTCTGAATGTTGGGCGCCAGGCTGCCCTCGGGCTTGCGCGTCTCCAGTGCGTAGGGCAGGCGCACGTAGGGCTCCCAGCGGGTGTGGACCGGGGGCTGGGGCGGGGGTTCCGGAATGGCGCAGAAGTCTATCATCTCTTGGAAGATCTTCCGCATGCCCTCGTCCTCCACGTCGTTGATGTCGAATGAGGTCCACTCGCGAATCTGCGCCTCCTGCTTCCTGGCGCGCCGCCGCGCGCGCTTCATCTTGCGCCGCCGCTTCTCTTCGAGCTTGCGTTCGCGGTCTTCCTTGCGCTTGCGTGCCGCCTCCTCCTGCGCCAGTCGCTTCCGCTCGGCCTCACGTCTGGCCCGCTGCCGCTCCAACTTGCGCGCTTCACGCGCGGCCTCTTTCCGGTATTTTCGCGCACGCGCGGCCCACTGGCGGATGATCGCCGCCCGCTCGGCGGGCGTGCACACGATGATCGCGGGTGTACGGCGACGCAGCAACATCTCGTCGGCTTGTATTATTTTATTTGACTTTTCTTAAGCGACTCAGGCCGCACGGCGCATGCTCACTGTGGTCCCAGGGCGGCAAACGCAGGCGAGGCGTACTCGATCTTGTCGCGGACGCGCAGGGTGAGTGCCTTCTGCTTTGCGCGGTCCTTCTTGTACTTCCCGTGCTCCATCGCCGCGGCTCGGGCGGCCGCCTTGAACGCCTTCTCGTCTTCAAGGGACGCGTCCTCCTTACCCTTTGCCGCCTTCCTGATCAGCTTCAACAGGCCGTTGGCCACGGCGTCGCCTCGCGCGCGCGGTCCACCCGTGATGACTAGGCGGCTGCTGGATGTGTTGAAGAGGAGCACCTTGGCGTGCTTCTTTTTGTCGGTCGGGAAGCGGTCGACGGCGATGAGGGCGGGCGTGTAGCCCTGGGCCACCAGCCTGCCCGACTGAGTGCGCACCTCGAACTTGGCGAAGTTCCAGCCCGCGAGCTTCTTCCGTGTGACCTCGAAGTCCAGCTTGGGGTTAGAGGCGGTCCCGTCGTAGGCCGGGTCGAAGTAGTTGAGCTGCGCCGTGGCGGGCCCGCGCGTCTTGACCAGGAAGTAGCGGCGCCCGCGGACCGCCGTCTTGCGCGCCCGGCGCTCCTTGCCGCTGGACTTGCTGAAGATGCCCGCGATGGGCGCGCCGCCCTCGCCCAGCGACTCGGTAAACACGCCCAGCGGGACGTCCCGGTCGGAGTCCGTGTAGATCACGCCTTCCTCCTCGTCGTAGACCGGCGCGTCCCCGGCGCCGCTGCTAGAGGAGGCCGCCAGACTGGAGGCGATGACGGGCCGCGCCTGGGAGTTGGCCTTCTGGTTGTGCTTGTTCACGACAGCTTCAAAGACCGCGTGGGCGAACTCCCGCATCAGCCGGTAGTACATGCCCTGCTGCCGGTCGACTGTCATGTAGCTGAGACGGCGCTTGGAGGAGTCGACCATCCAGATGTCGCTGTTGGAGCTGAACAGCTCCACGTTCGACTGGGCGATCCTGCCCTTGAGCTCGCGGACGAACAGGGACGCGATGGGGTCGCGGATGCCCTCCGCGGTCAGGTTGAAGTTCTGCGCGATCATGGGCAGCACGCGACTGGCCCCTGGCGTCTGCTTGTCGATCGGCTGCATACGGCTGGGCAAGGCGATCGGTACGTTGCGCGGATTGAATCCGCCCTGCTGCATCTGCATCAGCACGTCCACGCGGATCGGTATGTTGCCGGCCTTCGTCAGCGTCTTGGACTTGGGCACGGTGACGCGGAACAGAGCGGGCGCGGCGATCCCCTCCGCCGGTGCGACCAGGGTGGGCGCCGTCTTGAATATGTCTTCGAAGGTCGTGCTCTTTTCGCCGTGCACCGTGACGGCCTTGATCAGATACTCCGCCCCGCGATCCGCCCCCGCCGTCTCGTACCCGATCAGCAGTTGATAGCCCGTGCCGGGCATCTTGACCGACTTGTACACGAGGCCGGCCTTCTCCCGGGGGGCGATGTCCCCGAAGAACAGCACGTACGTCTTGCGCGCGTCGTACACCGCCTTCTTGGCAGCGGCCACGCCGGCCTTGCCCGCGGACGTGCCGAGCACCGCGCCCCCCAGCGCCTTGATGCCGCTCTTCACCACGCTCTTCGCTTTTTGCTTCTTGCTGCTCATAGCGCTTTGCCGGGCAAAGCACAGAAAGCAGATTGCTTATATGGGCGGGCCGCGTTTATTCTTTTTCGTCCAGGCCAAACGTCGAGAAGGAGTCCGTGAACACCTGGGTGATCGCGTGGCGCCGGGCTTCGCTCACCTCGGGCCTGTTGAGGACGGTCCACGACTTGGTCATGGCGACGGCGCGCTCCTCGCGCCGCACGACCTCGTGCTTCTTGTGCAGGATCTTGACGAGGTCCGGGAGGCGGTAGAGCTTGATGAAGCTCGTGCGCAGCCAAGGCGCGTGGTTGAGAATGAACATACAGGCCACGCGGGCGTTGGACGTCTCGTCCGTGGGCTCCTCGAGCGCGAGCGGCATCAGCTCGCCCAGCGCGCCGGACATGGCGTTGGGGTCCGCCCCGATGCGGTCCTGCAGCAGCAGCGAGGGCCCGTCTCCCCCGTCCAGGGCGGCCTCCTGCGCGCTGCCGCCGTAGCGCTCGACCAGCGAGATGCTGCGCTCGAGGTAGCGCGCGTACAGCTCGGGGTAGGCGCGCTTCTGTATCTCCATGAGGGCGCGCATGCCCTCCTTCTTCTCCTCGCCGAGCGTGCCGTCCATGATCTGGTAGGCCTCCTCGAGGCTGGCGTGGGTCAGCTCGGTGGGCGCGTTGTTCTTCCACACAATCGTCGTAAGACGCGTTTTGCCCTTGTCGCGCTGCGAGACCTGCACGTTGACGAGGCCGATCGGGACGGGCAGGATCCAGGGGATGTCTATGCCGTGCTTCTTGCAGCGCATGGGCACCAAATAATGCTTGTGGTCGCTGTTGCGCCGGTTGACGGACATGGGGTGCAGGCGCCGCACGACGAAGTGGGGCATGCGCGTGCCGGGCTCGTTCCACAGCTCCTTGATCGTCCCGCGCACGACCAGGCACGCGCCGAGCTTCTTGTGGGGGACGTAGACCGGCAGGCCCACGCCGAGCTCGCGCGTGCCGATCACCCACAGCTGGTCGTTGTCCAGGTGGGCCTTTGTGATGGGCTGGAAGATGTGCAGGTCCTCCTTGGTGTCGTTCAGCCGCTTCATTTTCTCGCGCGCGCTCGCGTCGTGCTGCGTGCGCTGTTCGTCGCTGGCGGCCTCCAGCATGCCCGCGTTGAGGCCGCCGCCGCCGCCCGCGAACACGCTCACCGACAGCGTGCCGAATCCTTCTTCTGCCATTCTTGTCGCAATTTTCTGGCCGTCCGTTCGCCTTTTGCTTGCTTTCTTTTATTTAGCGGCTGAAAAATTGCAGCAACTGCTCGGTGGAGGGGACGGCGAGCGGCGTCTCCCACAGGTGCCCAAAGGCGCCGTCGCCCGTGCCCACCGGTGTTGCGCCGGCGTGCGCGGTCTCGCCGCGCTTGACCGTCACGAGGTGCTCGAGCGGCATGTCGCGGATGCGCCGCTCCTCCGCGACAGACAGCGACTCGCCGAGGTACACCAGGTCGAGCTCGCGGATGCGCTCCAGGAAGGCGGGATCGTACGGCTTGTGTTGCTTCATGCGGTCCCGGTTGCAGAATAAATACACGTTGTGCTCCGTCTCGGCCGCGATGTGATTCTCGTTGATGTTCAGCCCGCCCCGCTCGGGCGGGACGCGCGCCAGCGAGGCCGGGATGGCGATGAAATTGTTGTGTCCCAACAGCACGTAGGTATCGAAAGCCTCTTGCGTGCCGGTGTGCACGCAGGGAGTGCAGGGGGGCGACATGTGCGGGACGACCGTCGGCAGGCCCGTGCATCCATAGGTCTCCTCGCCATCCTTCCCGATGCCGCGCGCGCAGAGGTGCACCCGGCACCCGAAGCCCGCCAGGTTGTCCTCGGAGGTGTACTCGCGGCCGCAGCCCAGGCACTGCGGCCGGCGCCGGCGCATCTCGCGGATGAGGGCTTCAAAATGAGCGAGCGTCTCGGCGTAGTCCGTCTCCTCGCGCTTGGTGTGCGAGAGCAGCTCGTCGTCGCGGTCGGCGTGCAGGTCGCGGCGCGGCGCCCACGAGCACTGCTGGTCGTAGATCGTGCATGCGTTCCACTTGTCCCCCGCGCTCCAATGCCAGTCCGCACCGGCCGCCATGCGTGTCCTAAGAATAGCGGGGCTGAGGGGGGGTTGCGCTGAAGTCTTTGCTGGCGAGAGACCAGAGGGCGTCTGTCCGGACAGACGGTAGCGAGTGCGTGGAAGAGAACGTGAATCGGACGTCCTCCTGCCGGTCGTATGGGAGCGGTTTGCAGAATAGCCGGGCTACGCTGTGCAGCATTTCGGAAACTCTTTTAGCGCCCTCCGGGTTGGCTCGCACGAGCGAGAGCGTGGCAACGGCGTCCGCGAAGTTCTCATGCTCGCTGCGCAGCACGTCGTTATCGACGCGGTGGACGAACGACGCCCGGGTGTAGTGCTTCTCGAGTTCCACGATCCAGCGCTGGTGCGCCGATTGTACGGTTGGGTCGAGCACGAGCTCCAGCGTGAGGCCGCCCCGGTCATCGTAAAAAAGGCCGGTCGCGTCCATGCCGTGCGCGAGTTCGTGCGCGAGCAGGAAGCGCACCTGCTCATCGCGCACCACCCCGGTGGCGAAGGCGTGCACCAGCCCCAGGTTAAACACGACCGCGTTCAGCTGGTGCACGAAATAGGCGTTCTCGGGCGTGGCCAGCTGGTCGTACAGCAGCCGCGCGTCCGGCATGTTCGGGTTCCAGCGCAGGGTGGCGGCCCGCTGCAGCGAGCGCCTGCGCAGCTCGATGATCGTGTCGAGGTAGTGCTGCGTGTGCTCGATCTCCTCGGGCGTGATGCCGGTGTTGGCGCGGATCTCGTCCGCTTCGTCAAACAGGACGAGCTGCGTGCGCTCCAGCTTCTGCAGGAGTTGCGGCGGAACGCGCCCGAACAAGCCGTCCCGGTCCTCGCGCACAAACGCCAGCACGGCCTCCTTGGCCTCGGCAAACAGCGCGCGCACGCGGTCCGCGGTCGCCCGGAAATTCGGAATGGCGCGCTCGACCGCGAGGTTCGTGGCGTGCGGCAGGTAGGCCTCGACCAGCCCCATGCAGTGGTCCTCGGTCGTCACAAACTCGTACTGCGAGGGCACGTCCCAGGGGAGCGCCCAGCGCCCGCTGTAGTGCGTGTGGTACACGTAGTGCTGGCCCGGGGTGGCTTTTCGTTGCAGCTCGGGGTCCGTCAGCGAGCGCAGCACCACGTATAAATAGTCGCGCCAGGCCGTGGGCGGGGTGGAGTGCGCCAGCCGCGCAAAGTCCAGCATCGTGTGCGGGCTGTGCACCCACAGCGCCTCCTCGGGCCACGCCACGCGCGCCGCCGCGAAGTAGCGCCGCAGGTCGAACCCCTCCCGGCGGAGGGCGTCCGCAAACTCGTTGATCTCCGCGGGCCCGGCGAGCATCTCCTCGCGCAGGGCGGGCGAATGGAGCGCGTAGTCGATCATTTTCACCCCGGCGTTGTGCGTGGGCCGGAGCATGTGCAGCTCAGCGTACAGGTGCACAAAGTCGCCCATGCGCGACTTCTCCGCCGCCGTCTCGGGGTATCCCAGAGCATGCTTGTACGCGCGCAGCGCTTCCTGGTCCAGCGGAATATCTTCGTGCGAGAAGCGCACTTCGTGCTGCGAGATCAGCGGGACCAGTCTCCCGGTGCGCAGGCCGTGCTTGGGGTGCAATTCAAAACTCAGCGCGAGCGGGTTGGCGATGTCGAACCGGGCGAACGCGCCCAGCAGGTCCTCGAGTCGGTCCCCGTAGTCGAATTGCAGGGTGGAAGTGAGCAGACCAGAGAACGTTTGCGAGGCTGGCTGGTCCTCGGCGGACCGCACGCACTGCTCGTACAGAGAGCGCAGGGCCGGGGCGTGCGTCAGTGCGCGCGGACGTGTGAGCGACGCCAGCAGCTGCTCGAAACGCTGGCCCGCCGTCTCCAGGGCGGGCCGCTCGTCGCCTCGAATCACGGGCATGCAGGCGCTCTGGTACAGCGTCGATTCTGCAAGCGGGGGCAGGGAGAACTCGGTCTTGGCGAGGCCCAGCGTGGGCTGGGACGCCGCGGGGGGAGCGGGGCCCGGGCCGGCGCGTTCCTTGCGCTCCTGGGCCCGGAACTTGGGGTGGTTGTCGCACTCGCCGCGCTCGCAGGCGCTCGTGAGTGTGCCGGGGTCGGTCGCCGGGCTGAACAGCAGCAGCCCCGACACGAGCAGGATCACGCAGACGATCGAGAACACCGCGCAGCTGAGGGAGCGGAAGTCCCGCTCGGATCGCCTGAGGCGAGGGCGCTTGCGCGCGTCCTCGCCGCTGAGTATGTCGTATTCGCGCCGCATCTCGTTCTTGCGAAAAAGAAATTTTTTGTTTACGGTGAGCGCGGGTTGCCGAGGGCGAGACAGAAAAGTTGGATGGCCGCCGAGGACGACCAACAAAAAAATACTTTTGATTGCGTGGAAGAGGTGTTCCGTGGGAGCCCGTGCCTCTGCACGCACCACGTGTACCACACAATGCGCGACCTGTT
>Ga0180431_10004294_pt1 | contig 17885 bp, 14 predicted proteins | sample SS_ome_11_FD_132459 | JGI IMG/M metagenome (GOLD analysis project Ga0180431, IMG submission 132459) | Hypersaline lake sediment archaeal communities from the Salton Sea, California, USA - SS_1_MS_1 metaG | ecosystem: Environmental > Aquatic > Non-marine Saline and Alkaline > Hypersaline >... | reverse complement strand
TAATTTCAGCTTTGGCTAGAATAGACATTAGCTGAACAGGTGTAGTATAATACCTTTTAATTTTATGTCCCAAAGATCATTGGAGGAATAATGATGCAGAAAGTTGACATCTACGATACAACATTAAGAGACGGTTCACAACGTGAAGGTGTTTCGCTATCTGTAGCCGATAAAATTAAGATCACTGAAAAGTTGGATCAATTTGGGATTGATTATATCGAAGGTGGTTGGCCTGGTTCAAATCCGAAAGATATTGATTATTTCAGGCGGGCGTCAAAAATAAAATTAAAGCATGCCAGATTATGTGCTTTTAGCAGTACACGCAGGCCGGGTGTCCATATAGAAGAGGATCAGAATATTCGTGCCCTGGTTGAATCAAACACGGGTACCGTAACGATATTTGGCAAAAGCTGGGATTTTCATGTTCACGATGCCCTGAAAACGACCTTGAAAGAGAACCTGTTGATGATTAGCGATACTGTTAAGTATTTAAAAAATCATCGCCGACAGGTTTTTTTCGATGCAGAACATTTTTTTGATGGCTACAAAGCAAATCCGGAATATGCCTTGGCAACACTTGAAGCTGCTGCAGTGGCAGGTGCTGATCTGCTAGTTCTCTGTGACACAAACGGTGGATTGATGCCCTGGGAGCTTAAGGCGATCATGACTGCTGTCAAGGAGAAGGTCGATATTCCGCTTGGGATTCACGTTCACGATGATGCCGGGATGGCCACTGCTAATTCTTTGATTGCGGTCTGTGAAGGTGCAGTACAGGTTCACGGCACGATTAATGGTTATGGTGAGCGGTGCGGTAATGCTAACCTTTGTACTATCATTCCCAATCTACAGCTAAAGATGGGATTGTCTCTGGTTACAGAAGAGCAGCTTAAGGGTTTAACAAAAATGTCTCGCTTTATTGCCGAGCTGGTGAATATAGCACCCGCGGAACAGCAGCCCTATGTTGGCTACAATGCTTTTGCCCATAAAGGCGGGATTCATATCGATGCTGTCAGCAAAAAGCCGGCTACCTACGAACATGCTGATCCCTCAGCGGTTGGTAACCGGAGAAGGATCCTGGTATCCGAACTTGCCGGACGCAGTAGTATCAGTCTGAAAACAGCAGGAAATAGCATTCAACTTGACAAAGACCGTCCGGAAACCGCTTCGGTCCTGCAACGTATTAAGGAAATGGAGCATTATGGATATCAATTTGAGGGTGCTGAAGGTTCTTTTGAGCTTCTAGTCTTGAAAATGATGAAGGCTTATCAACCTCTCTTTAAACTGGAAGGTTTCCGGTTGATTATTGAGAAACGTGAAAACGGACAGCTTTATTCTGAAGCAACAATAAAGGTCAGGGTTGGCGATGTACAGGTTCACACCGCAGCCGAGGGAAATGGCCCGGTCAATGCTCTTGACCATGCCCTCAGAAAAGCGCTGGAGGACATCTATCCCGCTCTGAAAAAAATTCGCTTAACGGATTTCAGGGTGAGGGTTATCGATGGAGTTGATGGAACAGGCGCTCAGGTCAGGGTATTGATCGAATCAAGAGATGAAGAAATTAGCTGGGGGACGGTTGGTGTATCGCCTAATATTATAGAAGCCAGCTGGATCGCCTTGGTTGACAGTCTGGAGTATGGACTGCTCTTCCGAAAGTTACCTGAATTTACAGAAGCCCGCAAGGTTTTGGAACAATTAAAAGGTGAAGGATTAATATCTTTATCTTGATCAAAACTGTAAGGGGTATCAAGCAGATTGAAAGATAAGGAACTGCGTAGTATTCTTTTTAAACTTTCCAGTGCTAATGATTTGCAAAACGCTGTCAGACTCCTAAAAAAACTGCTGACAAATCCATGGCCGGTTCAAAAGGATAACTACTAAAGGATATCTACTAAATGAAAAATAGCTACGGATCTGAACTTATCTATCTAAATGCCCTTAATTGTATCTCTAACCTTGGAGTAAGACGGATCAAGGTTCTCCTTGATTGCTTTGGTCAAGCCGAGACGGTCTGGGCTGCTTCCCTTGATGAAATCGATGCTGTTCTGAATCTAAAAGGTGGCTTCGAACAACTGCGGAAGAAAAAAGAAGCACTGGATCCGGAGAAAGAGTGGCTGCTTTTAGAAGAAAAAGGCATTAAAGCGATAGCACCGTTTATGGATGATTATCCTACACTTTTGAAAGAAATCAATCATGTTCCACCGATTCTCTACTATCGTGGCAATCTTGAAATATTTAATCAGCCTGCAGTTGCCATCGTCGGCAGTCGCCGGTGCACATTTTATGGACAGGAAGTTGCTCATAAATTGGCTTTCGAACTAGCCTCTGCCGGTGTTGTCATAGTCAGCGGGATGGCTCTCGGTATTGACACGGCTGCACACCGTGGGGCTTTAGAATCTTCCGGTTACACAGCGGCAGTTCTTGGCTGCAGCCTTGATTGCTGTTACCCGCCTGGCAATCAGGAACTGATGGAACAAATATCATCTTGCGGAGTTATTATCAGTGAATTTTCTTTAGGGACTGAACCTCTGCCGTTTAATTTTCCCCAGCGAAATCGAATCATCAGCGGCCTATCGCTTGGCACTATCGTTGTTGAAGCAACAGCAAAAAGCGGCTCATTAATTACGGCGAACTATGCCCTGGAACAAAACCGGGAAGTATTTGCCGTGCCCGGTAATATTGGGTCCCCCTACAGCAGGGGTTGTCACCGTTTAATCAAAGATGGAGCAAAGCTGGTTGAATCGGCAGCAGATGTATTTGAAGAACTTGCCTTAGATCATGTGCTGGAAGAACAACAGTCGTTCGGCTTTCCTGAAGAGAGCTTAAGTGAGGCTGAAAGCAAACTGTTAAATATAATCCCCTATCAGCAGCTGCATATCGATAATCTTATCCGCTTAAGTGGTCTCAGTGCTGCCGAGGCCAGTGCTTTATTATTATCTCTTGAGATGAAAAAACAGATTCGTCAGACGCCAGGGAAATATTTTTGCCGGATTTGACAAGTGTGATAGAATACCTTGCGGAGATTGATTTCTATCCTCGGGGAGGAAGCAATAGATGAATCTTGTTATTGTCGAATCGCCAACTAAGGCGAAGACAATCGGAAAATTCTTAAGTAAAAACTACAAGGTTATGGCATCCAATGGTCACTTGATCGATCTGCCGAAGAGCAAGCTTGGGATTAATATCGATCATCATTTTGAGCCGCAATATATAACCATTCGCGGTAAAGGAAAGATATTGAAAGAACTAAAAAATGCAGGGAAAAAAGCGGATCGAGTGTTTTTGGCAGCTGACCCTGATCGTGAAGGCGAAGCAATCTGTCGTCATATTGGCGAAGCGCTTAGCCTAGATCTAAAAAAGCCTTGTCGAGTTGAATTTCACGAGATAACAAAATCAGCAATTAAAGAATCTTTCAAGAACCCTCGTCCGATTAGCCAGAATATGTTTGATGCCCAGCAAGCTCGCCGTATTCTTGATCGTTTAGTCGGCTATAAAATTTCACCTCTGCTCTGGAACAAAATTAGAAGCGGGCTAAGCGCCGGAAGGGTTCAGTCGGTTGCGGTACGCTTAATATGTGAACGTGAAGAAGAAATTAGTAAATTCGTCGAAGAAGAATACTGGTCAATTGATGCCAAGCTCGAAGACCCTGAATCTAAAATAAAATTTGACGCAAAGCTTGATCGCTATAAAAAGAAAAAAATGGATCTGAAAACTTCGGTCGAAGCACAGGCTGTTGCCAACCAACTAAAAAAAGAAAAATTTCTGGTTGATCAGATAACCCGAACCCGTCGAAAAAGGAATCCGGCAGCTCCTTTTACTACCAGCAGTCTTCAACAGGAGGCATCATCAAAGCTGGGTTTTACGGGTAGAAAAACGATGAGTATCGCCCAGCAGTTATATGAAGGGATCAATGTCGGTGATGGGGAGACTACCGGACTGATCACTTACATCCGCACTGATGCCACCAGAGTTTCAGCTGGCGCGCAGGATGAAGCCAGGGTGCTAATTGATCAAAAGTTTGGTCAAGATTATCATCCCCAGAAGCCTCCAGTTTATAAATCGCGCAAAGGGGCTCAGGAAGCGCATGAGGCAATTAGGCCTACCTCGGTTAAGCGCGAACCGCATTTGATCAGGCAGCATCTTTCTCGTGATCAACAACGATTATACAAGTTGATTTGGGATCGTTTCATGGCCAGTCAGATGAACCCTGCTATTTATGACCAGGTTAGGGTTAATATTTCAGCAGGGGATTATCAGTTGAAGTCCATTGGCTCCAGCTTGCAATTTCCTGGCTTCCTGGTTCTCTACAAAGATGATCAAGAAGTTAAGGAAAATGTTTTGCCTCCCCTGGTTGAAGGCCAACTGGTGAGTCTTTTAGAAATCATTCCAAATCAACATTTTACCCAACCTCCTCCAAGATACAATGAAGCGTCATTAATTAAGATTTTAGAAGAAAAAGGGATTGGCCGCCCCAGTACCTACAGCCCGATCATCGAAACAATTCAAAGCAGGGGCTACGTAGTTAAAGAGAATAAAGCTTTTGTCCCCACAGAATTGGGTTTTGTCATTGTAGATCTGATGATTTCATATTTTCCGGAAGTGATTGATCTTGATTTTACAGCCCGCCTCGAGCAGCAGTTGGATGAAATCGAAGAGGGCAAGCAAAAATGGTTAAAAGTGATCGCTGATTTCTATGAAGGTTATTTTAAAGACAGGCTCGCTTATGCTGAAGAAAAAATTGAAAAAGTTGAATTGGCTCCGGAAATTAGTGAAGAAAAATGCCCGCAATGTGGCGAACAGCTTGTATATAAACATGGTAGGTTTGGTCGCTTTTTAGCTTGTCCTTCTTACCCGGCTTGCAAATTTACGAAAAAAATTGTTAAAGATACAGGGGTCCAATGCCCGCTTGACGGTGGCAGGATTGTTGAACGAAAAAGCAAGAAGGGACGGATATTTTACGGCTGCAGCAATTATCCGGATTGTAATTTTTCACTTTGGAATAAACCTCTTCCTGAACCTTGTCCAAAGTGTGGGTCAATCATGACCGAAAATTGGAAAGCACGCAACAAATTTGCCCGCTGCAGTAATAAGGAATGTGGTTACGAAAAAAATCTGACGATCAAAAAGACTTCCTCCGGAAGTTGAAAATGACTAGTGGTTACGAATAGGTGGAATCTTTTTAAAAACGATGCTATTTTCTTGCATCCCGATCATCATTGTGTTAGGATGTTAAGGGTGCTGAGATTTGAATAACTTTGATTGGTTAGAGCGTTTTATTTTTTACTTAGATATTGAGAAAAACGCATCACCATTAACCCTGCAGGCTTATAGAAATGATATTATACAATTCTTAGAGGTTGCTGAAGATCCAGAAGGCAATTGCCAGGAATTAAATCATATAACGTTGCGTCGCTATTTGGCCTGGCTGAAAGAAGGGGATTTCTCCCGGCGTTCGGTCGCGCGTAAGTTGTCAGCGGCGCGTTCTTTTTTGTTTTATTTACAAAAGGAAGAAGTTATCAGTGGGGGCAGGTGGTCAGTAGTAGCCCGCCCTAAGCAGGGGAAGCCACTACCAAGATTTTTATTTGACCATGAAGTAATAGCCCTGCTCGAGGCGCCGGATAGTAAAGATATTCTTGGATTTCGTGATCGAGCTTTACTTGAATTGATTTATGCTTCAGGTTTGAGGGTTAGTGAATTGGTTAGTCTGAAGATCCAAAACTTGCAACTGGAAGAACGCTTAATTAAGGTTTTAGGCAAGGGAAGGAAAGAGCGGATTATTCCGATCGGTAGGGTGGCAGCAGCATTAATGACGGAATACTTTAATTCGATCAGGCCAATACTCATTGCCCGAAATGACAATAATGAAAATATAGAACAGGTTTTTCTCAACAGGAGCGGAAAGGCTCTGAGCGATCGTGGAGTGCGCTATATCTTTAAAAAATATATCAGACAGATTACTCATAAGGAGGATATTACTCCCCACTCGCTGAGGCACTCTTTTGCTACTCATTTGCTGGAAAGAGGCGCCGATTTAAGGGTAGTCCAAGAACTGCTTGGCCATGTTAATATTTCAACAACCCAAATCTATACTCATGTAACCAGGGAAAGGTTAAGGGAAGTATACCATTCCTGTTTTCCCCGTAAATAAATGAAAAGGTGGGAAGCAAGTGTTTCAGGCAACTACAATTTTGGCTGTCAAGAAAGAGAACCATGTCGCAGTAGCCGGCGATGGGCAGGTTACCTTTGGTAACAGCACTATTATTAAGCACGGAGCCCGTAAGGTACGCCGATTATATGATGGCAAGGTAATTACCGGTTTTGCCGGTTCCGCTGCCGATTCCTTAACCCTTTGCGATAAATTTGAAAGCAAACTTGAGACATACCAGGGCAATTTAGTCCGCGCAGCTGTGGAGTTAGCCAAAGATTGGCGAACCGATCGGGTATTGAGAAAGCTTGAAGCGCTGTTAATCGCTGCCAACAGCGAGGCGCTGCTTATTATTTCAGGAACAGGAGAAGTAATTGAACCTGACGATGGTGTTGCCGCGGTAGGTTCGGGTGGAGCTTATGCTCTTGCTGCTGCCCGCGCATTAATGCGCAATACTGATTTTTCGCCGGGAAGAATTGTCGGTGATGCATTAAAGATTGCCTCCGAAATATGTGTTTTCACCAATGACCGGATTATCATCGAAGAACTTTAGAAGGGCAGAACTTTTAACTATGTCAACTGAAGAATTAACCCCTCACCAGATTGTATCGGAACTGGATCGCTTTATCGTCGGGCAGGAAGATGCAAAACGATGTGTTGCTGTTGCGCTAAGAAACCGTTATCGTCGAAAACAGTTGCCTGACGAAATGCAAGAAGAGATTATCCCGAAGAACATTATTATGATTGGCGCAACCGGGGTAGGAAAAACCGAGATTGCCAGGCGCTTAGCACGTTTGGTTAATGCGCCCTTTGTCAAGGTAGAAGCAACTAAGTTCACCGAAGTTGGCTATGTAGGTCGTGATGTGGAATCGATGGTCCGGGATCTGGTTGAAACCGCGATCCGGATTGTCCGTAACGAACGAATGACTGAAGTCCAAGCAAAGGCGAAACAAAATGCAAACGATCGCCTGATCAATATTATTTCTCCTTTGCCGACTAAAAGCAGGCGTCCAAATAATCCCCTCGGTTTTTTATTTGCTGGAAACCAGGCCCAGGAAGTGCCTAGCCATGATGATTCGACCTTTGATGAAAGAATACGACTTGCCAGAGAAGAACAGGCGAAAGTCAGGGAAAGATTCATGGAGGGCAAATTGGAAAACCATCTGGTTGAAATTGAAGTCGAAGAACGTAAACCACAGATGTTTGAACTTTTCACTGGACAGGGTATGGAAGAAATGGGGATCAATCTGCAGGATATGCTGGGCAACCTGATCCCGCCGAAGAAAAAAAAACGTAAACTAACTGTTGCAGAAGCAAGAACAATTCTTGAACAAGAAGAAGCACAAAAATTAATTGACATGGATGCCGTAACTGTCGAAGCTTTGAAAAGAGCGGAGCAGTTAGGAATAATATTTCTAGACGAAATTGACAAAATTGCCGGTAAAGATTATCATGGATCAGGTCCGGATATCTCAAGAGAAGGGGTTCAGCGAGATATACTGCCGATTGTCGAAGGTTCTACAGTTGTCACCAAGTATGGACCGGTAAAAACTGATCATATATTATTCATCGCAGCCGGTGCTTTTCATACTTCTAAACCGTCTGATTTAATACCTGAGTTGCAGGGACGTTTTCCGATCAGGGTAGAGCTGAGCAGTCTTACGGAAGATGATTTTAAGCGCATTTTGACAGAACCGAAAAACGCACTACTTAAGCAGTATAAGGCGCTGTTGGAAACGGAAGGAGTGAGTATTGATTTTACGGTAGAGTCGATTGAAGAGATCGCTCAAACAGCTTGTTATCTGAACCAGGAGATGGAAAATATTGGCGCGAGAAGATTGCACACGATCTTAGAAAAAGTTTTGGAAGATCTTTCTTTCGATTTACCAAATCTCGACGATCAGACAATATTTAGCATTGACCGGGATTATGTTAGAGACAAGCTGCATAAGGTGGTTAAAGATAAAGATTTAAGTAAATATATTCTTTAATTTTTAAAAGAAGAAAGGTGGGTGAAAGACGTGATTTCTTCTCCTTTACTCGAGAAGACCCGTCGTATTAACAAGATATTACAGATGACCGGTGGTGAACATGTTGATTTTAAGGAGGTTGCCGAAGTCCTTAAAAGCGTCATTCATGCCAATGTATATATTGCCGATCGGGAAGGTGTAATTCTTGGTTGGGCATTGGTTGATGAATTTGAATGTGAATTAATGGTTAATAATGTTTTGGAAGAAGGTTATTTCCCCGAGAGGTATAATGAATTCTTGCTCAGGGAAGATGAGTCAAGGGTTAATCTGCGTCAAAAATCAAATGACTGTGTTTTTCTGGAGGCGGAAAGATGCCTTTTTTCCAATAAGATTACCACAGTTGTTCCAATTCTCGGTGGAGGCAATCGGATCGGGACACTGCTTCTAGCCAGATTTAACGAGCTTTTTGATGCTGAAGATTTAATCTTGGCTGAAACCGGTGCTACTGTCGTCGGTATGGAAATTCTGCGTTCCAAAGCGGAAAAAGTGGAAGAAGACGCTCGTAATAAAGCTGTAGTCCAGTTAGCAGTTGCCACTCTATCATATTCTGAACTTGAAGCAGTTGAGCACATTTTCGAAGAGCTCGGCGGCAATGAAGGCTTGCTTGTAGCCAGTAAAATTGCTGATCAGCTGGGCATTACTCGTTCGGTAATTGTTAATGCCCTGCGCAAGTTTGAAAGTGCTGGCGTAATTGAATCGCGCTCCCTTGGGATGAAGGGGACATATATTAAAGTATTAAACCCCTTTTTACTCGATTATCTGGCGAAAAAATCTAAACCATATTAATTAAAGGCTGAAAAAAAGGATTAACGGATCCCGGCTTACAAAGCCGGGTTCGTTTTTTTATCAAGTTCTTTTAAAGAAGGATTTTGCTCTTCTTTGAACAATATATTTACTGATTGATTAGATGAATAGGGGTGGAGTATTGAATGATGATCTGCTAATCAAACCTGTGCAAAATAGACAAGACAGGAGATCTTTTATTGATTTACCCTGGTACCTATATAAAGATGATCCACAGTGGATCCCTCCGTTGATCATTGACATGGATAATACGCTTAATCCTAATAAAAATGCTCTTTTACGGCTTGGGCCGTCAGCATTTTTCCTGGCGATCAGAAATAACCAGGTTGTTGGACGAATCGGTACAGGTATGGATTTAAGGCTAAATAAAGAAAAGAATAAAGAACTTGGTTATATTACTTTATTTGAAAGTGTCGATGATTATCAGGTAGCTCATACTCTTCTAGCCAAAGCAACAAAATGGCTGCGGGAACAGCAAGCTGAAATTGTCACCGGACCACAGTCACCAAGTAATGGAGATGATTACAGGGGTTTGCTGATCGAAGGTTTTGACTCTCCACCGGTCTTGTTAAATTCATATAATCCACCTTACTATGCTGATTTCTTAGAGCGATTTGGTTTCAAAAAACAATTTGACCGCTATGCTTATTATTATGATCTCAGTGATGGCCCCTCGGATCGATTATCAAGAGGGGTTGCTCTTGCCCAGAAGCGTTACCGATTTTCCGTACGGAAGATCGACATGAAGAATCTTGATCAAGAGAGGATCGTGATTAAAAATGTTATAGATCAATCAATGCCGGATTGGCCGGATATGATTCCACCCAGTGAAGATGAGTTGATCGCAGAAGTTGAGAAGCTAAAGCAGATTGCTGTTCCTGAACTTGTTTTATTCATCGAAAGTCAGGAAGGTGAATGTCTGGGATTTTCAGTTGCCCTACCCGATTACAACCAGGTATTAAAATACTTGAATGGCAGGCTTTTACCCTTTGGTTTCCTAAAATATTTATGGTATAAAAAAAAGATAACCGGTATTAGGTTGTTTGCCCTGTTTGTCACCCCACACGGACGCCGCAGGGGGGTATCGGCTGCACTATATTATTATACCATGATAAATGCCAGACGGCTTGGTTTCACGCACGGTGAAGGTTCAACCATCCATGAGTTTAATGCACGTATGAATATCGATGCTCAGAAAGCCGGTGGAAAACTTTATAAAACCTACCGGGTGTATCATATGGAATTATAACTTTTTTAGATTAGCTAGAAGAAAATTGGATCAGATCGATGGAGGATTAACATGACTAAGAATATTGACCATACAAGTATACAGAAACCAACGATCATCAGCCGATCGGCTGACCATCTAACCTATTCGCCACTGATTGAAAAATTTAAAGAGACTGCTGCCGGAAAAAACACTATTACATTTGTTGGTTCTGCTGCCGGTGAAGCAGAGAACAAAGAGTTAATTTTGACTTGGGGCGAGTTGTATCAAAATGCCAAGGCAATGGCATCAATCTTACAATCAAGAGGCATCATTCCCGGCAACCACTTGGCTCTCCTGGGACCGACTACACATAAACTGGTTACAGCCATTCAGGCCGTTTTACTCTGTGGAGCCAGTGTCAGCATGCTGCCGATTCCGATGCGTTTCAGTTCCGTAGAAGAATTTGCTAACCAATCGCGTGCTCTAATGCAACATGGCGATATCGACATGTTGCTTCTTGATCCTGATCTGGCTGCTTATCATGAAGTAAAACCTGGAGACCCGCCTGTTGTCCTACTAAATGAGTTGGAACCTGGCGAAGGACGTCCACACGCCGGCGACTATAGGGAAATTGAATATGATCCGGAGCGGCTGGCAGTTTTACAGTTTACTTCCGGGTCCACTTCAAGCCCGAAAGGGGTTATGTTGCCGAATCGTATCCTGGAAGCTAATATAACCGGTATGATTGATGCATCAAAATCTGTGCCTGATGATGTCTTCGTCTCATGGCTGCCGCTCTACCATGACATGGGTCTGGTTGGTTTATTAATAGTTCCGATGGTTGTCGGTTGTTCGCTAGTACTTGCTGCCCCCCAGGATTTCTTAGGGCGTCCGGCGGATTGGCTTCGCTGGATGCATAAATATAAAGGGACAGTAACCTCAGGCCCTAATTTTTCTTGGGTTCTTGCCGCTAGAGCGTTTAAGCGAATGACTGCGACAGAAGAGTTGCTCGATCTTTCGTCAATTAGGCTTGCGCTTAGTGGCGCGGAACCGGTTGACCCAACAGTAGTGGAAACATTAATCGAAACTGCTAAACCGCACGGATTTAGAGGAGAAGCAGTATTTTGCGCTTTCGGAATGGCTGAATTATCGTTAGGTGGTACTTTCCCGCCTCCCTTTAGGGGCATGGTAACTGATACTGTTGACCGCAAAGCCCTGGAAGAAGAAAAAATTGCCAGGCCAGTTGAGGAAGGAACCAAAGGTTCACGCCGCTTTCCCCTTCTTGGGACACCAATACCGGGGCTCGAAATGCGTATTTGTGATCCTTCCACGGGAAAACTTAAGAATCTTCGTGAAGTCGGAGAACTTGAGATCAGGGGATCATCTGTTATGGCCGGTTACTACAAGCGTCCTGATTTAAATGAACAGCTTTTTCATGATGGCTGGCTTAAAACCGGCGACCTGGCATATTTTGTAGAGGGGCCGAATGACGGACCGGCAGAGCTGATTCTTTGCGGTCGCATCAAAGATGTGATTATTATATCTGGGCGCAATATTTTCCCTGAAGACATTGAACGCGCGGTCGGAACCCTCGAAGGAGTAAGAGCTGGAAATGTAATTGCCTTCGGCGTTGAAGGTGACAAGCGCAAGGAATCAATTGTGGTTGTTGCTGAAGCACGGACTGATAACCTTGAAGCGGCCAGAAAGGCAATCCGGCAGCAGGTTATCGGTATCGTTGGATTTCCTCCTCGCGATACGGTGTTAGTAACTCCGGGAACATTGCCAAAAACAAGCTCCGGCAAATTGCAGCGTAATCTTTGTCGCAAACAGTATTTAGACCAGGATCTGCAGATAATCGAAAACTAAATAATACTCTGTTCTTAAAAGAAGAGCGCAATCGAATATTTAATATGGCGCTCTTCTTTTATTGTCGCTTGGCTTGATCTAGAGGTTAATAATAGCCAAAGTTAAGAGTAGGCCGGTAATCATCACGATCAAGAGTAAAGGCAGAATTGGAAGCAAGATCCCCTTGATCTCTTCTCGAAAGTATTCTTTGGTTAGCGAAAAGCAGGGATGAGCAGGCGAGATAATATGGCCGGCAGTTGAGCTAACATAGATATAGGCAATATAGGCTGTATATGCTGTTTGACTGGCTGCAGGGAGCAGGGGAATAAGCATGGGAAAGACAATAGCGACACTGGCAGAATTATCTCCTGTGAGCATCCCGATTATAAATGGAATACAAACAATCAAGAGTAGAATCGGTATACCAAGTCCTAGGATTAAGTTAGTCATGTCAACTAAAACTGCTGATTCTTCAAGCATTTCCTTGTAAATCATGATGCCGATTATAACAAGGACAACGGAATAATTTAAGCCTGGAAAGATCATTGTTTTAAAGCGATTAAAAATTACTGTGGCAGTTCGGTTCACCGGTAAATAGTTAAGAATGGCTAGAACTGTACCGAATAAAATAGCCAGTGGAAAATAGAGGTCAAAGAAAATAACTAAGAACATGATAATAATTAGTGGCAGTATGCTTCGCAAAAGATTCAGGAGCCTTTTAGCAGAAAAATGATAGCCCTTATTGCCATCCTTATAGCCGCGAAAGAGAAAATAGAAACCAGAGATGATCCCAACAATCGTCAGGGGTAAATTGAAAAATACCAAGCGGCTCATCGAAACCCCTGAAAGCTGAGAGGTTAAGATCAGGCTGGGAAAGAGCGGAAGCATAAAATATAGCACATGACGAAACCAAATATTTACTGCAGCTTGTCGTTGTGGGGGCAAATCCAGTTTTTTGCCGGTTTCAGCACAAAGGGGAGCCGATAGAATTGCTCCTCCTGGCACGGTGAGCATGCCAATTAGAGCCGGCATGGCCATGGAAATAATCCGGATGTCTGAAACGAGCTCTTGCAGATTTTCGACCAATTCCCTGAGGGCTCCGGTTTCTTTTAAAATATTGCCTAAGATCCCGAGCAGCAAGATGCTGAATGCCAACATTATGGTAATTCGGTTGGTCAGACCTTCAAAAAAAATTCTTAGCAATGCGGATAGCGGAAGTCCGCTTAGAATGCCCAGAGCCAAAGCGCCTAGTAGCATAGTCAGGCCGATATTTACTTTTTTATAAATACCAATCAGGATCAAAATGATTGAAGCGCTTAGGGCTATATACCAGGGCAAGGCTCTCACCTGCAGTTTTGTTATTTAGGTTTAAAATATTTTCTACCGATGTTCTTCTAGTAAATCCTGTTCACGTTGATTATAGATGATCTTTTTCAGCGGTAAGGCTGTAACGGAAAGAACGCTAAAGGATTAAAGCGCCGGCATTTGCCGACGCTTTAAATTGGTGCCGAAGGTGGGAGTTGAACCCACATGCCCGGAGGGCGCACGATTTTGAGTCGTGTGCGTCTGCCAATTCCGCCACTTCGGCCTGTAGCAAAATATTAGCACACTAAGTGCTGTAAAGCAAGTAATTTGGAGTGTTGGTTGGGTTTTGTGGTCAAGGGCAACTTTATTTTTTTATTATTCAGCAAAGAAAGATCAGTTTCTGCATAATTGCGTCAAGTTAATAAATTCACAAAGCAGGGAATAGATATTTTACTAGAGAAAATATTAAACGGTAAAAGTATCTTTTGCCTGACTATTTAAATAAGGGGTGACAATTTTATGAGTGAATTAGTAAAAGGCGGTTCTTTTTTGCTTGGCCCGGTAGATGAAAACACTGTTTTCACTCCCGAAGATTTCGATGATATCCACCTGATGATTAAGAAAACCAGCTATGATTTTATGAAGAACAAGGTTGAGCCAAGAATTGATGAAATTGAAGTCAAAGCAGAAGGAGTTACAATTGATCTGATTCGTCAGGCGGGTGAATTGGGGATGATCGGCAGCGACATCCCAGAGGAGTATGGCGGAGAAGAAGCTGATAAAATTACCACAATGATTATTACCGAAAACGCATCGATTTGTGGCGGTTCTTTTGCGACTGCTTTTGGTGCGCACACCGGGATTGGCACATTACCGATTGTTTATTTTGGAAATGAAGAGCAAAAGAAAAAATATTTGCCCGGACTGGCCAGTGGAGAAAAAATTGCCGCTTATGCCCTCACGGAACCTGAAGCCGGTTCTGATGCTTTAAACTGTAAAACGAAAGCTGTGTTATCTGATGATGGCAAGTATTATATTTTAAATGGTGCCAAGCAGTACATTACAAATGCTGCCTGGGCTCATTTAATCGTTACCTACGCTAAGATTGATGGAGAAAAATTTACTGCCTTTATCGTTGATGCCGATACCGAAGGGGTTTCAATTGACCCCGAAGAAAAGAAAATGGGTATTAAAGGATCGTCAACTTGCAGTGTTATTTTTGAGAATGCCAAAGTTCCGGTCGAAAACATGTTATGGCTGGAAGGTAAGGGCCACCAGGTAGCTTTCAACATTTTGAATATTGGTCGCTTTAAGCTTGGTGCCGGTTGTGTAGGGGGCAGTAAAAGAGTGATTGAATTTGCTTCTGAATATGCTCTTCAACGCGTTCAGTTCAAGCAGCCTATTGCTCAGTTTAACATTATTAAAAACAAAATTGCCAACATGGCTATCATGACCTACCTGATGGAAAGCCTGGTATACAGAATCAGTGGTTTGATCGATGAGAAGCTCGAAGAAGTTAAGGCCAGTGGGGCGGCAGCATCTGATATTGTCCAGGCCATCCATGAGTATGCAATTGAATGTTCAATTTCGAAAGTATACTGCTCTGAAGCCATGGACTTTGTCGCTGATGAAGGAGTTCAGATTTTTGGTGGCTATGGTTATGGTGAAGAATATCCTGCTGAACGTTCCTATCGAGACAGCAGGATCAACCGGATTTTTGAAGGTACCAATGAGATAAACAGGATGTTGATTCCCGGAACCCTGCTCCGTAAAGCCATGAAACAGGAAGTTCCTTTCATGGAAGCCGTTATGGGTTTGGGCGGAGAGCTGAGTAAACTAAAAGAGGCGAAAATGCCCGAAGCTAGTCCTGAACTTGAAGAATTTTATCTGGCTAATATGAAATTACTTTTCCTGATTGCTGCCGGTAATGCCGCGCGAGAATTTGGTGAGAATTTAACTAACGAACAAGAAATTCTCTGTCGGTTAGCGGATATGGCTATGGAAATATTTGCTTGTGAAAGTGGTTTGCTGCGAGCCAAGAAAATGCTGGCCAAGGGTGAAGATGAAAAAGCGAAACTGGCAATGACTATGACTCGCTGTGCTATCAACGACATGGTTCCAAAGATGGAGACCTGGGCCAAGGAAGTAATCGCTGCAACATTTGAAGGTGAAGCCGCAGTAAAAGCGCTTTCTGGAGTCAGGTTAACTACCCAGTTTACCCCAATTAATACTTTTACCTTAAAACGGGATATCGCTGATGCTGTTTATGAGTGCAAGAAATATTTTCTCGATAGACTCTAAACGATAAATTTGATTTTCTAGTCAGACAGAAAACAAGGGAGCAGGTAAAGGCCTGCTCCCTTGTTTAAATAACAGATTAATCCTTAAATTATGTTGCTCTTTCGATCTTACCTGCTTTGATACAGCGGGTGCAAACATTAACTCTCCGGGGGGAACCGTTAAGTAGAATTTTAATCCGCTGAATATTGGGACGCCATTTGCGCAAAGTTTTAATATTAGAATGACTGACCAAGTGTCCTTTTGTTTTTGTTTTGTTGCATACCACACAAACTTTTGCCATTTTCAACCCTCCCGGCAGCTGTTATTGCACGCATTGTATTGTAGCACATAGTTTATGAGCAGACAAGTTTTTTTACTATGCAAATTATTAAAACTTAATCATAGCAGGGTACTTGTCTTTTGTAGCGAATCTAATTTAAGTTTAAATAGTTTGTTATATACAGGGGGGTTCTAGATTGGCCAGAGCTATTTATCCAGGTAGTTTCGATCCGGTTACCAAGGGTCATCTTGATATTATTTACCGATCAAGTAAAATTATGACTCATCTAACAGTAGCTGTATTAGATAATCCTCGCAAGATCGCGACTTTTGAAATCAAAAAAAGGTTAGAAATGCTTGAATTGGTGACAAAACCTTTCCCGAATGTTGATGTAGAGTATTATAAAGGTCTGCTAATCGATTATGCTGTCCAAAAGAATATTAATATCATAATAAAAGGTCTCCGGGCGATCTCCGATTTTGAATTTGAATTTCAAATGGCTTTAGTCAACCAAAAGCTGAATCCTGCTATTGAAACAATGTTTATGATGACGAACAGTAAGTATTCATTTCTCAGTTCTAGTATAGTCAAGGAAATTGCAGCTCTTGGTGGTGATATCAGCAATCTTGTTCCTGAAGAGGTCCATGAAATGATTGCCGCGAAATACCGCAATAGTTAAGAGTAACTTTCTATTTTTAAAGGACTAAAATTTATTATTAAACAGTGGGGATATATAAGTAATGATCGATTTTATTTTTCAATACAATTTATTGCTATCAGTTGCTAATCCTACTCCAGTAGACTTATCAAGCCTCCGCCTATTCGGCATTTTCATTCTAGTTATAGGCATTCTATCATTAATTCGCCCTCAAATCTTTTGGCATCTCAGGGTTGGCCGCAAGATACCGGGAGTGCCTCCGAATAAACTATACTTAAATGTGCTCAGGTTTGGAGCGATTTTGGTAATTGCCCTTGGAATGGTTATGCTGTTTGGTATTCAATAAACGACTATAAGTGATAAGAGACCGTGAGGCGATCAGGTTCATCATGAAAATCAAACCGGTTCCGGACTATACTGCACTGTTCAAAAAAAGATATTTAGGGGCTTATTTACTGGTCTTGATTATTGTTGTTTTTGGATTTTTCTTTCGTCTCGATTATTATATTGTCAAGCCTAGTAGGGCTGTTGAGCTTAAGCAGTTGATCGAAGTTCAGGATGCTGATTCCGATGATCTTGGCTCTTTTTATCTTGTTACTGTTTCCCAGCAGAGCGCTGTACCATTTTCTTTTATTTATGGCCTTCTTCATCCTTATATCGATATAAAACCTGCATCTTCAGTGATTCCTGAAAATATGGACGAAGAAGAGTATCGGAATTTATTGGTTGAGAACATGGCCGAAAGTAGGCTGATGGCACAGGTAGTAGCTCTCAGGAGGGCGGGCTATGAGATCGATGTTATTAGCGAAGGAATTGAAGTTGCCGGTTTTTTAGAAGATGCTCCGGCAGAGACATTTTTAATGGAAGGCGACAGACTGTTGGAAGTAGATGATACTATTGTGGTTTTGGCTTCCGAGGTCCCGATCATTGTTCAAAATCGTCAGGTTGGTGATACCGTTCATTTAAAACTGCTTCGTAACCATCGCTTAATTGAACTTGATATTCCCACGGGGAGCAATCCCGAAGATCCGGAACTGCCTTTTTTGGGGATCTATATCAGGACTTTACCCTGGCAGGCAGATATTCCCATCACTATAGACATGGATACCGGTCGGATTTCAGGCCCCTCTGCCGGAATGATGTTCACCCTGGAGATATTAAATCAGTTGGTGGATGAAGATTTAACAGCTGGACAGCGCATTGCCGGAACAGGGACGATTGATTTCGCTGGGAATATAGGGCGCATCGGTGGGGTTGCCCAGAAAGTTGTTGCTGCAGAACGAACCGGTGCAGACTATTTTTTAGTACCGGAAGGCAACTATGAGCTAGCT